>Ga0181561_10000008_pt1 | contig 156532 bp, 158 predicted proteins | sample 011ome_19_FD_133760 | JGI IMG/M metagenome (GOLD analysis project Ga0181561, IMG submission 133760) | Coastal salt marsh microbial communities from the Groves Creek Marsh, Skidaway Island, Georgia - 011510BT metaG (megahit assembly) | ecosystem: Environmental > Aquatic > Marine > Intertidal... | reverse complement strand
TGCTGACCCCGGTCGAAGCCTATGCTAGACAGGAACCACGATTGAAGCTTGCTGCGTAATATGAAACCGAAGCCAGAGCGCTGCGCGGCATAAAACTGGTCGAAAAACCAAGACCACCTCTCCTTGACCGTAAAATGATCCGCCCAAAACGCACAAAGCCGCTCGGCAAAGCCAAAATCCGCCCCCACATGCCGCGCCATAGTCGCCTGTATTGCGTTATAATAAACGTCATTGGCCGCGATCCGCACCTCACGGTATTCCTGCTCGCGCGCGTCCAACTCGGCCGTGTCACGCGCGTCTCGAACCCGCTTAAATGCCGCTTGAAAGTCGCTGACAGTTGGCTGAACCGCCTCGAATGCCGCTACCCGAAACGGGGGGGCTTCGTTGATTTCGGCCAAAAGCTCAGCGGCAGATCTCGGTGGCGCGAACTTCGGAGAGAGCCCAGACCCAAATCGGATCGCGGCGAGCGTTGGGTCAAATGGCATGAAAGCTGATCCAGAAAGGTGAATGCCCCCAGACTACCTGAGGGCATCAACAGTTTCGCGGGGAAAATACTGGCTTGGGCAGCAATCTGCCCAAAACCTTAGCCTTTGGTCGGCGGGATCGTCCGCAGGTGCAATTCGCGCATCTGCTCGTTTGTGGGCAGGCTCGGCGCCCCCATCATCACATCCTCGGCACGCTGGTTCATCGGGAACAAGATCACGTCGCGCAGGTTGGTTGCATCAGCCAGCAACATCACGATCCGGTCAATCCCTGCGGCACAACCACCGTGCGGCGGCGCGCCATATTGGAACGCGTTGACCATACCGCCAAAGCGGCTCTCGACCTCTTCGCGGCCGTAACCCGCAATCTCAAACGCCTTAAACATGATCTCGGGCTTGTGGTTCCGAATGGCACCAGACACCAGCTCATACCCGTTACACGCAAGGTCATACTGGTAGCCAAGCACATCCTCTGGTGCACCCAAAAGTGCGTCCATCCCACCTTGCGGCATCGAGAACGGGTTGTGCTCAAAGTCAATTTCACCTGTCTCAGCATCACGCTCGTAAATCGGGAAATCAACGATCCATGCAAAGGCGAAACGGTTCAAATCGGTCAGGCCAAGCTCTTCGCCGATCACATTACGGGCACGGCCCGCAACAGATTCAAACGCCTTCGGCTTGCCGCCAAGGAAGAACGCCGCATCGCCAAGGCCAAGGCCCAGCTGAACACGAATAGCCTCCGTGCGCTCAGGCCCGATGTTCTTTGCCAATGGTCCAGCGGCTTCCATGCCACCCGCAACTTCGCCAGATTTCATCAAGGCCTGCGCCGCTTTCACAGTGATGCCCATCTCTTGGGCCACGGAATCGGCGGTCTTTTCGCGCCAGAAGATATAGCCCATGCCAGGCAGACCCTCTTTTTGCGCAAATGCATTCATACGATCACAGAACTTGCGTGAACCACCCGTCGGCGCAGGAATGGCCCGCACCTCGGTGCCCTCTTGCTCCAGCAGCTTCGCGAAAATCGCAAAACCGGAGCCCGCAAAATGCTCGCTTACGACCTGCATCTTGATCGGGTTGCGCAAGTCAGGTTTATCAGAGCCATACCAAGCGGCGGCATCGCGATAAGAAATCTGCTCCCACGTCTGGTCAACCTTACGGCCCTTGCCAAACTCCTCGAAAATCCCCGTGATCACAGGCTGGATCGTGTCGAACACGTCTTGCTGCTCGACAAACGACATCTCCAAATCGAGCTGGTAGAAATCAGTCGGCGAACGGTCTGCACGCGGGTCTTCGTCGCGGAAACAGGGGGCAATCTGGAAATACTTGTCGAAACCAGACACCATCAACAGCTGTTTGAACTGCTGCGGGGCTTGTGGCAGCGCGTAGAATTTACCGGGGTGCAAACGTGACGGCACGAGGAAGTCGCGTGCACCCTCAGGGCTGGACGCAGTAATAATCGGCGTCTGGAATTCACGGAACCCCTTATCCCACATCCGCTTGCGCATTGATGACACAACGTCAGAGCGCAGCTTCATGTTGTCCTGCATCGCCTCGCGGCGCAGATCTAGATAGCGGTACTTCAGACGTGTTTCCTCAGGATATTCCTGATCGCCAAACACCTGCAAAGGCAGTTCTTTTGCGGCACCAAGCACCTCAATGGACCGCACAAAAACCTCAACTTCACCCGTCGGGATCTTGGCGTTCACCAACTCGGGCGCACGGGCCTTCACCTCACCATCAATGCGGATACACCACTCTGAACGGACCTTCTCAACATCAGCAAAGGCCGCCGAGTCAGGGTCACACAACACTTGGGTAATCCCGTAATGGTCGCGCAAATCGATGAACAAAATGCCACCGTGATCGCGCACGCGGTTGACCCAGCCCGAAAGGCGAACAGTCTCCCCAACATTAGCGGCAGTTAGGTCGGCACAGGAATGGGAGCGGTAAGCGTGCATTTTAGCAGTCCTCAAAGGATAAAACGGTCGCCCCGATACACCCCTTCAGCGCGGTGAAGTCAAGCAATCTGACGCTTATCCTTTTTCCGAGCCCGAATATGCCCGCCGGAGGCATCAATTTTCGACGAAAATTGGCCTATGCCGCTTGCGCCTATCGCCCCCATCCCTATAACGCAGGACAATTTGCAAATACTTATGGGGGCGCTGCCAAATGCCAAAACGCGATGATATCAAGTCGATCATGATTATCGGTGCAGGCCCAATTATTATCGGGCAGGCCTGCGAATTCGACTACTCGGGCGCACAAGCCTGTAAGGCACTGCGCGAAGAAGGCTACCGTGTCATCCTCGTCAACTCGAACCCTGCGACGATCATGACCGATCCAGGTCTTGCGGACGCAACCTACATCGAGCCGATCACACCAGAAGTTGTTGCAAAAATCATCGAGAAAGAGCGCCCAGACGCGCTCCTGCCCACTATGGGCGGTCAGACGGGTCTCAACACATCCCTCGCCCTCGCCGACATGGGCGTGCTTGAAAAATTCGGAGTCGAGATGATCGGCGCGAAACGTGAAGCCATTGAAATGGCAGAAGATCGTGCCCTTTTCCGCGACGCGATGGACCGCCTTGGCATCGAAAACCCAAAGGCAACTATCATTACCGCCCCCAAGATGGAAAACGGCAAACGCGACATTAAAGCAGGCCTTCAACTTGCCATCGACGCGATTGAATACGTAGGGCTTCCCGCCATCATCCGCCCTGCCTTTACTTTGGGCGGCACAGGCGGCGGTGTGGCCAACAACCGCGAACAATACGAATACTATTGCCGCACAGGTATGGAAGCCTCTCCCGTAGGCCAAATCCTCGTCGACGAATCTCTCTTGGGCTGGAAAGAGTTCGAGATGGAAGTCGTCCGCGACAAGGCCGACAACGCTATCATCGTCTGCGCGATTGAGAACGTCGACCCGATGGGCGTGCACACTGGCGATTCGATCACTGTCGCCCCTGCCCTCACACTGACCGACAAAGAATACCAAATCATGCGCACGCACTCTATTAACGTGCTGCGCGAAATCGGCGTCGAAACTGGCGGCTCAAACGTGCAATGGGCCGTAAACCCCGAAGATGGCCGCATGGTCGTCATCGAGATGAACCCGCGCGTCTCCCGCTCCTCCGCACTTGCCTCCAAGGCCACAGGTTTCCCGATTGCCAAAATCGCGGCGAAACTGGCTGTCGGCTACACACTTGATGAACTCGACAACGACATCACAGGCGTCACACCTGCGTCGTTTGAGCCCACAATCGACTACGTCGTCACCAAAATCCCCCGCTTCGCCTTCGAGAAATTCGCAGGCTCCGAGCCGCACCTGACCACAGCGATGAAATCTGTGGGCGAAGCTATGGCCATCGGCCGCACCTTCCACGAATCGATGCAAAAAGCACTCGCATCGATGGAAACGGGCCTCACAGGCTTCGACGACATCGCGATCCCCGGGGCACCTGACGCGACCGCCATCACCAAAGCGCTCGCGAAACAAAACCCCGACCGCATCCGCACGATTGCGCAAGCGATGCGCCACGGCATGTCAAACGAAGACATCCACGCGACAACCAAATTCGACCCATGGTTCCTTGACCGCATCCGCGAGATCGTCGACGCCGAGGCCGTGGTCATCGCAAACGGCCTGCCCACCACTGAAAAGGGCATGCGCGACCTCAAGATGATGGGCTTCACCGACGCCCGCCTTGCCAAACTCGTTGAGCACTCCGAGGCCGAAGTCCGCAACATCCGCCATTCTATGGGCGTGAACGCAGTCTTCAAACGCATCGACACCTGCGCCGCCGAATTCGAGGCGCAAACGCCCTACATGTACTCCACTTACGAATCCCCCGTCATGGGCGACGTCGAATGCGAGGCACGCCCGTCTGACCGCAAGAAAGTGGTAATCTTGGGCGGCGGTCCAAACCGCATCGGCCAAGGCATCGAGTTTGACTATTGCTGCTGCCATGCCTGTTTCGCGCTCACCGATCAGGGCTACGAGACGATCATGATCAACTGTAACCCCGAAACGGTTTCAACAGATTATGACACCTCCGACCGCCTCTATTTCGAGCCTCTCACATTCGAACACGTCATGGAAATCCTGCGCGTCGAGCAGGAAAACGGCGTGCTTCACGGCGTGATCGTGCAATTCGGCGGCCAGACCCCGCTCAAGCTCGCAAACGCCCTGCAAGAGGCCGGCATCCCGATCCTTGGCACCTCGCCCGACGCAATCGACCTTGCCGAAGACCGCGAGCGCTTTGCCGATCTCGTCACCAAATTGGGCCTCAAGCAACCGATCAACGGCATTGCCTCAACTGACGAGCAAGCCTTTAAAATCGCAGAAGAAATCGGCTTCCCGCTGGTGATCCGCCCCTCCTACGTCTTGGGTGGCCGCGCCATGGAAATCGTCCGCGATCAGGCCCAGCTAGAGCGCTACATCGCAGAGGCCGTAGTCGTCTCCGGCGACAGCCCCGTCCTGCTCGACAGCTACCTCGACGGCGCCGTCGAGCTTGACGTTGACGCGCTTTGCGACGGCAAACACGTGCACGTCGCGGGCATCATGCAGCACATCGAAGAGGCCGGCGTGCACTCGGGAGATAGTGCCTGCTCACTCCCACCCTACTCGCTCTCCGACGACGTCATCGACCGCATCCGCGTCCAGACCGAGGCACTCGCACTTGCGATCAACGTCATCGGCCTGATGAACGTGCAATTCGCCATCAAGGACGATGAAATCTACCTTATCGAAGTGAACCCACGCGCCTCCCGCACCGTGCCCTTCGTGGCCAAGGCAACGGACAGCGCCATCGCCTCCATCGCCGCACGCCTCATGGCCGGAGAGCCGCTCTCGAACTTCCCACACGCCCCGGCTTACGTTATCGGTGCGGACCCAATGGCACCCCTGCCGCTGCGTGATCCGTTCATGCTCGCCGACCCGAAAACCCCTTGGTTCTCGGTCAAAGAGGCCGTGCTACCCTTCGCCCGCTTCCCTGGCGTTGACACCATCTTGGGGCCAGAAATGCGCTCCACTGGAGAAGTCATGGGCTGGGATCGCTCCTTCGCGAAGGCGTTCCTCAAGGCGCAAATGGGCGCGGGCGTTGACTTGCCAACCGAAGGGACAATCTTCGTCTCGATCCGCGACGCCGACAAAACGCCAGCGATGCTAGAGGCCGCGCAAACCCTTCTGGGCTTGGGCTTCACCCTCACCGCGACACGCGGCACGGCGCAGTTCTTCACCGACGCAGGCCTTGCGTGCGAGACTGTGAACAAAGTCTACGAGGGCGGGCTGACCATCGTTGACCGCCTCAAAGACGGCCACATCGCCCTCGTGTTCAACACCACCGAAGGCAACCAAGCCGTCGAGGACAGCCGCGACATCCGCGCCGTCGCCCTCTACGACAAAATCCCTTACTTCACGACCGCCGCAGGTGCGCAAGCCGCGGCAATGGCCATGGCCGCCCGTGTTGAAGGTGGCGTCGACGTGCGCTCGCTACAGGGGTAATTAATCAGGCGACCCGCCAGCAATGCGCGGGTCGTTTGCGAACATCTCATAGGGAAACTCCAAGCGGCCCTTCCCAAATCGTTGGGTCGCGAACAACCCGTGTTCGGTGAACCTGAACCACCAGCCCTGCATATCGCGCGGCTGACTGTCGGCAAAAGCCGCACAAGACAAAACCGCCACATTTACACCAGCATGATCGCGCACAGACGGGAATCGGATCACTTCCGCCCCCGCCTCCCGCGCCACCGCCGCCAGCTTATGACACGGCGCAAAATCGACAGGTTCCGCATAAACCTTCTGCGCTTCTGCCCCAAATTTCGTAATGTCTACAGCCAGCTCCGTCCGCACCCGCGTCCGAAATGCCGTCATCTCAAAGGGTGCATCAGGGGCCTTCGTCTCAGGGCTCTCGATGAAGAATAAGGCGCGGTAGAACGCCACTTCCGTCGCCGCTGTCTGCACGCTTTCAGCCGCATAAAACACACCCCGCCGCTCGCCACGGGGCCGAAACCGCGTGTCATATCTGGCCGCATATCGGAACGGCGTGAACTGCAAATAATGCAAATGCTGGCATGGCGCAGGCACAGGCGGTTTGGATGCATCCAGCAATTCTTCCAAAATCCGCTGCTCGTCCAACCCATCAACAAGCTTCATCGTAGAGGAGATATTCTGATCTTCCACGAACCGCCAAACAGCGGCGCGGTAAGGCGTCAGATCAGAGCGGGGCGCGGCGTTGGTCAAGGTAATTCACAATATCAATGAGGCCGACAACCGATTTCATATACTCCACAGGCACCGCATCCAGCGCCGTGTTATGGTTGCGCATCCATGCACGCGCCGTCTTGGCATCACCTCCAACGACCGCATCTAGCGAGCGGAACGCGCGGACAAATTGCACGGCGAGTTCCATAGGCTTGCTTTGATCGGCCAGCACCGACGTCCCTGCCTTAAGCTTGGTGACAAACGACGGCGAGACCCCGACAATCGCCGCAAACTCGCGGTTATTCACATCCAAGAGTTCGGCCGCACGCAGTGCGGCTTTCGTCAAAATCGTCTCTTGACGCGAGACATCAAGGGCATGTGCTGGCTGGGCCATGGGGCAATCCTTATCTACACATATGCAATATAGGGCAAAAACATACACAAGTAAACCACTTGGGCAAAACCCTTGGTGCACGCGCTGTGCACGCCCAGTGCATGTAAATCACACACCACCTGACGCTCCGTCACGCTTGGCATACGCAAGGCCCAAGCCTACCCTTCGTGAAGGGAAAAAGGGGCTTTTCATGCATAACGTCGCGATCACAGGCACAGGGGTTTTCACGCCCTCAGAAGTCATCACCAACGATGAATTGGTCGCCAGTTTCAACGCCTACGCAGACCTCTACAACTCTGAAAACGCTGAGAAAATCGCGGCGGGAGAGCTGAAAGAAAAACCCCAATCCTCCGCCGATTTCATCTTTGCCGCCTCAGGAATTGAACGCCGCTACGTTCTGAACAAATCTGGCGTGCTAGACCCCACCCGCATGTTCCCTTTGCTCGCGCAACGCGACGATGACACCCCCGGTTACATGGCCGAAATCGGCGTTGACGCCTGCAAAAAAGCATTAGATTCCGCAGGGTTAGACGCATCTCAAATTGATCTCGTGATCTGTGCGGCCTCCAATATGGAACGGGCATATCCCGCTGTTGCCGTCGAAATCCAAGCGCTCTTGGGCGCTGGCGGTTTTGCCTTCGACATGAACGTCGCTTGCTCGTCAGCAACCTTCGGAATCCAGACGGCCTCCGATATGATTAAATCTGGCTCAATCCGCCGCGCGATTGTCGTGAACCCCGAAATCTGCTCCGCCCACCTCGAATGGCGCGACCGGGATTGTCATTTCATTTTCGGCGATGTTGCGACAGCCACAATTCTGGAACGCGACGAAGACCTGACCTCCCCGTATTTCAAAGTAAAATCAACGCGTTGCGCGACCCAGTTTTCGAATAACATTCGCAACAACAACGGATTTCTGCGCCGTACGCAAGACGCCACCGATGATCGCCGTGACATGCAGTTTATGCAAAATGGTCGCAAGGTGTTTAAAGAAGTCTTGCCATTGGTCAGCAAACACATCGCTGACCATATGGAAGCGACAGGCGTCAAAGCCTCTGATCTCAAACGGCTTTGGCTACATCAGGCCAACAAATCGATGAACGATTACATCGGCAAACGCGTGCTTGGTCGCGATCCTGAAGCTGGCGAGCAACCCAACATTCTACAAGATTACGCCAACACATCCTCGGCAGGTAGCATCATCGCATTTGCACAAAATTCTGCTGATTTGAAAGCAGGCGACACGGGCCTGATTTGCTCGTTTGGTGCAGGCTATTCGGTGGGCTCTGTGATTGTAGAAAAAGGGTAGGTCACACCCTAGGTCTTGCTCACGCGGGCATGGGTTTCTTCAAGGGTTTCAACACGTTCTGAATAACGGTCCGTCAATTCTGGCCGTCCACGCGTGAGCAGGGTAAAACGCACCAGCTCTTCCATTACATCAACGATCCGGTTGTAATAGGGCCCCGCTTTCATACGGCCATTCTCGAATTCCGCCCATGCTTTCGCAACGGACGACTGGTTCGGGATCGTCACCATCCGCATCCAACGGCCCAAAATCCGAAGCTGATTGACGGTGTTAAACGACTGCGACCCACCACAAACCTGCATCAATGCGAGCGTTTTACCTTGGGTCGGGCGAATACCGCCGATCGGCGCCAGAGGGATACAGTCGATCTGCGTTTTCATGATCCCTGTCATCGCGCCATGCCGTTCGGGGCTCGACCAGACCATGCCCTCGGACCACATCACCAGCTCGCGCAACTCGGCCACTTTATCGTGACTGGCCTCGGCGTCGTCGGGCAAAGGAAGGCCAGAGGGATCAAACATCCGCGTCTCACAGCCGAGCGCACGCAAGATACGCGCAGCCTCCATCGCAGCAAGGCGCGAATAGCTGACGTCGCGCAACGAACCGTAAAGCAACAAGATTCGTGGCGGGTGGCCAGAATCACCTGCCGCCTTTAACGCATCGAAATCAATGGGATGCAGCGCGTCTGCGACAACATTAGGTAGGTCAGACGGGTCCATTTCAGACCTGCTTACCCTCTTCGAGATGCAGTTTCATATCAAGCAAAACCTTCTGCAATGCAGTGGTCTCGCGCAGCAAGCGCTTCGCTTCATTGATCGAGATCACTCCATCTTCTATGGAGATGTTATACTCGCCCATCAGCATCGCAAACCGCTGGCTCAACCTGATCACATCAGAGTTGATTCCACCCTCTGAATTGTTCTTTGCATCATCGTAAGACAATGTAATTCCACGCATTTCTGCCAAAGCAGAGGTCACGTGCGGATAGGACGACGCCGCCTCAAGTGCGGCGACGGCATCCACAGGCATAAAGCGATCTGCGTGCTCGTCCGCATCAGAATAATAGCGCCCAAGCGTCGCCTTTGACTTGCCAGTTAGTTCACAAGCAGCTTCAATACCGACGTCTTTTACAAGCGCTTCGGTGTGCTTTTTAAGGTAGCTACCGTATCCGGCCATGTGCGTTCCTCAATTTTTAATCCCGTTTGATACAGGGAAAACTCTTACGCTGTTCCCATTAAAGCGAAGAGGATAGTTTGTCATTGATAAAACAGTCTCTTGTTATGGGACAGTTACCAGTAGGTGCCAACTTGCATCGCAAACCCTTTACGGGTGAGCGCAGTTTTCCCGACCGGCCCCCTCGTGCCAGTTAGGCCGCGCTTATTCCCTTGTGTGTGTAACAAGTTTCTTGCGAGACGAACCGTTCACTTCGGTGTTGGCTGTTTTATCCTGCGAGGTGGTCTTGCAAAAGAACATCTCGCAGCGATATTGAACGTCCATGGCAAAACTGTATTTCAACTACTCTACCATGAACGCCGGCAAATCGACCGTGCTGTTGCAGGCCTCGCACAATTATATTGAGCGCGGGATGCAAACATATCTGATTATCGCGCAATTCGACAAACGCGCTGGCGAGGGTCGCATTGGGAGCCGCATTGGCATTGGTGCGGATGCCGATACCTTTGGTCTGACCGAAGACCTCTATGCCAAGATCAAGACACGTCTAGGCGCTGGCCCCTGCGCGTGTATTTTTATCGACGAGGCGCAGTTTTTGTCCGAGGCACAAGTCTGGCAACTGGCCCGCGCTGTCGATGACCTCGGCGTGCCGATCATGTGTTTTGGCCTGCGCGTTGATTTTCAGGGTAAGCTCTTTCCAGGCTCTGCCGCCCTGCTCGCTCTGTCTGACGAGATGCGCGAAATCCGCACAATCTGCCATTGCGGCAAGAAGGCGACGATGGTGGTGCGCAAGGATTCAGAGGGCAATGTGCTGACCACAGGCGATCAGGTCGCGGTTGGCGGCAACGAGCGTTATGTGTCCCTTTGCCGCCGTCACTGGCGTGAGGCCGTGGGCGATACCGCCTAGTTGACCAGATTGGGCAGCACCTCGCCCGTGTCCCATGCGATGAGGTTATCGACGGCCATTTGCCCCATCGCTTCGCGCACCTCCAAGGCAGCGGTGCCCAGATGCGGCAAAAGCACCACGTTTTCGAGGTCACGCAACGCTTGCGGCACAAGTGGCTCACGGGCGTAAACATCCAATCCCGCCGCAGCGATCCTCCCCTCTTGCAAGGCCGCAATCAAAGCAGGCTCATCGACGACATCGCCGCGTGCGACATTGATCAGAACTGCGGTTTTTTGCATTTCTGCAATCATTTCGGCGCTAATCAAATTGGTATTTGATCCACCACCCGGGACGGTAACAACAATAATATCGGCTTGGCTCATGAGGGCACTCAGGCTTTCGACCTGTCGCGAGGGCACATCCACCTCTTTCTCGGAGCGGTTGTAATAGATCACAGGCATGCCAAAACCGAAATGCCCGCGCTTGGCCACCGCCTGCCCGATCCGCCCCATCCCGATGATCCCAAGCCGCTTGCCCGTCACATGCGTGCCGAGCATTTGCGTCGGCTGCCAGCCCAACCAGCGCCCAGAGCGCAACAGTCGCTCACCCTCGCCTGCCCTGCGACATGCCGACAAAATCAGCGTCATCGCGAGGTCAGCGGTGGCGTCCGTCACAGCGTCAGGCGTATTGGTCACAGCAACCCCTGCCGCCCGCGCGGCTGCCACATCGATGTGGTTGAACCCCACACCAAAATTCGCGAGCAGCTTGCACCGGATATTACCCGCAAAGGCCTCCGCGTTAAATTGATCGCCCAAGGTCGGCAGGATCACGTCGTAAGCAGCCAAGGCCGCCGCCGCCTCGTCTGGCATCATCCCGTCGATGCTATCGCGCAGATCAACCTCGAACCGCTCTTGCGCGGCCGCAATCGTGGCTTCGGGCATTGCGCGGGTAATCAGCAGCTTTTTCAATGCATTCGCCCCCCCTTGGGCACTTCGAAATCGGGCCGCGCCAATACAACAGCGCCCTCGGCGTCTGGAAAGCCCAAGACGAGCACTTCCGACATAAACTTGCCAATCTGGCGCGGTGGAAAGTTGACCACAGCCATCACCTGCCGCCCAACCAATTGCTCGGGCGTGTAATGCACGGTGACTTGGGCAGAGGTCTTTTTCTCGCCAATCTCGTCACCAAAATCTACCCACATCTTGATCGAGGGATTGCGCGCCTCAGGGTAATGTTCAGCGCGGATCACAGTCCCCACGCGCACATCAACCTTCACGAAATCATCAAAACTAATCTCACCCACGCGCCAACTCCTTGGAACGGTCTGTCGCGGCCTTCACGGCGCGGCCCAGCAATGCGGGGAACCCGTTCTCTTCATCCATCAAAACCTCTAGCGCCGCCTGCGTCGTGCCATTGGGCGAGGTCACATTCACGCGCAACTGGCTGGGGTCCTCGTCCGCCGCCTCGGCCAGCGCACCAGCCCCCGCAACTGTCGCTTTCGCAAGTTGCATCGCCATCGCAGGCGGCAAGCCTTGTGCCACACCCGCAGCGGCCAATGTTTCGATCAGATGGAACACATAAGCAGGACCAGACCCGGAAACGCCGGTCACCGCATCAATCTGACCTTCATTCTCAAGATGCACGACTTGGCCAACAGCCGACAGCAAGGCTTCAGCCAAGGCCAGATGCGCCGCCGTCGTATGCGCATTGCCGACAATCGCCGAAATCCCACGGCCAATCGCGGCGGGCGTATTGGGCATCGCCCGCACGATCGGGGTTTGATCCCCCAACACGTCCTCGAATTTGGCAATCGGTGTGCCCGCCGCGACAGACACAAACAACGTCGTCCCATTGCCCAACGCCTGCATCGCAGGCAGCGCCTCGCCCATCATCTGCGGCTTCACGGCAATCAAGGCAATCGCAGGAGCATCGGGTAGACCCGCGTTCACATGTACGCCCGTCGACTTCAACCAATCAGAGGGGAACGGGTCCAGCACATAGACAGATGCGGCAGGCAACCCGCCCTCAAGCCAGCCCTTGAGCATCGCGCCACCCATCTTGCCACAGCCCAAAAGCACCAAACCATGCTTTGCCACATCTTCCATGTTCATCGCTCTTGCCTTCTTTCGCGGTAAAATATGCTGGGGGGTCTGGGGGGCTAGCCCCCCAGCGTGGCGATGAGGGCAAAGCCCTCAGCGCAAATCAGGCACGGCCGTAAGCGCCACCAATGGCCACTTGCACCGCGTCCGCAGGGGTGCGCTCGGCCCAAGTCACAAGCTGGATCGCAGGATAATACTGCTCACAAGCCGCCACTGCCGCGTTAATCATTGTGTCCACCTGATCGGGGCCAGCGATCTGATCGCCCGCCAAAACCAACCCGTAGCGGTAGACCATCATCTTCTGCTCTTCCCACCATGTGAACGATCCAGCCCAAAGGCGATCATTAATGGTGTTTAATGTCTCATATAGCGCGCCCATACGGTGCGCAGGCGGCTCCATCTCGAATGTGCAGATCAAACGCAGGGACTGATCGTAAGCCGACCAAGCCAGCGTAATCGCATAAGTGCGCCACTGGCCCACAACCGCCATCGCGATTTGATCGTCATGGATGCGGTCAAACTCCCAAGCGTGATGCTCGGCAATATGTTCAACCAAATCAATGGGATGCAGGTCTTCTGCGTTTTCAAAATGCTCTGACAGCGACATATGCTCGGCCTGTTTTTTATGATCAAAGCGTCGGGCAGATCGCCGCTAAGACTAGTTGGCTGCTCTAGGAACGGTATAGTTCTCGTCTTGTTCCTACTGCATATGGTGCCTGTCACCCCTCCTCCTGTAAAGCAATTTCTTGGGGATAAGTCGGGTTTGAGACAATTAACATGTGGATAACCAGTGTTAACGCCTGCAAATCGCGAAAGGAGACGAGGCCGCAAAGGACGGCGTTCGCCTAATATGTGCCACTAACGAATTTATTGATACTCTTCCAAAAACGGTGATTTTTGGAAGAGTGCCAACCTGAGGAAAAATCGGTCAAAGTAACAACATACAATCAATATTCTGGACTATCACCTTTGTTAGTGGCTATCCACTTGTAGATAATATGGTTTTGGGGATGCTCAGTTGCGTAGGTGGATAACTAACATTCGAAAACAAGCGCCACAGTGCGTCGAACGCCTCATGAATTGTGGAAAGGTTCATCTCTTAGGTTTTCGAGGTAGCTCGTCTCAAGGTAGCGATAAAAGACGAATGACCATGCGGCTCTGCGCTTTCTGGAGCATGGGTTATTTTATTTGGGCCATTTTCACCATGCGGTCACTTCCATCAGAATATTCAGTCGGCGCGTCAGTCGGTGCTGTTGCTTTCATGATTGCAAGCTTACTGACTTTCTTTCAGATAGTCTTACTCATGCCGTTCCGAGATAAAGACGACAATGACTTTCAACTCGATGCTTTGCGTTTAGTTTGCGACACGATGATTTCGTCGGTTTTCATGATAATGGTTTTCGCGGTACTGTATAAAAACATAGGTCTTATATCTAATGGAGAAACAGTAAGACCTAACGCTCTTGATGCTATCTATTTTTCGTCCGTGACTTTTTCGACGTTGGGGTACGGCGATTTTGCGCCTCATCCATCACTTCGAATTATATCGGCAACACAGGCGCTACTCGGAAATCTTCATTTAGGGATGATAGTTGGGGCAACGTTTGCAGCTATCAAGCGCTAATGTGTTAACCGATCAGCATAGCAATTGAGCCCAAGACCATTAGTGCGCCAGCCAAAGGCAGCGTGTATGATTGAAGCTTACGGTATTTTTGCGTGCTCATAAATTTTCTCCTAGACACTGTATAGCATACCTACGGAATACTGTAAATCAGTTAAGAGTACGTCCAGCAGCGCCTAAAACGCTCCTTTTTCGAACACTCAAAAAACCGCTTCACATAACGCCGCCAAATACCCCGTTCAAAACCCGAGCGGTTGTTGAATGTTTTTGGCGCATACAACTTTGGCCAGCATTTGTGTGGCACGTAGTGGTCGGCAGGCTGTGGTTTTTCACCCCGACCCCGCCGCCACCTTTGCTGCGTCGGTTGCGTTACTTCTTTTGGGCCTCAAGCGCCTCGATACGCGCCATCAGTGCTGCGTTCTCTTCACGCGCTTTTTGCGCCATGCCGCGCACCGCTTCAAACTCTTCGCGCGTCACGAAATCGCGGTCGGCGAGCCAGCGGTCCATCATGCCGCTCATCGCGGTGCTGGCCTCGTCTTTAGCGCCTTGGGCCACGCCCATTGCATTGGTCATCAACGCGCTGATGTCGTCGAGTATCTTGTTTCTGGTCTGCATTGCAGTCTCCAATTCTAACTGATTGTTATATGGGGCAAGGCGCGGGCGCGTTCAACCTCTTGACTTCGACATGGCCGCAAGGAAGGTATGCGACATGATAGCAGCCATCACATTCCCCGACATTTCGCCCGAGATCTTCTCCGTCGATCTCTTTGGTTTCCACCTTGCCCTGCGCTGGTACGCGATGGGGTATATTGTGGGGATCATGCTGGGTTGGCAGTTGCTCAAAGCCGCTTTGAACCGCGATACGCTCTGGGCAGGCGGTGCGCCGATGGCTGCAGCCAAGCTCGAAGACCTGCTGACCTATATCGTCATGGGTGTGATTGCAGGCGGGCGGCTTGGCTATGTCTTGTTCTATAAACCTGCCTATTACCTGTCGCATCCGCTGGAAATCCCGCAAATCTGGATAGGCGGCATGTCATTTCATGGTGGCTTTATCGGAGTGATCGTGGCGGTCTATCTGTTTAGCCTGCGCCACAAGGTGCCGCTGTCCAAGCTTGCCGATGGTATCGCTCTTGCGGCCACCCCTGCGATCCTGCTGGTGCGCATCGCAAATTTCATCAACGCCGAGCTTTGGGGCCGCGAAACGACCCTGCCGTGGGGCGTTATATTTCCCACCGCTGACGGCGGCCCGCGCCACCCGTCGCAACTCTATGAAGCGGGTCTTGAAGGGTTGCTCCTCGGCACGATCCTGATCCTGCTTGCTTTCCGCTTTGGTGGCCTCAAGAAACCGTGGCTGCTGACTGGTACATTCTTCACCGGCTACGGCATCGCCCGTTTTATCGTTGAATTCTTCCGCCAACCCGACGCGCAATTTGTGTCCGAGGGTAATCCGCTGGGCCTCGCCTTCCACATCAACGGTTACGGGCTGACGATGGGGCAAACGCTCACCCTGCCCATGATCCTGATCGGGATCAGCGTTGTCATCTGGGCCGCACGGAAATGACCAAGCTGGGCGCACTTTTGGCCCAGCGCATTGCGGCGACGGGGCCGATTTCCCTCGCGGACTATATGGCCGATTGCCTGATGCACCCGCAGTTTGGCTATTACGCGACCCGCGATCCTTTTGGCGCAAGCGGTGATTTCACCACCGCACCCGAAATCAGCCAGATGTTTGGCGAACTCATTGGTCTTTGCCTTGCGCAGACTTGGCTCGATCAGGGGTCTCCCGCGCAGATCACCCTCGCCGAGATCGGCCCCGGCCGTGGGACGCTGATGGCGGATGCCCTCCGCGCGACAATAGGTGTCGCTGGTTTCCACACAGCCCTCACCGTGCATTTCATCGAGACATCCCCGACTCTGCGCAAACGCCAAGCCAAGGCCGTGCCCCATGCCACATGGCACGATAGTATCGATACCCTGCCCCAAGCGCCCCTCTACCTTATCGCGAACGAATTCTTTGACGCGCTGCCGATCCGCCAATTCACTCGCGACGCTGCGGGCTGGCGCGAGCATATGGTGGGGGTGCAGGGTGATACGCTACTCATGGGCCTCTCTGCGCCCGCGCCGATAGCACTACTGGAAGGCCGCCTTGCCGACACCAAAGAAGGCGATATTGTTGAACATTGCCCTGCCCTGCCGAGCATCGTGGGCGAGATCAGCCAGCGGATTGATGCCTACGGCGGAGCCGCGCTTATCATCGATTACGGCGATTGGCACTCACTTGGGGATACTTTGCAAGCCCTGCAGAACCACGAGGCCGCCAACCCGTTTGCCAACCCAGGCATGGCGGATCTCACAGCCCACGTGGATTTCGAGGCCATTGCCAAGGCCGCCACAACTTACACCCGCGTCACACCGCAGGGCGTTTTCCTTGAACGGCTCGGTATCACTGCGCGGGCACAAGCGCTCGCGAAGGGCTTGACCGGCGCCGCCCTTGAGGCGCACATTCAAGCGCATTGGCGGCTGACACATCCAGACGCCATGGGGTCGCTTTTCAAAGTAATCGGTTTGTTTCCCTCAAACGGCAACGCACCAGCAGGATTAGAGACATGACACTCGACATTATCACCCATGATCTATTGGACGGCATGCAGCACGGTTTTTTCGGCCGTGCGGGCGGGGCATCCTCAGGTGTGTTCACGGGACTCAACTGCGGCTTTGGCAGTTCTGACCAGCACGATATCGTCGCGATCAATCGGGCCCGCGTGGCAAAGGCCATCGGTGTCGCGGATACGCATCTCATGGGCGTCCACCAAATTCACTCCGCAGATTGCGTGATTGTGACCGAAGCGAACGCTGACAAACCCAAAGCAGATGCACTTGTGACCGCCACCAAGGGGATCGCGCTTTCGGTCCTTACCGCCGATTGCCAACCCGTCCTTTTTGCGGACAAGGACGCAGGCGTGATCGGCGCGGCGCACGCGGGCTGGCAAGGGGCGCTGAACGGTGTGCTTGATGCCACAATCGACGCAATGGTCGGACTTGGGGCCAAGCGCGAGAATATCGTCGCTGTCATCGGGCCGTCGATCAGCCAGAAAGCCTATGAAGTCGGGATCGACTTTGCCGAGCGATTTATCGACGAAGACCAGGCCAACGCCCGGTTCTTTGCAAATGGGGCGATTGGCAAGATGCAATTTGACCTGCCCGCTTTTGGCTTAGCACGTCTACGGGCGGCGGGGATCAAGGATGCGGCATGGACGCGGCATTGCACTTACGCCGATGAGAAGCGATTCTATAGCTATCGCCGCACATGCCACCGCAAAGAGGCTGACTACGGACGGTTGATTGCCGCCATTCGGCTCTGACTTTGGCAAGAATGGGGCGGTCCGCTGCCTCAATTGCGTGAAACAATCATGGGATTTGCCGTCTATTGTTTTTACGGAGTGCGCATTTCCCTTATTTTAATGACGCCATTCATCACCCGCCAAATGCGGCCAAAAAATCGTTCACATTTTTAGAAAAAGTTTTTGAGCGCCAAATTCTTGCCCCCCTCGCCCAGCAATATGATTCCAACGCCGCCAATTAAGACGGCAATCATGAGGAGCGACAAAATGGGTTCTAGCAAACGTTGGATCGACAACACGATCGAAGAAGCAAACAAGTGCGAAACAAAAATGCCGTGGGAACGGGGTGCGCAGCGTCAAGCGATGATCGCACGCCGCCTTGAACAGGCTGACAAACCGAAGGTTTCCCTGACGCCGATGCCCGCCTTTATGACAATGGCCGTCAGCGCCTAAAACAAAATTACCGGCCTTCCCCTCCTGAGGCCAGCTCCCCAAGAGCACCAGAGCCGTGTGGTCCTCCCCCACACGGCTTTTTGCTGTCTTGATTCTAGGCAATTCAAATTTGATTCGGGTCAAATTCGCTTCAATTGTGGCCGGTTCATCCACGCCTTGCGAACAATCCTGCGAAATTAACCATGATTGATGCGGGTTTATGGCGGGATCACAAAAGACTTTGACAACATGAACACTTTTGGGCCACATTCGGTCCAACAGCAATCATCTCCTCAGATGTTGTCGGTGGGGCCGACAGATGATGTGACAAACCGGAAGGTTAGGCACATGACTTATACGCCCCCCACCACCGCAGGCCTCGCGGTGGAACCCAATACCTCTCCGGCCCTCATGGGACGGATCGCTAGTCCAAGTGGGCAACCTTTGCGCGTGATGCCTCTCATGCGCAGTTATGAAGTTGCCCACTTGACCCCCTCCCTCACAGTCGAAGAAAACTCTGTCATTGCGCCCGCTGTGTCGGCATTTGAGACGGCCTTTGCCGCCTTTGGTCGTGGTGCGATTTTGCGCACCGAAAACGGCCCTATGGCAATCGAAGATTTGCTCCCCGGTGACCGTGTGATGACGACAGAGCACGGGTTTCAAACATTGATGTGGCGCGGCGCAATCACGTTGCAACCTGCCCGCAACGATCAGCTGTCCATCGGCGCCATGACGCGGATCGCATCCTATGGACGTCAGAACGCTGACCTCGTCCTTGGTCCTGCTGCGCGAATTTTGCACAAGAACCCTGCGATCAAAATGCTGACGGGGACACAAACCGCGCTGGTGCCGATCCGCGATTTTATCGACGGCGGCCAATACATCGCTCTCAATCCGATCAGCCCCGTGCAGTGCTATCAGATTGGGTTCGCGAGACATTGCTGCGTGAATGTGAATGGGATCGACGTGGAAACGCTGCACCCTGGCCCTGCGCATCTCCTTCACTTACGCAATGAAATGCTTTTGCATTTCACGCGGCTTTTTGCGCATAAATCGGGGCCAGAGGATTTTGGCCCGATGATCGCCCCACGCTTGCGCATGGACGATATCGAGCTCGTGCTTAACGCTTAGGCGTTTTGCGCAAGGCGGGCTTCAAGCACATCAAACGGCACGCCCGGTTCGTCCTTTGCGCCGCGGATCACCAGCGAGGTTTTCACGCTGGCGACATTGGCCGCACTGGTCAAATCTTCGGTCAGGAAACGCTGGAAGCTCCGCAAATCAGGTGCCACACACTTGAGCACGAAATCGACCTCGCCGTTAAGCATATGGCACTCGCGCACCAGCGGCCAAGACTGGCAAAGCTTCTCGAATGCGGTGAGGTCAACCTCGGCTTGGCTGACAAGCCCGACCATGGCGAAAACCTGCACTTCAAAGCCAAGTTCGCGGGGGTCCACATCCGCGTGGTAGCCACGAATGAACCCCTGCTCTTCGAGTGTCCGCACACGGCGCAAACAGGGTGGCGCGGAAATACCGACGCGTTTCGCGAGCTCAACGTTTGTCATCCGACCATCAGCCTGCAACTCGGCCAGAATCATACGGTCAATTTCGTCAAGCTTAGTGCCAGGCATTTTCATGGAGTCCTCGTCTGAATTTCATAAAGACTACGCCAAACACCCCCTTTGCGCAATAATGTTTCAAACTTGCGCAACATAATTTTGCGCAGCCCCAAATGCGTGACAATCAGGCGGGGTTTTAACCAAAGGCGCAGGGGGCTATATCTGGGGAAACACCAGCTCATAAAGGGGCCCGTCCAATGCCTGCCACCCGTCACACCAAAGTTCTGATCATCGGCTCCGGCCCCTCTGGCTACACCGCAGGCGTCTATGCGTCCCGTGCGATGCTAGAGCCAATTTTGATCCAAGGGATCGAGCCCGGCGGCCAATTGACGACCACCACGGAAGTGGAAAACTGGCCGGGTGATACCGAGGTTCAAGGCCCCGATCTGATGGTGCGGATGGAGGCCCATGCGCGTGCGATGGGTTGCGAAATTATCGGCGATATCGTCACGTCGCTTGATCTGTCCAAGCGTCCGTTTACGGCCCAAACCGATAGCGGCACAGTTTATACCGCAGATGCCGTGATCTTGTGTACAGGCGCGCGGGCGAAATGGCTGGGCTTGCCGTCCGAAGAGAAATTCAAAGGTTTCGGCGTCTCCGCCTGTGCGACCTGCGACGGCTTCTTCTATCGTGGCATGGAAATCGTCGTTGTAGGCGGCGGCAACACCGCCGTTGAAGAGGCGCTGTTCCTCACCAACTTTGCGTCAAAAGTAACCCTGATCCACCGCCGCGATGAACTGCGCGCAGAGAAAATCCTGATTAACCGCTTGGAAAAGAACCCCAAGATCGAAACCCTTTGGTTCCATGAGATCGAAGAAGTCTACGGCACCGACGCGCCCTTGGGCGTTGAGGGCGTAAAGGTGAAGCACACCAAAACCGGCGAAATCACTGACATTCCGTGCAAAGGCGTGTTCATCGCGATTGGTCACGCGCCTGCGTCCGAATTGGTCAAGGACCAACTTGAATTGCACCATGGCGGTTATGTTGCCGTCCAAGCAGGCTCTACGCGCACCGCGATCCCTGGTGTCTTTGCTGCGGGTGATTTGACCGATCACACCTACCGCCAAGCCGTCACATCGGCAGGCATGGGCTGCATGGCCGCGCTCGACGCCGAGAAGTTTATCGCCGAGCAAGAGTAATCCAAACGAAATCCCAACAAAACGCCGCCCAACAGCCCCGCCGCTGTTGGGTGCGTTGATTTGAAAGCCACCAAAATGACCCACGACTTTGCAGCCCAAAAGGCCGAAACCTACGAAGTATTCGGCGAAATCCAAGGCAATGCCGACCTGCCCGAAAACTCCGACATCGACTATATGTTCGAAGCAGGTGAAGGCGCCGATTGGGACGCCTTTGAGGCCGCTCTCGACGAAGCAGGCTACGACACCGAACGCGAGGACGGTGATGGCGCGCCCTTTTTGGTCGCGATTCTGGCCGATCAGCCGATTTCTGCCCTCACCATTTGGATGGGCGAAGAAGTGGCCACAAAAATCGCGCTACAGCACGGTTTCACCCCCGATGGCTGGGGTTTGCTCGCTTAATCGGCAATCCTGAGCCACATCTGCACCAATTCCCCGTAAACTCGGGCAAAATTACTTGATTTGCTTTTGGAATAGGGCCAAGACCCGCGCAACCCTCCCAATTGACCGCACAATAGAACAGAGAAAATTCATGACTGAAAATCTTGCACCGATCCCAGAGCTTTATGTCTCCTACGACAGCGCACAGAAGCTCAAAGTTGAGGCTGGCAATTTGACCAGCCACGACCTGACCCCGCGTCAAATTTGTGACCTCGAGCTTTTGATGAATGGTGGCTTTAACCCGCTCAAAGGTTTCCTCTCCGAGGCTGACTATAATGGCGTTGTCGAAAACATGCGCACAGCGGATGGCGCACTCTGGCCAATCCCTATCACGCTCGACGTGAAACCTGCCTTTGCTGATACAATCGAGATCGGCCAAGACATCGCGCTGCGCGATCAAGAGGGCGTGATCCTTGCGACCATGACCGTCACTGACAAATGGGTGCCAAACAAAGCGCGTGAGGCCGAGATGGTTTTCGGTGCCGACGATAGCGCCCACCCTGCCGTGAACTACCTGCACAACCAAGCGGGCGACGTCTACCTTGGTGGCCCGATCACAGGCATCCAGCAGCCGGTGCACTACTATTTCCGCGGTCGTCGTGACACGCCAAACGAATTACGCGCCTATTTCCGCAAAATGGGCTGGCGCAAGGTTGTTGCGTTCCAAACACGCAACCCGCTGCACCGCGCGCACCAAGAGCTGACCTTCCGCGCGGCGAAAGAAGCGCAAGCAAACCTTTTGATCCACCCTGTCGTGGGTTTGACCAAGCCGGGCGATATGGATCACTTCACACGCGTGCGCTGCTACGAGGCGGTTCTGGACCAGTATCCAGCGTCCACAACAGCAATGTCCTTGCTGAACCTCGCCATGCGTATGGCTGGCCCACGTGAGGCTGTTTGGCACGGTCTGATCCGTAAAAACCACGGCTGCACTCACTTCATCGTTGGTCGTGACCACGCGGGCCCTGGCAACAACTCCCAAGGGACCGATTTCTACGGCCCATACGACGCACAAGACCTCTTCCGCGAGCATCAGGAAGAAATGGGCATCGAAATGGTCGACTTCAAACATATGGTTTGGGTTGACGAGCGTGCGCAATATGAGGCCATGGACGAGATCAAAGACAAAGACGACGTCACGATCCTCAACATCTCTGGCACAGAATTGCGGCGCCGTTTGGCCGAGGGCCTTGAGATCCCCGAGTGGTTCTCTTTCCCACAAGTGGTTGCAGAACTCCGCCGCACAAAGCCTGCGCGCTCCAAGCAAGGCTTCACCGTGTTCCTGACCGGTTTCTCCGGCTCTGGCAAATCCACCATCGCCAACGCGTTGATGGTCAAGCTGATGGAAATGGGCGGTCGCCCTGTGACATTGCTCGACGGTGACATCGTGCGCAAAAACCTTAGCTCCGAGCTGGGCTTTAGCAAAGAGCACCGAGATCTGAACATCCGCCGCATCGGCTACGTGGCTTCCGAGATCACCAAGAACGGTGGCATCGCGATCTGTGCGCCAATCGCGCCATACGCAACCACACGCCGTGCAGTGCGTGAAGACATCGAAGAATTCGGTGCCTTCATCGAAGTCCACGTCGCCACATCCATCGAGGAATGTGAACGCCGTGACCGTAAGGGCCTTTATAAGCTTGCGCGCGAAGGCAAGATCAAGGAGTTCACAGGCATCTCCGATCCATACGACGTGCCAGTGAACCCTGAAATGGTCATGGAAACAGAAAACGTGGACGTTGATAACTGCGCCCACCAGATCATCCTCAAGCTTGAGAGCATGGGCCTGATCAAAGCGTAAGCTCGACCTTCAAGAACAATTCTAAAGCCCGCCTTGGTTAAACCAACGGCGGGCTTTTTTATTGGTGCGCTTGGTGACAATGTCACCGACGGGGATGACTGCTGCTGATACCCGCAACCAAACCACCACTACAGGAGCCTCACATGGCCTATACCGAAAAATTCCAAACCATGGCCGATGCCGCCCGCGCAAGCGTGAACGAAGTGCAGCCCGAAGACGTGGATGCATTGATCGCCAAAGGTGCCATCGCCCTCGATATCCGCGACAAAGAAGAACACGACGCGGGACATATCGAAGGTTCCATGAACATCAGTCGCGGCAAACTGGAAATGAACGTTGAAGGGCAGATCACAGATATGGATGCGACCATCCTTTGCTACTGCAACGCTTACAACCGTGGCGCACTCTCTGCCGCTTCTCTCAAAATGATGGGCTACAAAAACGCGACCTTTATCGCCGGCGGCCTTAACGCCTACCGCAAACTCAAGGCCTAAAACGCAAAAAGCCGACCATGGGTTCACATGGTCGGCTTGTCGCCTTTTCCGCGACCTAGCGTTTAAACGACATACGCTTCATCAACCCGTCTTTCAAAATGAAGTGGTGATAAAGCGCGGCAGCCGCATGCACGCCCGCCACGATCAGCAGTGCATTGATCAATATCTCATGGACGTCCGCTGCGGCACGAATTTCTCCGAACCACGCCGCCATGCCTGCCCAAGGCGTGAACAACATCAAGACATAGAGCAGGCGGTGCGTCCATTTCGATGCGACAGACATCCACGCCTGCGGCGTCGCGACCTCGGCTGGCACACCCATCCGCCAGCGCACGACCATCCGCAGCACAACGAGCCAGAACAGCGCGAGCCCGACATAGACATGCACCATGCCAGGCCAAGTCGCGACTTCTTCGCCCTTCATATGGGCGCGATAAATCCTGCCCATACCATCGCCAAAGATGTAGTTGAAACCAAAGAGCAACACGATCAGCCAATGCAAGGCGATCTGAATGTGGCTGTAGCTGTCGCGAACTTTCGCCATCTGAGCGTTCCCTTTTCCCGTCGCAGAAACGCAACGCTTTAAAGGGAAATTATCACCCGCTCACATGCACATCAAATTAAATCAGTGGAGGGTCACAATCCGCACATTATTCTCGGCCGCCAGTTGGCCTGCAAACCTCAGGTCCGCGACATAAGCCACTTGCGCGCCCTCGCCGTTATGGACTGCAAACACCTTCTCCATGTCGCCCGCTTGCGCGCGCACGGCCTCTGGCAGATCTGCCGTGTTCATCGGCTTGAGGTAAACGATATTGGCACTCAGTGCGCTCAGATCAAATTTCGTGTTCATCGGTTATCCTTTCCGAATGTTGATCGTCTGAATGACACGGTCAGGGACCGAGCGGTTCAGATCAATGTGAAGTAAGCCGTTCTCAAGTGTCGCCTCTCCGACATCAACGCCGTCTGCCATGACGAACGAGCGCTGGAACTGACGGGCGGCAATGCCACGGTGCAAAAACACGCGGCCTTCGCTGTCGTCTACCTGACGGCCCCGAATGACCAATGCGTTATCCTCAACCGTGATCGCCAAGTCTTCCATCGCAAACCCTGCGACAGCGAGTGTAATCCGGTAAGAATTTGCCGACGATTGTTCGATATTATAGGGCGGGTACCCTTCGTTGCCCGATTTCGCTGTGCGCTCGACCAAGCGCTCTAGCTGCTCGAACCCCAACAGGAACGGATGCGTTCCCAAAGCCAATTTTGTCATCCACACGTCCTTTTAAGAAGCGACATCTGTTATTTCGGCCCCATTTTGGCGACCTTGATCAAAATATGGGGTCCAAAGGGCCGTTGTGCAAGAGGAACTGCTAGGAGGAATCAACCCTTTCCCCTATACGCGGGTCAACTGCCGAAAAGAGGCCACGAGACAATGATAACTGCTAAAATGGAACAGATGGACGTTTTGCGCGTCGAACTGGCAATCTTGCGCCAGCGGCACCGCGATCTGGACAACGCCATCGAGGCCCTGCATGAGCAGACTTCGACCGATATGCTGATGATCAAAAGGCTGAAAAAGCAAAAGCTGGGCATCAAAGATCAGATGACCGTGCTCGAAGATCGCATTACCCCTGATATTACGGCCTGATTGCCGTTGCGTCGCCCATCCCGCTGGCTATAGTGCCGCTTCCTTTCACCTCGGGAATAGACATGACACAACCTTTGGTCGGTATCATTATGGGCAGCCAATCCGATTGGCCCACCATGCGCGAAGCAGCAGATATTCTGGACACGCTCGGCGTGCCTTATGAGACCAAGATCGTCTCGGCACACCGCACCCCTGACCGCCTGTGGTCTTACGGCAAAACCGCCGTTGAACGTGGCCTGCAAGTGATTATCGCAGGCGCTGGCGGTGCTGCGCATTTGCCCGGCATGATGGCCTCCAAAACGCGTGTGCCTGTCGTTGGTGTGCCTGTGCAGACCAAGGCGCTGTCTGGCGTCGATAGCCTCTATTCTATCCTGCAAATGCCAAAAGGTTTTCCCGTGGCGACCATGGCAATTGGCTCCGCTGGTGCCGCCAACGCAGGCCTGATGGCCGCAGGTATCCTCGCACTGCAAGACCCCGCCCTCGCCGCCCGCCTTGATACATGGCGCAGCGATCTTTCCGCCTCCATTCCAGATGAGCCAATTGATGAATAACGTGAAAACACTCGGCATCCTCGGCGGCGGACAATTGGGGCGTATGCTCTCTGTTGCGGCCTCACGCTTGGGCCTCAAAACCCACATTTACGAGCCCTCCGCCAACCCGCCCGCAGCCGACGTCGCACATGCGCTGACAACCGCATCCTACGATGATGTAGCGGCCCTACAGACGTTTGCGGCATCGGTTGACGTGATCACGTTTGAGTTCGAAAACATTCCGACATCGGCCCTCGACATCCTTGAAGCGATCAAACCAATTCACCCGCCACGCGGTGCATTAGCCACCTCCCAAGACCGCCTCACTGAGAAGACATTCCTGCAAAGCCTCGGCCTGCAAGTCGCCCCCTTCGCCGACGTTCAAAACGCAGATGACCTCGCCAAAGCGCTCGCCGAGATTGGCACACCCGCGATCCTCAAAACCCGCACCATGGGGTATGACGGCAAGGGCCAAGCGCGGATCATGTCGCCCGCCGACGCCGATGCGGCCCTCGCCGACATGGCCGGCGCATCCTCGATCCTAGAAGGCTTTGTGAACTTCAGCCATGAAGTCTCTGTCATCGGCGCACGTTCTGCCGATGGCGCTGTCTCATGCTTTGATCCGGGTGAAAACGTGCACGTGAACGGCATCCTGCGCACCACAACCGTGCCCGCGAAACTGACGCCCAGCCAGCGCACCGATGCCGTTCTCATTGCCGCCCGTATCCTGAACGCGCTTGATTACGTGGGCGTTATGGGTCTGGAATTATTCGTGACGCCACAAGGGCTTATCGTGAACGAGATCGCACCGCGCGTGCACAACTCGGGTCACTGGACACAAAACGGCTGTGCCATCGACCAGTTCGAGCAGCACATCCGCGCCGTGGCTGGCTGGCCCTTGGGCGACGGCTCTCGCCACACGGACGTCGTCATGGAAAACCTGATCGGTGACGACATGGACAAACTGCCAGAGCTGGCCAAAACCAACGCAGCGATCCACCTTTACGGCAAGTCAGAGGTCAAAGCGGGCCGTAAAATGGGCCATGTGAACCACGTCAAAAAGGGCGCTTAGTAATACTTACTCCGTGCCCAGAACGTCCTCGATACCCGCGCCGACAACACCTGTGAAACTCAAGTTCCGGTCAAAATGACCGTCCTTGAGAAACGCCATCACCTGCGCCATCACCAGTGGGTTGTTCATCATAAACGTATGGGTCACGGGCAGTGTCAGGTGGTCCGCCTCGCCTTCCAAATGGGTGCTTTCAACCGATACCTTCCCATCATCAGGCCCGTCGATCATCGCCGAGAACACAGGGTTCAGCGTCACATCCCCCGCGATCACGCCAACCTCATATGATGGCAGACCAAGCTGGTTCGGCAGGCTTGTCGCTTCCGTCCCAAGCTGCAATCCCGCAGGCCCATTCATCCACTGAAACGGCTCGAAATCGCCGAAAATATCGACCAATTCAGACCCCGCATTAGGTGGCCCCAACATCACCACACGACCCATATTTTCGGGGCGGTGATTTGCGAGCCAAGCCCGCACCAAAATGCCGCCCATCGAATGGGTCACAAAATTTACGCGGGCATCGCCACAGGCTGCCACATCGGCAGGCAGGTTTTCATCCACCAGCTGCTGCACCGTGGCGTCGGTGGACGGATAGCCACTATTCACCACGCGGTAACCGTTATGCTCAAGCACCAATTGCATCGGCGCAAAAGAGGTCTCGGTCCGCGCCAAACCATGTAGCAAGACCACGCAATCCTGCGCCGCCGCCATCGTGCCCATGAGGGTTAAAGCAACTGATGATACAAGTTTTTTCATGCCTCAGACATAACAACTCCGCTCCACAAAGGAAGGTCTACAATTCCGGACCTTGCGTCTTTTCGCGCAAACCTGCACGGTTGGTTTTATGAAACGCCCCATCCGTATCGCGACACGCGCCATTATATTGCATAACGACCGGCTTTTGTTGGTGAACGCTTGGAAGGGCCGCTCGGACCTGTGGTGCGCACCCGGTGGTGGCGCAGAATTGCATAGCTCCCTGCCTGACAATCTGATCCGTGAAGTCATGGAAGAAACCGGCCTCACCGTCAGCGTCGGCACGCCGTGTCTGATCAACGAATTTCACGACCCACACAGCGACTTTCACCAAACCGACATCTATTTTCGCTGCGAGATCACAGCGGGCGAGCTTAGCGACGCATGGATCGATCCCGAGGGCATTGTGACACGGCGCAAATGGGCAACACGGGATGACATGCGGCGCTTACGGGTCAAACCTGATAGCTTAGGGGCCGTTGCATGGGGTGAGGCAGATACAATCACTTACGACCCGCTAGAGCCCATCGTGCGTTAGAAAGCACGATACCGCCCAAAACCAAGGCCCCTGCAATCGCCATGCGCAGGGTCAGTGGCTCGTCGAGAAAGAGCACACCACCCGCCACCGCAATCACAGGCACCGAGAGTTGCGCTACTGCCGCCACCGTTGTCGGCAACTGCGGCAACACCCGATACCAAAGCGCATAGCCCAAGCCCGACGTCACCGCCCCCGCAAGCATAGCAGCGATCACGCCGCCCGCACTTACCGTCCCGAGCGCGCCGCCAAGCAAGGCCAGCGCCACAATCGGCAAACACAGGATGAAATTCCCAGCAGAGGCCAACAGCGGATCCTTCGCGCCCTGCCCCAAAATCGTATAGGCCGCCCAGCCAATCGTCGCCACGATCATCAAAACCGTGCCACCAAAGGGCACTGAAAAGCTCTGCGTCGGCCATAGCAAAACGACCAAACCGATCATCGCGGCCCCCGCGCCAATCCAGCGCATTTGCGGAATGTCCTGCCCGCGCCAAACGGCCCAACCAAACATCATAATCTGCAGAGACCCAAATAAAATCAGTGCCCCAAGCCCCGCGCCAAGCGTCAAATAAGCCCAAGAAAACCCGAGCATGTACACAGCCAAGGCAATCGCGCCCCGCCACCGCGCGCGCAATCCGGCAAACGGCGCCCCACCGCGTCCCATCACCAACGCAGCGAGCATCACTGCCCCCGCAGCAACGCGAACCACGGCAAATGACACCGCATCCATGCCGTAATGCGCAACACCAACACGGGTCAAAATCGAATTCGCAGCAAAGGCACACATCGTCAGGGCCACAAGGAAAAACAAACGCATTATGGCTCCTAAAACCGCTGTCTGATCTGCAAAAAAGGAGGATGGGTTTTGAACCATCACACCCCGTCAAATACTACGGGGTAAACCAACTCTTGCGCAGGCGCACCCGTCAGCCCGCACACCATCGTGTGATCAATCGGATAAGGGCTACGCAACGCAGCCGCCCCCTCACGCGAAAACCCTGCCTTCTCGTAAAACGCGGGCGCGCCGAGCACCACCACAGGCGTCTTGGTCAGCCGGGCCCATTCGGTCAGCATCCCGATCATACGCTTGCCATACCCTCGTCGCTGCACGTCAGGGGCAATGGCCACAGGAGCAAGGCAAAGCCATCCCTTCGGTTTCACCATATAAGACAAGGCGTAATAGCCAACGATCCGATCCCCCATCGGCATCACCTGCTCGCCAGCAATCAGCCGTGCCTTTCGCAACTTCACCACCAACTCCGCCTCTTCAGCCCCACCAAACGCTGCACTGAGCAAAGCATCCACCTGCGCCTCCTCCCCGCGTTTCATATCGCGGGCAAATTCAGGGGCGTTAAACATCGGGTTTCCTAATGGGATGATGGGTTAAAACCTATCCTACGGGGTTAGGGAGTAACGACAAGCGGGAACGGAAAAAGGGCGGCCCATTTCTGGACCGCCCTCTTTTATTGATCGACATTTCGGCTCTCGGCATTTCCTTCTGAAAGGCCTGCCGCCTAGTCGGTCAAACCAAAAGGTTTGACCTTACATCATGCCGCCCATGCCGCCCATGTCACCCATGCCGCCGCCGTGGCCGCCATCTTTCGATGGTTTATCAGCAACCATTGCTTCGGTCGTGATCAGCAGACCTGCAACGGATGCCGCGTCCTGCAATGCAGTGCGCACGACTTTCGCTGGGTCGATAACGCCGAACTTGAACATGTCGCCATATTCTTCGGTCTGTGCGTTAAAGCCGTAGGACTTGTCAGAAGACTCGCGGATTTTGCCAGCAACGACGGAACCGTCAACGCCAGAGTTTTCAGCAATCTGACGCAGTGGTGCTTCAAGCGACTTGCGAATGATCGAGATACCAACGTCTTGGTCAGAGTTTGCACCCTTGAGACCGTCAAGAACCTTGCCAGCTTGGATCAGAGCAACACCACCACCAACAACGATACCTTCTTGAACCGCAGCGCGTGTCGCGTTCAAAGCATCGTCAACGCGGTCTTTACGCTCTTTGACTTCTACTTCGGACATGCCACCAACGCGGATCACAGCAACACCGCCAGCCAATTTGGCAACGCGCTCTTGCAGCTTTTCACGGTCGTAATCGGATGTTGTTTCTTCGATCTGGCCACGGATTTGCAGAACGCGTGCGTCAATCTCAGACTTCTCGCCGCCACCATCGATGATTGTGGTGGTGTCTTTTGTGATTGTGATGCGCTTGGCGGTGCCGAGCATATCAATGGTCACGTTCTCAAGCTTCATGCCGAGGTCTTCGGAGATCACTTGGCCACCTGTCAGGATCGCGATGTCCTGCAGCATTGCCTTACGACGATCACCAAAACCTGGTGCCTTCACAGCAGCAATCTTCAGGCCGCCGCGCAGCTTGTTCACAACCAGAGTTGCAAGAGCTTCGCCCTCAACGTCCTCGGAGATGATAAGCAATGGCTTGCCAGACTGGATCACAGCCTCAAGCAATGGCACCATTGGCTGCAAGGAGCCAAGCTTCTTTTCGTGCAGCAAGATGATCGCATCTTCGAGTTCTGCAGTCATCTTTTCAGTGTTGGTTGTGAAGTAAGGGGACAGGTAACCGCGGTCAAACTGCATGCCTTCAACAACATCAGTCTCTGTTTCAAGACCTTTGTTTTCTTCAACAGTGATAACACCTTCGTTGCCAACTTTTTGCATCGCATCAGCGATCTGACGACCGATTTCTGCTTCGCCGTTCGCGGAGATTGTGCCGACCTGTGCAACTTCGTCGCTGTCGTTCACTGGACGCGCCATTGCGATAATCGCTTCAACAACTTTAGAAGTTGCCATGTCGATGCCGCGCTTGAGGTCCATTGGGTTCATGCCAGCAGCAACAGATTTCATGCCTTCGCGAACGATCGCTTGGGCCAAAACTGTGGCTGTTGTTGTGCCGTCGCCAGCTTCGTCATTGGTACGGGAAGCAACTTCCTTAACCATCTGCGCGCCCATGTTTTCGAACTTGTCTTCCAGTTCGATTTCTTTGGCAACGGATACACCGTCTTTGGTGATGCGCGGTGCGCCGAAGGATTTGTCCAGAACAACGTTACGACCCTTTGGACCGAGCGTGACCTTAACAGCGTCAGCCAGAATGTTGACGCCGCGAAGCATCTTATTACGGGCTTCAGTGCCGAATTTTACGTCTTTAGCAGCCATTTTCATGTGCTCCTTAATTGAATTTCATCAGATAGCGGGATCAAACGGGTCCTTAAAGGATGCCCAGAATGTCGCTTTCTTTCATGATCAACAGGTCTTCGCCGTCGATCTTAACTTCTGTGCCGGACCATTTGCCGAACAAAACTTTGTCGCCAGCTTTGACATCCATTGGGATCAGCTCGCCGCTGTCCTTACGGGCGCCAGCGCCAGTGGAGACAACTTCGCCCTCAGCAGGCTTTTCTTTTGCGGCGTCTGGAATGATCAGACCGCCCTTAGTTTTCTCTTCGCCTTCAATGCGACGAACCAGAACGCGGTCGTGAAGTGGTGTAAATGCCATTTTGGAATTTCCCCAGTACGTGTTTCTCTTGCTGTTAGCACTCACCGGACGTGAGTGACAAAAGGTAGGTAAGGGAGGCAAATGGCTTCGTCAAGCACAACAAGAAATCAATTTTCGTCAAAAATCGAAAAACCTTAACCGACGTCAGTTTTTCCGCGCCGATCACTGCGCAAATTGGCATAGAGCACGTGGTTTCGCCACCGACCGTTGATCTGCAAATACGACTGGGCCACGCCCTCGTATTTGTATCCGCATTGCTCCAACAAGCGACGGCTTGGCGTGTTCTCGGGCAAACAGCCCGCCTCGATCCGGCTTAAATCCAGCGTGCGGAACGCGTAATGCACCACCGCCTCAATCGCCTCTTTCATATAGCCTTGGCGCGCAAACGGCTGCCCGATCCAGTAGCCCGTCGTGCCCGCCTGTGCAGGGCCACGGCGAATATTATCTAAGGTAATCGCCCCCAAAAGTGCATCATCCGCGCGACGCACCAGAAACAACGGCACCGCATTCCCGTTCGCAATCGACCGCTGCGCCCAATAAACGCGGTTGGTAAATCCCTTGCGTGACAGATGATCGGATGCCCACGTCGGTTCCCACGGCGTTAAGAATTCGGCACTATCTTGGCGCAGACCTGACCAAGCACGAAAGTCGGCGTGCATCGGCGGCCGCAAGGTCATCCGCTCGGTTTCCAGCCTGACTTTCTTACGGGCACCGAACATCCTAGGCCACCATGCGCGCCTTAAGATCATCAAGCGTCGGCGCCGCCTCGGCTGGGCCATATAGCGCCAATGCCGTGCCAGCCTTACCCGCCATCTTGCCGGCAAATTCCTTCACATCACCTGTCGTCACCGCATCGACGCGCTCAATCGCTTCATCGAGCGAAGGGATTCGGCCCCAAATCGACCAGAGCCGCGCCAGACGTTCCGCACGGTTCGACGGGCTCTCTAGCCCCATCAACATCCCTGCTTTCATCTGCGCGCGCGCACGCGCCACTTCCGCAGCGGTCATATCGTCGGCGGCACGCTTCATCTCGTCGATCGTGACCGTGGCCAATTCGTCAATCTGCTCGGCACTGGTGCCCGCATAAAACGTCATCATGCCAGTATCTTCATAAGCGCCCGCCTGCGCGAAAATCGTATAGCAAAGGCCACGCTTCTCGCGAATTTCTTGGAACAGGCGCGATGACACGCCGCCGCCCATCACGGACGCATAAATTTGAGCGGTGTAAATCTCGGGATCGCGGTAATGCGGGCTTTCCATCGCAAGAGCAAAATGCACCTGCTCGAGATCCTTGTTACGGCGGATCTCGCCGCCACCAAACACCGCAGGCATCAGCAGCGACGACGGGCGCTCAATCGGTTTGAGATGCCCGAACAAGGCCTCGGCTTGCGCCACAATCTTATCGTGATCAATACCACCAGCCGCAGCCAAGATCATCTGGTTCGGGCCATAATGTTCGCCCACAAACTTCACCAGATCATCACGCTTAAACGACGACACACGCTCGGCAGGTCCCAAAATCGAGCGACCAATCGCCTGATCTGGATAGGCCACCTCCTGCAACCAATCAAAAATGATATCGTCAGGCGTATCATTGGCCTGACCGATCTCTTGCAGAATGATACCGCGCTCAATCTCGACATCAGCGTCCTCAAACGTCGAATTCATCAAGATATCGCCGATCACATTCAACGCCAACGGCACGTCGTCTTGCAACACGCGGGCATAATAGGCGGTATTCTCGCGGCTGGTATATGCATTGATAAACCCGCCCACATCCTCGATTTCCTCGGCAATCTGCAAGGAACTCCGCGTCTTCGTGCCCTTAAACGCCATATGCTCCAGAAAATGGGCGATGCCATTCTGCTCGATCCGCTCATGGCGTCCGCCGACGTCGACCCAGACCCCAACACTTGCCGATTTCAGGCCCGGCATATGTTCGGTAACAATCTGGAACCCGTTGGAAAGGGTGTGGAATTCTATCGTCAAACTTTGATCCGTTCTTTGATGAGCGCTTGAATGGCGGTCATGTCATTTGCTACGCGAGTCACGCGCTCTGGGCGGTCATATAGATCAGCCATGCGCGGGGGAAGAGGGGCCGCAACACCGCTCGCCGCTTTCACAGCATCAGGGAATTTTGCAGGATGCGCGGTTGCCAATGTGACCATTGGAATGACGCCCAAATGATCCTCGGCCACATGCACACCCACGGCGGAATGCGGGCAAAGAAGTTCGCCATGCTTGAGGTTATATGACTTGATCGCAGCAGAGGTTTCTTCTTCCGACGCGCGGCCCGATTTGAAGGTGTCCTTCAACATCTGATAAGCGCCTTGCGAAATTTGGAAACCACCGTTCTTGAGGTCATCCATCTGCGCCGCGACAGCCGCCCCATCGCGCCCGTAAGCGTCAAACAACGCGCGCTCGAAGTTGGAGGAAACCTGAATATCCATCGACGGACTAATCGACGGGACAACGCCCTCTTTGGTATAGGCACCTGTTTCCAAGGTCCGGTGCAGAATGTCGTTCTGGTTTGTGGCGACTACCAGATCGGCAATTGGCAGGCCCATTTTCTTGGCAATATAGCCCGCGAAAATATCACCAAAGTTACCCGTGGGCACAGTAAACGACACCTCGCGGTGCGGCGCGCCTAGGCTCACGGCAGCGGTGAAGTAATACACAACCTGCGCCAGCACCCTGCCCCAGTTGATCGAGTTTACGCCTGCGAGGCGCACCTCGTCACGGAAATCAAAGTCATTAAACATATCTTTGAGCATCGCTTGGCAATCGTCAAAATCACCGTCCATCGCCAGCGCATGCACGTTGGCCTCAACAGGCGTTGTCATCTGGCGACGCTGCACCTCTGACACACGGCCATGCGGATAAAGGATAAAAACATCCACGTTCTTGAGGCCACGAAACGCCTCAATCGCGGCAGATCCCGTATCGCCCGACGTCGCCCCGACAATCGTGATCCGGTCACCAGAACGGGTGAGCGAGGCCTGAAACATCTGCCCGATCAGCTGCATCGCGAAATCTTTGAACGCGAGCGTCGGACCGTGGAACAGCTCTAACAAGAAATGGTTCGCGTCAAGTTGCACCAATGGCGCACGCGCCGCATGACCAAACCCCGCATAAGCCTTTTTGATCAGACCTTTGAATTCGTCGTCCGTGAACGTGTCGCCAATGAACGGGCGCATCACCTCGAACGCAACCTCTTCATAAGACTTACCCGCCATATCCGCGATCTGTTTCGTTGTCAGCGTCGGCACGTGCTCGGGCACATATAGCCCGCCATCACGAGCCAAACCCGTCATCATCGCTTGTTCAAAAGTCAGGGCGTCAGACGCGCCGCGCGTAGAGATATAACGCATCGTTTAAGTGTCCTTCGTGCGCAGGGTGCGGAAAATCAGAAATAGGGTCATAATGGCCCAGACAAAAGCCAAGCCAAACCACGTGACCGCATAGCTCAGGTGGTCGTTCTTGATGCCCGCCGTATCAACAGGCAGCAGCGTCGTGCGCGGATCGGGCGCGGCCATATCGCGGGCAATCACCATCACGGGCTCTGTGCCAAGGGTCTCTGCCATCGCCTGCACATCGCGGCCAAACCAGATGTTCTTGGTCATATCGGGCGCGGGGGTGGAACTGTTCACATCATCAGGCCACAAAAGCGTCCCCGTAATCGCACCAAGCGGCGCATCTGTCGGCGGGGTCACGTCCTCGAGAGGAAGCAACCCAATATCAACCATCACGCGGCGGCCATCAGGGTCCTGCAATGCGCGGATCACACGGTAACCTGTGCCAGCCTCGGTGCCAGACGCCAGAACGTGCAACTCCGGCCCGACCAGCGCACCGTTCACGGCTACACTCATGTATTCATCGCGGGCCTCAACGGGGGCGTCGGGAACAGGCACAGGGTCGGACATCAACCGCGTGTTGATATCGGCCAGAATCGCCTCTTTCCACACCAGACGATCAAGCTGCCAAAGGCCAAGCCAAACCAAAACGGCCACGCCGCCGATACCAAGGATCATGGGGAAAAGAATGCGTCGCACGTGATATGTCTCAAACTCTCGCAATGAAAAAGGCGCACGCAGGTAACCACGTGCGCCTCGGTATGTTTTGACAGGGCGGACGGGTCAAGACCCATCCTACGTGGAATGCGTTTTAACGCATCACACCCTGAGAATATCAGCCGCCCCAGATGTAGACAGCAGCGAAGAGGAACAACCAAACCACGTCCACAAAGTGCCAGTACCAAGCTGCCGCCTCAAAGCCGACGTGGCGCTCTGGTGTAAAGTGCCCCTTCTCCAGACGGACCAAGCAGACCAGCAAGAAGATCGTCCCGATAAACACGTGGAAGCCGTGGAAACCCGTCGCCATAAAGAAGTTCGCTCCATAGATATTCCCCGAGAAGCCAAAGGCCGCGTGGGAGTATTCATAGACCTGAAACACTGTGAAAAGCGCGCCAAGCAGAACAGCAAGGATCAAACCCCACTTCATATCTTTGCGGTTGTTTTCATGGACGAGAGCGTGGTGCGCCCAAGTCGCCGCCATACCAGAGCACAGCAGGATCAACGTGTTGATCAGCGGAAGGTGCCAAGGATCAAATGTCTCGATACCAGCAGGTGGCCAGATCCCGTCAACCAGCGGGCTCGTGCCATCCGGGTTCATCGGGTACATCGCATGCTTAAAGAATGACCAGAACCAAGCGGCAAAGAACATCACTTCGGACATGATGAACATGATCACGCCGTAACGCAGACCGATACGCACAACAGGCGTGTGATCGCCTGCTTCGCTTTCGCCGACAACGTCAGCCCACCAAGCGTACATCACGTACAAGACGCCAGCCAAACCAATCAAGAAGGCATATGGACCAGAATCGTGCATCCATGTGACGGCTCCAAAGAGCATAATAAATGCGCTGACAGCGCCCGCCATTGGCCAGATCGACGGTGGCAAAATGTGGAAGTCGTGGTTCTTTTCATGCGCCATGGCAGTCTTTCCCTATCGGCTTGTCTTTAGTTAGTGTCTATGGCGTCTTGCGGCGCCGATGTCAAAGTCGTTGGTGCTTCCAATGCGGCTTGCACCTCTGTTTCCGGCAGATCGATCTGGTAGAAAGTATATCCCAGAGTGATCGTATGGACATATTGCCCATCGCGATCATTCACGATTGCAGGGTCCACATAGAATGAAACGGGCATCATCACCGTTTCATGGGGCTGCAAAACCTGTTCGGTAAAGCAGAAACACTCGATCTTGTCGAAAAACGCGCCAGCCTCGTAAGGGGTCACATTGTAGGCGGCTTGGCCTGCAACGGGCACATCATACGGATTGTGGGCCTCATAAAATGCGAGGCCGGTCTCGCCGATGCGCAGTGTCATTTCGCGCTGCACAGGCTTAAATGTCCACGGCATATCGCGATCAACAGAGGCATCGAACCGGATCTTGATGGTTTGTTCGAGAATCACATCCGAACCGGCCTCGGCCGTGTTTGTGATCCCGCCAAAGCCCGTGACTTTACAGAACCAGCTATAGAAAGGCACCGACGCCCAAGCCAGTGATCCCATCAGGACCACAACACCGACAAGCTGCACCACTGTGCGCTGCGGACCTTGGATGTTTGGAAAAAGCTTCAATTGCTGACCTCTTCGACAGGTTCCAACGCAGGGCGGGCAACGTGGTCAAAGGTCTCGAACTTCTTGGCATCGCCGAGTTCCAAAACCTTCACAACCGTCAAGGCAAAAACCAACCCGACAAAACCCAGCAACAAGGCGAGTACACCAAAATTTCGGCCTTTGCGGCGCTGGTGGATTTCGTGCTCAACGTGAATGGCCATGTTTTACCAGCCTCCGTAACCGTAAGGGCGCAAGGCGGCCTCAGCCAAAAGCGCGCCGAAATGCAAGAAGAGGTAGAAGAGCGATACCTTGAAAACATGCTTTTCGACGGCGTAATTATCTGCATCTGCGGCGGCATCGTCGCGCTTGTAGATGTCGTAGCACCCTTTGACGAACCAAAGGTTAAGAACAATCGCTGTCGCCAGATAGATCGGGCCACCAATGGAGGTGAAGCCCAGACCAATGGCCACGGGAACCAACAGAATCGCATAGGCAATCACGTGGCGGCGGGTCGCATCTCGGCCATGCGTTTCGGTCAACATTGGCACGCCTGCATCACCGTAATCGGATTTTACAAACAGGGCCAACGCCCAGAAATGCGGCGGCGTCCACATGAAGATCAGCGCGAACATCAAGAATGAATCGATGGTGATGTCGCCCGTTGCCACAGCCCAGCCAATCATCGGAGGGAAAGCACCAGCCGCTCCACCAATAACAATATTGTGCGGCGTCGCCCGCTTGAGCCACATCGAATAGACAACGGCATAAAAGAAAATCGTGAAGGCCAAAAGCCCCGCGGCAAGCAGGTTCGTCGCCAGCAATAGCAAGATAACCGCAAAGCCAGACAGCGCCATACCGATGCCAAGTGCCTCACCCGGCTGCACGCGACCCGATGGGATCGGGCGCTTCGCCGTGCGCTTCATGATCGCGTCAATATCGGCATCCCACCACATATTAAGCGCACCAGACGCACCCGCACCGACGGCGATGCAAAGCACACCGACAAACCCGATGAACGGATGCACATCACCCGGCGCCACCAAGAGACCAACCATCGCCGTGAAAATCACCAAGGACATCACGCGCGGCTTCAGCAAAGCGAAATAATCGCCCATGCTGGCCTCATAGGGTGTGTTTTCGACGGTCATATCAGACATCATTTATCCCAATGGGGGTGATGGATAAAAACCCATCCTTTGACTTTGAGGATATGTAGCGCGGGATGTCCCCCGCGCCACCCCAAACATTAGACGCCGTGAAGCGCTTTTGCTTCAACCAGCCACTGGTCGTAAGTTTCTTGGCTCACAACTTTGACGGTGATTGGCATATATGCGTGTGCAATACCGCAAAGCTCTGAACACTGGCCAAAGTAGATGCCTTCTTTTTCAGCAGCAAACCACAGTTGGGAAAGACGACCAGGTACCGCATCTTGCTTCACGCCGAATGCTGGCACAGTCCAAGAGTGGATTACGTCGCCACCAGTCAACTGCATGACAATTACCGCGCCTACAGGCACAACAACCGCGTTATCTGTCGCCAAAAGGAATTCCTTACCGGAATAACCTGCGTCAATCAGCGCCTGCTCTGTCTCAGGTGTCAGCGTCAGATCGCCTTCTGTATAAGCGTTGCCGATCATATTGGCTTCAAACGCAACACCCTCGTCAACATACTCGTAGCCCCAGTACCACTGGTAGCCTGTCACTTTGATAGTGATATCACCCTCTGGGATTTCCTGTTGCTTGAACAGAATTGGCAAGGAGAACGCACCAATCACAACAAGGATCAGCACAGGAATAATCGTCCATGCAATTTCCAGCGGGGAGTTGTGGGTAAATGTCTTTGGTGTCGGATTCGCCTTGTGGTTAAAACGAATAATCACCCAGATCAACAGACCTGTCACAAACAAAGTAATGATCGTGATGATCACCAAAACCATGTGATCCAGCCAGTGAACGTCACGGGCCAATTCGGTTGCTGCGGGCTGGAAGCCCATCAGGCCATCCTTTGGAGCACCAATGATTTCAAGTTCTTGTGCCACATCTTGGGCAGAAGCGGCGGCGCCCGCAAGGATCAAGCCAGCCGAAGTCCAAAGTGAAGTCGCAAGTGTGTTTAAACGCATATCATAACCTGTCTGTCATGGCGCCAAGTGGCGCATCTCATTGGTGTAACTCACCCCAAAGGGCGGAATCCCGTTGTATCTGCCGCTGGGTGTCCCATATCTTGATGAACAACTCAAGAACTGCAATCGCGGTAAACGGCCGCATGTCACAAAATTTTTGCCTTCACGACAGGAAACCTAATGTCCGCAGACCCATTTCGCCCCTTCGAGACCGCCCTTGACCGCGACACGGCCCTTTCCCTCCTGCGCGAGGCGACCCTAGGCGCGGACGACGGCGAACTTTTCCTCGAACGGCGCAAATCCGAAGTAATCGCCTTTGATGACGGACGGGTTAAGACCGCCAGCTTTGATGCATCCGAGGGCTTCGGCCTGCGTGCCGTGCGCGGCGAAACAACCGGTTACGCCCATTCGACAACCATTGATGAACACGCCCTGCGCCGTGCAGTCGCCACTGCTCGTCTTGCCGTGGGCGGCGGCGGCGGCACCATGGCCACAGGTCCGCAAGGCACCAACAAAAAGCTCTATTCCGACGCAGACCCTATGTTGCAGGCCACTTTCCCCGCCAAAATCGACATCCTGCGCGAGATCGATCAATTCGCCCGCGACCTCGACAGCCGCGTCGTTCAGGTCTCCGCCACCCTCGCCGCCTCGCATCAAGAAGTGCTGATCCTGCGCCCCGAAGGCACACTTGTCACCGACGCCCGCCCCATGTCGCGCCTCAACGTGTCGGTCATTGTCGAGGAAAACGGCAAACGCGAAACCGGCACATCTGGCGCTGGCGGGCGTGCGGGCCTGATCGGCCTCATCGCCGCTGACCACTGGCAAGCCGCTGTGCGCGAGGCCCTGCGCATCGCGATTGTCAACCTCGACGCCATCCCCGCTCCCGCTGGCGTGCTTGACGTGGTGCTGGGACCAGGTTGGCCGGGGATTTTGCTGCATGAGGCAATTGGTCACGGGCTAGAGGGCGACTTCAACCGCAAGGGTTCCTCCGCATTCGCAGGTCTCATGGGCCAACAAATCGCGGCCAAGGGCGTGACCGTCCTCGACGACGGCACCATCCCTGATCGGCGCGGGTCGATCACCATCGATGACGAAGGCACTCCGTCGGCGAAAAACACGCTCATCGAGGACGGCGTGCTCGTTGGCTACATGCAAGACCGCCAAAACGCGCGGCTCATGGGCGTGGCCCCCACTGGCAACGGACGGCGCGAAAGCTATCAACACGCGCCAATGCCGCGCATGACCAACACCTTTATGCTCGCAGGTGACACTGACCCCGCGTCCCTCGTGGCAGACCTCAAGGACGGCATCTACGCCGTGGGCTTTGGCGGCGGCCAAGTTGACATCACCAACGGCAAATTCGTGTTCTCCTGCACCGAGGCTTACCGCGTCAAAGACGGCGTCGTGGGTGCCGCCGTCAAAGGTGCGACCCTCATCGGCGACGGGGCCACCGCCCTCAAACATATCCAAGGCATCGGCAACGACCTCGAACTTGACCCAGGCATCGGCAACTGCGGCAAAGCTGGCCAATGGGTGCCAGTGGGGGTCGGGCAACCGAGCCTCAAGATCGGCGGCCTGACAATTGGCGGCGCTGGTGGCTAATTACTTGGGTCCAGACGGCTAAGATCGAAGGTATTGCGCGGCGACGGCAGATCATTCTTGGGGCGGCTATCACTACTTTGGAAGTCGCCTTTCTGGTTCGGTCTGGCGCTGTCGATTATTCTTGGCCTTGAGTCCGCGATCTATAGCTATGGCCCTGCAACCGATGCGTCAAATCTAGGTTTCATCATCCTGCCATGGCTTGGCGTCGCACTTGCGAACGATGTCATTGAAGGGAGACTACTGCTTTCCCCCCGCGATGGCCGTTGGTGCAATTTGCAGCCGAATATTCTGGAAAGGCGCAGTGCTGGCAAATGCCACCGCCTTTAACCCCACTTTGCCCGAATCGGATTAAACAAGCGTTACAGCCCCGCCTCACCATTAATGAGTGTGGCAATCTGCATCTCGTGATTTCAGTGCATGCTTGGTGCACGCTCTGTGCACGGATATCACTCTTTATAAACGCCATAAAAATCAGTGATTAATGACAAAGGCGACGATAAACCGAAAACTTTCTCTTTTCCGTTCACATCTCGTTAACTTCGCTGGGTCTAGCATGAAATTGCAACAAGGCGGAGATCAGGATGTCTGGAAATATGTACCCTTCCAATCACCCCCAAATCCCACCCACCACGGAAGAAATTGCCGTCACCTCTCTCCGCCTTTTGCGCTCCAAACGGGTTGGCCCTGCAACCTTTCGCCGCCTGATCCGCGAACATGGATCGGCTGCAGCGGCCCTTGCCGCACTCCCTGAAATCGCCGCCACCGCAGGCGCATCCGGCTATGAAGTTTGCCCCGAACCTCTTGTTTTATCGGAGTTAAAATCGGGCCGTGCCAATGGTGCGCGGTTGCTCATATGGGGCCAGGCGGGCTACCCCACAGCCCTCAACGATCTGGACGACGCCCCCGCAATCCTCTGGGCCTTGGGTAATGTATCCCTCTTGAACCGCCCCCTCATCGCGCTCGTCGGTGCCCGCAATGCCTCCTCGCTCGGCACCCGCATGGCCAAACAATTGGCCGCCGATTTGGGCGCTGCCGGCTATACCGTCGTCTCTGGCCTCGCCCGCGGTGTCGATACCGCCGCCCATATCGGATCACTCAAGACGGGCACCATCGCCGTCCAAGCAGGTGGCGTCGATACAATATACCCCGTTGAAAACAAACAACTCTCTGAAGATATCGCCAAACACGGCCTGCGCATTTCCGAAATGCCCATGGGCATGCAGCCCCAAGCCCGCCACTTCCCAGCGCGCAATCGGATCATCTCCGGCCTCGCCCGCGCCGTCGTCGTCGTCGAAGCCGCCGCAAAATCCGGCAGCCTCATCACTGCCCGCACTGCCCTCGATCAATCCCGCGAGGTCATGGCCGTGCCGGGCCACCCGTTCGACGCTCGCACGTTTGGCTGCAATATGCTGATCCGTGACGGCGCGACACTCATCCGCAACGCCGAGGATGTCATTGAGGCACTCGGCCCCGTCGACGAACAAGCCGCGCCCGTACTGCCGCTTGAGATGCCGGAGGCACCCAAGCGATCCCTGCGCGAAATCGCGGGCCTCCATGATCAAATCCTGCAACGTCTCAGCCCCTCGCCCGTCGCCGAAGACCAGCTTATCCGCGACCTTGGCGGTGACAGTAAAGTGGTCAGTCCGATCCTCATGACACTCGAACTCGACGGAAAAATTTCGCGGCAGGCAGGTGGACTTTTGGCGCTCTCCAATTAGGTCACACACCACAATGTGATGCGCGAATTTGGAACTTTCCCCTTTGACAATTCCTTGCATTGACATTCTTAAGCGGCCAACGCCATGTTCCGCGGTCATAGTCACTGCTTCGTTTTTTAAAGGATTCCCATGCCAGTTGTCGTCGTCGAGTCGCCCGCTAAGGCCAAGACAATCAACAAGTATTTGGGGAGCAACTACACTGTGCTCGCCTCCTACGGCCACGTTCGAGACCTTCCTCCGAAGGACGGCTCTGTGCTGCCGGAAGAAGATTACGACATGAAATGGGAGATCGCGAACGACAGCAAAAAGCATATTAAAGCAATTGTTGACGCCCTGAAAAACGACAACGAACTGATCCTCGCGACCGACCCTGACCGCGAAGGTGAGGCGATTAGCTGGCATTTGACCGAGGCCTTGATTGCGAAAAAAGCGATCAAAAAAGACACGCCCATTTCCCGCGTTGTGTTCAACGCGATCACCAAAACCGCCGTCACGGAAGCGATGAAAAATCCGCGCCAAGTTGACGTGCCACTTGTCGACGCCTACCTCGCACGCCGTGCCCTTGATTACCTCGTGGGCTTCAAACTTTCCCCCGTTTTGTGGCGCAAGTTGCCCGGCGCAAAATCGGCAGGTCGCGTGCAGTCGGTGACCCTGCGGATCATCGTTGAGCGCGAGATGGAAATCGAAGCCTTCCGCAACCAAGAATACTGGTCGGTAAAGGCCGTGTTAGAAAACGCACGCGGCGTCACCTATGAGGCCCGCCTCACGATGCTTGCTGGCGAGAAGCTTGAAAAATTCAGCATTAGCAACGCGACACAAGCCGAAATCGCCGTGCAGGCAATCAACAGCCGCGATTTGACCGTGCAATCGGTCGAGGCAAAACCCGGCTCGCGCAACCCGTCCCCGCCATTCATGACATCGACCTTGCAGCAAGAGGCCAGCCGCAAATTCGGCTTTGGCGCGCGTCAAACCATGTCGGTGGCACAACGGCTTTATGAGGCGGGTCTGATCACTTACATGCGGACCGACGGTATCGACATGGCGCCAGAGGCCGTTGTCGCATCGCGCGATGCAATCAAAGCGAAGTTCGGCGAAAAGTATCTGCCGTCTGAGGCGCGCGTCTATAAAAACAAGGCGAAAAACGCGCAGGAGGCCCACGAATGTGTGCGCCCGACCGATCTCATGGTCTCGGTGGAAGAGGCAAATATCTCGGATGCAGACCAGCGCAAACTTTATGACCTGATTTACAAGCGCACGATCGCCAGCCAAATGGCCGCCGCCCGTTTTGAGCGCACGACTGTTGAAGTCGGCTCCAAAGACGGCCAAGTCATGCTGCGTGCCAACGGACAAGTACAGCTTTTCGACGGCTTCCTCGCCGTCTATGAGGAAGGCAAGGACGACAGCACGGAAGAAGAAGACAAGAGCCTGCCGCAGATTGCGCAGGGCGAAGTGGCCAAGAAAAAGTCTGTCGAGCCAGAGCAGCATTTTACCCAGCCGCCCCCCCGCTATACCGAGGCGACGCTGGTCAAGCGCATGGAAGAATTGGGCATCGGCCGCCCGTCGACCTACGCCTCTATCGTCACCACGATCCAAGACCGCGGCTATGTCGAGAAGGACAAAAACCGTCTCATCCCGCAGGATAAGGGGCGACTTGTGACGGCCTTCCTGTCAAATTACTTCAACAAATATATCGGCTATGATTTCACTGCCGATCTGGAAAACCAGCTTGATGAGGTCAGTGCAGGCAACGCCGATTACAAAAAGGTTTTGGAGCGGTTCTGGACAGATTTCTCGGCGGCGATTGCCGAGACTGCTGATCTTCGCATCACAGAAGTCCTTGAAAAGATTAACGACGTTCTGGCCCCGCACCTGTTTCCGCCTTTGGAAGATGGCGGCGATCCGCGCCTTTGCCCCAACTGCGGTGAGGGGCGTTTGTCGATGCGCACCGCCCGCTCTGGCGGCGCATTCATCGGTTGCTCCAGCTATCCAGAGTGCAAATATACCCGCCCCTTTGGCCCGCCAAACCCAGAGGCCGAGGCATCCGCCATTCCACCCGAGGGCAAATTGCTCGGCACCGACGGCGGCGACGAAATCCGCGTGTTTAAGGGCCGTTTTGGCCCCTACGTTCAGCGCGGCGAAGTCACTGAAGAGAACAAGAAACCACCTCGCCAGTCCATTCCAAAGGAATGGGAGCCGGAAGAGCTGGAACTGGAGAAAGCGGTTATGCTGCTCTCTCTGCCCCGCGAAATCGGACCCCACCCCGAGGATGGCATCACCGTTTGGGCCAATATCGGTCGTTACGGCCCGTATCTAAAGCATGCGCCATCCACGTCTGATCGTGGCGGAACCAATGCCAACCTTGAGAGTATCGACGATGTTTGGACCGTAGGTATGAACCACGCGGTCGAGCTTCTCGCGGCGAAAATCGCAAGTCGTGGTGCGCGCGGCAAGGCTTCTGCACCGATCCACGAACTGGGCGAACACCCAGAGGCTGGCGGTCCCGTGAATATCTATACCGGCAAATACGGCCCCTACGTGAAATGGGAAAAGATCAACGCAACGATCCCTGACACGATCGAGCCTGCGGACCTAACTATGGCGCAAGCCGTTGATCTGATTGATGAACGCGCAGCCAAAGCGGGCAAGAAAAAGCCGAGCGCAAAAAAAGCAGCGCCAAAAAAGAAAGCCGCTGCCAAGAAACCCGCCGCGAAAAAGGCCACCGCTAAAAAGCCAGCCGCCAAGAAAGCCCCCGCGAAAAAAGCGGCAAAACCGGCGGATGACGGCGACGTCATCGAATAACCTCGCCGCAGCGCAGCACAGCGATTGACATTGCCCGCGACGCCATTCAGGTTTCGCGGGCAATTCATTTCCGGGGAGCCTCATGAAAAAGATTTATCCAAATGCCGCCGCGGCCCTCGACGGGCTTTTGCATGACGGCATGTTTATCGCGGCGGGCGGCTTTGGCCTTTGCGGCATTCCCGAGCTGTTGTTGTCGGCCATCAAAGACGCTGGCACCAAGGATCTGACGTTTGCCTCCAATAACGCAGGCGTTGATGACTTTGGCATCGGCATTTTGTTGCAGACCCGTCAGGTCAAGAAAATGATTTCCTCCTATGTTGGCGAAAATGCCGAATTCATGCGGCAATATCTGTCGGGCGAGCTTGAGCTGGAGTTTAACCCGCAGGGAACTTTGGCCGAGCGGATGCGTGCAGGCGGCTGCGGTATCCCCGGTTTTTACACAAAAACGGGTGTGGGCACGGTGATTGCGGACGGCAAAGAGCACAAGGATTTCAACGGCCAAACCTACATCATGGAAGAGGGCATCGTCGCCGATCTGGCCATTGTGAAGGCGTGGAAAGCCGACGAGACAGGCAACCTGATTTTCCGCAAAACCGCCCGTAACTTTAACCCGCCTGCCGCGATGTGCGGCAAGGTTTGCGTTGTTGAGGTCGAAGAGATCGTGCCAACGGGCAGCCTCGACCCCGACCACATCCACCTGCCCGGCATCTATGTGCATCGCATCATTCAAGGCGATCATGAAAAGCGGATCGAGCAACGCACAGTGAGGAGCGCATAACATGTGGGATCGCAATCAAATGGCTGCACGGGCAGCACTTGAATTGGAAGACGGCACTTATGTGAACCTCGGCATCGGCATTCCGACGCTGGTGTCCAACTACATCCCCGCAGGCGTCGAGGTCACATTGCAGTCCGAAAACGGCATGTTGGGTATGGGTCCTTTTCCGACAGAGGATAAGATAGACGCAGACTTAATCAATGCGGGTAAACAAACCATTACGGAATTGCCGCAGACCGCATATTTTGATTCCGCGCAGTCCTTTGGCATGATCCGTGGCGGCAAAATCGCGATGGCGATCTTGGGCGCGATGGAAGTGGCCGAGAACGGCGATCTGGCGAACTGGATGATTCCGGGCAAGCTGGTGAAGGGCATGGGCGGGGCGATGGACCTCGTCGCAGGCGTCGGCCGCGTGGTTGTCGTGATGGATCACACGTCGAAACACGGCGAGAGCAAGCTTTTGAAGGCCTGCACCCTGCCGCTCACAGGCAAAGCCGTCGTTGACCGGATCATCACCAACCTCGGCGTGCTCGACGTCGTCGAAGGCGGACTCAAAATCGTCGAATGCGCCGACGGCGTCACCGAAGAAGAACTGCGCGCCGCAACAGAAGCGACGATCGTCTAAGCAAACGCGGGTCCCATCGTTGGACCCGCACTTCCCTTGCGACCTAGATGCGAAAAATCGGCTGCAACATGCGCGGGATCAGCGACGAGAACTGCAAGGGCGCATCGGTTGCCGCAAGGCAGATGCAAGCGGGACCAACATCGGCCGTCGGCGTATGCTCCAGATCGTCAAACGCGACCTCGATATCACCGACACCAAAGCGGCCCGTCTCGTCGCTGAAACTGCCCTGTAATACCAACGTCAATTCCATGCCGTTGTGGCTATGATCCGGCATCGCACGACCGCCGGGGATATACAAAAGCCGCACAGACCCCGCTTTATCCGCCGATAGAATGCTTTGCCGCACCCCCATGCCAAGGGACTTCCAACGTGGTGGTTTCCCCTTAAGCGCCGCCATCACGGGGCTGGGGAAAATGCTGGAACGCGTGTAGTTCACCTCGGGGGCGGGCTCGTCGTCTAGCTGATCCAAAATCGACGCCTTGAGACCATCGGAGACCGCGGCCTGAGCGCCCGCCTCCATCACAGCCCCACCAACGGTTTGGTGCGCTAAAAGTGCGGCGCGACATTCAAGGCACATCGACACATGGGTCGCAACAACAAGCGCGAAAGGCTGCGGTAAATTGCCAGACGCATAGGCCGCCAAGAGCGCGTCGGGTGTATGGTGATGAATTGCAGTCATTGCTCTCGCAGTCCTCTTAAGTCGTGGCGCAACCGCTCTAGCCCGAGGCGGATCCGTGATTTAACGGTCCCTAAGGGCAAGCCAGATTGCGCGGAAATCTCTTGGTGGGTGAGTTCGCCCAAATAGGCTTGCTCAATAATTGCCCGTTGATCGGCAGTTAGCTTGGATAGCGCCGACTTCAACTGTGCAGAATCCTGTTCCACAGCCAAAATCTGGCTCGCATCCATCTCGTCAGTTTCTGGCAGCTTCAATTCTTCTGGTACGGGGCGCTTCTCCTTGCGGATCACGTCGATCTGGCGATTGCGGGCGATTTGATAAACCCACGCCGAGACTTGCGCGCGGTGCGGATCAAACAAATGCGCCTTGCGCCAAACGGTCAGCATCACGTCTTGCACGATATCTTCTGCCTGTGCCGCATTGGCGCCAGAGCGCATGACAAAACCCTTGAGCCTTGGCCCAAAGTAATCAAACAGCGCGCCAAATGCCGCACGGTCACGCCCATCACGCACCGCCAACATCCATATCGTCTGCTGGTTCATCTCAGCGGGCGGTTCCACGGGGTGCATGTCCTTTCGAGGCCGCATTATGGCGCGCCCGCTGTCTATCAAATTGATCAATTCCGTGTTTAGCATACCTCTATTACGACGCATTGCGAAAGTTGGATCATAAGTGATCCGAATTAATTCCCGCCACGTAATCTTTTTAACGACGACAGAGGAAACGCTATGACATTTGCCCCCCGCCCCATCCAGCCACAACGCATCGCTATCTTTGGCGGCGGCATTTCGGGCATGGCTTCAGCCTATCTTCTGGCCGAACATCATGACGTGACATTGTTTGAAGCTGCTCCGGAATTGGGCGGTCACGCCCGCACCGTTCTGGCGGGTATCAATGGCGACCAGCCTGTGGACACGGGGTTTATCGTGTTCAACTACGCCAACTATCCGCACATGACCCGCATGTTTCAAGACCTCGACGTTCCCGTTATCAAAAGCGATATGAGCTTTGGTGCCTCGATCAATAACGGCGAGATTGAATATGCCCTGCGCGATTTCGGGTCGCTGACCGCGCAAAGGCGCAACCTGCTGCGCCCCGGTTTCTACGGCATGCTGCGCGACATTGTCCGGTTCAACACCAAGGCCGAAAGCCTCGCGACGGACGACAGCCTGACCATTGGCGAGCTGATGGATGACCTCAAGCTCGGGGAATGGTTCCAGAAATATTACCTGATGCCGCTCTCTGGCGCGATCTGGTCCACGCCGCCTGCGGAAATCCGCAGTTTCCCCGCCCGTGCCCTTTTGCAATTCTTCCGCAATCACGCATTACTCAGCCCCTCAGGGCAGCACCAGTGGTGGACGGTTGAGGGCGGCTCGGTCTCATACGTGCAAAAGCTGGAGCAACACCTTTCCCAAGCGGGCGTGCACATCTTCAAAGGGACGCCCGTACAAAACGTCCACCGCGACGGGGTGCATAGCACTGTGACAAGCACCGCAGGACCGCTTCCCGCCTTCGATCAGGTGATATTTGCGTGCCACTCCGATCAGGCCTTGGCACTCCTCGACCGCCCCACCGCGCAAGAGCAATCCGCCCTGTCTGCGATCCGCTTTCAAGATAACGAAATGGTCCTGCACCGCGACATATCCCAAATGCCTTCCCGTAGAAACTGCTGGTCGAGCTGGGTCTATAAATCCGACACGACCCGCCCAGAGCCAACGATTGGCGTGACCTACTGGATGAACCGCCTGCAAAACATCCACGAAAGTGACCCGCTTTTCGTCTCGCTGAACCCGTCAACACCCGTGCCAGATCACCTGATCTACGACCAGAAAACCTTTGCTCACCCCGTGTTTGATATCGCGGCCCTCAAGGCACAGCATCAATTGAAAGACATGCAAGGCCAGAACAACACATGGTTCGCAGGCGCATATACACGCCACGGATTTCACGAGGACGGGTTCGCAAGCGCGGTCCGCATCGCGCGGCAGATGGAAAGTCAGTTCGCATGAGTTTTGCCCCCGAATATATCGCGGGCATCACGACCCATGCGCGGCGCGGGGCGATTGAAAACCGGTTCAGTTATCACGTGGATTTCGTGCTGATCGACCCGGAGGCCACCGCCACTGGCCCGCGTCTCTTCTCGCGCAACGCCCGCAATCTCGCCGCCGTGCATGACATCGATCATGGTGGCTTGCTCGGCGAAGGACGCGGAGCCGCATGGGCGCGCGAGGTTTTTGCAGCCCACGGAATAATTGCGCCGTCACTGCGGCTGCTCACCCAACCCCGCTTTGCTGGATTCACGTTCAACCCCGTTAGCTTTTGGCTCGCAATGAAAGACGGCGACCTTGTCGGTGTGATTTCCGAGGTCTCAACCCCCTTTGGTGACCGCCATTCCTACATCAGCCACCTGCCAGATTTCGGCCCGATCACCAAATCCGACAAGCTCTCCGCGACCAAGCTGCTGCATGTCTCCCCGTTTCAAGATGTGGCAGGCAACTACGCCTTTCGCTTTGACGTCACCCGTGCGCAGGTCACCATCCAAATCTTGCACACCAATGCATCCGAGGGCGTCTTTGCCACGCTCGCGGGCGCACGCACACCACTGACGAACGGCGCAATTTTACGCGCCGCGCTCCGTCGCCCCATGGGCGGCATCCGCACACTCGCGCTCATCTATTGGCAAGCGCTCAAGCTACGCCTCAAAGGCGCAAAATACCGCAATCGACCCACACCACCAAAGACCGAGGTTTCTTAATGCTCTTCCTAACCAAACGCGTGAAGCACGATTTTCTTGAGGCTTGCGAGCACATTCAGCAAGGCAGCTTTCGGCTCCGCACACCTGAGGGCGAGGTCTTTGATTTTGGCCAAGGCAGCCCGCAAGCCGAGATGACAATTCGCGACTGGTCCGTCGTCACAGCCATCGCCGCGCGTGGTGATATCGGCTTTGGTGAAACCTACGTCGCGGGCCTTTGGGAAACGCCGTCAATCATGGATTTGGCCACCGTCGCCCTGCATAACTTCGACCAATTTGAAGGCTTTGCTTACCCTGACTTTTGGAACAACCTGAAATATAAGGTCGTGAACCGCATCTTGCGTGCCAATTCGGTCAAGGGCTCCTCACGCAATATCCGCGCCCATTATGACGTCGGCAACGAGTTCTACCAACTCTGGCTCGATGAAAGCATGACCTATTCATCAGCTCTGTTTGCCAAAGGCGACACAGACCTTGCACGCGGACAAGCCCGTAAATACGACCGTATCCTCAATCGCTTAGGCGGCGGCGAACGTGTGCTGGAAATCGGCTGTGGCTGGGGCGGATTTGCCGAACGCGCCGCAGATACGGGCCGCCATGTCACGGGCCTCACCATCTCGCCAAGCCAGAAAGGCTACGCCGACGCCCGCCTTGACGGACGCGCCGACATTCGCCTGCAAGACTACCGCAAAGCGGACGGCAAATTCGACAGCATCGTGTCCATCGAGATGATCGAAGCCGTTGGCGAAAAGTTTTGGCCGACCTATTTCGGCACCATCAAATCACGCCTCGCAGACAATGGCACCGCGATGATCCAAGCGATCACCGTGCCTGACGCCTACTTTGACATCTACCGCAACACTTCTGACTACATCCGCCATTACACTTTCCCCGGTGGCATGTTGCTCTCTGATGCGATCATCGCGGACCAAGCCCGCCAAGCGGGCCTCGTCGTCAAAAACAACCACGCCTTTGGGCAGGATTATGCAGTAACCTGCGCCACTTGGGCCGCCCGTTTGGACGAAAAGGCCGACAAAATCCGCAAGCTCGGCTACGGTGAGGAATTCATGCGCAACTGGCGCTACTACCTCTCGGTTTGCGCGGCCTCCTTTGCCGCCAACCAAACTGGCGTCGTACAAGTGGAACTGGCCCATGCGTAAGCGCATTTGGATCATTGGCGCGAGTGATGGGATAGGTGCCGCCCTCGCCCGTGCGTGGGCGAAAGAGGGCGTTGACCTCATCCTTTCCGCCCGTTCCGAGGACAAACTCACCGCGCTTGCCGCCGAGGTTGGTGGCGCACAGGTCGTGCCCATTGACGTCTCGGACCGCGCCAGCGTCAATGCCGCCGCAACTCAAATCACGGTGCCGCTCGATTGCATCGTGCATCTGGCCGCCACCTATGATCCAGGAAAAATCGCCGAGATTGACCCCGCGACCGCCGCCCAAATCGTGACCGTAAACCTCACAGGCACCTTCCACATCGCCCAAATCGCCCCGCCTCTGTTGCGCAAGGGCGGGCAGTTGGCCATCTGCGGATCGGTCGCGGGTTACATCGGCCTTCCGCAAGGGCAGATTTATTCGGCGACCAAGGCAGGGGTGATCAACCTCACCGAATCCCTCGCCGCCGAATACGCGGGCCAGATCGACGTGCGCCTGATTAGCCCGGGATTTGTCGACACCCGCCTCACGCAACGCAACGATTTCACCATGCCCGCGCTCATCACCCCCGAAATCGCGGCCGTGGAAATTATCAAGGGTTTGAGCAAACGCGGCTTTGAAATCAACTTCCCCAAGCGGCTTACATGGAGCCTCAAACTCCTGAGTGCCCTGCCCTACTGGGCCGCCCTTCCCCTGACCAAACGGCTCACACGTTAACTCCAAAGGACACCAAAATGAAAATCTTCATTCTATACCTTGCGACCGTTGTGGTTTTCTTTGCGCTCGACGCGATTGGGCTACGCACGATTGTCAAACCCGTGTTTGATCGTCACATTTCCGCGCTCTACGCGGATCCGTTCCGCGTGGTGCCTGCATTGATATTCTACCTCGGCTATGTCGCAGGCATGCTCTGGTTTGTTTCCGTGCCAGCCCTGCGCACGGGCGACCCAATGGCGGCCCTGATCGGCGGCGCCCTTCTGGGCCTGCTCGCATATGGCACCTATGAATTCACCAATTATGCAACCTTGCGCGATTGGTCCGCACAACAGGTCGCTGTCGACACAATTTGGGGCGGAGTCCTCACTGGCGTCTCGGCATGGGCGGGCGTTATGATTACGCGCGCGGTCGGCTAAGCCTCTGGGGAAACCGCTGTCGCCTTGACGATTGCATAAATCTGCATCCCCACCGTGAGGCGCAATTCATGTGCGCTGGCGGTGGTGATCCGTGCCAAAAGCCCAGATGCGCCCGCTTTCAGGCCCACCGCAACACCCGTGCCAACCTCTTCCAGCGCCGTAATCGTGACGGGCAAAATATTGCGGGCAGAAATGCCCTTTGGCCGCTCAATCGCCAAAATCACATCCTGCGCAGGGATACGCAGCCGTAGCTTTTGGCCCACTGCGCCGAGCACCTTTGGCAAAACAATCTCGCCACCGTCGAATGCAAGCCGCGTCAGCCCGCCCGCCTCGTCATGCCCCGCCACAGTCGCGGCCAGCACGGCGCCCGCATCACGCGCACCAAGCAATCCAACCGCGTCGGGGTGCGCCAAGACATCCCCCAACGGCCCCGCCCGCACGACGCGTCCCGCCTCCATAATCACGATAGAATTTGCCAGCCGCGCAACCTCGCTCATGTCGTGGCTGACGTAGATCATCGGCACCGACATCTCGTCGCGCAGACGTTCCAGATAGGGCAAAATCTCGGCCTTGCGCGGCGCATCAAGCGCAGCCAATGGCTCGTCGAGTAGCAGCAGCGCAGGTTTGCTCATCAACGCACGGCCAAGCGCGACACGGCTTTTCTCACCACCCGAAAGCGCCTTGGGATAGCGCCCCATCAGCCCCGCAAGCCCCAGTAAATCAATGATCTTTACCGCCTCATACGACCCGCCATAGCCAAGGTTTTGCGCCACGGTCATATGCGGAAACAACCGCGCATCTTGGAACACCACACCGAGGTTGCGCTTGTGCACGGGCACGTCCGACAGGTCACGCCCCTCCACGACGATGCGCCCCGTATCAGGCCGCATCAGGCCCGCAATCGCAGTAATGACAGAGGTTTTCCCACACCCTGACCGCCCGAAAATCGCGGTTACACCTCGCGGGGCGTCAAACGCCACATCAAGGCTAAAATCGCCCAACTGCTTTTTGATAGCGATCTCTATCATCGCGTCACCATCCGCCGCGCCAGCCACTCCGAGGCGACCAATGCGCCCATCGCCAGTGCCACTGAAATGCAAACCAACACGATCACGTCGCCCTCTTGGTTCGGGACTTGCAGCAACCCGTAAATCGCCGACGGGATCGTTTGCGTCTGACCCGGGATCGCGGCGACAAAGGTGATTGTCGCGCCAAATTCGCCCAAGGCTTTGGCAAACCCCAAGACCGCCCCCGCCAAGATCGCTGGCATCACGAGCGGCAGCGTCACCGTGCCAAAAACCCGCGCATTACTAGCGCCCAACGTGCGCGCTGCGTCCTCCAATCCCGCATCCACAACTTCAAACCCAAGCCTGATCGCGCGGACCATCAGCGGAAACCCCATGATCCCCGCCGCCAGTGCCGCACCCGTCCAGCGGAACGCCAAGGTGATCCCGAACACATCAAACAGAAACCCGCCGACTGCCCCCTGCTTCCCGAATACGATCAGCAGCAGATAGCCCGTCACCACAGGCGGCAAAACCAGCGGCAAATGCACCAGACCATTCAATAATCCATGCCCACGAAACCGCTTGCGCGCCAAAATATGCGCGACCCAGATGGCCAGCGGCAAGGCGCAGATCGTGGCCAGCGCCGAGACCTTGAGCGACAAGAAGACCGCCTGCCACATCATTGGCTTGCCACGCGAAAACCGAACTCGGCCAAGATCGCTTGGCCTTGCTCGCCCTGCAAAACCTCCCAAAGCGCGGCCGCCTCTGGCCTGTTCGACACCAACGCGCCCACATATCTGATTGCGGGATGGCTGCCTTCTGGGAACCGCGCCACGATCCGCACAGCGTCGCTTGCCGCGACATCGGTGGCATAGGTCACCGCATATGGCACCTCGCCGCGCGCGACCAGAACCAACGCCGCGCGGACGTTATCGACTTCGGCCAAATGACCTTTTACGCCGTCCCAAACGCCTAAGTTTTCGAGCGCCGCCTTGCCGTAAATCCCGGCGGGGACGGCGTTGACCGCCCCAATGCCCAAGCGCTCCGAACCGAGAACCAAAGGCAAATCTGCGAGAGCCACATCAGGCGCATTCTTGGCCCCGATCAACACCAGTTCGTTGCTGGCGAAATCTGCAACGCTATGGATACTGCCCGCCAACTCTTCCACCCAATCTGCGTTTGCGAGCAACACAACGTCCGCAGGTGCGCCTTGCATCACTTGGCGGGCTAATGTGCCGCTACCGCCATAGGACACCACGACATCACCTACTTTTGCGGCCAGCGCATCAAGCGGTTCTTTGAGGCTCGCGGCTGCAAAAACGACCACAGGTTCGGCCATCGCCGCCCCTGCCCATATTGCCAAAACTGCTGCCCACAAAAATCTCATGGCGCTGTTATCGGGCGGCAAGGCAAATCTATCAAGGGGATTGCAACAGTTACCCACTCGGCTAAGCATTGATCCCTTGCCCCGCGACGCGCAACATGAAAACCTAAGAAAAACACGCTGTTGGACGAAACGATGCCCAAACTGCCGAAAAAACCTGTTCCGTTGAAGCTACGCAGTGGCGGCAAAACCGATGTGCGTGCGCAATTGGCCGCGCTTTGCTACCGCTACAAAGGCGAGAAGCTCCAGATTTGCCTTGTCACGACACGCGGCTCTGGCCGTTGGATCATGCCGCGCGGCTGGCCTACCCACAAATGTACCCCTTCCGAAGGGGCCGCAATCGAGGCCTTTGAAGAGGCGGGCGTCAAAGGCATCGCACACTCAAATTCTATCGGTGCCTACAGCTATGACAAGCCACTTGGCGATGATGTGACGCCTGTCATGGTCGTGGTCTACGCGATCCACATCACCGAGCACTTCAAGAATTGGCCCGAGAAAAAGCAGCGCAAGCGCAAATGGATGTCGCCGAAAAAAGCGGCCCGACACCTTGAGGAACTCGGCGCGCGCCAGATCGTCGCCAACTTCAACCCTGCGTCTTTGGACGTTGCACAAACCGCCTCATGACATATCTATAAGCCATGATAAGATTTACCCTTTCTTGCGAAAACGCCCATAGCTTTGAATCGTGGTTCAAATCCAATGAGGCGTGCGACGATCTGATGACCAAGGGCTTGGTCAATTGCGCGACCTGTGGCTCGACTGCGATCCGCAAAAGCCTGATGACGCCGTCTGTCGCGACCAAAGGCCACGTCGAGACCCCGATTGAAAAGCTGCGCAAGCAGGTTGAGGCCAATTCCGAGTATGTCGGCACTGATTTCGCCAAGCGGGCCCGCGAGATGCACGACGGGACCACCCCCGACAAACCGATCTACGGCGAAGCCAATGCCGCCGAGGCCAAAGCCCTGATCGAGGACGGCATCCCTGTGCTGCCACTGCCCTTTATTCCCACCAAAAAGGTGAACTAAATGACCACGTTGATTACGGGTGCCAATCGCGGGATTGGAGCGGCCTTGCTTGACGCCTTCACGGCCTAAGGCGAGAAAACCATCGGCACTTCGCGCCAAGACGACGACCTTATGCCGCTTGATGTGACCAAACGCTCGTCATTTGTGGCCCTCGCCGCCGCCCTGAACAAGATGCCGATTGATACGTTGATCTGCAACGCGGGTGTATATAACGACAGGAACTTTACGCTTGAGAGCGACTACACCGCCGATATTTGGGCAGACACCTTTGCCGCAAACGTGACAGGCGTTTTCTTCACCATCCAAACGCTGCTTCCCCTGATCCGCAAAGCCAAGGCAGGCAAAATCGCGATCATCTCGTCGCAGATGGGATCGAATACGCTGGCCACTGGCGGCTCTTATGCGTACCGCGCCTCAAAAGCGGCAGCGCTGAACTTAGGCCGTAACCTCGCCAATGATTTGGCGTCCGAAGGCATTGCCGTGGGCATCTATCACCCCGGGTGGGTGCAAACCGATATGGGCGGTGCGAACGCAACAATCACGGTGAAACAATCCGCCGCAGGGCTATTCCATCGCATCACTGCGCTTTCCATGGAAAATACGGGCTGTTTTGAGACATATGATGGTCAAGCGCACCCCTTGTGATCTTGCCCTTGCCTGCGCTTGCCAGTAGGAAGCGCGCGTAACTTTAGTTAAGGCGAAATCATGCCAACTCTCGTGATGAAATTCGGCGGCACTTCTGTCGCAAACATTGACCGGATTGCACGCGCAGCCAAGCGCGTCGCTTATGAGGTCGCAAAGGGCTATGACGTGATCGTCATTGTCTCGGCCATGTCGGGCAAAACCAACGAAATGGTCGGCTGGGTCAATGAGACCTCGCCGCTCTATGACGCCCGCGAATATGACGCCGTGGTGGCGTCGGGCGAGAACGTGACCGCAGGCCTTTTGGCGCTGCGCTTGCAGGAAATGGATGTTCCAGCACGGAGCTGGCAAGGCTGGCAAGTGCCAGTGAAAACCACCTCCGCACACTCTTCTGCGCGTATCAACGAGATCCCCACCGACAACATCAACACCAAGTTTGCCGAAGGCATGAAAGTCGCCGTGGTCGCCGGTTTCCAAGGTGTGAGCGACGAAGGCCGCATCACGACGCTGGGCCGTGGTGGATCGGACACGACTGCCGTTGCTTTTGCCGCCGCATTTGGCGCAGAGCGTTGCGACATCTACACCGACGTTGACGGTGTTTATACAACCGACCCACGGATCACATCCAAGGCGCGTAAACTCGACAAGATCTCGTTTGAAGAAATGCTCGAACTCGCCTCCCTTGGCGCGAAGGTCTTGCAAACCCGCTCTGTGGAACTGGCAATGCGATACAAAGTGCGCCTGCGCGTGCTATCATCATTTGAAGAACCATCGGACGACGCCGGAACGCTCGTCTGCGATGAGGAGGAAATCATGGAATCCAAAGCAGTGGCCGGTGTGGCCTATTCCCGCGACGAGGCAAAAATGACCCTCGTTTCCGTCGCTGACCGTCCAGGGATTGCGGCCGCGATCTTCGGCCCCTTGGCCGAGGCAGGCGTGAACGTCGATATGATCGTGCAGAACATCTCCGAGGATGGCCGCACCGACATGACCTTCTCTTGCCCCGTTGACCAAGTGCTGCGTGCGCAAAAAGCAATGGAAGAGGCGCAGGCCTCTGGCGCGATCAACTACCATGATCTGGTTGCTGATGAAGGCGTGGCCAAGGTTTCTATCGTCGGGATCGGCATGCGCTCTCACGCTGGTGTTGCCGCGAAAATGTTCGCCACCCTGCGCGACGAAAACATCAACATCAAGGTCATCACCACCTCCGAGATTAAGGTCTCGGTCCTGATCGACCGCAAATACATGGAACTCGCTGTGCAGGCCCTGCACGACGCGTTCGACCTCGACAAAGCTGCATGAGTATCCCCAGCATCATGTCTGGCGTGGCCCTGATGGGGCACGGCGGACCCGAGATGCTGGAATGGAAAGACGATTTGCCCGTGCCAGAGATTGGTGCGGGCGAAGTGCTTTTGAAGGTGCTCGCAGCGGGCGTGAACAACACCGACATCAACACGCGCACGGGCTGGTATTCCAAATCCGTGACAGGGGCGACCGCGGACGACAACCTAGCCGCGGACGCGTCCGACAGCACATGGGACGGCCACGCCCTCACCTTCCCGCACATCCAAGGGGCAGATTGCTGCGGTAAGGTGATTGCGGTCGGCGCTGGCGTGGACCCTGCCCGCATCGGCGAGCGGGTCATCGTGCGGACGATGCAAAACTGGACCGACGCGGAAGGTAAAACCAAAGTCATCACCCAAGGTTCCGAGCGCCAAGGCGCATTCGCTCAGTTCATGGCCGCACGTTCCATCGACGCCGTCGCGGTCCATTCGGATTGGTCCGACATCGAATTGGCGAGCATCCCCTGCGCCACCACCACCGCCGAAGCCATGCTGAAACGCGCAAACCTTGGCGCAGAAACTGTCCTGATTACAGGCGCTTCGGGCGGTGTAGGCTCTGCTGCGATCCAATTGGCCAAGCGGCGCGGTGCGACGGTTTGGGCAATAACCAAGGGCGATAAAGCAGTTGAATTGCGCAAAATCGGAGCCGATCACACGCTTGATCGTGACGAAGCGCTGCCCGAAAACCACTTCGATGTGGTGATCGACCTCGTCGCTGGCCCGCGCTTTGATGACCTGCTGAACGCGCTGAAACCAAAGGGCCGCTACGTCGCCTCTGGCGCAATCGCTGGCCCTCTCGTCACGCTCGACGTGCGCACGCTCTATCTCAAAGACCTCTCGCTGCTTGGCTCCACCGCCCAGCCTGACAATATCATCCACGACGTCGTCGGCTATATCGAGCGCGGCGAAATCAAACCCTTGATCGCGCAAACTTTTCCAATGCGCGAGATTCGCACCGCGCAAGCCGCTTTTTTGAGCAAATCTTACATTGGAAAGATCGTACTCACCCTAGGCGACCTATAGTTGCAAAAGCGCTTTTACTTGGGGCCTGAGCCAAGTAAACAAACTCCAACAGGGAGTTTTCATGCCAGAACGGATTGAAACAGAAAGCCGCAAACTGCTCGGACGCCTGCGCGATGCGCTCGCCGAAAGCAGCGAAGGCCAAGCACGTCTCGACAAGGTCGTGGGGCTGATCGCCTCATCGATGTCGGCAGAGGTTTGCTCGATCTATCTGTTCCGCGACGCTGACACGCTAGAACTCTGCGCAACAGAGGGTCTCGACGCGGCCTCGGTTCACCAAACACGGATGCGCATGGGCGAGGGCCTTGTGGGTCGCGCCGCCAAATCCCGCTCTGTCATCAACACTGCCGACGCCCCAAACGAGCGTGGATTCCGCTACATGCCAGAGACGGGCGAGGAGCGGTATTCCTCGTTCTGCGGCATCCCGATCCAACGCTTGGGCGACGCGCTCGGCGTGTTGGTCGTGCAATCCAAAGCGGCCCGCGAATTTAGCCCCGATGAGGTCTACGCGCTTGAAGTTGTCGCCATGGTTTTGGCCGAAATGACCGAACTGGGCGCGTTCGTCGGCGAAGGTGCTGCACTCTCTGCACGCCACACCCAACCCGTTCTTTTCCGTGGCTCCATCGCACAAGAAGGCGCGTCAGAGGGGCAAGTCTACCTGCACGAACCCCGCGTCGTCGTGACCAACCCGATCTCTGATGACCCAGACATCGAAATCGCCCGCTTGCGCGACGGCGTCGAGACATTGCGCGTGGGCCTCGACGATCTTCTCTCAGGCAATGCCAACACAGACGCCGAGCAGAAAAAGGTCTTTGAGGCCTACCGCATGTTCGCCAATTCCCGCTCTTGGCTGGCCCGTATGGAGGCCGACGTACAAAACGGTCTCTCCGCAGAAGCGGCTGTTGAGAAAGAACAATCTCTCGCCCGCACACGTCTTTCGGCCGCGGGCGACGCCTATATGCGCGAGCGATTGTCCGATCTCGACGACCTCTCTAACCGCCTCTTGCGCATCTTGACGGGCCAAGGGGCAAACACGGACGAGCTCCCCGAAAACCCGATCCTCGTGGCCCGCAATATCGGCCCCGGTGAGCTTCTGGAATACGGCAAAGCGCTCAAAGGCATCGTGCTCGAAGAAGGCTCCGTCGGTAGCCACGCCACCATCGTCGCCCGTGCTTGGGCCATTCCGCTCGTGATTAACGCCAAAGGGATCACCCGCGAGGCATTAAACGGTGACACCATCCTTGTGGACGGCGAACAGGGAATCGCGCACCTGCGCCCTGACGAAGACGTACAAAAGGCGTTCAAAGACAAAATCGCGATGCAGACGCGTGCGCAAGAGCGCTACGCCTCAATCCGAGACCTGCCCGCCCAATCAAAATGCGGGACGACCACATCGCTGCTCATGAACGCGGGCCTGATGGCAGACCTGCCATCGCTCGACGGCTCTGGTGCCGAGGGCGTGGGCCTATTCCGCACCGAACTGCAGTTCCTCGTGCGCAATAAAATGCCGCGACGTGCCGAGCTTTCGTCGCTCTACCGACGCGTCCTTGATGCAGCCAAAGGCAAGCCCGTCGCCTTCCGCACCCTTGATATCGGCTCTGACAAAGTGCTGCCCTATATGAAAGCCAACGACGAGCCGAACCCCGCAATGGGCTGGCGCGCGATTCGTGTGGGCCTCGACAAACCCGGTATCTTGCGGATGCAATTGCAGGCGCTGATCCGTGCGGCCAATGGCGGCCCGCTTTCGGTCATGTTCCCTTTCATCGCGCAATACGACGAATTCAAACAAGCCAAATCCGAGATGCAAAAGGCGCTAGAGCGCGAGGAAATCCTTGGCCATCCCCTGCCCTCATCCTTGCGGATCGGTGCCATGCTGGAAACGCCGTCGCTGGCCTACGCGCCCGATGCCTTCTACGATGAGGTCGATTTCATCTCCGTCGGCGGTAACGATCTTAAGCAATTTTTCTACGCCGCAGACCGCGAAAACGAACGGGTGCGTAAACGCTACGACACGCTCAACCCTGCCTTCCTGACGTTCCTCAAATCAGTCGCGGACCGGTGCGCGAAATACGGCACGCCGCTGTCATTTTGTGGCGAGGACGCAGGCCGCCCGATTGAGGCCCTCTGCTTTGCCGCGATCGGGTTTAAAACGCTCTCGATGCGTCCCGCATCCATCGGCCCTGTCAAACACCTGTTGCGCCGCGTCGACCTGAACGAAGTGCGCGACATCATCGACGCCTCCATCGACGCAGGAGATAGCTCCGTGCGCCGTGCCGTCGCCGATTGGCTTGTCTATCAGGTTTAAGCGCGTTTCGCGGGCAGTTGGCTCTCGGCCAAGATACGGTGAAACTCTTCTAAAACAATCGCTTCGCCATGATCGCGGGCCAATTTGCGCAGGCCAAAATGAACATGCGCCATGGCAACGTAGTAATCCGTGAAAGCGTAATTCGTGCCCGCCCCCGCCGCGGCGCCCAATATCGGCACCGCTTGAGAAGCTAGCTTTTGGGTCAAAACCGTCGCAAACCGTGGGGCGACTTTGCTCAGAAGCCCATGCACAGCAGCCCCCGTCAGCCCAACCCGCGCCGAGAAAAATGCGGTGTCGATCCCGTCATCGGCATCACTCGGGCCACCTGCGCCAAACACCGCAAGACATTGGAGCCGCGTCTCCGTACTCAACGGATCTTCGCCATATTCAGCCGCCACGCCTTGCACCGCACGGAAAATCACTGTCGTCGCAATCGGCAATTCAAATAGCGCCGTCGGCAACCCACCCAAGCCGCCAAGCCCGCCAGACACAGCACTCAAAACTTTATGCATGCGGTCGGTGCCGCCATAACTGCCTCTTGTGCGGCTGGCGGCTTCATAGCTCGCCTCTAGCGACTTACGCGCAGCCGCATCAATCTGCGTTCGCGCCCCTTTTGGCAGCATCTTGAGGCTTCCCTCAACCTGTCCGCCAACAAAGTTAATCGCCTTCATCATCACGCCATTCGCACGACGTTGACGCGCAACCAGCAACGCCACCTCGCGGGTTGCGTCTTCTGTCAAGGCGTCAGATGGCGTCAGATTTGTATCCATCACTTATAGATGGGCAGGCTGGCGCAGGTTTTCAATCCGTCCACTTCTCGACTTCGCCTCTAATCCCGTCCCATGCCCCTGGCCGCAACGATTGCGCAAGAATCCGGCCAGGATTCGTCGGCGGCGGCATCTCGACACCTTCAATACGGGCAAAACCAAAGCGCCCGTAATAAGGCAAATCACCGACCAGCAAGATACGGTTCCAGTCACGCTTGCGTGCTGCAGCCAAACTACGGTGCAAGAGCATCGCAGCCAACCCTCCACCTTGCCTTGTAGGATGTACCGCCACGGGGCCAAGCAACGCCACAGGCGCCCCACCAACGCGCACAGGCCAATACCTGATTGCACCAGCCAAGATACCCTCGCCATCCCGTGCCGTCAGGCAAAGCGGATGAATAGGCTCCACGTCCTCGCGCAGACGATACGACGAAAGCGCTGTGCGGGCAGGTGCGAAGCAAAGGTCATAGAGCGCCTCGACTTCCCACCAATCATTAACTGCCTCGGGGGCCATAATAATTGTCTCAGTTTGCATAGGCTCTTGGCTTCTGATCATTTGCATGTCCAAATGCTACCCGCTAAGCCCTGTGACGAAAAGGGAAAATATATGTTTTATGAACCACACAATGGCCATGGCCTGCCGCATAACCCGTTTAACGCCATTGTCGCGCCCCGCCCGATCGGTTGGATCGGGACGCGGGGGGCCGATGGGTCTGACAATCTCGCACCCTACTCCTTCTTTAACGCCGTGGCCTATGAGCCACCGCAAGTGATGTTCTCGTCGACCTCCGCCAAGCCCGACCGCGATGGCACCAAGGACACTGTCGCCAATATCCGCGAGACAGGTGTATTTTCCGTAAACGTTGTGTCGTTTGCGCTAAGGGATGCGATGAACCAATCGGCAGGGCCGTGGAACAAACAGACCGACGAATTCACCCTTGCTGGCATGGAAAAATCACAATGCCATACAATCGACGCACCTCGTGTCACCCTTTCCCCCGCCACGCTCGAATGCAAAGTCAGCCAGATTATCACCCTTGAGGGCGCTCATAACGTCGCCGTTTTCGGCGAAGTCATCGGCGTGCACATGCGCGACGATTGCATGACGGACGGCATGTTTGACCTGTCCAAAGTCATGCCGCTCGCGCGCCTTGGATACCAGGACTACACCGTCGTGCGCGAAAAATTCTCCCTCGCCCGCCCGGGTTAACGCGCTATTTGTGCCATAAATCTGCCTTACCTATGGTTAACACCGCCGCAAGACTTGTTCACCATAGGTAAATTTAACGATGACATTACGCACAACTTACATTCTCGGCTTTCTTGGCATTTTTCTGATCGCAGGCACTCTCTATGCGTGGGGCCAGCCGCCCATCTGCACCTGTGGCGAGATAAAGCTTTGGGTTGGATCGGTTTTTAATTCTGGCAACTCACAACATATCGCCGATTGGTACACCATGAGCCACATCCTGCACGGCGTGCTGATTGCGCTTGTGGGGCGGCTGTTATTCCCAAAGGCCCCCTTAAGGACCCTACTATTGGTTGCGATTATCACCGGTGTCGGATGGGAAATTATTGAACACACCGACTATGTGATGGCGGCATTTCGCACCACGACCATTAATGTAGGTTACCACGGTGATAGCGTTTTGAACGCGGTTTGGGATTATATCTGGATGCTCGGCGGCTTCTTCGCCGCAAACGCCCTGCGCACGCGCTACGTGTTCGGCATGGTGGCCGCGCTGGAGCTTTCCGCCGCCCTGATCGCCCGCGATAGCCTCGCGCTTAGTACGCTCATGCTGCTTTATCCCGTCAATGCAGTCGAGGTGTGGCAGCAAGAAATCAACCCCTACAAGACATGAAAAACCGCCGCGTCATCACTGGCGCGGCGGTTTTATGTCGATCCGGGACGGCTTAGTGGCTGCCCAAAATCCCCGTTTTCACGCTATAGTCAGCGGCGATCTCGTAATCAGGATCGTCGTCACTATCGATCATCAAATGACCCGCTTTTGACAACAACATATGGCAATCACGGCTCAGATGGCGCAGTTGGATACGCTTGCCCGCTGCCTCATATTTACCCGAAACGGCCTCGATCGCCTGCAGCGCAGATTGATCGGCAACGCGGCTACCGGCAAAGTCGATAATGACCAAATCGGGGTCCGTATCGATCTCGAACAATTCGGAAAAACCATCGCTTGAGCCAAAGAACAGTGGCCCGTTGATCTTATAAACCTTCGCCCCATCGAGCAGCTCTGTGTTCGCGTAAATCCGCTTTGCATTGCTCCACGAATAGGCCAGCGCCGACACAATCACACCCACTACAACGGCCGTCGCGAGGTCCGTCATCACGGTAACGATTGTTACCAGAATGGTCACGAACGCATCCATTGGCGGCACTTTTGCAAGGATCGTCAGAGAGTTCCAAGCGAACGTCCCGATCACAACCATGAACATCACGCCAACCAGCGCGGCCAGCGGGATTTGCTCGATCAGGCCCGACGCAAAGAGGATGAAACTAAGCAAGAAAAGTGCCGCAACAACCCCCGCCACCCGCGTGCGTCCGCCCGATTTGACGTTAATCATCGACTGCCCGATCATCGCACAACCGCCCATACCGCCAAAGACACCCGTGACTGTATTGGCGACGCCTTGGGCCACACATTCTTGGCTTGCACCACCACGCTTGTTGGTCATTTCACCCACAAGGTTCAGCGTGAGAAGGCTCTCGATCAGGCCAATCGCCGCCAAGATCATCGCATAAGGCACAATAATCACGAAGGTATCCCATGTGAAAGGCACCATCGGAATATGGAACGCAGGCAGGCCACCCTCAATCGAGGCCAGATCGCCAACGCGCGGCACATCAAGGCCAAAGCCAATCACAATCGCGGCCACAATCCCGATGCCAGCCAGTGGCGCGGGGATCAAATTTGTGATCTTGGGCATCGCCCAAATGATAAACATCGTCAGCGCCACAAGGGCCAACATCAGATAAAGCGGCGCGCCCGACAGCCAAGCGCCATTCGCCAAGCCATGCCCGCCAGATTCAGCAGTGCCCGGCACCTGAAACTGGCTCATTTGCGCTAGGAAAATCACAATCGCGAGCCCGTTCACAAAGCCAAGCATCACAGGATGCGGCACAAGGCGGATGAACTTGCCCCAACGCATGATCCCCACGAAAATCTGGATCAACCCCATCAGGACAACGGTTGCGAACAAATATTCAACCCCGTGCTGGGCAACGAGCGACACCATCACAACGGCTAAAGCACCAGTCGCACCAGAAATCATCCCCGGACGACCACCGATCAGCGCCGTAATCAGGCCCACGATAAACGCGGCATAAAGCCCAACCAGCGGATGAACCCCCGCTACAAACGCAAAGGCAACCGCCTCGGGCACCAGCGCCAAGGCCACCGTCAAACCTGACAGCACCTCAATACGCATCCGCGCTGGGGTCAGTGGCGCATCGGGGTCGCTAAACGAAAGGTTTTCGGCCGCATAGGCCAATAGTCTGCGGGGCATGGTGGGAACCTGACTTTTTCTATCTCATTTATTGGCCCGCCCCTACCAAGGGGGCTGCCAAATGTCACCCCCGCACGGCCAAACGGGTCACGGCAATATTGTCGCCTTCCAATGCCGCCCGCACGGCCCTCGCAATCTCAATCGCATTTGGCGTGTCGCCATGCACGCAGATCGTATCGATGCGCACAGGGATTTTCTTGCCACTCACCGCGATAATTGCGTCGTTTTGGACCATCTCCAATACGCGTTTCGCCGCCACTTGCGCATCGTGTATCACCGCGCCCTTTTGGTCGCGGCCCACAAGCGTCGCGTCGTCGTGATAGGCCCGATCCGCAAATATCTCGCCCGCCCAAGCACAGCCCAACTCCTCAGCTGCCTGCTGTAACGCCGTGCCTGCCAGCACCATCACAACCAGATCAGGGGCCACCGCCTGCACCGCCCGCAAGCAGACCCGTGCCATCTCCAGATCATCGCTTGCCATATTCGACAGTGCACCATGTAGCTTCAGATGGTTCAACGCACCGCCACAGGCCCGCGCCATCCCCTGTGCCGCTCCAATCTGATAAGCAATCAAATTGCGCAGGCTCTCGTCCGACATCGGCAAACGGCGGCGGCCAAAGCCCTGCAAATCCGCAAATCCAGGGTGCGCGCCTAGCCCGACACCCTTCTGCATCGCCAGCCCCATGGTCTTGGCCATCACATCAGGATCACCCGCATGAAACCCGCATGCGATATTGGCCGAAGTCACTACATCCAGCAGTGCTGCATCATTACCCATCACCCAATCGCCAAAGGACTCGCCCATATCGGCGTTCATATCGACCTTGCTTACCATCCGAAACTTCCCTTCATTCCCAACCCGTTACCGCCCCGCTGATCAACTGATAACTAAGCAAATCATGCATATCATGCGGGTCACGGACCAGCGACTTCACCTGCCGCTTAAAATCCGCCGTCACCTGCGCCAAACTACGGCTTTGCGCGACGGCAACCGCATGATCCACAAATGTAAACTTTAGCGGCACACCTGCCTGCGCCTGTGCTACAATTGGCAGATCGTCAGGCAACACACCCGCGATCCGCGGATAACCACCCGTCGTCTGACACTCGGGCAACAGGACAAACGGATGCCCCTCACCCGTCATCTGAATATCACCGGCCATCATCGGTTCCGACAGGATCGTCAGCTGCCCATCGAGCGAAAATGGCGCACCTTCAAACTCAAGCGCCACACCCTGCCTGTTGCCCCGCGCCCCGCGCGTAAATATCGTCTCGGTGAACCGCTTCAGCGTCGCCTCGGCAAATTGCGCTGTCTGCACACTCGGCAAAACCCGCACAGCGCCCCCTGAAAACCGATCATCCAGCGGCAATACCTGCCCGACCTTTGGTGCGCCCGTCTGCGGCACAATCTCCAACCGGTCCCCCGTCTGCACCAACGCCCCAATACCAGCAGTCAGATGCGTCGCACGGCTGCCCAAAAATTCAGGCCCCGCAAAACCGCCGCCCACATGCAGATAGCCATAAACACCCTGCCTCGCGCCCGCGACCGTCAAGATTTGACCCGCCATCAGCAAATAGCTCGCGTTCCAAACAATCGGCTGGTCATCAATCGTGGCAGCCATCGGCGCACCCGTCAGCGCAATCGCCACATCCTCGGTCGCCTCAAACGCGCCGCCAATCCCCGCCATTTCCAAAACCGCACAGTGCGTGCCCTGCCCCAGCAAAACCGCGCCCTCGACAACCGCCCGACGGTCCGCCGCACCGCCCGCCGAAATGCCAAAGGCCATAGCGCCACAACGTCCAAGGTCTTGGATCATCATTGCCGGCCCAGCGCGACGCACGATCAAAGCCGCCGTCATGGCAAAGCCTCCCATGTCGCACCCGCATCGCCCGTTGTATCAGCGTTGCAGATCTCGGCAAACTCCGCCGCACTCACAGGGAAAAACTTGATCTCATCGCCCGCCGAAAGGACAAACGGCGCCTCACTCTCAGGCCGAAACAGACGGAACCCGCATTGCCCAACCTGCCGCCATCCCGTCGGCGACGGCCCAGCAAACAGCACGATTTGGCGAATGGCTACGGTGATCGCGCCCATCGGAACTTGCTTGGTCAGCCCCGTTTGACGCGGGATATTCCAATTCTCGGGCAAGGTGCCCAGATACGGCTGCCCCGGCGCAAACCCAATCGTCAAAACCCGCAATGGATCACGGCAAATCTGCGCAACAGCTTCTGCGGGATCGACGCCCGCCATCCGTGCCGCCTCCGCCAATTGCGGGCCGTGCGCGGGATCATCAAAAACAGCAGGGATGTGCCAAAGCCTGCGGTTTGCGGGCAGCTTGCCCGCCCCCCAATCACGCCCTGCCAACAAGGTTTCAATTTGGCTGCGCAGCGCATCTTGCGGTAAAATCTGCGGGTCATAAATCACAAAAGTCGACGTGAGCGAGGTCGTGGTTTCAGACACGCCTTCAATCCCCAACGCATCAATTCCCGCCCGCAACGCCAAAGCGGCACGATTGGCGTCATCCGTCAGATGATCCGCAAAAGTAATCAGCAAGCCGTTCAGGCCAACGCTGACGAACTTCGGATAGGTGTTTGATAACTCCATCAGGCCCTCTTGGCGGATCAATGGCACGCCCTCGCCGTGACAAAATGGCATTATCGACCCGAATGCAAGCTTCGGGAAAATAACAGCAATCGCCTTGCACCCGCACGGTGCATCAATCACATTGTAACGGGTCAATCAGAGGCTGCGCGTCGGAGGCACCCCATGCAAACACATCTCGGAATTATCGGCGGATCAGGGCTTTACGACATGCTCGGGCTGGACGACGCTCAATGGATAACGGTGGATAGCCCTTGGGGCGCACCATCCGACGCAATCCTGACTGGCACGCTTCACGGCCTGCCCATCGCGTTTTTGCCACGGCACGGGCGCGGGCACGTCTATGAGCCCACATCTGTCCCCTACCGCGCGAATATCGACGCCATGAAACGGCTCGGCGTGACCGATGTCGTCTCGATCAGCGCCTGTGGCTCCTTCCACGAAGACCTCGCCCCCGGTGATTTCGTCGTCATCGACCAATTCATCGACCGCACCTTTGCGCGCGAAAAATCCTTCTTCGGAACAGGCTGCGTCGCCCACGTGAGCGTCGCCCACCCGACCTGCCCACGCCTGTCCAAAGCAGCCCTTGAAGCGGGCCGCGCCGCAGGCGTCACCATGCACGACGGTGGCACATATCTGGCCATGGAAGGCCCGCAATTCTCATCGCGCGCCGAAAGCCAGCTCTACCGCTCTTGGGGCTGCGACGTCGTCGGGATGACGAACATGCCCGAAGCCAAACTCGCCCGCGAAGCCGAACTTTGCTACGCTTCCGTCGCCATGATCACAGACTATGACAGCTGGCACGAGGGCCACAGTGCGGTTGACGTCAGCGACGTCATCAAAACGCTGCAAGGCAATGGCACCAAAGCCCGCGACCTCGTTCTCGCGCTGGTTGGGGCCATGGACCACTCCCGCGAGCTGTGCGAACACGGCTGCGACACCGCCCTGACCCACGCCATTATGACCGCACCCGACAAACGCGATCCCGCCCTTCTAGCCAAACTCGACGCCGTCGCTGGCCGCGTCCTCTAAGGAACTCCCATGAAAACTGTCAAAGACTACATCCGCACCATCCCCGACTTCCCGCACGAAGGGATCATGTTCCGCGATGTGACCACGCTTTTTGCCGACGCACGCGGATTTCGGATCGCAGTTGACCAATTACTGGCCCCCTACGCGGGCCAACCCATTGATAAGGTCGTGGGCCTTGAGGCTCGCGGCTTCATCCTCGGCGGGGCTATCGCGCACCAATTGGGCAAGGGCTTCATCCCGATCCGCAAGAAGGGCAAATTGCCAGGCAAGACCATCGAACAAGCTTATACGCTCGAATATGGCGAGGCTGTCGTAGAGATCCACGATGACGCACTGATGGCGGGAGAACGTGTGTTGATTGTCGATGATTTGCTCGCAACTGGCGGCACAGCCGAGGCTGGTATCAAACTGATCGAGCGCATGGGCGCAGTGGTCGCAGGCTGCGCCTTTGTTATCGACCTGCCCGATCTTGGTGGCCGCAGACGCCTATTGGATATGGGCATGGATGTTCATGCACTGTGTTCATTTGAGGGTGAATAGGGGCTTTGCCCCTCGGCCCCATGGGCCTCACCCCAGAGTATTTATGGACATAGAAAATTGCGGGAAAGTGCGCGTCGCCGGCCGCCTACTCAAAGGGCGGACCGATTTAGGGTCACCGGCGCCCGCGACTTTCCACGTCACGGTCATCGGCGCTCCCGCCTGTACCGCTCTTTCTTGTTAGTCCAATTTAGTTGAAAACCTGTAAACGACCCTGATTTTCTATGTCCCTTTAAACTCCCGCCGGAGGCAGCACCGCGCCTGGGTTCATGATTCCTTGCGGATCGAGCGCATCCTTCACAGCCCGCATCATCGCCAGCTTCACAGGGTCACCATAGTGTTGCAAGTCATCCACTTTAAACCGCCCGATCCCATGCTCGGCACTGACCGAACCCGCAAATTCATGCGCGAGATCATGCACAACCGTTTTCACCTCGCCCCGCAAATGCTCATAATCCGCCCGCGTTTTGCCTATCGGCGGGAACACATTGTAGTGCAGGTTGCCATCGCCCAAATGCCCAAAGCAGTTGATCCGAAACGCCCCTAGCTTTGCCAATGCCACTTTGCCCCTTGCGATAAATTCCGGGATCAGGCTAATCGGCACTGAGATATCATGCGAGCTAATCGACCCGATCCTGCGGTTCGCCTCTGGGATACTTTCACGGATCGCCCATAGAGCCTCACGCTGTGCTTCGGACTGCGCAATGACACCATCCGTCACATGGCCCGCATCAACAGCCGCCTCAAACAGCGCAACTAAAACAGCCTCGGGATCTTGTCCTTCCGCCAGCCCCAGATCAATCAAAACCGACCATTCAGGCACCGCATCAAACGGCATTTTCACCTCTGGCCCGACCTCAGCCAAGAACGCGAACCCCTGCGCGCCCAATAGTTCAAACGCACTCACCCCATCCCCCGCGATTTTCCCTGCGAGCGCCAGCAATTCCAATGCGGCGGCGGGCGATTTCACCGCCATCACCGCCGTCCCTGATCGCGCGGGCCGTGGTGCCAATTTCAACGCCGCCGCCGTAATAATCCCCAGCGTGCCTTCGGCTCCAATAAACAAGTCGCGCAGGTCATAGCCCGTGTTATCCTTGCGCAAACGGCTCAGCCCATGCCAGATCGTCCCATCAGGTCGTACCACCTCTAGGCCCAAACATTGCGCCCGTGCGTTGCCGTAACGCAGTACATTCACCCCGCCCGCATTGGTCGAGAGCAACCCGCCGATCCGTGCCGATCCTTCGGATGCCAGCGACAGGGCAAACAAGCGCTCCACATCCGCAGCGGCCTTTTGCACATCGGACAAGATCGCCCCCGCGTCACAGACCAGCACATTCTCTGACGGATAAACCGTCCGGATTTGCGTCATCCGGTCCAGCGACAAGACAACAGGCGCGGCCCCCTCTGACATGATCTGCCCGCCAACAAGCCCCGTTCCGCCGCTATAGGGTACAATCCCAACGCATGCCTGTGCGCAGGCCTTCACCACCAACGCGACTTCTTGTGTCGAGGCGGGAGCCACCACAAGCCCCTGCCCCGTCCAGCGGCCACGCGGCTCTGCCAAATAGGGTGCAGGGTCTTTGAATGCAAAATAAGACAGCATCCCCCGCAACTGCGTTTCAAATTCAGGGGTAACAGGGTTCAACATCGCTAGGGCCTCCAAAACTCCCCCCGAACATGGGTCATTTTGGGGCGGGGTCCAATCCGAAAAGCCGCCCCAACCACGCTTTGTCTCAAATCCCTTTAAAAACCGCGCCGCGTGGCACTAGCCCAACAGGCAAACCCGCCATATGATCCCTTAAACATTTGTCAGGACATCTCTTTATGCTGCGTAAACTCGTTACCGCCACGGCCTTCACGCTAATCGCAACGCCGCTTTTCGCGCTTTGCGGCGGTGAGAGCTACTTCGCGCAACTGACCCCTGATCAAACCGCCGCGCTCCAGCAAGAAGCCGAAGCGATCCAATACGGCCACGGCACCACATGGATGGCGACCAAGGGCGACAAGGCGATTACCCTCGTGGGCACGATGCACATCTATGACACGCGGCTCGCGAACGCGATGAAACCACTCATCACAGCCGCCCGAACCGCCGATCTGATCCTGCTCGAAGCGACCCCCGTTGAAGAGGCCGCATTGCAGGCCGAAATGGCCGCCCGCCCCGAAATCTTCATGAACGCAACCGGCCCGACATTGCCCGAGGTCCTGCCGGAAGAGACATGGGACGCCATTCAAGAGACCCTGCGCGCGCGCCAAATTCCGCCCTTCTTTGCTGCGAAATTCCAGCCATGGTATCTGATGATGACGCTCTCTATTCCGGCCTGCGCGATGGGGGATATTCTGGCCAACAAGCGCGGCCTTGATCACATGATTATCGACGAGGCCACCGCCTCTGGCACCCCGATGCAGGCGTTAGAGCCCTACATGACGCTCTTTGAGATCATGCAATCGGACACGCCCGCAGAACAAATCGAGATGCTCAAACTCTCGCTCGGCATGGAGATTGATCAACAGGCCATGCTTGTCGCCATGCTCGACAGCTACTTTGACGAAGACATCGGGAAACTCATCGCCCTTAGCCGTATTGTCTCGCAGAACCTGCCCAATATCGACCCCGCCGAGGGGCTTGCCCTCACGCTTGACGCCGAAGAGCAACTTATCACGCAACGCAATCTCGCGTGGATGCCAGTGATCAACGCCGCCGTCGCCCAGCATGATAACATCATGATTGCAGTTGGTGCAGCCCACTTGCCCGACGAAAACGGCATCGTGACCTTACTTGCCGCAGACGGCTGGACAGTCACGCCGTTCTAGACGTCACCCCAGTCGGCGATCCCCTTGCGGCCCACATCAGTCAGTCCGTATACCCCGCGGCTGACCCGCACGAACCAGCCATAATGGTCAGCAGCCATGATCTTGGTCGCTGCGGGCACTTCGGCCCAATCCTTAACCTTGGCTCCCGTGCTTGGCCCATGCACCGCCAAAAACCGCGCGCATAGCAGCGCATCTTGGCGGTATCCCGTGACAATCCCGTGCCGCGTCGCCCCGCCCTCATTCGGATCACCCTTGAGGCGCCCATAAGCCTTAAGCAAACGCTTGGCCGTTTTCGGCTGCTTGCGCGGGACATAGCCACCCGGATCGGCCTGCGGCGTCACATGCCCGTCACGCAACCGCACCGTCAGCACGCCCAAACCGACACGGCGTGCAAGCTTCACATTGTCCTTCAACGCCTTTTGCGCAGCACGACCATCCTTCTCGGGCACAGCCACATAGACCAAATCGGTCACGCTCAGCCGATCAATCCCCTGATGAAACAACGCCAACGTGAACCCCAACTTCAGCTCCACCAACAAGGGCGGCTCTTTGTCGCGCAACGCCATCACATCAACCGCGCCGACTTCGCCCTTCACCTTATACCCTTGGGCCTCCAAGAACCGTTTCACCGGCGCATAAAGATCCGCCTCGCGATGTTTCGTCATAACACATACCTGCCGTGGGCAATCAGCAACGTGACAGCCACGGCATTCCCTTCTATAAGCCGCCCAAATCCTCCCTGATTTAAGGCATAAAGACAATGACGACACTGATTTTCGGACACAAAGCACCTGACACTGATTCCCTTGGCTCCGCGCTGATCTGGGAATGGTTCATGAACCACACAGGCACAAAGGCCGAAGCACGCCTGTTGGGCACACCAAACACCGAAGCTGCATTCGTGGCAAAGCGTTGGGGCTTTGAGCTTCCAGAGATCATCACAGACGTGGCCGACGGTCAGGACTGCGTGATCGTTGACACCAACAACCCTGCCGAGCTGCCAGCCAACATCAACGGCGCAAACGTGACAGCGATCATCGACCACCACAAATTGGTCGGCGGCCTTGAGACTGCAGGCCCGATCGACATCACAATCCGCCCTCTCGCATGCACCGCGACAATCATGGTTGATCTGATGGCCGGTCACGAGGCCCACATGCCAGACAACGTCAAAGGCTTGGTTCTCTCCTGCATCATCTCCGACACGCTGGAATTCCGCTCGCCGACAACCACTGCCGTGGACAAGGCCTTGGCGGAAAAGCTGGCTGGTGAGTTGAACATCGACCTGAACGCCTACGCTACCGAAATGTTCGAAGCAAAATCCGACATCTCCTCTTTCTCCGATGCAGAGCTCCTGCGTATGGACAGCAAAGAATACAGCGTCGGCGATGTGAAATTCCGCGTCTCCGTTCTGGAAACCACAGCGCCAAAGATCGTCATCGACCGCAAGGCGTCCATCATGGACACCATGACAACTGTGGCAGCCGAGGACGGCGTTGACCAAGTGCTCCTCTTCGTTGTCGACATCCTCAATGAAGAAGCAACAATGATGATCCCGAACGCCCTGTCCAAAACAGTGGCCGAGGCCTCCTTTGGCGCGACAGTCACGGGCGACACCGTGGTCCTTCCGGGCATCATGAGCCGTAAAAAGCAAATTATCCCAAATCTGAAAACTGCCTAAAATACCTGAACGGGGGCGCCTTGAGCGCCCCTTTTCTTTGGTGCACGCGCGGTGCACACTCGGTGCACGCAAATCACACCCCAAAACCCCCGACATCAAAGGCCGCCAAATGACCCAGACCATCACATCTTTCGACGAAATCTCTGATCAATATGATGTCGCATTTGTTGATCTTTGGGGCTGCATGCACAACGGCATCGTGCCCTTCACCGAGGCCGTTAAAGCCATGCAAACATTCCGCGCAAAAGGTGGCGTTGTGGTCCTCGTCACCAACTCCCCCCGCCCTCGTTTTTCGGTCAAAACCCAACTGGATCAGATCGGTGTGGCCGAGGATTCCTACGACACAATCGCCACCTCTGGCGACAGCGCCCGCGCGGCCATGTTCCAAGGTACTGTGGGCAATAAGGTCTACTTTATGGGGTCGGAGGAACGGGATGCGGACTTCTTTAAGCCCTTGGAAATCATCAAGAACCCCGTGCCAATCGAACGGGTCAAACTGACCGAGGCCGAAGGTATCGTCTGCTGCGGCCCCTTCGATGAACTCGCCGATCCCGTCGTCAATCGCCCCGAATTCCTCTATGCCCGCGAGAAGGGCCTGAAGCTCCTTTGCGCCAACCCAGACATCATTGTTGACCGTGGCGACGTGCGCCAATGGTGCGCTGGCGCATTGGCTGCACTCTATACCGAAATGGGCGGCGAGAGCCTCTATTTTGGCAAGCCACACGGCCCGATCTACGACCTCGCCCGCCGCCGCTACGCCGCATTAAGTGTCGCGAAAGATGACCCGCGTATCATCTGCATCGGCGACGGGATTCGCACCGACATTTTGGGCGGCATGCAGGAAGACCTCGACACCCTCTTTATCACTGGCGGTCTCGCCGCCGCCGAGACAAAAACCGAAACTCAACCCGATGCTGATGCGCTAAACGCTTATATCCAAAAGGAAATGTTGTCGCCTAGCTACGCCATCGGGTTCCTGCGTTAATCCCACTTAGGGGTTGATTTTTCTGCATCTGCAAAGTAATAAAGCTACAAGGAAGGCACCGCACGAGGTGTTTTATTACCTAGCGGAGGCAGAAATGTTGGACAACGCACCACGCGGCACCATCTGTATCGAAGACATCGAAATCGGCATGATCCGGTCGCTCCGTAAGGTAGTGACCGATCAAGACATTGAAATGTTTGCGGAAATCTCCACCGACCGTAACCCTGTGCACCTTGATGAAGCCTACGCCCAAGAGACGATCTTTGGCGGACGTATCGCCCATGGCATGCTCACCGCAGGCCTGATCTCCGCCGTCATCGGCGAACAGCTTCCCGGCCATGGTACTGTTTACCTTGGACAATCCCTCAAATTCCTCGCCCCTGTCCGCCCCGGCGACATGGTTCTGGCCGAGGTTGAGGTCACCGATATCGACCATTCCAAACGCCGCGTCACCATGAACACGCGCTGCCTCGTGGAGGGTAAAAAGGTGCTTGTCGGCGACGCCACCGTGCTCGCGCCCAGCCGTAAATTCGACTGATACTTGCACCCCCGCGCATCCCGCGTTACCCACGCATATGCGCATCATTCGTGACCCTTATTTCATCGACCCATCCGACCGCGGCGCCGCTGTGGCGATCGGGAATTTTGACGGCGTCCACCTAGGACATCAGGCCGTGATCGACGTGGCCCGCAAGGTCGCCCTAGAGACTGGGGTTCCCTTGGGCATCCTCACCTTCGAGCCGCATCCTAGGACCTTTTTCTCTAAGGATACCAAGCCGTTCCGCCTGATGAACGCCGAATCCAAGGCCAACCGCCTTGAAAAGATCGGCGTGGAAAAGCTCTATGAGATGCCGTTCAATGCCTACCTGTCGAGCCTCACCGACCGCGAATTTGCGCAGACCGTGATCACCGATCAATTGGGCCTGACACATGTCGTTGTGGGAGCCGATTTCTGCTTTGGGAAGGACCGCAAAGGCACCGTCGAATCCCTCACCGCTTTTGGTGCTGAAATGGGCTTTGGCGTGACCATTGCGCCGCTCTTGTCCATCGGCGCCGAAGAAGTTTCTTCCACCGCGATCCGCACCGCATTATCCGAAGGCCGTCCGCAAGACGCAGCCAAAATGCTCGGCCACTGGCACCGCTTGGAAAACCAAGTCATTCGCGGCGAACAACGCGGCCGCGTCCTCGGCTACCCCACCGCGAATATGTCGATTGACGGCCTGCACCCGCCAAAGTTTGGCGTCTACGCCGTGAAAGTCACCGTGCTCGACGGCCCCCACGCGGGGCGCTATGACGGGGCTGCCTCCATCGGCGTCCGCCCGATGTTTGGCGAAAACAAACCGAATTGCGAAAGCTTCCTCTTTGATTTCAAAGGCGATCTTTATGGCGCAACCCTCTCCGTCGCCCTCGTTGAATACCTGCGCCCAGAGCTGAAATTCGACGGCTTAGAGGCTCTCATCACCCAAATGGACGCTGACTGCGCCCGCGCAAGGGAAATACTCGCCGATGTCTGAAATTCCCCGTAACGACCTGCGCCCCGACTTCTGGAAAACCGTCCCGATGGACGATTTCACCAAGCCTGAATGGGAAGCGATCTGCGACGGCTGCGGCAAATGCTGCCTGAACAAGCTCGAAGACGAAGACACGGGCGAGGTCGATCTGACCCGCGTCTCGTGCCGCCTTCTCGACGGCTCCACTTGCCTATGCAGCAAATACGCCCTGCGCCGCCAATATGTGCCGGAATGCATCCAGCTGACACCCAAAACCTTGGAAGATAACATCTATTGGCTGCCCAAGACCTGTGGCTACCGTCTTGTCTCCGAGGGCCGTGACCTGTTTGACTGGCACCCGCTGATCTCAGGCAATGCCGAATCCGTGCATGCCGCTGGCGTCTCCATGCGGGGCCGCGTGATCAACGAAAACGATGTCAATGAAGACGACTGGGACGATTATATCATCGAGGAGCCGACCTAAATGTATTTCGCATCCGACAACGCAGGCCCCGCTCATCCAAAGGTTCTTGAGGCGCTTGTCGCCGCGAACACAGGCTACGCCATGGGCTACGGCGCTGACCCGATTATGGACGAGGTGCGCCAAATGGTGCGCGACATGTTCGAGGCCCCGGATGCCGCCGTTTACCTGACCGCAACTGGCACGGCTGCAAACGCTATCCTCTTGGCGACGCTGGCAAATCCTTGGGACACGATCTTTTGCGCACCGATGGCCCACATCCAAGAAGACGAGTGCAACGCGCCCGAGTTTTACTCCAACGCCAAGCTAACTCTGGTGCCCGCCGTTAACGCGAAAATGACGCCAGACGCCCTGCGTGCCGCCATGCTTGCCGAGCAAACACGCGGCGTTCACGGGCCCCAACGCGGCCCTGTTTCGATCACGCAAGTCACCGAAAAAGGGACGATCCACACCGTCGAAGAAATACGCGCCCTCGCGGACACAGCCCATGCGTTCGGCTCCAAAGTCCACCTCGACGGCGCACGCTTCTGCAACGCGCTTGTGGCACTTGGTTGCACAGCGGCAGAGATGACGTGGAAAGCTGGCGTTGATGTGGTCAGTTTCGGTGGAACAAAAAACGGCCTGATGGGCGTCGAGGCCTGCGTGATTTTCGACCCGAAACTCGCGTGGGAATTCGAGCTGCGGCGCAAGCGCGGCGGGCACCTCTTCTCCAAACACCGCTTCCTTTCGGCGCAGATGAAAGCCTATCTCACTGACGATCTCTGGCGCGAGATGGCCACATCTGCGAACGCATCCTGCACACGGCTCACCGAGGGCCTACGGCGGCACGACACCGCCGAACTGCTCTATGAACCACAAGCCAATATGATTTTCGTCAACCTGCCCCGCCAAGACCACCAACGGCTTATGGCGGCAGGTGCGGTCTACTACACGATGGGCGCCGATCCCGCGCAGGGCGACCCAGACGAGATGATCCCCGCCCGCCTTGTCACCGATTGGTCGATGACAAACGAAGGCGTGGACCAGTTTCTGCAAATCTTGCGGTCTTAGACTTTCCCGCTGAGCACAGCATCAAGATCATCAAGGCGGTCTTGGCCCCACAAACGCTCATCTTGATCGGTGATAAAGAACGGCGCGCCAAAGACTCCGCGCGACACCGCTTCCTCCAGGTTGCTCGCAAAGGTCTCTGCGCCGGTCAGTAGCCCGCTATCAGCCAGTCCAGCGTCGAAACCGGCGCTTTCCAGACACGCACGGATCACCTCATCTGTGGCGATATCCTTGTCCTCGGCCCAGCACGCCGCACCAAAGGAATGCACCAATTTGCCCAAATCACCGCCGCCTGCGTTCTGTGCTGCAATAATCGCATAGCCAGAAGGCGCACCGTTTGTCGGCCAAAAGGCTGGTTTAAGGTTCAACGGCAAGCCAGCAAGTGCGGCACGGCGGCGCATGTCTTGCAGACGGTATTCTTGACGGTTGGGATGCCGATCCTTTGGCGGCAGACCACCTGTGCGACCAAACAGCCCCATAATATCCATTGGTTTATAGGTGATCGTCGCGCCATTCTTTGCTGCGATCTCTTCGACACGCGTGCCGTTGAGGTATGTAAACGGCGATAAGGTTGAAAAGAAGTAGTCGATATGTGGCATTTCTTGCTCCAATGGGGATGCTGTTTGTTTGCGTGACCGTAGCCATGTGTTAATCGGTGTCAACGTCACGATTCTGTTGCATCAGAAACCCAAGCCTTCTGCCAAAGGACCGCACCCAATGCCTATCACCTCTGCACCTAAGCTGATTTCCGGCAATGCCAACCAACCCCTCGCTGAGGCCGTCGCATCCCGTATGTCGATGCACCGTGGCGTGAATGTCGGCCTTGTCGATGCGCGCGTGGAGCGGTTCAACGATGGCGAAATTTTCGTCGAAGTTTACGAGAACGTACGCGGCGAGGACATGTATATCCTGCAGCCAACCTCAAACCCCGCCAACGACAACCTGATGGAACTGCTGATCATCGCTGACGCCCTGCGCCGCTCTTCTGCAGCTCGCATCACGGCGGTGATCCCTTACTTCGGCTATGCCCGCCAAGATCGCCGCTCCAAGGCGCGCACGCCCATCACCGCCAAACTCGTGGCCAATATGATGGTTGAATCAGGGATCGAACGGATACTGACACTCGACCTGCATGCAACCCAGATCCAAGGTTTCTTCGACATTCCAGTTGATAACCTCTACGCCTCCCCTGTCTTTGCGCTCGACGTGATGCACCACTTCAAGGGCAACATGGACGACGTGATGGTTGTGTCCCCTGATGTCGGCGGCGTGGCCCGTGCCCGTGACCTCGCGCAGCGGATCAACGCACCGCTCTCGATAGTTGACAAACGGCGCGGCAAGCCCGGCGAAGTCGCTGAAATGACCGTCATTGGCGACGTAAAAGATCGGGTCTGCCTGATCGTTGACGATATCGTCGATACCGCTGGCACCCTGTGCAAGGCCGCTGAGGTGCTGATGGAGAATGGTGCTAAGGAAGTGCACTCCTACATCACGCACGGCGTTCTCTCGGGCCCCGCTGTGGACCGCATTAGCAAATCAGTAATGAAAAACCTTGTGATTAGTGACACGATCCAAGCCACCGACGCCGTCAAGGCCTGCCCGAATATTCGCATCGTGCCAACTGCACCGATGTTTGCACAAGCGATCCTGAACACATGGAACGGTACATCCGTATCATCGCTGTTCGATCACAAGACACTAGGTCCAATCTACGAAGGTATGTACCGGTCCTAAAGCTCCCAGACGTCATCGGCGCGCACCGCGCCCAATGACTGCCACGCGACACGACAGCGGGCGACCTTGGTGTCGCCCCACGTGCGGAAAACGATATCAAATCCCTTGTTCGTGATATCCTCGGCCTGCACGTCAAAACGCGTGTTGGTGCCATTTGACGCGTCCAACATCGAGACGGAAACATATACGACCGGCTTTGCGATATAGGCCTCCGAGAAGGGCACAGCCATGCGCGTCTTGCGTGGGCCCTCGCCCGTCCACATTTCGCCGTCATGTTCGAAATCTGAAAACAAGACGACATCGCCCTGATCGATCCCGATCACATTACTTTCCAATTTATGCATTCTGCGGTCCGATATTTTGCCTTCTCCGAAAAAGAGTAGACCATAAATTTGTCAAAAAAAGGTGCCTTAAAATAAAAAGGCCCCGCATTGCAGGGCCTTTTTTGCATATTTAACGCGCTTAGTTGCTCGCTGTGAGGCCGATGTGGCCACCCATCGCAACCATATCCGCGATCAGCTTTGCCGCATCATCAACAGGGCCAGGTTCGTTTTTGAAAACTTCCTTGGCTGTCTCATGGGCTTCGCGGGCCTCAGCTAGCATTGCGTCAAAGACCTCTTGCGTCATCTCAGCGCGGTTCAATGCCTGCTCTGCAAGAACAGATACCGTCGTCGCTGTGATTTCCGCGAAACCGCCGGAAACGATATATTCATCGGTCCCGCCAGCGTGCACAACCCGCAAAACGCCGGGGCGCAATGTGGTGATGGTTGGCGCATGATCAGCCATAGCTGTCATGTCGCCGTCCGCACCCGGGATCTGCACTTCGGTCGCCTCAAAAGAGGCCAAACGGCGCTCTGGAGAGACAAGATCGAATTGTACGTTTGCCATTCTTTCGGCTCCTTACGCGGCAGCTGCCGCCATTTTTTCTGCCTTAGCAATCACTTCAGCGATACCACCGACCATGTAGAAGGCGTTCTCTGGAAGGTGATCGTATTCGCCAGCAACAACAGCTTTGAAGGACGCGATTGTGTCTTCCAAGGCAACCTGAACACCAGGGGAGCCTGTGAAGACCTGAGCCACGTCAAACGGCTGCGACAGGAACTTTTCGAGTTTACGCGCACGAGTAACTGTCAGTTTGTCGTCTTCTGACAATTCGTCCATGCCCAAAATCGCGATGATATCCTGAAGCGACTTGTAGCGCTGCAATGTCTGCTGCACGTCGTTCGCAACCGCATAGTGCTCTTCGCCAACGATGGCCGGGTCAAGCAGACGCGATGTGGAGTCGAGCGGGTCAACAGCTGGGTAGATCCCTTTCTCGGAGATCGCACGGTTAAGAACCGTGGTCGCATCCAAGTGAGCAAACGATGTCGCAGGCGCAGGGTCGGTCAAGTCATCGGCAGGTACATAGATCGCCTGAACGGAGGTAATCGAACCGTTCTTAGTCGATGTAATGCGTTCCTGCATCTGGCCCATGTCTGTCGCCAGTGTTGGCTGGTAGCCCACAGCGGAAGGAATACGACCCAACAGCGCGGACACCTCGGAACCCGCTTGTGTAAAGCGGAAGATGTTGTCCACGAAGAACAGAACGTCTGTGCCGGACTGGTCACGGAAAGATTCCGCCATTGTCAAACCGGACAAAGCAACGCGCATACGCGCACCTGGAGGCTCGTTCATCTGACCGTACACAAGTGCCACTTTGGACTTTGTCAGGTCTTCTGCGTTGATAACGCCGGATTCGATGAATTCGTAGTAAAGGTCGTTACCTTCACGTGTCCGCTCGCCCACACCCGCAAATACGGAGTAGCCGGAGTGAACCTTAGCGATGTTGTTGATCAGCTCTTGAATAAGAACCGTCTTACCAACACCCGCACCACCGAACAGACCAATTTTACCACCCTTGGCGTATGGCGCCAAAAGGTCGATAACTTTGATGCCTGTCACAAGCACTTCGGAGGCAGTGGACTGCTCTTCGAATGCTGGTGCTTCAGCGTGGATCGAACGACGCTCTTTCGTCAGGATCGGGCCTTTTTCGTCAACCGGGTCGCCAACGACGTTCATGATACGACCAAGGGTCGCGTCACCAACTGGCACCTGAATTGTCGCGTCTGTGTCGGTCACTTCTTGACCACGAACGAGACCTTCAGTTGCGTCCATAGCGATACAGCGCACTGTGTTCTCGCCAAGGTGCTGTGCCACTTCCATGGTCAGCATCTTGCCGTTGTTGTCGGTTGTCAGCGCGTTCAAAATCTGTGGCAGGTCGTTACCGAACTGCACGTCAACGACGGCGCCGATGATCTGGATGATCTTGCCTTTAGCGTTTGCCATAAGTGTTTTCTCCGTTTAGAGCGCTTCCGCGCCCGAAATAATTTCAATCAGCTCGTTGGTGATCTTCGCCTGACGCGAGCGGTTAAACTCGATGGTCAGCTTGTCGATCATGTCACCAGCGTTGCGTGTCGCGTTGTCCATTGCTGACATACGCGCACCCTGCTCGGATGCGGCGTTTTCAAGCAATGCGGCAAAGATCTGCGTGGCCACACCGCGCGGCAGAAGGTCAGCCAAGATGGCATCCTCTGACGGCTCGTAGTCGTAAAGGGATGCTTCCGCGCCCTCAACAGCTTCGAACGTTGCAGGAATAACCTGCAAGGCGGTTGGGTGCTGCGTCACAACGTTTTCAAAGCTTGCAAAGAAGATGGTAGCGACATCAAAGTCACCTGCATCAAACCTGCCCAAAACGTCCTTGGCAATGCTCTGTGCGTTCGCATAGCTGACGCGCTTTACAGCTGTCAGATCAACGTGACCCACAAGATGCGCCCCAAGCTCACGCTTGAGAACATCGCGGCCTTTTTTGCCAACAGTCAGGATTTTCACCGTCTTGCCAGCAGCCACAAGCTTTTGCGCATGGGCGCGTGCCAGTTTCGCAATGTTGCCGTTGAAGCCGCCGCAAAGGCCGCGTTCAGCTGTCATCACCACCAATAGGTGGGTTTTATCGCTGCCCGTGCCCGACAGAAGCCGTGGCGCAGATGCAGATCCTGCGGAGCCAGACGCAAGACCCGCCATGACCGCATTAAAGCGCTCAGTATACGGGCGTGACGCCTCGGCTGCGTCTTGGGCGCGGCGCAATTTTGCTGCCGCGACCATCTGCATCGCCTTTGTGATCTTGCGGGTCGATTTGACCGACGCGATCCGTGTTTTAAGGTCCTTAAGACTAGGCATTAGCTAAGTCTCCTTCTCTCAAGAAAGGGTTCAGGCGAAATCTTTGGCGAACGCGTCAATAGCGGCCTTGATCTTGTCTTCTGCCTCACCTTTGATCTTTGGATCTTCTTTTGTGATCATTTCAAGCACAGCCTTGCCGTTTGTGCGCAGGTGCTTGAGCAAACCAGCTTCAAAACGACCAACATCCTTCACGGCGATCTTATCAAGGTAACCCTTGGTGCCTGCATAGATGACGCAGACGATCTCGGCGTTGGACAGTGGTGAATACTGTGGCTGCTTCATCAATTCTGTCAGACGTGCACCACGGTTCAGCAACTGCTGTGTGGACGCATCAAGGTCGGAACCGAACTGCGCAAACGCAGCCATTTCGCGGTACTGAGCAAGCTCGAGCTTAACCGGACCAGCAACAGATTTCATCGCGTTTGTTTGTGCGGCAGAGCCAACACGGGAAACGGACAGACCTGTGTTCACAGCTGGGCGGATACCTTGGAAGAACAATTCTGTTTCCAAGAAGATCTGACCGTCAGTGATCGAAATCACGTTTGTTGGAATAAACGCAGAAACGTCGCCACCCTGAGTTTCAATGATTGGCAGCGCTGTCAAAGAGCCGGAACCATTGTCTTCGTTGAGCTTCGCGGAACGCTCAAGCAGACGGGAGTGGAGATAGAAAACGTCACCTGGGTAAGCTTCACGCCCTGGTGGACGACGAAGAAGCAAGGACATTTGACGGTAGGACACAGCTTGCTTGGAAAGGTCATCATAGATGATCAAAGCGTGGCGGCCGTTGTCACGGAAGTGCTCTGCCATCGCAGTCGCAGCATATGGTGCAAGGAACTGCATTGGTGCTGGGTCAGAAGCCGTTGCCGCAACGACGATCGAATATTCAATCGCGCCGGACTCTTCGAGCTTTTTAACCAACTGAGCAACTGTCGAACGCTTCTGGCCGATAGCAACGTACACACAGTACAGCTTCTGGCCTTCGGATGTTGCAGCGTCGTTGTAAGACTTCTGGTTCAGGATCGTGTCAAGTGCGATCGCTGTTTTACCTGTCTGACGGTCACCAATGATCAATTCGCGCTGGCCACGGCCAACTGGGATCATCGAGTCTACGGATTTCAGACCAGTCGCCATTGGCTCGTGAACCGATTTACGTGGGATAATGCCAGGCGCCTTGGAGTCAGCAACCGCACGCTTTTTCGCGCCGATCGGACCCTTGCCGTCAAGTGGGTTGCCCAAACCGTCAACAACGCGGCCCAAAAGCTCGTCACCAACTGGAACGTCCACGATGGACTTGGTGCGTTTTACAACGTCACCTTCTTTAATGTCACGGTCGGAACCGAAGATAACAACACCTACGTTGTCGGCTTCAAGGTTCAATGCCATGCCGCGAATACCACCTGGGAATTCGACCATTTCACCCGCTTGGACGTTGTCCAAACCGTATACACGCGCAATACCGTCACCGACGGAGAGCACGCGGCCAACTTCGGCCACTTCGGCTTCTTGGCCAAAGTTCTTGATCTGGTCCTTTAGGATCGCAGAGATTTCAGACGCTTGGATCGCCATGTTATCCGACCTCTTTCATTGTGTTCTGGAGAGCATTGAGCTTGGATTTGATCGACGTATCGATCATCTTCGACCCAACTTTTACAATAAGACCGCCGATGATGCTCTCATCCACGGTCGCTTTGATCTTCACATCAGCGCCAATTTGCGCCTTGAGTGTTTTAGCGAGCTTGTCGGCTTGCGCCTTCGTCAGCTCTTTCGCAGATGTTACTTCTGCGGTCACTTCACCCTTATGGGTCGCGATCAGATCGCGCAGCGACGACACAAGCTGTGGCAACACAAACAAACGACGCTTTTGCGCAAGAAGCGCAAGAACGTTGGCTGTTGTCTTGGACAGTTTCATCTTTTTGGCAACAGCGGAGATCGCTGTTTCCTGTTCGTCGCGGCTATACAATGGCGACGAAAGCAAAGTCCGCAGATCCGCGCTTTCGGCCATAGCGGCGTCAAGTGCGTCTACATCCTTTTCAAGCGCGGGGAGCGCTTTGCCTTCAACGGCCAGATCAAACACGGCTGTCGCATAGCGCGCAGCAATGCTTGTGGAAACTCCTACTGTTTCGGACACGTCCACCCTTCCGATGTCTTTGGCCCAGTCCCACCACCCAAAGAGGGGCGACAGGAGGGCAGCTTACTCTTGCCCTCACAATTACGAGAGGACAGCAAAATCAGCGTCGATGTAGCAGAGCCATTCCATCGTCGCAACCGCCTTGCACGGTCAAATTGTCGCCTTTCACCAAACTATTTTGTGTGAGCGCCAACATCCCGCCCCCACATCTCGCGGGTAACTTTCCCTTCCAGCGCACTCCGACAGATCACAAAACCGCCTCAAATGTGTCCGAACGTCTTGTTTTACGAATGATTAACACTGTTTTGCACGCTAACGAGAGTCTTGTCGCCAAGTATTTTGAATATTTTGCGATGGCCCACCTCGGATACTGGGTTCTGGCGGCCTTTTGGGAACTCCCCCCTGAATCGCAGAAGAATCAAGTCACACAAACCGGTCCGAAGGCCAAAACAGGCAAAAAAAGCCGCTCCGCTCAAAAACGATTCTGCCCCATTGCGGTAAACGCATACCTACGGATCACGTGACCTTTAAACCTCCCGCGCCGTCTCCGGCTTTGCCCCGATCCCCTCAAGCGCACGCAAGGGGCGGCGCACCTTTTCCGTCAGCCCTGTGCGCGTGGGAACGGCCATCTGCTTGGACACCTCGACCATCAACACCCCACCTGCGACGACCACGGGCAGATTGTCCCCCAGCTTTCCCAAAAGCCCCGCCGTCTTGCGCCAGAACTTGCGATGCGATGGCGGCTGGTAAAGCGTGGACCGCGACCGCTCCGTGACAAACCGATGCTTGCGCAATTGCGCGTCCAACTGGCCCAGCGAATAAGGGCGGCCATAGCCGAACGGCGTCTTATCCGAACGCGACCATAGGCCAGCACGGTTTGGCACCACAAACACCGCCCGCCCACCGGGGCCAAGCACGCGCCAGCATTCATCAAGCAATGCGGCGGGATTGTCGGAGGTCTCAAGCCCGTGCATCACCACCAGCTTATCGACCTGCCCCGTTTGCACAGGCCAATACGTATCTTCACACAGCACACTGATATTGGGCTGACCCGCAGGCCACGGCATCACGCCCTGCGGTCCGGGCATCAATCCCGTCACACGCCGCGCATCCGCCAAATAGGGCCGTAACAGCGGCACAGCAAACCCAAAACCAACGACGGTCTGCCCCTTCGCTTCAGGCCACATTTGCAGCAGATTATCGCGAATGACCTTTTGCGCAGCCCGCCCCAAGGCGCTGCGGTAATAGAAGTTGCGCAAATCAAGAACGTCCAAATGCATTGCGAATGCCCCTCCTTTGGGCGAGACTTGAGGCATGATACCAGCAAAGGACCAAACTGCCATGCCCCTGATCCTCACAACCGTCCCTTGCCTGAAAGATAACTACGCCTTCATCATCGCAAACCCCGCTACGGGCGAAGCCGCCGTGGTCGACGTGCCAGAGGCCGCGCCCATTAACGCCGCAATAAAAGCTGGCGGCTGGCGGTTAACCACTGTGCTGTTGACCCACCACCATTGGGATCACGTTGACGGGCTGGACGGGCTCGATAACCGCGACGCACTGCACGTCATCGGTGCCGAGCGCGACGCGCACCGCCTGCCCAAGCTCGACCAAGCCGTATCCGAAGGCGACACAATTACCGTCTGTGGCCATGACGCGAATATCCTCGACGTGTCTGGCCACACCATCAACCACATCGCGTTTCACTTCCCCGGCGAAAAGCTCGCCTTCACCGCAGATAGCCTGATGGCGCTAGGCTGCGGGCGCCTGTTTGAAGGCACCCCCGCGCAAGCATGGAACAGCCTCAAGAAACTCCGCGCCCTGCCCCGCGACACGCTCATTTGCTCCGGTCACGAATACACCCAATCGAACGGACGTTTTGCGCTGGCCCTTGATCCTCACAACGCGGACCTTATATCTCGTATCAACGAAGTGGATGAAGCCCGCGCAGAAGGTCAGCCCACCGTCCCGTCAACCCTCGACCTTGAAATCCGTACAAACCCGTTTTTGCGCGCCGATGCGCCCGATCTCATGGCACACCTCTCCATGACGAACGCGGACCCTGCCGATGTTTTTGCCGAAATACGTGCCCGCAAAGACCGATTTTAAGACCATCTTGAAGATTTGCGCAGCAGATCGCCCCCAAATAACCGCGATCACATGAAATGTGAGCGGAAAATGTAAAAAAGTCCTTGAAGGTTGCCGAATAAAACCAAACCTTAAGGATAAGAGGCCACGGTCGCGATAGGCGCGAAGCGTTTGAACCGACCCCGAAGTATGAAGGAGCACGAACGTGCCATCTTTTTCGACAACACTTGAGCAGTCCATTCACGGTGCCTTGGCCCTTGCAAACGCGCATAAGCATGAGCTGGCCACACTAGAGCACCTCTTGCTGTCGCTTATCGACGAACCAGACGCCTCGCGCGTAATGCAGGCCTGCGCCGTCAATCTGGACGAATTGCGCAAAGACCTGACCGATTTTATCGAAGACGACCTCTCGACGCTGATCACAGACGTCGAAGGCTCTGAAGCTGTGCCAACAGCCGCCTTCCAGCGCGTGATCCAACGCGCCGCTATTCATGTGCAATCGTCTGGCCGTACCGAAGTGACTGGCGCCAACGTCTTGGTCGCCATCTTTGCCGAGCGTGAAAGCAACGCCGCCTATTTCTTGCAAGAGCAAGACATGACCCGCTACGACGCGGTCAACTTCATCGCCCATGGCGTCGCAAAAGACCCCGCATTCGGCGAAGCCCGCCCAATCACGGGCACACCAGAAGGCGAAGAAGCTGGCACAGGCGAGGTCGAAAAGAAAGAATCCGCACTTGCGAAATACTGCGTTGATCTGAACGCCAAAGCTGCCAAAGGCGACGTTGACCCGCTCATCGGTCGCGACCACGAGGTTGAACGCTGCATTCAGGTGCTTTGCCGCCGCCGCAAAAACAACCCGCTTTTGGTGGGTGATCCAGGCGTGGGCAAAACAGCCATCGCCGAAGGTCTCGCGTTCAAAATCGTTAACGGTCAAACACCCGAGGTTCTGGCCAACGCCACGATCTATAGCCTCGACATGGGCTCCCTGCTCGCAGGCACCCGCTACCGTGGCGATTTCGAGGAACGCCTCAAGGCCGTGATGACCGAGATGGAAGAGCACCCCGATGCCGTCCTCTTCATCGACGAAATCCACACCATCATCGGCGCTGGTGCCACCTCTGGCGGTGCTATGGATGCGTCCAACCTGCTGAAACCCGCGCTTCAGGGCGGCAAACTGCGCTGCATGGGCTCTACAACTTACAAGGAATTCCGCCAGCACTTTGAAAAGGACCGCGCTCTGGCCCGTCGCTTCCAGAAAATCGACGTGAACGAGCCATCTGTCGAAGATGCCGTCAAAATCCTGCGAGGCCTCAAGCCGCACTTTGAGGAACATCACGGCATTAAATACACCGCCGACGCGATCCGCACGGCAGTGGAGCTTTCGGCGCGGTATATCAACGACCGCAAATTGCCCGATAAGGCGATCGACGTGATCGACGAGGCGGGTGCCGCACAGCACCTCGTCCCCGAATCCAAGCGCCGTAAAACCATCGGCGTGAAAGAGATCGAGGCTGTCGTCGCTAAAATCGCGCGGATCCCAGCCAAGAACGTCACCAAAGACGACGCAGAGGTCCTCAAAGACCTCGAAAAATCGCTCAAGCGGGTCGTATTCGGTCAAGATACCGCCATCGAAGCCTTGGCATCTGCGATCAAACTCGCACGCGCTGGTCTGCGCGAACCTGAAAAGCCGATTGGCAACTACCTGTTCGCAGGGCCAACAGGCGTGGGTAAAACCGAGGTCGCCAAACAGCTCGCCGACACACTCGGCGTGGAACTCTTGCGCTTTGACATGTCCGAATACATGGAAAAGCACGCGGTTTCCCGTCTCATCGGCGCGCCTCCAGGCTACGTTGGCTTTGACCAAGGCGGCATGCTGACCGACGGCGTGGACCAAAACCCACATTGCGTGCTTTTGCTCGACGAGATGGAAAAAGCGCACCCTGACGTCTACAACATCCTGTTGCAGGTGATGGACCACGGCAAATTGACCGACCACAACGGGCGCACCACCGATTTCCGCAACGTGATCTTGATCATGACCTCAAACGCAGGGGCCGCAGAGATGGGCAAAAACGCCATGGGCTTTGGCCGCGAAACCCGCGAGGGCGAAGACACCGCAGCCATCGAACGGACATTCACACCAGAATTCCGCAACCGTCTGGACGCGGTCATCAGCTTTGGCGCGTTGCCAAAAGAGGTGATCTTGCAGGTCGTCGAGAAATTCGTGCTGCAACTTGAAGCGCAACTTATCGACCGCAACGTGCATATCGAACTCACACCCAAGGCCACCGAATGGCTTGCGGATAAGGGTTACGACATCAAAATGGGCGCACGTCCTCTTGGCCGCGTGATCCAAGAGCACATCAAAAAGCCGCTCGCAGAAGAGTTGCTGTTTGGCAAACTCGTCAAAGGTGGACTTGTGAAAGTGGGCGTCAAAGACGGCAAGCTGGACCTCACCTATGAGGAACCACAGCAAATGCGGATTGGCGGCTCAAGAAACAAGCCACCGCTTCTGACTGCTGATTGATGCGTTCTGCCCTTATTGCAATTTCATCCCTCGCGGCCACGTCGGCTGCGGGGGATTTTTCTTTGGATTTCCCTCTCGACTGCACCTTGGAGGAAACCTGCTTTATCCAGCATTTTATGGACCACGATCCATCCGAAAATGCCACTGACTTTACTTGTGGGCCGCTGACTTACGACGGGCATAAAGGCACCGATTTCGCGCTCAACTCCCTTGCTCTGCAGACCGCTGGCGTAGACGTTTTTGCCGCCGCCGCTGGCACAGTCATGGGCGTGCGAAACGATATGGACGACATTCTACAACTCGGCGCAAATGCCCCAGACGTCTCTGATCGCGAATGTGGCAACGGTGTCGTTCTCAAACACGACGATGGCTATGAGACCCAATACTGCCACATGGCCAAGGGCTCGATCACCGTCGCATCTGGCCAAACCGTGCAAGCGGGCGATGTCTTGGGCAGAGTTGGGCTTTCGGGCGACACGCAATTCCCACACCTTCACATATCTGTCCGCAAAGACGGCGCAGAGATCGACCCTTTCGACACCGACGGTGCGCAGGTTTGCGACGACACCCTCCCAATCCTTTGGGCAGACCCCATCGCCACCCCTAAGGGCGGCATCATCAACGTGGGTATCTCCGAAGGCATTCCCGAGTTTGACGCGGTCAAAAACGGCACCGCAGACACTGGAGTCGCAAGCGACGGTGCGGGGTTCGTCGCATGGGCGCATCTTTTTGGAACACAGCAAGGGGACACCTTATCGTTCCAAATGATGGGCCCAAATGGCGAGGCTTTCGCCTCTGAAGAAACCTTAGAACGCACACAAGACCGCGCATTTCGTGCCGCTGGCAAACGGACCCCGCCGGCAGGCTGGCCCGCTGGCAGCTACACGTTGATCGTCACACAAACCCGTGCCGGTGACACGCTAGACACCATCACGCAAAGCTTTGAAATCAATTAACGCTCGGTCAGTTTCAACTCGATCCGGCGGTTCTGCGCACGTGCCTCTGACGTATCCGCAGGATCGATCGGCTGGTATTCGCCAAACCCGTTTGCGGCCAAATGCTCGGGCGAAATCCCAAGAAAATCAACCATATAGAGCACAACAGCCAACGCCCGCGCCTGCGACAATTCCCAATTATTACGGAATTGTCCTGCGCCCGACAGTGGCACATTATCCGTATGCCCATCAACGCGGATCACCCAATCAATACTGGGAGGAATGTCCTTTGCGATGTCGCGCAAAATCTCGGCAACATTGGCGATTTCGCTCTGCCCTTGCGCCGAAAGCGTTGCACTGCCCTGCTCGAACAAGACCTCTGACGAGAATACAAACCGGTCGCCCTCGATCCGCACACGGTCTTGACCTTCCAAAACATCGCGCAATTGGCCAAAGAAATCCGACTTGAACCGCTCCAAATTCGCGGTCTCTTTTTCCAGCCGCTCACGCTCTGCGGTCTCTAATGCAAGCCGCCGACGCTCCTCTGCCGCGACCCGCGCCAGCGCCGTATTCAACTGCGATCCGAGCGATTGGATCTGCACATTCGACTGCACATCGGCTTCTTCTGCCAAATCCAAAAGCGCTTGCAACGTCCCAATCTGGTTGCGCAATTGCGTGGTTTGCTCATTCAACAAGGCCACCTGCCGAAGGCTTTCAGCCGACAACGCCTGCTCTTGCGACAACGCCCGATTGGCGGCGGAGAGGAGCGCTGCCTGCCGCTCGGCCTCGGTCAATTGCATCACGCGGCCCTGCTTTTCCGCCTCGGCCTCTGCTAAAGCCGCAGCCAACTGCGCCCGCAAATCTGCCTGATCCGCCACCGTCGCATTCTGCGCCGCCGTCAGATCCGCATTCGCCAAAACCGCCGCCGCGAGCTTTGCGTCCAAATCGACGCTTGCCGCCTCAGCCGCCGCCAGCAACGTCAACGTATCCTCCGCCTCTTTGCGTTTCGCCTCCAGCGCCAGCGTCATAGCGGTCAGTTCCGTATCCGCATTGGCAAGCCTTTCGCGCAAGGCCTCTGCCGCCGCACCATCCACCAAACGCTCGGCCTCCAACGCCGAAATCCGCGTCTCGCCCTCAGCGACCAAAGCCTGCAACGCCTCGCGCCGCGCCGCCGCCAATCGCGCCTCTTCTACGCTTTTGTCGATCTCCGTCCGCGCCTGCGCCAGCGCCAAACTCAACGCCTCCTGCTCGGTCATCAGCCGCGTTTGCTCGGCCTGCAAATCAGTAATCTGCGCCGTGGCCTCCGCCCGTTGCGACAGCAACCCAGCCACCTGCGCCTCAAATCCCGTGATCTTGTTTTGCGCCTCCGCGAGCGCCAAAGACACCTCATCCCGCTCCACCGTCAGGCGTGAAATCAAGGCTGCTTGCGCATCCGACGCCTCGCTCAACGCTTGCGATTTGTCTTGCTCCAAACCCAATGCCGCCGCCAAAGTCGTAATCTCGGCCGCCAATTCATCAAGCTGGGTCGCCTGCCCCGTGATCGTCTCGCGTAGCACAAATTGGATCACCATAAAGATGGTCAGCACGAACATCAGCACCAGCAAAAGACCCGTCATCGCATCCACGAAACCGGGCCAAATGGCATTCTTCATATGCCCTGAATTGCGGCGACTTAGCGCCATTTCTAGCTCCCGCCAGTGGGGTTTCGCCCGCGCCCGGCACGCAGCGCACGGGTCAGCCCGGCAATATCGGCACGCAGATCAGCAACCGTTTCCTGCCGCCCCGCCGATAGCTCTTCGAGTATCCTCAGCATCTGCACATCAATCGACCGCAGCCGCATCCGGCTCTCCGCATCGATCCCGTCAACGCCGCTATCTTGCAACTTGCCGAGCAGTTTCTCTTGCCCCTCGGCGACTTTCGCCAGCAGCGCATCTGTCGCCCCCGACCCGCCGCCCGTTAGCGCCTCGGTCAATTCCGCCAATCGTTCGTTTAGCGCCGCTCGATCCGCTTGGGTTTGCATCAACGCATTGTGCTGCGCATCCATCTGTTGCGCCATATGCTCAAGGAAACCTGACAACACATTTGCCTCACCGCCGCCTTCATCGCCAGACGCAAAACCAAGCAGCGTGATTGTCGATAACCACTCCTCCAACTCGCGGTAAAACCGGTTCTGGCCGTGGCTCGCAAACAACTCCAGCAAGCCTACCACCAGCGATCCTGCAAGACCCAAAAGCGACGATGAAAACGCCGTGCCCATGCCGCCAAGCTGGCTTTCCAATCCCTGCTGCAAACGGCCAAAAATATCAGCGCCATTTTCGCCCTCGGCAGGGTTCAGCGAGCGGATCGTCTCGACCAGCGCAGGCACGGTCGTGGCAAGCCCGTAAAACGTGCCCAAAAGGCCTAGAAAAATCAGCGTGTTACCAATATATCGCGTAATCTCGCGATCTTCGTCGATCCGCTGCGCCACAGATTCCAAAATCGACCGCGATGACGACGACGAAATCTGCATTCTCGCGCCACGTGACCGCAGGAGCGTCGCCAAGGGCGCCAACAATCCAGGCGCTTGCACCTGCTCATAGCCCAACCGCTGCTTGGCAAATCCTTCGATCCATTGAACCGAGCGCATCAACTGCGCGACCTGCCCAAAGCACGACAAAACACCCAAGACAAAGACGATCAAAATCGCCCCGTTCAAATAGGGGTTCGACCAGAAAATGGCATCAATTTGCGCAAATCCGATATAAAGCCCTGCACCGACCAGCCCAAGCGCTACCATCATCGATGTGATCTGGCGCACGGGTTGCGAAAACTGCGGCTCTACCTCGGTTTCCTTTGTTAATGGGTCCACAAAGGCGTCCTCGTCATTATTGTTAACGTCACCATAGGCAATGCCAGCGCGCAAACCAAATAAAATCCGAAGCTCGGAAAATCACCCTTCCGAGAGGGCTTTTACACGGGTCACAAGCCACGCCATATCCGTGTCGGCAATGCCCATTTCATCCAAATGCGCCGCCGTATTATACAAATACTCTGGGTTCGGGCCGCGCCCGCCAACAGCACCCGCAATCATCTGCGCCTGCTTTTCCAAATCGAACTGGCAGTATTGCACGTGGTCAGGATCAATCACATAGGCCAAGGCCTCGATCTCGCCCGCCTCCGTCGTTAGCATCACATTGGCCTCGACATAGGCCGATGAAATCAATTCCCGCGCCCGCAGTTCCGCCAAGACCTGCGCCTCTTCCTCTGGCTTCACTTGGAACGCAACACCCGTGCATTGCCCGCCCGCCACCGCGTCCAAGGCCAGCACCAATCCGGGATTTTCGACCGTGCCGCGATGATGGATCGACAACATGCAAAAACTGCGGTGGTAGTCTTTGAGGACAGCTTTCACCGATGCCGCAGGTTCAAACCCGGGGTTCCAAAGAAGTGATCCATATCCGAAAACCCAAAGCGCCATGATATCTGGTCCTTTTCAACTGGCCTCTATAAACACGACCGCAATCAAGACGCCAAGGGGGAACCATGCGCAAACTCACTTTCATCGTTGCCATTCTGGCTGCAATCTATGCGGGCTACTGGTTCATTGGCTCCTCCGCTGTTGAAAAAGGCGTCACAGGCCAAATCGCCAAGATGAACGAGGCAGGCTGGGACATCACCTATAGCGATCTCGCGACCAAAGGTTTCCCGTCACGTTTCGACACCGCTGCCACCGATCTGTCGGTCACAACGCCAGACGATGCATTCACGTGGAACGTGCCCTTTGTGCAGGCCAACGCTCTGTCTTATCGGCCAAACAACGTGATTGCGGTCTTTCCAAACCAGCAAGAAATCATCTTGGATGGCCAACCGGTTGTCGTGAATTCCGACGGGTTACGGGCCAATTTGACTGTTGCGGCAGGAACCGATCTTGATCTCTCAAACTTCACCGCCGAGGTCGGTGACCTGTCCCTCGATCTCCCGTCGGGTCCGCTGACGTCGATCACGAGCGGCCTCGCAGCCCTGCGCCCTGCAGCAGCCCCCCTCACCTATGACGCCTATGTTACCCTCGACAATCTCGCGTTGCCGCCCGCACTGCGTGCAGCGCTCGACCCAAACGGCACGCTACCGGAAACCCTCAGCCAAACGGTGATCGATGCGCAAGTGACGCTAGAGGAGAAGTTGGACCGTCACGTTCTCGCGACCAAGAAATTGCCACTCATCGATAAAATCGTGCTCAACAATGCCGCCATGACCTGGGGCGCATTAGAGCTACGCGGCGCGGGCGAAATCACCATTGATCTGGGCGGCGTTCCAACAGGCCAAATCACCCTCAAGGCGACGAACTGGCTTCAAATGGTTGATATTGCCGTGAAAATCGGAGCGCTCGACGCCCAAGTCGGCCGTACCTTACGCAACGCAGGGCTTCTGTTGTCAGGCGGATCCAACGACATATCGATCCCGCTCAGCTTCAAAAACGGGCTCATGTCCATCGGACCTATCCCAGCAGGCCCCGCCCCGCGCTTTCGTTAATCCTTCGAGAACAACCCAGAGAGCGCCCGCTTCACGATCCCCGTGACTGCGGGACGTTTGGTCGCGTGGTAGGGCAACGGACGGCAAACCTCTAGCGCCGCCACACCAACCCGCGCAGTCAGCGCGCCATTAATGACCCCCTCGCCAAAACGACGCGACACTTTCGACAAAACGCCACCGCCCGCGACCGAGCCAATCAGATCATCGCCCACGGCCACCGCCCCCGTCGCAACCAAATGCGCCAGCACGGTGCGTGTCAGCCGCCAACTGCCAAAAGTGCCCGAGCGCCCGCCGTATATCTCGGCAATGCGGCGGATCATCCGCAAGTTCGCCGTCAGCGCCGTAAACACATCCGCCAAGGCCAACGGCACAATCGCCGTCACCATCGCCACCTGCCTTGCGGCCGCTTCAACCTCGCGGACCGCCCGCTCATCCAAAGGCGCAAGCAACGTCACCTCGGCCAACCCAAGCAACCCGTCAGCATCCAAAACATCGGCCCGCTGCTCCGCAAATCGCGCACGCCCCCACGCCATATCCTCGCGGCTCGCGTATAGCTGCCCCAGCTTGTCCACCACAGCCCGCGCCGCGCCTAAATCATGCGACGACAAAGCATCAACCGCCTCTTTATGAACACGGTCCAAACGACTTAACCGTGCAAATGCCGCCAATTCTCGCAGCGCAATCACCAGTAAAACAAGGCAGAACAGCGATACCAGACCAAAGGCCACCATTCCCAAAACAGGCGATCTTGCCAGCAATCCGTTCACGTAATCCCATGCGGCCAAGGACACAACAAAGCCGACCAATGCCACCAAAAGCGACCAAAACCACCGTGCCAATCGCGAAGGTTTGCGGGCGGCTAGGGCTGCGACCTGCTGCATCGCGGCACGTTCACCCACCACATCAGGGACAGCAGGGGCGGTATCAGGTCGCGCAACGTCGCCCTCTTCCAAGTCAATCAAAATCGGGCCCTTCATAGGCGATCCCCAATCAAAAACTGTGCGGCCTTATCGAGCCGGATATGCGGCGGCCCATCACCAGGGCGCAACTCCAAGGGTGCTGGCGCGAAATTCATGATCGCGTAATCCTGATCCAACCACGCTTCTGCGCCGGCCCTTGCAGGCCCCAACAAATGCGCAGGATCGCTTGGTAATTTGCCCGGATAAAACGCCGCCTGCTTGCCCGTTTCCAACAATCGCCCGCGCACCACATCCAGCGGCCCATCGCGATGCGCGACAGTTTCCTCAACCGTGGCCCTGAGCGATGCAATCGACATTGCCGCCGTGGTGGCCCCCGCAAAATCCGCGCGGTCCTTCGCGTCACGCAACAGTGCCTCGGTAATTGCGGTCAATTGGCCGTGTTGCGAATGGTGTAAATGGTCGGCCTTGGTCGCAGCAAACAAGATCTTTTCGACCCTGCGCCCCTGAAACAACCGCGTCAAAAATGCATTCCGACCGGGTCGGAACGCCCCCAAAATCGCAGCCATGGCGCTGCGCAAATCATCCACCGCACGTGGCCCCGCATGGATCGCGCCCAGCACATCGACCAGCACAATTTGGCGGTCGATCTTGGCGAAATGGTCGCGAAAAAACGGCTTCACGACATTGCGCTTATAGCTCTCGAAACGGCGTTCAAATTCGCGTCCCAAACTACCGCGCTTGCCCTCGAATTCCGCCAAAGGTGCAAACGTCAAAACAGGCGAGCCCGCCAAATCTCCAGGCAACAAGAACCGCCCCGGTGTGCAGTCGGAATACCCTGCCTCACGCGCGGCATTCAGGTGCGCGGTAAAGCTGGCAGCCAGCGCCTTGGCCGCCCCCTCATCCAATTGCGCATCCGCATCAACACCCGCCAAATCTGACAAAAACGCCTCACCAAAGGGGCGTCCCTCGGCGCGCGCAATCGCCGCTCTGGACCACTCCGCATAGGTTAAATCCAACAAACCAAGGTCCAAAAGCCATTCACCCGGGTAATCGACAATATCGATATGCACCGTGCGCGGCCCTGAAAAGCTCGACAAAATCCCCGTCGGCTGCACCTTCAGCGACAGGCGCAATTCGCTAATCTGCCGCGTCCCTTCCGGCCACGTTGGCGCGGGCGCTGTCAATTGCCCAAGGTAGTTCTCAAAGTCAAAACGCGGCAGCGTGTCATCGGGCTGCGGCTGCAAATAGGCTGTCCGAATGGCCCCGCTTTGCGCCGCGATCAGTTGCGGCATACGCCCACGGTTCATCAAATTTGCAACCAGCGCCGTGATAAACACCGTCTTGCCCGCGCGGCTTAACCCCGTCACGCCAAGGCGGATCACAGGCTCGCCAAAGGGTGCTTTCAATGTATCCGTCACGGCATCGACGCCGCGCACGATTTGATCTGCGATTGTTGCGATGACCACTGATACGCCCTCTCACGTCCATTTCCCCATAGATAGGCGTAGCACGCGCCATTGTGTAGGGATTGATTTTCGCGTGCCCTCCCCCTAAGCGATGTCTATGCCCCGTTTTGCCCTTCTCATAGAATATAACGGCTCGCCGTTTTCTGGCTGGCAACGCCAGAATGATCAGCCCTCCGTGCAGGGCGCGATCGAAGACGCTTTGGCGAAACTTGAGACTGGCCCCCACTCCATCGGTGCCGCTGGGCGCACCGATGCGGGCGTGCACGGTTTTGGACAGGTCGCCCATTGTGATCTGCTTCAAGACTGGGACCCGTTTCGGCTCTCCGAGGCGCTCAATTTCCATCTCAAACCCCTCCCCGTCGCCATCGTGAATTGCGCCCGTGTGGACGACGCATGGCACGCCCGTTTTGATGCGCTTGAGCGGCGCTATCTGTTCAAACTGGTCAGCCGCCGTGCGCCGCTGACCTTTGATCGTGGCACCGCGTGGCGGGTTAATCATCCGCTGGATGCAAGTGCCATGCAGGCGGGCGCTGATATGCTCATCGGCCACCATGATTTCACGACCTTCCGCTCGACCATGTGTCAGGCAAAAAGCCCCATTAAAACCCTTGATGAGTTACGCATTGAAACAATCGCGCGCCCGAACGGCATGGAATTCCACTTCCACGTCCGCGCCCGCTCGTTTCTACATAACCAAGTTCGTAGCTTTGTCGGGACATTGGAACGGGTTGGCGCTGGCGCGTGGACGCCAGAGGACGTGAAATCCGCCCTTGAAGCCAAAGACCGCTCCGCCTGCGGCCCGGTCAGCCCACCCGACGGACTCTATTTGGCCGCCGTGCGCTATCCCTCCGACCCATTCGCCTGAAATTTGCGGTGCACGCGCGGTGCACGTCCTGTGCACGTATAAAACAGGTGGGATCCTCCTGAATTGTGATCAGCGATTGCTATGCTTTCGCGCAACAATGCGTTAAACAAACATGAAAAGAATATTGATTTGGGGATGGGGCCAAATGAAACGAGTGACGCAGCATCTGGTTGTATTGGCTTTTGTTCCCACTATTGCTTGGGGTCAGACGATCTCTTTTGACGTGACAGGCGAAAGCGATGTATTGTCCGCCGCCCTCAAAGACGCCTCACTCGTCGCAGCCCTTGATCCCGCCGATGGCCCAGCCCCCCAAGACTACGTCGCCGCCGCCCGCGCCGACTACCGACGCCTACTCACTGCGCTCTATTCGCGGGGTTACTACGGCGGGACAATATCAATTTTGGTCAATGGGTTAGAGGCCACAAACATCGCCCCACTAGACGCGCCAAGCGCCATTTCGACGGTTACGTATGCCGTCAATCCCGGCCCGCGATTTACCTTCGGAAAAGCCGAAATTGCCCCCATTCCCGCAGGCACTTTGATGCCAGAAAGCTTCGCCACAGGCGAAATCGCGCGGTCTGGTGCCATCAAAGAGGCGGTCTCGACAAGCGTTGATGCATGGCGCGACGCGGGCTACGCCAAGGCAGCCGCCGCAGGTCAACAGATCACCGCCCGCCACAACGATAACGTGCTCGATGTTGCCGTGCAGATCGCGAATGGCCCACAACTCACTTTTGGTGAACTCACGATCACGGGCAACAAAGACGTGCGCTCCACGCGGATCGCAAAGATCGCGGGGCTTCCCGTCGGGCAAATCTATTCGCCACAAGACCTTTTGAATGCCGAGTGCCGCCTAAGAAAAACAGGTGCTTTTGACAGTGTGACGGCCGTAGAATCCGATACGATTGGGCCAAACAATACGCTGCCGATTGAACTCAAAATCGTGGAAAGTCGTCCCCGTCGCATCGGGGCTGGCATTGAGTATTCGTCAATCGAAGGCTTGAAGTTGTCCTCTTATTGGTTGCACCGTAACTTTCTGGGCGGAGCAGAGCAGTTCCGTGTTGGCGGCGAGGTTTCAGGTATTGGCGGCGAGACAGGCGGCGTTGACTATTCGCTTACGGCCAGCCTAGAGCGGCCAGCGGTATATGGCGCGGACACTGATCTTTACACACGGATCGAATTGGGCCGCACGGATGAGCCGAGCTACCTGATCGATTTTGCGGCTTTGGAGTTCGGCCTGACCCGCCCGATTGGCGACGACATTATCGCATCGGCAGGGATCGGTTATCTCGGCGCCCGCGAAGTCAGCGACATCGGCACCCGCACATTCCATATTTTCTCTCTCCCGCTTGGTGCCGAAATAGAGCGCCGCGACGTGCCCACTGATGCGAAAAGTGGCTATTATATCAACGCGGAAGTGACACCGTTCGTAGAAGTGGGTGCAGGCTCGTTTGCGTCGCGGATTTACATGGATGCCCGAGCCTACCGCACCTTTGGCGAGGCGCAGAACCTTACTTTTGCCGCACGCACGCAGATTGGTTCTGTCTTTGGCGGCGACATAGAAAACACGCCCGATGACTTCCTTTTCTATTCAGGCGGCGGCGGAACGGTGCGCGGCCAGTCCTATGATTCCTTGTCAGTCGAGCGGACCTATGAGGGCGAAACCTATACAACAGGCGGTAGTTCTTTTGTGGGTGCGCAGGTCGAGGCCCGTTATTCTGTGACGCCTAAAATCGGGGTCGTAGGGTTTTATGACTTTGGGCAGATCACATCCGGAGAGGGCTGGTCTGGCGATACGCAATGGCACGCAGGTGCAGGCATAGGCGTGCGCTATAACACAGGGATCGGGCCGATCAGGCTCGATGTCGCGACCCCCGCAAGCGGCGACAACGTAGGTAAAAATGTGCAGGTCTATATCGGAATTGGACAATCATTTTGAAGCATTACATCCTCATTGCGACAGTCACTTTTCTACCTGCCCCGCTCTGGGCCCAAGACCAAGCTGAGCAGGACAAAAGCTATCTGACGACCCTGATCGAAGACAACCTTTCCGGCGATGCGCGCACGGTCAATATCGTGGGCTTCGCGGGCGCGCTGAGTTCGGCTGCGACCATTGAATTACTGACGATTGCGGATGCAGATGGCGTTTGGCTGACGCTTGAGGATGTCGTGCTGGATTGGAACCGTTCCGCCCTGTTGCGCGGCCAGATTGACGTGAATGAATTGAGTGCGACCAAGATCACGGTTGCGCGTCCGCCGCTTCCTGACACGTCGGCCCCGTCCCCAGAAGCGACCGCATTTTCGCTGCCCGAACTGCCCGTTGGGATCAATCTCGACAAATTGCAGATTGATGAAATCATCCTTGGCGACGTGTTTTTGGGCGAAGAACTGCGCCTTAGTTTGACGGGCGACGCGGCCCTTTCGGGTGGTGAAGGCAACGCCAATCTCACTGCAACTCGCCTTGATGATAAATTGGGCATTTTCGAGATTAACGGAGCTTACGGAAACGAAAGCCGTATCCTCGCGCTTAAGCTCAACATGGAAGAAGGCGCTGGCGGCATTGCTGCGGGCAAGCTTGGCCTGCCTGGTCAACCTGCGGTCAGACTGCTGGTGGATGGCACAGGGCCGCTTGATGATTACGCCGCGAAGATCTCGCTGGCGACGGATGGTCAAGACCGCCTTGCGGGTGATTTTACGCTGCTTGGATCGGAAACGGGACGCGATATCCGGTTGGCGATTGGCGGCGATGTGACCCCGCTTTTTGCGCCTGAATATCAAGATTTCTTTGGCACAGACACCAAGCTGGACGTGCAAGCCAATGTTGCGCCAAGCGGCCAAGTGAGTTTGGAAGCGTTTGATATCGCGGCGAAATCCATTCAAATAGCGGGCAGTGCCGAGATTGGCGCGCAGGGTTGGCCGCGACGGCTTTCGATTACGGGACAGATCGCCGATGCCGCTGGTGAAGTCGTTTTGCTACCTCTGTCTGGCCCCAAAACCTATATCGAAAACGCCAAAATCAACCTCACCTATGACGCTGCGGTATCCACCGACTGGACCGCTAAATTCGACATCGCAGGCTTTGAGCGTCCGGGTCTGTTTATCGACAACGTGTTGCTCGATGGTGGCGGCAAATTGGTGTCTGGCGAGGGTGACGCGATTGGTGAAGTGACCGCCGATTTCACCTATGGCGCAACGGGGCTTCAGCTCGACGATGCAGGTGCCGCGCAGGCTTTTGGCGATAAAATCCAAGGGGTTTTGAAGGCCGAGCGCACAGAGGGCAAGCCTGTTCAGATCACCGACTTCACCCTTACAGGACCGGGGCTAGAAGCCACAGCCGACGCGACGATCAGCACGGCAAACGCGTCGTTGAATGTTGAAAGCAATATTTTGCTCAACATCGAAGCGCTTGACCGTTTTTCGACCCTTGCGGGGCGCGATTTGGCAGGGTCGGGTTCACTGGCGATTGGAAGCGACATAACGCCGTTGGACGGATTGTTTAGTTTTGTTCTGTCGGGCACGACCAAGGATTTAGCCGTCGGCATCCCGCAGTTGGACGCCGTTTTTAAAGGCGACGGGACACTTTCTGCAAGTGCTGCGCGTGACGAAGACGGGACGCGCCTAGAGGCGTTTCAGATCAACACGGGTGCTGCGACCTTGACCGCAACGGCCAATATCACAAGCGGGCAAAGCGTCGGAAATCTGGATCTTACGGTCGGAGACATCTCGCTGATCGAGCCAAAACTGAACGGTCCCGCGCGGATTAAAGGCCGTGCGGTGCGCGACCTTGAGGGTGTTACGACAGCCAATCTACAAGGCACGGATGCCGCGTCCGAATTGGCGATCAATGCTGTGTTGCGCCAAGAAGGTGATGGCCAGACCATTGAAATCGCGTCGCTTTCAACGCTGCGCGATATTGGTCACTACGCGGCGCTTCTGGGGCGCGACCTGTCTGGTGCGGCCGAAGTGGAGCTTGCGGCGACAGTTAAGGATAGCGGCGAGAAGGTTGACGCGACGGTTTCTGCCAAGACCAGCGATCTGGCCGTGGACATTGCCCAGCTGGACCTGCTTTTGCGCGGCGAGGGTAACCTGTCGGGGAATTTCTCGCGGTTGGGTTCCGACCTTTTTGCGCTATCTGATTTTGTGATTACGACCCCTGCGGTCAAGATTGACGCAGGTGGGCAAGGCGGGATCAGTGGTGCGGCGAACCTGGATTTGACCGCCCGCATTAGTGATGTCGCGCTTTTGGGTCAGGGCCTAAATGGTGCGATGGATGCGACGATTGAGGCCACGCGTGACGCTGACAACAACGCGCAGGTCGCGGCCAAGATCACGGGGCCGGGTACAAAGGTCGACCTCAACGCGAACGTAACCCCTGACTATGTTGTGTCGGGCGTTCTGGACGCCGATGTTCAAAATCTTGCGGCCTTCCGCAACCTGATCGGGCAACCTGTCTCTGGCGGCGTCTCTGCGCGGGTTGAGGGCAGTGTGCAACCTGACCTTTCCGCCTTCACCGCCAATCTGACGGGCGAAACGTCAAGTATCGGGATCGGCAATCCGATTGTTGATGTTCTGTTGACTGGCAAGGGCCAATTGCAGGGCAATGCGAGCCTCTCGAATGGTGCGCTTCGTGTTGAGGGCTTTAGCTATGCGACCAATAACATCTCGCTGTCTGGCGACCTTGGCGGGCAATCTGGGGCAGGACGCGGAGCGTTTGAGGCGCGGTTGCGTGACGTGGGGCTACTGACCGACCAACTCAGCGGCCCTGTCACGGCTGTGGGCACAGCCTCTCTTGATGCGAACGGCAATTGGGGCATTGATGCCGATGCAACGGGTCCGGGCGGGATCACCCTTAAAACCTCGGGCCAATATGGCGCGGGCGGGCAATTGAACCTGACGACAAGCGGGCGTGCGCCACTGGGTCTCGCCAACAACATACTCGAACCGCGCCGCCTGTCGGGAGACGCTGTTTTCAACATTAACGTGAATGGGCCGGCAGCACTCAGCTCGGTCTCTGGCCGTGTCGATCTGGTTGATGCGCGCCTTGCCGCCCCCACATTGGGCCAAGCCTTGACCAATATGGTCGGTGGCGTGAACCTGCAAAACGGGGCGGCGACGATTGATCTTTCTGCAGATGTGCAGACGGGCGGGTCGGTGTCGATTACGGGACCAATCACGCTGACCGCGCCACAAACGGCAGATATTGCGATTGCATTGAACAATGTGGTCCTCAAAGACCCTGAACTATATGAGACAACACTTTCTGGCGGGTTGACCGTGGTTGGACCCGTCACCGGTGGCGCGGTGATCGCGAGCAAACTGGAACTGGGCGAAACGAATGTGCAGGTGCCATCATCAGACGTGGGATCGTTAGGCGATTTACCTGTCGTGAAACATGTCGGTGAAAGCGCCGCCGTGCGCACGACATTGGCGCGGGCGGGGGCATTGGCCTCTGGCGCGGATGTTGCAGAAACCACGCGCAGTGGCCCCGCGTTTCCACTCGATATCACAATCAACGCACCATCGCGGATTTTTATCCGGGGTCGCGGCTTGGACGCGGAACTTGGGGGCAAGCTCAAGATCGGCGGAACGACCCAAGTTGTGCAGCCAACAGGTCTGTTTGAACTTACCCGTGGCCGTATCGACATTTTGCAGCAACGCTTTGAGTTGACCGAAGGCAGCGCGTCCCTGCAGGGCAGTTTCGAGCCCTACATCAGGCTGGTTGCGCAAACGGAGTCCCGCACAGGCACAATAATCAAGATCATCGTTGAAGGCCCCGCCAGCGCCCCTGAGGTTTCGTTTGAATCGACCCCAAGCCTGCCGCAGGATGAGGTGCTGTCACAGCTTATCTTTGGGCGCGATTTGGCCAACATCAGCCCACTGCAGGCCGTGCAACTGGCCGCCGCTGTCAGCACGCTCGCGGGTCGTGGGGGCGGTGGTTTGATCAACTCGTTCCGCGAAGGTATCGGTTTAGATGATTTTGACGTCACCACCGACGACGAAGGCAATGCGGCCGTGCGTGCAGGTAAGTATTTGTCAGAAAACGTTTATACCGACGTCATTGTGGCCAGCGATGGGACAACTGATCTAAGCATCAACCTCGACCTCACCGACCAAGTCACAGCCAAAGGCACCGTGGATAATGATGGCGAGACAAGTATTGGTATCTTCTTTGAGCGTGATTATTAAGGTCATGCTTTTAACCTAAATGCGCCACCCAAATCGGAGTACTGCATGTCTGATCTCACTCTTGCCAGCCGCGAAGGCTTGCCCGATGCGTTGCGGGTTTTGCTCGCGGAATATCCGCGCATTTCTTGGGAAGCCGATCCGAATTTTGACGGGTTAGTTCGGTTCTGGCTTGATCGCCACATGATGTTCCGTCGTGTGGTCCGTGATATGCTAAACGATGCGCGCCACCTTGTGGACGGTCAACTTACGCCTCAAAACTACGCCTCGCGGCTGTCGCGTTACGGTGGCATGTTTGTGAACGGCTTACATGAACATCACACAATCGAAGACACGCATTACTTCCCCAAACTCGCCACCAAAGACCCGCGTATCGCGGGAGGCTTTGCCATTCTGGACAAGGATCATCACGATATTGACGAGCATCTCAACGCCTTTGTCGCCAGTGCAAACGGCATTTTGCAGACGCGGGATAAGCGCGAGGTGATGCAAACATTGGTGGGGAGGTTTGAGGCAGAGCTAAGCGGGCTAGAGCGCCTGCTGGATCGACATTTGAATGACGAGGAAGAATTGATCGTCCCCGTCATTCTAAAGTTTGGTGATCCGGCTTAAGCGCGGTTCATCCGGTTCTCGATCAACTCGTCAACAACCGACGGATCGGCCAGCGTTGATGTATCGCCAAGTGCTCCGAAATCATTCTCGGCAATCTTACGCAGAATTCGGCGCATGATTTTACCAGAGCGTGTTTTTGGCAGGCCCGGTGCCCATTGGATGAGGTCAGGCTTGGCAATCGGGCCAATCTCGGTGCGGACCCACGTTTCAAGCTCCTTGCGAAGCTCTTCTGTCGGCTCTTGATCATTCATCAAAGTGACATAGGCATAGATGCCCTGCCCTTTGATCGCATGCGGATAGCCGACCACTGCGGCCTCTGCCACGGCAGCATGTGCCACCAATGCGCTTTCGACTTCGGCCGTCCCCATACGGTGGCCAGAGACGTTAATCACGTCATCGACACGGCCCGTGATCCAGTAGTAGCCATCTTCATCACGACGACATCCGTCGCCTGTGAAGTAGTAGCCTTTGTAATCCGAGAAATAGGTCTTCTCAAACCGCTCATGATCGCCCCAAACAGTCCGCATCTGCCCGGGCCAGCTATCTTTGATGCAAAGCACGCCCTCAATGCCGTTTTCGTGCAATTCTTCGCCAGTCGTTGGCTCCAAAACCACAGGCTGAATGCCAAAGAACGGCAAGGTTGCCGACCCGGGCTTTGTCGCCGTCGCACCGGGAAGTGGCGTGAGCAAGTGACCGCCAGTTTCGGTCTGCCACCATGTATCGACAATCGGGCATTTGCCCTTGCCGACAACATCGTTGTACCAGTTCCAAGCCTCTGGGTTGATCGGCTCGCCCACGGTCCCGAGGATGCGAAGATCGGACAGGTCGTGCTTTTCAACAAAGCTGTTCCCCTGCCCCATCAAAGCGCGCAGCGCGGTAGGTGCTGTGTAGAATTGATTGACCTTATGCTTGGCGCAAACCTCCCAGAAACGGCCAGCGTCCGGATATGTCGGCACACCTTCAAACATGACCGTGGTCGCGCCGTTGGCCAGTGGGCCATAAACGATATAGCTGTGCCCCGTCACCCAGCCCACGTCAGCGGTACACCAGAAGATGTCGCCGTCTTTGTAGTCGAAAGTATATTCGTGGGTCATCGACGCATAGACAAGATAGCCACCCGATGTGTGAACCACACCCTTAGGCTGCCCCGTAGAGCCTGACGTGTAGAGAATAAACAGCGGATCTTCCGCGTTCACTTCAGTGGGCGGGCAATCGTTCGAGGCCGCAGCAGAGAGCTCATTATAGTCAAAATCACGGCCTTCCGTCCATGTTGTCTGACCGCCAGTGCGCTTCACCACAAGACATTTCACGCGATCATCACAGTGCAGCAAGGCGGCATCAGCGTTGGATTTCAACGGGGTCGCCCGGCCGCCGCGTGGCGCATAGTCGGCCGTGATCAGAACTTTTGCGCCACTCCCGTTGATCCGTGAACCCAGCGCGTCAGGGCTAAAGCCCGCGAACACAATGGAGTGGATCGCGCCAAGACGCGCACAGGCCAGCATCGCATAAGCCGCCTCTGGAATCATCGGGAGATAAAGCACCACGCGGTCGCCCTTTTCGACGCCCATATCCTTAAGGATATTCGCCATGCGGCTCGTTTTGTCATGCAATTCTTTGTAGGTGATATGCAGCGCATCTTCTTCTGGGCTGTCTGGCTCCCAAATGATCGCGGTCTGGTCGCCACGCGTGGCAAGGTGACGGTCAATACAGTTGGCCGAGACGTTCAATGTGCCATCTTCGAACCACTTGATGTCCACAGAGCCCAAATCAAAGCAAGACGACTTTACCTTCGTAAACGGTTTCATCCAGTCAATACGCTTGCCATGCTCGCCCCAAAAAGCCGCAGGGTCGTTGATAGAGGCGGCATACATCGCCTCATACTTCGCCTTATCGGCATGTGCGCCCGCAGCCATTTCAGCAGATGGCGGATATAGTTTGCTTGTCTCAGACATGGATGTCCCCCCTGATCGGAATTCAATTTTTACAGGGCCTAATGGCCCAACCTCCCCACCTGTTCACATGTGCTTACAGGCGCTCCTGAGCGGCATCATGAGACGTTTCACAATACATTCCAAGTATCAGGGTCCCGTGCAGAGTGTGATTTTGTAAATACTCGGCAAAGAGCGCCCACATTCTGTAAATTTATTTACTACCAGCATTATCGCAGTGAAAAATTAAGACATATTACAATTTCGTTAACTAATTTGCGTCAAAGTCATCGGGGGCAATCCAAAGGCCAATTATGCGGTTTGTGTCACTTTTTTTCCTGCTTTCCATTGCGGCCACTGCCGCAAACGCGGGAGCTTGGTCGCGGGAGAAAGGTCAATTGTTCATCGCGACTGGCGGCAATTTCTGGTTATCGAGCGGCGCGCAGCTCCCCGTGCATTACGACCCCACACTTTATGCCGAATTTGGCGCAACAGAACGGGTCACGTTGGGCCTTGATCTCCATACCGCTGATGCTGGCCGCATCGGGTCAGCTTTCTTCTTCGCCATGTTTCCTATCGGAGATACTGAGGCACGTGACCGCTATGCGGCGGGTTTTGCTCTTGGCGTGCGCGCTGACGCCTACCATCCACCGGAATCGCTGGTCCGCGGGCAGTTCTCGTGGGGGCGCGGGCTACAAGACGGCTGGCTCGCGGTTGACGCCTCAGCAACCTATGGCTCTCAAGACGGGGCATTCCGCTCAAAAATTGATACGACTTGGGGCCACAACTGGTCAGACCGCTGGACAACAATTCTGCAACTGCAATTGGGCCAAGGGTTCACGGATGACATTTACGCAAAGGTTGCGCCGTCAATTGTTTACGAATGGTCAGACAGCATGAACATACATCTCGGTTACGTGCACGGATTGACAGGGGATCGCGGCTCAGGCCTCAAGCTCGAAACATGGCTGACCTATTGAAGGTAAAGAACCGCCCCAATAGCCACACCAATCATGAAAGAAACGGGGCCATAGAGCCTACGATCATAGGTCGCAAATGGCTCTTGCGGTGCTGCCCGCCGCCACACGGGCACCCACGACAACAGACCGCGCACCAGAAAAACGACCGCAGCCAAGGCCAGTATGCCATTGCTGATAACCGAAGGGTCCGACAACAGCGCAAAAATGGTTACGATCAGAGAGGCTGCAACGAGTGCACAAGGAATTGCGCCGGGCATCCGCGTCGCACCCTTTACGCCAACCACTGCCTTCACGAGATCTTTTTCATCACGCAACGGAAACCAATAACCGATCCCCCACAAGCCATGTGTTAAGGCCACGAAAGACAGGACGATGACAAGGATGAGGACCAATGCAGACATGAAACCATCATATGCCATTTGGCCAAAACGAAAAGGGGGCACATAAAATGCGCCCCACTTCCAAAATCGCGGAATGTTCTGCCTAGATCGGGTTGTCCATGCGGACGGTAAACCGCACCGTTCCCTTTACGGCCTGACCCCAGCTAAACTTCACATCGCGACCATTGTTCCCTTGGCCAGTCGCAATGGATGGCGCAATATATTCGACACCGTTGCTCCCATTGCGCAGATCACCATCCACGGCGACGGCCTCAACAGAACGCGCTTTGCCACCAAAGGGCAAATACGGATCCGTTTCAGCGGTCCAGACAGATGCTGCCGTCGATTGCGTGTAATTCAGGAAAGCAGGGTTAAACACCTCATCGGTAACGCCGTGAAAGGTATTACTGGCAAATGATACGCTTCGCATCCGCCCATAATCCAAATCAGCAAACGTCGTATCAACCTTTTCGATCCGGCTGATATAGCCGTTGATGGACCGAAACACATTACCTACCACCGCAAGCCCGTGAATAAAGTGCCCCGGGCCGTAAGGTTTGATGACAATAAACTTGAACGACGACGCGACGTTTGAGGCAAAGAAGATATTATTGCCAATCGTCATCCCGCCAAATGAAAACTGATTGCCCAAAGCGGGGTCAGCGCTATGCTCGTTTGTCAACTCGATGAAATTGTTGTCGATATAGTTGCCGGTTATGATGCTTGATGGATTGGGGGTAGTAATCACGACACCGCCCATGCGCACACCGTTTTGCTCACTGTCCCCCTGAAACCAATGGTTCCCCGACATCAAGGTCGTCGCCCCACCTATAACCGCAAAGTGGCGGAACATCATGATGCGGTTGTCGCGCATTTTGACATCGTTCGCATTGGTATTGATCGCGATTGAAGTCCGCTGCTGCACGCTTAGGCTTGTCTCATCCGAATTGAACTGGCAGCGGTCAATCATCATCCCCTGACATCCCGTGCCAATTGACGTCAGCCCACGGTCCTTTGGTTTGGTGATGAAACAATCGCGGATATGAAACGTGATCCCACTTGGAGCGAGCATCACACCGCTGGCAACGCCATTCCCCTGAAATTCAATGTCATCCAATACAAATTGGCTCAGGCTATTAAATCCAGAGAAATCCATCAAATATTTAAAGCGCTTGAACGTGAAGTTCTGCGTGCCTTCCGCGTCATAAAGCGGCGCCGACAGGTAAACGAGCTTTGCCCCGATATTGCGTCCACTGACATAAATCTCGCGCCCGACACCCGTCCCTGTCACCAAAGAGCCAACCTGCACATTCGCGACATTTGTCACGTTGGAAAGGCGGGTCGGAGTAGAGGCCGAATAGGTCCCCTGTGACGTGACCGTATCGGTATTCCAGTTCGACGAACTTTCCGCCTGAAACTGGCCATTTCGGATAACGCGGCGGGTTGCGAAAACGGTCCGCGAGGGGTCTGCCGATTGCATGTCGAGCGGCTCGCTCAGCGAAATGCGCCGCCCACAAAGATCCAGCGACTCGTGATCCGCAAAATTCAGCAGCGCCTGAAATGCCTTCTTGAACGCAGTCGTCTCGTCGCCAAATGCATTCAGATAGCCTTCGTAGTTAAAGCCCTTTTGCAGGATAAAGCGCTTGTCAGCAGGCTGCGTAACCGTGCCCTCAAACTTGATCTTGCTCTCGATCGTCACATCTTTGGCTAGCCTGAAAACACCTTCAGGCACCAGAACTGTCCGACCGTTCGCTGCCGCATCCGCCGCCTCAAACGCATTGCTGTCATCGGTGCTCCCGTTCCCGATTGCGCCATAGTCGCGCACATCGACAACCGACAGCATATCCCGCAGGAAGACGCTGGTAACATCCTCGATTTCAATATCATCCACGCGGATCAAACCGCCACTCGGCCCCGTAATATCAATGCCGAAATGGCCAAACGCCGCGTCAAACCAAACCATATCGACGCCTGTGCGGTCAGCCGTTGCAATGATCGCGGACACCTCGACCACTTCGCCATAAGTCGTCAGCTGCGTGCTCGGGCCAACCTCCGTCAGGCCGTTCGCTTTGGTGCCATTTGCTTGGCCCGGCCAGCCCGAAATCGCTACAGCGGGCATCGGTCCTGCGACTGCCTTAACCTTAGCGCGCACTTGCAAAAAACATCCGGGCAAAAGCGGTGTTTCCCCCATATACCGCACACGTGTTGTCGTTGATGTTTTTTTTAACTTCAAGGCATCCGGCAAAGTCTTGGTCTGCAGAAACATAAACGCCCGTCCCGCTCACGGCATAAGTATCAGAGCCTGGCGTGCCATCGCCGCTCGACCAAACGCCTAAACCAGCTGAGAATGGCAAAGGCGCCAAGACGAGCCCATCGGTAATCGCTTTATTCATAAATAACCCTTTCCGGAAAGCTAAAGCACGATGCTCCGGAAACGCGCCGGAACTTAGCGCACAGATTTAGCCTTGAAGGGTAAAGGGCCGCTGAGACCACCGTGACGGTAGCCCAAGCAACGCACATTAGGCACTCAGGTCAGGGGCCGACCCAAAATCGACCCCGTCGATTAGCCAGCCGTCAGGGGTTTGGATCATCTTATAGACAAGGACATAGGACCCACCCGAAGCCCCCTCAATCAAGACTGATTGGAACACGGATCCTGCCTCTTCGCGCTGCTGTAAAAACCGTGCATTACGGTTATCCCAGACCATAGGATAGGCGCGCTCTACCATGATACCAAAGTTCTCAGGCCCACCAAAAAGGCGTTGAATCATCGGACTGGCATGCCCAAAGGCCCTATCAAGGTCACGGTCATTAAAGGCTTGAAGTTGATCGGCAATCACCCCCTCAATGGTGGTGAACGTCTGCGCAGTCGCGGCCAAAACGCCAAACCCGAGCGCAAACACTATTGTCAAAAGTGGTCTCATCGCCGCCTCCTTTGCATATCGCTTACGAAATATACGCACGAAGGCGGCAAATAGTTTCAAAACGGCTTAGGCCGCCAGCTGTGCCTCTATAAGTGCAACGGTTTCATCCACGCCGTAAAGCGCGATAAACCCACCAAAACGCGGCCCTTGGCTCGCACCGAGCAGCACTTCGTAAAGCGCTGTGAACCAGTCGCGCAGCGGCTCGAAGCCATGCTCCTTACCCACGGCAAAGACCATCGACTGTAAAGCTTCCGCATCCAATCCGCCGTCCCAAACCTTCAGTCGCGCAACCACGTCTTCCATCGCTTTTCGCTCTTGCTCGGATGGTGCGCGGAACACCTTGGTTGGCTTCACAAAGTCATTGTAGTAACGCACCGCAAATTCCGCTGCCTGATCCATCTGCGGGTTCGTCGCCGCCGACGCCTCTGGCGCATAGCGCTGGATAAAGCCCCAAAGCGTATCCTTGTCCTCTGCACCAGACACAGACGCCAAATTCAACAGCATAGCAAATGGCACGACCATATCGGAGGATGGCACATTGTGGCCGTGGATGTGGAATACTGGGTTGTTCAGCTTGCCCGCATCGTCTTGTGTCTCATAGGCGCGCAACTGCTGGTGATACTCGTCCGCTGCCTTTGGGATCACATCAAAATGCATCCGCTTAGCCGTCTTTGGCTTCAAGTACATGAAGTAGGACAGGGATTCTGTCGCCGCATAGGTCAGCCATTCGTCGATCGTCAGGCCATTACCCGATGTTTTGGAAATCTTGTGACCATCCGCATCCAAGAACAATTCATACGTGAAATGCTCTGGCGCACGCCCCCCCAAAACGCGGCAAATGCCATCGTAAATCGGCGTATTGGTCGCGTGGTCCTTACCATACATTTCAAAATCAACGTCGAGTGCTGCCCAGCGCGCACCAAAGTCAGGCTTCCACTGCAACTTGCAATTACCGCCCGTCACAGGCACGGTCACTTCAGTCCCGTCCACATCGTCAAATGTGATCTCGCCCGTCTTGCTCACGTTCTTCATCGGCACATAAAGCACCTGACCTGTCGTTGGGCTAATCGGTAAGAAAATCGAATACGTCTCGCGGCGCTCGTCACGCAAGGATTTCAGCATAATCGCCATAATGTCATCGTAACGCTCGGCAGAGCGCAGCAAAATCTCGTCCATCTTGCCCGCTTTGTAGTAAGCAGTCGAACTTGCGAATTCATACTCGAACCCAAAGGTGTCCAGAAACGCATTCAACCGCGCATTCATATGATCGCCAAAGCTGCCATGCGTGCCAAATGGATCGGGTACCGCCGTCAGCGGCTGCTGCATATAAGGCCGTAGCGCCTCCGGATCGGGCACGTTGCCTGGAATTTTGCGCATGCCGTCCATATCGTCCGAGAAACACAGCAGTTTCGTCGGAATATCCGAAATCACCTCAAACGCGCGGCGGATCATCGTCGTGCGGCTTACCTCGCCAAACGTCCCGATATGGGGCAACCCAGATGGGCCATAGCCCGTCTCGAACAGGACATAGCCCTTCTCGGGGTCCTTCTTTTCATACCGTTTGAGCAAACGGCGGGCTTCTTCAAAGGGCCAAGCCTTGGAATTCATCGCAGCGTCACGCAAATTAGTCATAGTATCTCTCAACGGTTTGAAATGGCGCCCCAATGGCGACCTATCTCGCTCTCCCTATTGCGCACAGGGCAAGGCGTCAATAAATCGGGAGTAGATTGAAAAGGATTATTCAGATGACACCAGACGCAGCAATGACCGGACAAGACGCCCTCGTGGCGCTCATGGTCGCAGTTTCCGCCTCGGATGAGGAAATTCGCACCGCTGAACTTGTCAAAATATCAAACACAATCAACCACCTACCTGTTTTCGCAGAATATGACGCAGACCGCTTGCCACGTGTATCCAAAATGGTGTTCGAACTTTTAGAGCAAGAAGACGGGCTAGAAGCACTTTTTGGCCTGATCCGCGACGCCCTCGATGAACGTCTGTTTGAGACTGCCTATGCGCTATCGTGCGACGTTGCCGCCGCTGATGGTACGATTGAGGGTGCAGAGGCCCGTATGCTCGAAGAGATTCGCTATGAGCTGAACATCGATCGCTTGCATGCCGCCGCCATCGAACGCGGTGCACGCGCGCGGCACATGACCTATTGATCCACATCCGCCAGAACCGCCCAGCGTTGCAGCAAAACCTGCTGTAGCCGCTTGGCGTTGGTGTTGAACGAAATCGAACCAAAAGGCTGTTCATCCTCCGATAGCTTGCCCTTTTCCCGCGCATCCAAATCCGCAGCAAAGATGGCAAAGGTCAAATCGCGCCCGCCCGCCGTGCGCAGATAGCCCGCAAGGCAGGACACGAAGTTAAGCGTCCCAGTCTTGGCCAAAACCGTTGCGGGATGGTCCTTCAACTGCTTATTGTCCTCATCCTTGAATGCAATATCCTTCAGGATGGGCTGCAACTGTGCCATCACCTGATCTGCATTCAAAAGCCTGACCATATCCATCGCAGAAATCCGCGTCGCATCGGACAAACCAGAATGATCCGCAAACGAGGGCGCAATACCCGCTCGCGCCCGCGCCCAGTGCGACATACCAAGCGCCGAGGTCCGTAATCCGCGCTTTTGCCCCGTCAGCTTTTCGGTCGCCGCCATACCCGCCGCTTCAGCCGTGATATTCGTCGAATATTTCAGCATATCACGCATGACTTCGGTCACCGTCTGGCCTTCAAATGCCGCCAACACATCGCCCTTAGGCATTTCAAACACTTCGACTGGCGCCTTAAGCGTTATCCCTTGGTCCTTCGCAAAAGTCGCAAAAACCTCGCCGGCATAAAGCGCAGGGTAGCGCACAGGCAACCACCGCGACCCGCTATTACCCAGCGCCCCTCGCGCCACCGTCCATTCGTCGACATTGCCGCCGTCAGCATAGGTAAACACCGGCACGTCGCGGCTTACGACCTGCATTTTCGCCACCGTCACCGCAGGGCGAAACTGGTCACTCCTTGCATCCATCGTGACGCTGTAATTACTACCCTGCTTCCTCCACTCAAAATGAACGCGATTGTAGTTGAGGTTCAGCCCCGTCACCGCAGGATTATAGCCGAGATAATCAAGCTGTTCGTCGTCAATCTCGTCTAAGTTGGGCAAGGCACCGCCGTACACCTGAAACGCGCCGCGCACGTCCCGAAGGCCCGCTTCTTTCAATCTCTGCGCCAATACCGCAAGGTCATCTGTGATCAAATCAGGATCACCGCCACCTACCAAGATCAAATCGCCATCTAAAACGCCGTCTAAGATTGCACCTTTCGCAAATACCCGCGTTATAAAGCGAAAATCTGCCCCAAGCCCTTCTAACGCGTAAAGCGCCGTAACAGCCTTGGTCACACTCGCTGGCGGCTGCGGAATATCCGCGTCGTGTTGGTCTATGATTTCGCCCGTCTGCGCATCAGCAACCACAATCCCCACATGCCCCGTCACCTCGGACGCGGCAACCACTTGCGCCAAGGTCTGGCGCATTTCGGGGGTCACACGGTCCGCAGCCGTAGGGCGTGCCGTAGGCCGCAACGACACCAGCGGCGCATCTGCCATTGCCGCGCCACCCGCACTCATCAGCATCGCCAAAAGCGCCCTACGTGATATCAGATTACGCACGCCAACCACCATTAGACCGTATCTCCGTCGACGACGCGTCGGACATCGGCATATTCACAAAACACCACCTTGGCGCAGCACCACTGCTCAAAGCCCTTGAGGCTGGCCCGCGCAACATCGCACTGCGATAGACATGCGCCGCCTTTGAGAGCCGCGCGGAAATACGGTCATTTGGACGCGCGAGAACACCCACAGGCACCGTCTCCATAATCCACTGCCAATCCTGCCAGCGGTGAAACTGCGCCAGATTATCGGCGCCCATCAGCCAAACAAACCGCACCGCTGGATAGCGCGCCCGCAAGGCCGCGATCGTCTCGGCGGTATAGCGTGTCCCCAAACGGCTCTCAATATCCGTCACCTCAACACGCGGGTGCCTCATCACTTGCCGCGCCTTTGCCATGCGGTCCGCCAATGGCGCAGGCCCACGCTTTTTCAACGGGTTAGCTGGGCTTACGAGCCACCAAACACGGTCCAAACCGAACCGCTTCATCGCAGTGCGCGTGATATGCACGTGCCCCTCATGCGCAGGGTCAAACGACCCTCCGAGCAAGCCAACCACCTGCCCTGCCGCCGCAATCGGAAAGCCTTGTGTCACGTTTTAGCTTTCCGATTCTGACGATTTCGCCCAAAGATTGATCTGTTCCTCATCGGCATATTGATCAATCAGCGCAAGCTCATCGGCACTAAACTCTAGGTTTTTCACCGCCCCCACGCAATCAATCACCTGCGATGCCTTTGAGGCCCCAATCAACGCCGTCGTGATTCCGCCTCCACGCAGCACCCAAGCAATCGCCATCTGCGCCAACGTCTGCCCGCGCCCTTCGGCAATCTCATTGAGCTTACGGATGTTGCCAATCGCATTCTCGGTCAGCATGGTCGGGAACAAGGATTTACCCTGCGCGGCCCGCGACCCTTCGGGAATCCCACCTAGATATTTCTTGGTCAACATCCCCTGCGCCAGCGGCGTAAACGCAATCGAGCCCACACCCAATTCCTGCAACGTATCCTTCAACCCGTCACGCTCCACCCAACGATTGAGCATGTTATAACTTGGTTGGTGGATCAAACAGGGCGTGCCCAGATCCTTCAAGATAGCCACGGCTTCCCGCGTGCGCTCCGTATTATACGACGAAATCCCCGCATAAAGCGCGCGACCAGAGCGCACGATATAGTCGAGCGCGCCCATGGTTTCCTCCAACGGCGTCTCAGGATCAAAGCGGTGCGAATAGAAAATATCGACGTAATCAAGGCCCATCCGCTTAAGCGACTGGTCACAAGACGCGACCAGATACTTACGGCTGCCCCATTCACCATAAGGGCCAGCCCACATGTCGTAACCCGCTTTTGAACTGATAATCAGCTCGTCACGGTAGCCCCTGAAATCCTCGGCCAAGATCGACCCAAAGGCATGCTCTGCCGATCCTGCGGGGGGGCCGTAGTTATTGGCCAGATCGAAATGCGTAATCCCGTTGTCAAATGCTGTGCGGCAGATCGCCTGCTTGGTCTCATGCGGCGTGTCGTGGCCGAAATTATGCCAAAGCCCCAGGGAAACAGCGGGCAACTTCACCCCTGATTTCCCACAACGGTTGTAAATCATGCGGTCATAGCGGTCGGCGGCGGGTACATATGTCATGTCAGGCTCCAAAAATATTTTACCAAACGAACCACTTAGCGCGGCAACTGTCAAACCAAAGCAAGCTGCCCGTTTCCCCGATTGCCCCTCGCGCCCTGCCCCGCTATCTAAGGGCAAATTCCTAAACCCGAGCGGAGCGTCGCAAAATGGCCAGCAATCAATTCGTCTACTTTATGGACGGTGTTTCCAAAACCTACCCCGGCGGTAAGAAAGTCTTTGAAAACATCCGCCTAAACTTCCTGCCTGGCGTCAAAATCGGCGTTGTCGGTGTGAACGGCACTGGTAAATCGACCCTGATGCGGATCATGGCGGGCCAAGATAAGGATTTCGTCGGTGAGGCATGGGCAGCCGAAGGCGTTCGCGTGGGCTACCTCCCGCAAGAGCCAAAGCTGGACGAGACCCTAAACGTTCGCGAAAACGTGATGCTCGGCGTGGCTGATAAAAAGGCCATTCTTGACCGCTACAACGAACTCGCAATGAACTATTCTGACGAGACCGCCGACGAAATGGCACGCCTGCAGGATGAAATCGACGCGCAGAACCTTTGGGATCTCGATAGTCAGATCGACGTCTCCATGGAGGCCCTGCGCTGCCCACCCGATGATGCGGACGTCAGCACCCTTTCGGGCGGTGAGCGTCGCCGTGTGGCCCTGTGCAAACTGCTATTGGAGGCGCCAGATATGCTCCTCCTCGACGAACCGACCAACCACCTTGACGCTGAAACAATCGCGTGGTTGCAGCAGCACCTGATTGATTACAAAGGCACAATCCTGATCGTCACGCACGACCGCTACTTCCTTGACGCGATCACAAGCTGGATTTTGGAACTCGACCGTGGCGCAGGCATCCCGCATGAAGGCAACTATTCCAGCTGGCTGGAAGCCAAGGCGAAACGCTTGGAGCGTGAATCCAAAGACGACAAATCCAAGCAGCGCACGCTAGAGCGTGAACTTGAATGGATGCGTCAGGGTGCAAAAGCCCGCCAAGCCAAATCAAAGGCCCGTATCAGCGCCTATAACGACCTCGCAAACCAGTCCGAAAAAGAGAAAATGGGCCGCGCCCAGATCATCATTCCAAACGGGCCACGCCTTGGTTCCAAGGTGATCGAAGTCGAAAACCTCAAGAAAGCCATGGGCGACAAGCTCCTCATTGAAGGACTGTCATTCGATCTGCCCCCGGGCGGCATTGTCGGTGTGATCGGTCCAAACGGCGCGGGTAAATCAACCCTATTTGGCATGCTCACGGGGCAAATTGAACCTGATGAAGGCACCGTCTCATTTGGTGATACAGTGAAGCTGTCTTTCGTTGACCAATCCCGCGATGCGCTCAACCCAGACGCCACCGTTTGGGAAGAAATCACAGGCGGCGCAGAGATCATCGAACTTGGCGAAGCCTCCATGAACTCCCGCGCTTATTGCTCGGCGTTCAACTTCAAAGGCGGCGACCAGCAAAAGAAAGTCGGCCTACTCTCAGGCGGTGAACGCAACCGCGTGCACATGGCCAAGCTCTTGAAATCAGGCGGTAACGTTCTTCTCCTCGACGAGCCGACCAACGACCTCGACGTTGAAACACTTCGCGCGCTTGAGGATGCACTGACATCCTTCGCGGGCTGCGCCGTAGTCATCTCGCACGACCGCTTTTTCCTTGACCGTATCTGCACACATATCCTCGCGTTCGAGGGCGACGCCCACGTGGAATGGTTCGAGGGCAACTTCGCAGACTACGAAGAAGACAAAAAACGTAGACTTGGTGCCGACGCGCTTGAGCCAAAGCGGATGAAACACAAGAAATTCGTGCGCTAAATCAAAATCTTGGCGGCACATCAAAACTGATGTGCCGCCCAAAACATTTCGTGACGACCTCAACCAAATATAAATCAAATTGACCGAAGTTCACTTCATTCCCGCCTAAACCGGAATGAGGTTCATATGTTCAAAGTCACCGCCGCCATTGTCACATGGCTGCTCTTCTCCACCGCCGCCTTCGCCGAAATGGCCTCCCTCTTGGGCGGCAGCGCCTTTCAGTCTGCGCAGCGATCTCTGCTACAACCGAACGATGCGGCCCTCTCTATCGATGAAAACGGCGGCGCAGGCAGCCTCTTTTCTGGCAAAGGTGGGCTCGGCCTCTTTGCTCCACACCCGAAACGCGAACCGCGTCACGTCGAACAGGCGAGCTATCGGCAACCGCAAACCTTATCGGCCCCGACGACGCCTGCCGCACGCGTCCTGCACCTCATCAGCCTAGCAGAGGCAGGCGCAAAGGGTTACGACGCTGTGCAACATGGCGCAAAACACCGCCCTTCACGTGCGCCGACCCAAATGACCATCGCGGAAATCTATCAGTGGATCGACAACACGCCCGGTCAGCCACACGCCATCGGGCGATACCAATTCATCCCCGCCACGCTCAAACGTTTGGTTCGCGAAATCGCGTTAAGCCCGCATGAAACTTTTTCACCACAGGTGCAAGATCAACTCGCGCAGGTCCTTTTAGCCGAGGCTGGCTTTCACGACGTCAGCCGCGGCAAAATGGGGCGGCGCACCTTTATGAATAATCTGGCGCGGATCTGGGCGGGCCTGCCCAATTCGTCGGGGCAATCCCACTATCACGGCTATGCGGGCAACCGCGCGACAATGACTTGGGCTAGATTTGACGCCGAGATGCGCCAAATCTTCCCCAGCAATACCTAATCGTTATTTGCGCTTCACAAACTCGGTCAGAATCACAATCCGCTGACCTTCAACGCGGCCCTCGATATGGCCCGCGTTATCTTGCACCAGTGAGATACCACGCACGGCCGTACCTCGTTTTGCCGTGAATCCGGCGCCTTTCACAGGCAGGTCTTTGATTAAAACAACCGTATCGCCATTTGCCAAGACAGCCCCGTTTGCATCCTTGTGCACCAGTGACACCGCCGCCGCACGCCCCGCCACATCTGGCTCCATCATCATACCTAGCTGCGCTTCCGTGGCCCAAGCCTCACCAATTTCGCCAAGTTTGCGCCAAACAGCGATCTGCACGGCAGGTTCAACAGACCACGCCGCCCCCTCAAGTACGCGCCAATGCCCGCCTGTGGCCTCTTCCAGACCTGCGCAGATCGGGCAGAAAACAGCATCATCCTCAGATGTGACCTCAACCCGTGACAGCCCTTCACTGCTGCCGCAAATCTCGCAAACACCGCCGGAACGGACCAAAAGCTCATCAATATTCACCGAATTTTCCTTAACTTTTTCATGTTTATCAGGCAAATGCGCTTCAATTCTCCAAAGGTCAATGAAGCCCTAAGACCCTCACTCATGAAAAACTGCACAATGTCTCCATAATTTCGCGACAATTCGCAGATTGTCTGATCAGCAAGGACAATAAGGAACATGAGAAATGGGATTTTCTTCAGCGATCTTCGGGGCTTTTGTCGGTCTCGTCACTGCTACCCTACTCTTGGCCTCAACGGACGCGAGCCTGCTCGCCGCTTTCTGGCTATATGTGTCTGTCGGCTCGGGCATCACTCTTCTTTGCGCTCTTTTTGCGGCGACGGGGAACTCCGCGCATAGTGCAGTCTAGAATTCGCCGAAAATACAACTCACGCGGATAGCACTTGCATTTTCGCGTAAATAGGCCCATGTAGGGGGTGCAGACGTTATTCTATCTCGACCCACTGTTTTCCTTTTCGGCTACAGTCATTCGATATTGCACTGACTAAGCCGCGCTGTCGCACTCCGCGGGCAGACTGATAAAAGGAATACTACCATGGCTACTGGTACAGTAAAATGGTTCAACGCAACTAAAGGCTTCGGCTTTATCGCTCCCGATGGTGGTTCTAAGGACGTTTTCGTTCACATCTCCGCTGTTGAGCGTTCCGGCCTCACAGGCCTGAAAGACGACCAGAAGGTCACTTTCGACATCGAAGCTGGCCGTGACGGCCGCGAATCTGCGGTGAACTTGGCTCTGGCCTAAACACCCTTCGGGGCGCCCGTTTTACACGGGCGTTCCACTCCGCTGGCGTAAGGCCGCGAAAACACTCCCCCAAAAATTCTTGATTTTGATGAAAACCGCGCTCATGATTTGCGTGCGACGTCGTATTCTATCGACCACTGACCCCATGACGGCCCAGTCTTTCGATCTTGATTTGGCGAGCCACACCGCTGCACTTCCGCGAGCGGCAAACATGGAGGAAGCAATATGGCTTCAGGAACAGTGAAATGGTTTAACACCACAAAAGGCTACGGTTTTATTGCCCCAGATGGCGGCGCAAAGGATATCTTTGTCCACATTTCAGCCGTTGAACGGTCGGGCCTCACAGGCCTGAAAGACAATCAAAAAGTGACGTTTGATATCGAATCTGGCCGCGACGGGCGCGAAAGCGCGGTTAATCTCGCTCTCGCCTAAAGCAAGAGAGAGGCGCCTCGACGGGCGCCTCTTTTTTCATTCGATTAGTCTTCGAGAACGAACGTGATCTTCAGAACAACGCGGTATTCTTCAACCTTGCCGTCTTTCACTGTCACTTTCTGATCCGCAACCCATGCACTTGTGATGCCTTTGAGGGTCTGGGAGGCGCGTTCAACACCATTCACAACCGCATCGTCAAATGACTTTGTCGAGGAACTGATGACTTCGGTAACTTTTGCAATAGACATGGAATATCCTTTATTTAAGTGTGTAGCACATACTTAGTTCGCGACCGACGTCATCACAACGGTGGGCAAATCCGACAAGCGGCTCACCGCGCAGCCTCTGCCAGCGCCACTACAGTAGGGCCAATTGCTGCAACATTGGCCTTCACCCCCTCCGCATTCGGATGAATCCCATCCCCTTGCATATAACTCAAAACCTTATCTTGCGTGCCCGCAGCGGCAAGCACCCCCGCAAAGAATGTTGTGTAGAGAGGGACATCGTATTTCGCAGCCAAGTCGACGTACATCCCGTCAAATTCCGTCTTAAAATCAGGGCCATAGTTCGCTCCGGCGGTCAGGCCAACCAACAGAACCTGCACATCAGCGGCCTGAGCCTTGGCTAGTATCGCATCCAAATTCGCACGGCTCACCGATGGGTCTAGCCCGCGCAAATAGTCGTTACCGCCAAGCGTCACGATCATTGCATCCACATCTGGCGTTAGCGTCCAATCAACCCGCGAGAGCCCGCCCGCCGTGGTATCACCCGACACACCCGCATTCAGGACGGTCACATCCGCACCCTCGGCGTCCAACCAGTCTTGCAACTGCGGCACAAATCCTTGATCCACGGGCAATCCAAAGCCTGCCGTCAAACTGTCACCCAAAGCCGCAATCGTGACCGTTTCTGCATAAGCAGCACTCGAAAAAGTAAGAAATGCCAAGCTAAGGTTGCGCATCCATCGCGCCGCCCCATATCCAGTAGACTTCATCAAACCAAAGGCTCTTTTCATGACTAACCCTGTTCTTTCGCTCAAAAATGCATCGCTTTCGCTCGACGGGAACGCAGGTAAGGTCGACATTTTGCACGGCATTTCGCTCGATGTGACCGAGGGTGAAACATTGGGGCTTATTGGGCCAAGTGGTTCGGGCAAATCATCTCTCCTGATGTTAATGGGTGGATTAGAGCAGGCCACTTCCGGGCACATCATGGCACTTGACCAAGATCTGAGCGCCATGAACGAAGACCAACTCGCCCGCTTCCGTTCTGATTATATGGGGGTGGTGTTCCAATCTTTCCACCTCATTCCAACAATGACCGCCTTAGAAAATGTTGCAACCCCGCTGGAACTCGCGGGTGTGAAAGACGCATTCGCGCGCGCCGCAACCGAGCTTGAGGCCGTGGGCCTTGGTGCGCGCAAAGACCATTACCCCGGCCAAATGTCGGGTGGCGAACAGCAACGCGTGGCGCTCGCCCGCGCCTCTGCTCCGCGCCCGAAAATTCTGCTTGCTGACGAACCAACAGGCAACCTTGACGCCGCCAACGGCGCCGCGATCATCGACCTGTTGTTCGATCTGCGTGACAGACATGGCGCGACCTTGATCATGGTCACCCACGCCCCCGACCTCGCCGCACGCTGCGACCGCGTCATCAACCTTTCGGACGGGCGCATCGCATGAACCTGAAAATCGCTTTTCGTTTCGCCCTACGCGAATTGCGCGGCGGCCTGCGTGGCTTTCGCGTGTTCCTCGCCTGTCTGGCCCTAGGTGTCGCCGCAATCGCGGCCGTTGGCACCGTCCGCGCTGGCATTGAGGCAGGGTTAGAGAAAGAGGGCGCTGCCCTCCTCGGTGGCGACGCCGAGGTCGAATTCACCTACCGTTTCGCCCGCGAGGACGAGCTCGCCTGGCTCGATACCATCGCCACCACGGTCTCTGAAACCGTCGATTTCCGCTCCATGGTTGTCGTCGAACGCGGCGCAGATACCGAACGCGGCCTCACCCAAATCCGCGCTGTGGATACCGCCTATCCGCTTGTCGGTAACGTCACCCTCGACCCTGAAATGCCACTTGATGTCGCCCTCGCCGATCACGGCGCGGTGCTAGAACCCATCCTCGCAGACCGCCTCGGCCTTGTCGCGGGCGACACGTTCAAGCTCGGCACGCAGACCTTTACCCTGCGGGCCATTCTCGACCGCTACCCCGATAACGCATCGGGAGGTTTCGGCCTTGGCCCAAGAACAATCGTGCTGACATCGGACCTCAAAGACTCCGGTCTTCTCGCAGAAGGCTCCTTGTTTTCAACGAACTACCGCCTCACGCTGCCCCCGAATTCAAACCTTGAAGCCCTCGAGACAGCCACCGAAGATAAATTCCGTGACCAAGGTCTCCGCTGGCGTGACAGCCGCCGTGGCGCAGGCGGCACTGCCCGTTTCGTCGACCGCATCGGGGCGTTCCTGATCCTTATGGGGCTCTCTGGTTTGGCCGTTGGCGGCGTCGGCGTCTCTGCCGCAGTACGCGCCTATCTGTCGGGCAAAACAAACGTCATTGCCACGCTCAAAACGCTGGGGGCCACGCGGAACACGATCTTCCTGACCTACTTCATCCAGATCGGCATCCTCACCCTACTCGGCGTCGCAATTGGCCTCGTCTTGGGCGGCACGGCTCCTCTGCTCGCCGCCCCGCTCATCGCTGATGCGCTACCAATCCCCTCCGACTTCACCCTGCAAATCGCACCCTTGGCCGAGGCCGCCCTCTACGGTATTCTCGCGGCTCTGATCTTCACGCTTTGGCCGCTGGCGCGCACCGAACAAATCCGCCCTGCGACCCTGTTCCGCGATGCATTTGGCACAACCAATAGCCTCCCCGCACCCCGCTATTTGGTCGCAACAGCACTCCTCCTCGCCACCCTTGTCGGGGCTGCGGTGTGGTTCTCGGGCACCGTTTGGCTTACACTGTGGACGGCGGGAGGCATTGCGGGTGCCTTGTTTATCTTGGTCATAGCCGCCTATTTCGCGCGGATCACGGCCAAGGCTCTGGCCAAGCGCACACGCGGCTGGCCCACCATGCGCCTAGCGCTCAACGCCATCGGAGCACGTGGCGGCGAGACAACGTCTGTCGTCCTCTCGCTAGGTCTCGGCCTCGCCGTTCTTTCTGCCGTCGGCCAGATCGACGGCAACCTGCGAGCCTCCTTCTCGGAAGAATTGCCAGAGGTCGCACCCAGCTATTTCTTCGTCGACATCCAGCCCGACCAAATCGATGGCTTCAAGGCACGGCTTGACGGCGACGCCGATGTCCGCAAGGTCGACAGCGCCCCGATGCTGCGGGGCGTTGTTACCCAAATCAACGGCCAAAACGCAGAAGATGTCGCGGGCGGCCATTGGGTCGTGCGCGGTGATCGCGGTGTGACCTACGCCGCGACGCTGCCCGAAGGCAGCGACATCACCGAGGGCGCGTGGTGGCCAGAGGACTATTCCGGGCCGCCCTTGATGAGCTTTGCCGCAGAAGAAGCGGCAGAGATTGGCCTAAAGCTTGGCGACACTGTTACCGTCAATATTTTGGGCCGCGATATCACTGCAACAATCGCCAGTTTCCGCAATGTAAGCTGGGAAACAGGCGGCATTGGCTTTGTCATGACGATGAACCCATCCGCATTGGAAGGTGCGCCTCATAGCTGGATTTCCACGGTCTATGCGACCCCTGAATCTGAGGCGAAAATCCTACGCGATTTGGCGACGATGTACCCCAATATCACCGCCATCCGCATTCGCGACGTGATCGACCAAGTCATTGACGTTGTGAAGGGCATAAGTGCGGCAACCCGCTACGCTGCACTCGCGACTTTGATCACAGGCTTCCTTGTGTTAATCGGCGCGGCGCTGGCAGGTGAGCGTGCAAGGACCTATGAGGCGGCCGTCCTGAAAACCGTCGGCGCGACCCGCGTCCGCATCTTATGGAGCTTCGCATTGCGTGCAGCATTACTAGGCCTTGCGGCAGGTATCGTAGCACTTGCGGCAGGGATATTGGGCGGCTGGGCTGTCACCAAATTCGTCATGGAAGGCGACTATACGGTGATCTGGTCCAATGCGCTGTTGATCATCGGCGGCGGTGTTATGGCCTCACTTGTGGCTGGATTAGCCTTTGCAATCAGACCATTGGCGGCAAAGCCTGCACGTGTTCTGCGCGCCCGCGACTAGGTTTAAAAGCAAAAAGGCCGCCTCGATGTTAGGCGGCCTTTTTGTTGTGTAATAATATTTTAAAGCTTTGGTTTATGGCTCAACAGCGGCATGACACCCGCCATTTCTGGCCCATGCTCGCGACCTGTGACAGCCTTGCGCAAAGGCATAAACAGGCTCTTACCCTTGCGGCCAGTCGCCTCTTTCACGGCAGTCGTCCAGTTCGACCAAGTGTCGCTCGCATAGGGCGGATCGCCAAGCATATCAAAAGCTTGCGCAATAAATTCGCGGTCTTCGTCCTCAACAAGCGGCACTGCTCCATTTTGAAAGAACGCCCACCAATCTGCAATATCGTCCAGTTTTGTGATGTTGCCCTTAATCGCGTCCCAGAACGCGACCTTTTTATCCGCAGGCACATCTTTCAAATGATCAGCCACGTCTTCAGCGCTTAATGTCGCGTTGTAACGCGCGGTCAGCGGCCAGAGGTCTTCAAAATCAAACTTGGTTGGCGCCGACCCGAACTTGGTAACATCAAATCCGTTAACAATCTCCTCAATAGAAGAGCGCAATTCAACAGGCTCTGACGAACCCAAACGCGCCATCAGCGATAGAACCGCTTGTGGCGCAATCCCCTGTTTACGCAGATCGCGCAAAGCCAATGTTCCCAAACGCTTAGACAGCGCCTCACCCTGTGGACCCGTCAGCAAAGAGTGGTGCGCAAAGCGAGGCACAGTGCCACCAAGGGCCTGCATAATCTGGATTTGGGTCGCCGTATTGGTCACATGGTCAGAGCCGCGCACGATATAAGTGATACCCATTTCGACATCATCGACCACGGAGGCCAATGTATAGAGAATCTGCCCATCGTTTTTAAACAAAACAGGATCAGAAACCGAGGCCGCATCAATCGAGATATTGCCGATAATACCGTCGTCCCATTCGATCCGCTCAAGGTTCAGCTTGAAGCGCCAATGGGAGCCACGCTCGGCGCGCAGCTTGTCTTTTTCTTCTTCGGAAAGGTTCAGCGCAGCGCGGTCATAAACAGGCGGCTTGCCCATATTAAGCTGCTTTTTACGCTTCAAATCAAGCTCGACTGGCGTCTCGAAGCATTCGTAAAGACGGCCAATATCGATCAGTTTCTGCTTTGCAACCAGATACTTATCCATGCGCTTGGATTGATACTCCATGCGGTCCCACGTGATGCCGAGCCACGTCAGATCATCCATGATGCCCTGCACATATTCGTCCTTGGAACGCTCTGGATCGGTGTCGTCGATCCGCAGCACAAAGGTGCCTCCGTTTTGACGTGCGATGGCATAGTTGAACAAGGCGGCGCGCAGGTTACCGATGTGGATGTAACCGGTGGGCGATGGGGCAAAACGTGTTGTGGTCATGGAAATTCTCCTGTTGGGACAGGATGTGTCAGACCGCGCGGAAATTGTCCAGTTTAGCGTTGTGACTGGCGTGCACCGCGCGTGCACAACCTGTGCACCGATGTGTTGCTATCGAAATGCGGGGCCGTGCGCCCAGACGGTCATTGAGACGCGACTACCCTCGGTCACGGGAGTGACGCGGTGCAACATATAGCTTGGGAAAATCGTGACGGTGCCGCGTGCGGTATTCGCGGTGACGGTGTGGCTCGACGGCATGACCTCCAGCGCGCCACCAACATAGGCGTCAGGTCCGGACAGTTGCGCGACCAAGGTGAGTTTGCGTTTACTGGCAATGCGCCCATCGCCGATATCGCTATGCCAGTCGAAATGCCCCTGACGCGCACTGTCGTAATGGGCGACTTGCAGGCTTTCCATAAATTCAGTGAGGTCGAACTGATAGGTGTCCCGATTGGCGACGCGCACCAGATCGATAATGGCATCCATCACCCAGCCGGTGTCTGGCACGTTATCAAGCCAGACCAGATCGGCGCGGCGGATGTTGTGGTCTTTGTTTTGACCGACAAGCTTGGCGTCTTCGGGCGTAGCAGTTGCGGCCTGCAATAGAATGCGGTCGCAATCGGCCGATGAGAACGCCGCAGGGATCGTATGAACGGCGTGCATGATGGGATGCTTTCAAAGGAGATACTTCGGCTTAAGCACGCTTTCATTTTACAGCAAGAGAATTGCTATCGCATCTCCATTATTTTGCCCAAAAGCTGGTTGTCGCGCGTAAATTCCATCACCTCAACGGGGTCCGTCGTCACAGTGGCAAGCTTTACGTCCGTAGCAGCACAACCCTGCGCCCCCACGCTCTGAGACGACACCTCATAGGTCAGTTCTCTCATGACCATTGAATTGACGAGCCAATACAACACCTTTTCTTTGGCGATCTTAGAGTATTGCGCAGAAGCGTCCGCACGCTCTTGCAAGCTGCCGCCGCCCGCAAAGTTGGCGTCACACGTAAAACCAAACGTCGCGGTGCTAATCGAGGCATCGCGGGTTTGGTCACCGCGCACACCTTGGTGGAAAAAGGTCAGCGGTTTTGCCGTGACAGGGACACCATTGGCAATCGTTGTATCGACGCGGGGCGTCGAAGCGCATGCACTGAGCGTGATAAGCGCAAGAGGCAGAAGTTTTTGCATCCTCGTTGGTCACTCGAAAGAAGGTTACGTATTGTCCCGCCATCTGTTCACAATCGGATAGCGCCTGTCTAGCCAGAACGCGTGCTTCGAGAGCCGTGTTCCCGGGGCGGATTGGAAGCGTTTGTATTCCGAGATGTAGAGCAGGTGTTCGATCTTTTTGACAGTGTCGCGGTCATATCCAGCGGCGACGCAATCGGCCACGCTTGCGTCGCCATCCACCAGCATCAGCAAGATGCCGTCGAGGATATCGTAAGGCGGCAGGCTATCGCTATCTTTTTGATCGGGGCGCAGCTCGGCCGAGGGTGGTTTTTCGATGATGGCCACGGGGATCACCTCACCTGCGGGGGCTTTCATCCATGGGGCGTGGTTCGCGTTGCGCCAGCGGCAGGTCTCGAAGACCCGCGTTTTATACATATCTTTAATGGGGTTATAGCCGCCCGCCATGTCACCATAGATGGTGGCATAGCCAACGGCGACCTCGGATTTATTGCCAGTGGTCAGGAGCATTTCACCGAATTTATTGGACTGCGCCATGAGGAGAAGGCCGCGGATACGGCTCTGGATGTTTTCCTCGGTCAGGTCTTCTTTGAGGCCCGCGAAGAGTGGCGCGAGGGCTTCGGTCACGGCGGCGCGCGGGCCTGCGATAGAGACCGTGTCATAGTGACAGCCCAGCGCGTCCACGACCGCTTGCGCATCGTCGAGCGAGGCTTGGGAGGTGTATTCCGAGGGCAGCATCACGCAGCGCACGTTTTCGGGGCCAAGTGCGTCGGCGGCGATTGTGGCGACGATGGCAGAATCGATGCCGCCCGAGAGGCCGAGCAGCACCTTTTTAAAGCCGGTTTTGCCCATATAGTCGCGCAGGGTCTCGACCATTGCGCGGTAATCCTGGCCTGTATCGTTGGTAAAGACCGCCTTTTCGCCCTCGATCGCTTCCCAGCCATCGGCGGTGCGGTTGAAATCGACGTGGGCGATGGTGGCGTCGAACATCGGCAGTTGCACAGCGAGTTTGCCGCCGCGATTGAGCACAAAAGAACCGCCATCAAACGCCTGATCGTCTTGGCCGCCGACCATGTTGAGGTAGACCAGTGGCACGTCGTTTTCGATCACGCGGGCGACCATTGTATTCACGCGTTTCTCGATTTTACCGTGATAGTAGGGCGAGCCGTTGGGCACGAGAATGATCTCGGCGCCGCTTTCGACCATGGCCTCGGCCACATCCTCATACCAGCTATCCTCGCAGATCGGGCTACCGATGCGCGGGCCGTCTGGGATCGCGTATGGGCCTTGGATCGCACCGCGGCGGAATTGACGCACCTCGTCGAACACGTCGTAATTGGGCAGGAAATGCTTGAGTTGGCGGGCAACTACCTTGCCACCGCGACAGATGTGGTAGGCGTTATAGAGGCGTCCGTCCTCAAAGTAAGGACCGCCAATGCCAAGCGTGGGACCATCGGCGCATTCCGCCGCAAGCGCCGCGATTTGCGCCATCGCGTCACGGTAAAAGGCGGGCTTCATCACGAGGTCTTGGGTGGAGTAGCCCGTGATGAACATCTCTGGCAGCGCGACCATATGTGCACCCGCAGCCTTACCCTGTTCCCACGCATCACGCGCAAGAGCGGCGTTGCCAGCAAGATCGCCGAGGGTGGGGTTCAGCTGGGCCAATGTCAGTCGAAAATGGTCACTCATGGTCTTATCCTTATGGTCGCGAGCTAGATGTAGCAGATTAGTGAGCAAGGGAAAGCCGATTGCCGCCCCCTTCCCCGTTGTCAGCCATGGCTTGCTCCAGTAGGTTGCCGAAAGAATAACGCGGACAGGGTGAAGCATATGAACCGTTTTGAATGGCAAAAAGCAGCTTTCGTGGCTCTTTTCACGCTGAGTGCCACAGGCCTCACGGCACAAACCGTTCAGACCAAACAATATGACGATGGTGGCGTTTACGAGGGCGAGTTCCTCAATGGTAAGCAAAACGGCACGGGCACATATCGCCTCCCCAACGGTTATGAGTACACAGGCGAGTGGGTTGACGGCGAAATTCGAGGCGCGGGCACGGCGCGATTCCCCAATGGGTCGATCTATGAAGGCAGCTTTGCGGCTGGCAAACCCTCCGGTACTGGAAAGATCACTTTTTCCGATGGCGGCACCTATGAAGGTGACTGGCTGGAAGGCAATATCACAGGGCGTGGCATCGCCAATTACGCCAATGGCGTGGTTTATGAAGGCGAGTTCCGCAACGCCATGCACCACGGTGTCGGCACGATGCGCAGCGCCGGTGGTTATATCTACGAAGGCCCTTGGATCAATGGTGTCAAAGAGGGTGAAGGCAAGATCACCTACCCTGATGGCGCGATTTACGAAGGCATGCTGAAGGCGGGTGAGCGCGACGGCACGGGGACGCTGACGATGGCCGACGGCTTGATCTACACGGGCACGTGGGTGAACGGGCAGATCGAGGGCAAGGGCCGTTTGCAGCAACCCAATGGCGATGTCTATGAGGGGGATCTTGTCGCCGGCCGCCGTCAGGGCGCTGGCACAGTCACATATGCCAATGGCGATATCTATACAGGCGGCTTTGTCGAGGATCAGCGCGACGGGATCGGAACGTTTACGGGCGCTGACGGCTATAAATATTCAGGCGACTGGAAAGCGGGCAAAATCGAAGGGCGTGGCGAAGTCACCTATCCCGATGGCTCGATTTACGTCGGCAACTTTCTGGCCGATCTTGCCGATGGTCAGGGTAAGATCACCTATGCAGACGGGTCTGGCTATGACGGCACTTGGTCCAATGGGGTGATCAACGGGCGGGGCATTGCGACCTATGCCAATGGTCTGGTCTATGACGGCGAATTCAAGGATGCCAAAAACCACGGCATGGGCAAGATGACCTATGCGGACGGGTATACCTATGACGGCTCTTGGGCGGACGGTCAGCGCAATGGCGCAGGCACAGCAACCTACGCCGACGGCACGATCTACATTGGCGAGTTCAAAGACGGCCAGCGCCATGGTGCGGGTGTGATCACCCTGCCCGATGGTTTCAAATACGAGGGCGCATGGGTCGACGGCGAAATTAGCGGCATCGGCATCGCGACCTATGCTAATGGCGACGTCTATGAAGGTATGTTCGTGAATGGCCGCCGTCAGGGTGCAGGCACCATGCGCTATGCGACAGGCGAAGAGGCGACGGGCGATTGGGTCGAAGGCACGCTGGCAAACGCTGAAGCTGCGACAACCGCGACATCAACCGACGTGGCACCATTGCCCAGTGATGCGGCTTCACCTGAGGCTGCACCAACTGCGGATCAGTAATTAGCCCGCCTGCAACGCTTCTACCACGGCACCTCTGCCCCGCTATAATCAAAGAAACCGCCTGTTTGCGCTGGCGTGAGCGCCGCGATTACCGAGAGCAGATTGGCTGCTGCCTCTTGCGGGGGCACAGTGCTATGTCGTCCTGCGTATTTCGCCGTGAAATCAGTGGCGACGGTTCCAGGATGCAGGGCCACGCAGACGGATCCCTTATGGGTCCGCGCCAACTCGATCGCGGCACCATGCACAATTTGATTGAGCGCGGCTTTTGAGGCGCGGTAACTATGCCAGCCGCCGATATGATTGTCGCCGATAGAGCCGACGCGGGCAGACAAAACCGCCACCTTGCCTGCGGGAGCCAACAAGCGCGGCACATGGCGCAAGATCAATGCGGGGCCGATGGTGTTGGTGGCAAAAACCTTTGCCATCGCGTCTGCATCAATGGCCGCAAGGGACTTTTCGGGCGTGCCGAGAACACCCAAAGCGACAATGATCAGATCAAATGAGCCCTCAAGCGCGCCGAGTATGCGGTCAAGTGAGGCGGGGTCTGTCACGTCAAAGCCATCATCGCGCCGTGAAAGCGTTGTCAGATGATCGCCCGCACAAGCCAAGGCCAGAGCTGAGCCAATGCCGCCAGAGGCGCCGATAATCAGTGCTTTTTTCATGAGCCGGATATAGGGCGCTGCGGTCGTGGGACCAGCCCTTCACTGCTTTTGATCGGAAATACCCATGCAGTTTGGGGGCAGCGCCCCATAATCGGGGTTTTCATCGCGCGAATCCTGCGTATAGTCGCCAGCATGAATACAAACGCACATATCATTTCAGGTGGCCTTTCGGGTCTAAACCTGCGTGCGTTGCTACTCCTTAGCTGCCTCTGAGCGTGCCATGTCGGTGCGACCGCTCAGAGGGGATACGCACCAACAATAGCTAAGGCATACAAGGAAATACAAAAATGACTGATCAAGTGTTGATTTTCGACACCACGCTGCGCGATGGCGAGCAATCCCCTGGTGCGACCATGACCCATTCGGAAAAACTGGAGATTGCCGAGCTTTTGGACGAAATGGGCGTTGATATTATCGAGGCGGGTTTTCCGATTGCCTCGGAAGGCGATTTCAAGGCTGTGTCCGAAATTGCGCTCCGCTCCAAGGGCGCCACGATTTGCGGCCTTGCCCGTGCGAATTACAAAGACATCGACCGCTGCTGGGAGGCTGTGAAGCACGCGAAGTCGCCGCGCATTCACACGTTTATCGGCACATCCGAATTGCACCGCGCCATTCCGAACTTGACGATGGACGAGATGGCCGAGCGTATTCACGACACAGTCACCCATGCGCGTAACCTGTGCGACAACGTGCAATGGTCGCCGATGGATGCAACCCGCACCGAGTGGGATTATCTGTGCCGTGTGATCGAGATCGCAATCAAAGCGGGTGCGACAACGATCAACGTGCCAGATACCGTTGGCTATACCGCCCCAGTCGAGAGTGCCGATCTGATCCGCCGTTTGATCCACACCGTGCCCGGTGCTGATGAGGTCGTGTTTGCGACCCACTGCCACAATGACCTTGGCATGGCGACTGCGAACTCGTTAGCTGCCGTTCAAGGTGGTGCGCGTCAGATCGAATGCACGATCAACGGCCTTGGCGAACGCGCTGGCAATACCGCGCTGGAAGAGGTCGTGATGGCCCTCAAAGTGCGTCACGATATCATGCCATATACGACCCGCATTGATACGACCAAGATCATGAACATCTCGCGCCGTGTCGCGACGGTGTCTGGTTTTGCCGTGCAGTTCAACAAGGCGATTGTTGGCAAGAATGCGTTCGCCCACGAGAGCGGTATTCACCAAGACGGGATGCTCAAGAACAAAGACACGTTCGAGATCATGCGCCCGGAATCAGTGGGTCTTGCTGGCACGTCCCTGCCGCTGGGCAAGCACTCGGGTCGTGCGGCGTTGCGTGCGAAGCTGGCCGAGCTTGGCTTTGATATGGCAGATAATCAGTTGGCCGACGTCTTCGTGCGGTTCAAGGAATTGGCCGACCGCAAGAAGGAAGTTTACGACGACGACCTGATTGCGATCATTCGCCAGAACGAGGGTGAAGAGGACCGCGTGAAGCTGAAATCCTTGCGGGTTGTTTGCGGCACCGAAGGACCACAAACTGCGGATTTGACCCTTGTGGTTGATGGCGTCGAGGCGAGCACACATGCCACGGGTGACGGCCCTGTTGATGCGGCATTTAACGCCGTGAAGGCGCTCGTCGAACATAGCGCCCGCCTGCAACTTTACCAAGTGAGTGCAGTGACCGAAGGCACGGATGCGCAGGCAACGGTCTCGGTGCGGATGGAAGAAGAGGGCCGCATTGCGACGGGTCAATCTGCGGATACCGATACCGTTGTGGCCTCGGTGAAGGCCTATATCAACGCGTTGAACCGCTTGATGGTTCGCCGTGAGCAAAGCCAAGTTGGCTACGATACCAAGGGCGTTTCCTACAAGGATAGCTGATAATTTCGAGAGGCGGCGATAAAACGCCGCCTTTCACTTTTCAAACCTAAAAGTGATAACCCTGAACCAATTTTCGCTGATACTTCAACTTTTAGAACATTTTTGCCGATATGCAGCGCTGCCAGATTTCGCCATTTGCCCGACTGCAACACTCCCGCTAATATTTGCCCCTTTCGCCCCACGGAACCCATGCCTATAAGGCCAATGGTTCGCGACAGGGGAGTCGCGCTGTTATTTTTACTATTCGCAAGGATTTGCAGCACCATGGCGATTTTCGGAAGCTTGTTTTCGTCTGATATGGCGATTGACCTCGGGACGGCGAACACGCTCATCTATGTGCGTGGCAAGGGCATCGTTTTGTCCGAGCCGTCAGTCGTTGCCTACCACATCAAAGATGGCGTGAAAAAGGTTCTCGCCGTGGGCGAAGACGCCAAGCTGATGCTCGGTCGGACACCTGGTTCAATCCAAGCCATCCGCCCGATGCGCGACGGTGTGATTGCCGACTTTGATACCGCCGAAGAGATGATCAAGCACTTCATCCGCAAGGTTGCCAAGCGGTCTACCTTTTCCAAGCCCAAGATTATCGTCTGCGTGCCACATGGTGCGACGCCTGTTGAAAAGCGTGCGATCCGTCAGTCGGTTCTTTCCGCTGGTGCGCGTCGTGCGGGCCTGATCGCAGAGCCGATCGCAGCCGCTATTGGTGCAGGCATGCCGATCACCGATCCGACCGGTAACATGGTTGTTGATATCGGTGGTGGTACGACTGAGGTCGCCGTTCTGTCCCTTGGTGATATCGTTTACGCCCGTTCCGTGCGCGTCGGTGGTGACCGTATGGATGAGGCGATCATCAACTATCTGCGCCGCCAGCATAACCTGCTGATCGGTGAATCCACTGCCGAGCGGATCAAGACGTCTATCGGCACTGCGCGTATGCCCGATGATGGCCGTGGCCAGTCGATGCATATCCGTGGCCGTGATCTGTTGAACGGCGTCCCGAAGGAAACCGAGATTTCGCAGGCTCAAGTGGCCGAGGCCTTGGCAGAACCTGTGCAGCAGATTTGCGAAGCGGTGATGACAGCTCTTGAAGCAACCCCGCCAGATTTGGCCGCAGACATTGTTGACCGTGGCGTGATGCTCACGGGTGGTGGTGCGTTGCTGGGGCAGCTTGATTTGGCACTGCGCGAGCAGACTGGCCTTGCGATTTCGGTCGCTGATGAAAGCCTGAACTGCGTGGCGTTGGGCACAGGCAAAGCGCTTGAGTACGAAAAGCAACTGCGCCACGTCATCGACTACGATAGCTAAGCGAGGGGCCACCCTTGGCTAAAGACCGAAACTCCGAGGATTATTTCGGCCCGATCCGCAGATTGCTGGTCGGGCTTATCGTTTTGGCGCTCTTGGGGATTTTCCTCATTTGGCGCATCGATAGCCCACGTGTCGAGCGGTTCCGCGCGGCTGTGATTGACCGCGTCGTGCCTTCGTTCGAGTGGGCGATGGCACCTGTCACGGGAACAGCCAACCTGATTAGCGACTTTCAATCATATCAGCAGCTCTCTGAACAAAACAACGATTTGCGCCGCGAATTGCAGCAGATGAAAGCGTGGAAAGAAGCCGCACTGCAGCTAGAGCAAGAGAACGCGAAGCTCTTGGACCTCAACAACGTGCGCCTTGATCCAAAGTTTACCTATGTGACGGGCGTTGTATTGACCGATAGCGGCTCTTCGTTTCGGCAATCTGTGTTGCTAAATGTCGGCGCGCGTGACGGGATCATTGACGGCTGGCCGACGATGGACGGAATTGGTCTTGTGGGGCGTATCTCTGGCGTGGGGCAGCGCACATCGCGGGTGATCCTGCTCAGCGACACCTCAAGCCGTATTCCCGTGACGATCCAACCCTCGGGTCAAAAGGCAATTTTAACGGGTGATAATACGTTGAACCCGCCGATTGAGTTTTTGGAGAACCCTGACCTCGTCCGGCCTGGTGACCGTGTTGTGTCCTCAGGCGACGGTGGCGTTTTCCCTGCTGATCTGTTGGTGGGACAAGTGGCGCTTGGCTCTGACAGGCGCTTGCGTGTGCGTCTGTCTGCGGATTACGAGCGGCTTGAGTTCCTGCGCGTTTTGCGGTCACGACCCCATGAGGTGATCACCGATCCCGGAGGGTTGCTGGCACCTGATTACCTGCCAGAGCCCCCCGCCCCCGAAGCCGAACCAGAAGCGGTCGTGGTGGAGCCCGCAGATGGCTGATGCTCCTGCCACGCGTATCTGGATTGGACGATCCATCTTTGTGGTGATTGCCCTCGTGCTTATTTTCGCACAGCTTTTGCCGCTGGATACCCGCCCGAATATTTGGGCCGCTCCGAATTGGTTGCTGGCTGTGACGCTGGCTTGGGTGTCGCGACGTCCGGAATACGCACCGGTTTTGGTCATTGCGGTGATCTTCCTGCTGACCGATTTGTTGTTTCAGCGCCCGCCGGGTCTATGGGCGGGGTTGGTCGTGATCCTGACCGAGATGATCCGCTCGCGGGCGCAAGGCATTCGCAACATGCCCTTTGCCCTTGAGTGGGGGTCTGTTTCTTTAGGTATCGTGGCCATTACACTGGCAAATCGCGCAGTTCTCACAGTTGTGATGTCAGATCAGGCGCCTTTAGGGTTAACCTTGATCCAAATGGTCATGACCATCATATTCTACCCATTGGTTGTGGCAGTTGCGCATTTCATTTTCCGCGTGAGCCGTCCAGCATTGGGCCAAGTTGATAGCCGAGGACACCGCCTGTGAAACGTAACGCAAGAGATAGCGAAGATAGCGCCCGCCGCGTGAACCGCCGTGCCCTTGTGATTGGTGCTGTGCAATTGGGTGTCGTTGGTGCGCTTGGTTTTCGGATGCAGTCGATGCAGATCGAACAGGCCGATCAGTTCCGCCTTTTGGCCGAAGAGAACCGGATCAACATCCGCCTGATCCCGCCTGCACGTGGGTTGATCTTTGATCTCAACGGGTTGCCCATTGCCGCCAATGAACAAAACTACCGCGTCGTGATGGTAAGGGAGGACGCAGGTGACGTCGGTGAAGTGCTGGAGCGGCTGACAAAGATCGTGCCGCTGGACCCGGAAAGCCTTGCGCGTGCGATGGAAGAAATGAACCGCCGCTCGCCGTTTGTGCCTGTGACGATCGCGGACCGCTTGTCGTGGGACGATGTAGCGCGGGTCAACATCAACGCCCCCGCCCTGCCAGGAATTACCGCCGAAGTCGGCCTGAGCCGCCTGTATCCTTGGGGCGCGGATATGGGCCATGTGGTTGGCTATGTCGGCCCTGTGTCGGACTATGACCTGAGCCGCATCGACGACAAAGACCCGCTTTTGCAGATCCCTAAATTCCAGATCGGCAAGACGGGCGCGGAAAACAAGCTAGAGCACGCATTGCGCGGCACCGCGGGCACCAAGCGGATCGAGGTTAATGCGATTGGCCGCGTGATGCGTGAACTCGACCGCAAGGAAGGCACATCTGGCGCTGATATTCAGCTAACGATTGATGCGCGCTTGCAGTCATATGTGCAGGCGCGACTTGAGGGCGAATCTGCGGGCGCTGTCGTGATTGATCTCGAGAACGGCGATTTGCGCGCTGTGGCCTCTGCGCCAACATTTGACCCGAACCTGTTTGTGCGCGGTATTTCGTCCAAAAACTGGCGCGAATTGAACGAAAACATTTACCGCCCATTGGCCGCCAAAGCGGTCCAAGGCACCTACCCCCCCGGCTCCACATTCAAGATGGTGACGGCCTTGGCGGCACTTGAGAACGGCAAAGTGACAGCCGATGAAACGATCCGCTGCAAAGGCTGGGTCGAGGTCTTTGGCACGCGGTTCCATTGCTGGAAACGTGCGGGCCACGGCAACGTCAACCTGCACGAAAGCCTAAAGCAATCCTGCGACTGTTATTACTATGAGATCGGCCAGCGGGTCGGGATCGACAAGATTGCGGAAATGGCCCGTAAGCTGGGCCTTGGTGTGCGTCACGAATTGCCGATCTCGGCTGTTGCTGCGGGCCTCTCTCCCGATAAGGCGTGGAAGAAAGAAGTGCGCAATGAGGATTGGCGGATTGGTGACACGGTCAACGCGTCGATTGGTCAGGGGTATGTGCTGTCATCGCCTTTGCAACTGGCCGTGATGGCGGCCCGCATTGCGACGGGCCGCGAAGTAACCCCCCGCCTTGTCCGCGCGATTGACGGGGTCGAACAACCCAGCGGGCGCGGCGAAAGCCAAGGTATCAACGAGAACCACCTACGGCGCATCCGCGAGTCGATGTCGGATGTGATCAATAGCTCGCGCGGCACGGCTTATAGCTCTCGGATCGTCGAGGCTTCGATGAAAATGGCAGGCAAAACGGGCACGAGCCAAGTGCGCCGCATTACTGCCGACGAACGTGCGCGCGGCGTCATTAACAACGCTGACCTGCCGTGGGAACGTCGTGACCACGCTCTCTTTGTCAGCTTTGCCCCCGTAGATAACCCGCGCTTTGCCGTGGCGTTGATTGTTGAACATGGCGGCGGTGGTTCTGCCGCTGCGGCGCCGATTGTCCGTGATATCATGCTACAAGCGCTCTACGACGGAGAGCCGCCACTGACCGCCTATCCGTCTAATGTTCGCGGCCGTATCGAAGAACAGCAGCGTAAAATCCGCGAGCGTATTCCGCCCGGATCACATGGTTTGGAGCGGGCCTAAGCCATGAGTTATCTTGAGTATAATACCAAATATGTGCCGACCGGCCTTCGCAAGCTGCTTTACCTGAACTGGCCGATTATCGTGCTTTTGACATCTGTGTCCTGCGCGGGTTTTGTCATGCTTTATTCGGTCGCGGGCGGCTCGGTTGAGCCGTGGATGGACCCGCAAGTGAAGCGCTTTGGCGTCGGCATGGTCATGATGATCGGCGTGGCGATGGTGCCGATTTGGTTTTGGCGCAACGTCTCTGTGGTGGCATTTGGCGGCTCGCTTTTGCTGCTGGTTGGGGTGGAGTTTTTCGGCGAGGTCGGCATGGGTGCCCAGCGCTGGATCGACCTTGGCTTCATCCGATTGCAGCCCTCGGAGCTGACCAAAATCACGCTCGTGATGGTGCTGGCGGCCTACTATGATTGGTTGCCCACAGAAAAGACGTCGCATCCGTTTTGGGTGATTGTCCCGGTCATCATCATCCTTGTGCCGACGGCCCTTGTTCTGGGGCAGCCTGACCTTGGCACGGCCATTTTGCTGTTATTTGGTGGTGCGACGATCATGTTTGCGGCGGGGGTGCATTGGGCCTATTTCGGCACGGTTTTCGCCGCTGGGATCGGCACAATTGTTGCCGTGTTCAAAAGCCGCGGGACCGCGTGGCAATTATTGCAGGACTACCAATACCGCCGGATTGATACGTTTTTGGACCCGTCTAACGACCCGCTTGGCGCAGGCTACCACATCACGCAGGCCAAAATCGCCTTTGGCTCTGGCGGCTGGACGGGGCGTGGATTTATGCAAGGCACGCAGTCACGGCTCAACTTTTTGCCCGAAAAGCATACCGACTTTATCTTTACCACCTTGGCCGAAGAGTTTGGATTTGTTGGCGCATTTGCCCTGCTCGTCCTTTATGTGCTGATTATCGTGTTCTGTATTGCCTCGGCGTTATCCAACAAGGATCGCTATGCCTCGCTCTTGACCCTAGGGATCGCGATGACGTTCTTTTTGTTCTTCTCGGTGAATATGGCGATGGTCACAGGATTGGCCCCTGTTGTGGGTGTGCCGTTGCCGCTGGTGTCTTATGGAGGGTCCGCGATGCTGGTGCTTTTGGTTGCCTTTGGCTTGATCCAAAGCGCCCACGTGCATAGGCCACGCTGATGCTGAAAGTCTTGTTTTCAGCTAAGCCCGCCGCGTGGGAGGAATATGAAGCCCCATTGAACCGCGCCTTTGCGGAGGCCGGATTGCAGGTGGATTTGTCCCGCGATCATGCCGCCTCCGAGGTGGATTATATCGTCTTTGCGCCCAATGGTCCTGTCACTGATTTCACGCCCTATGTGAAAACGAAGGCCGTCATGAGCCTATGGGCTGGCGTTGAAACTGTTGTGGGCAATCAGACCCTGACACAGCCTCTCGCCCGCATGGTCGATCACGGGCTGACGCGTGGCATGGTTGAATGGGTCGTCGGGCATACGATGCGCCACCACCTTGGAATGGATACGCATATCCTCGGCCAAGATGGAATCTGGCGCACGCAGTATCCGCCGCTCGCGCAAGCGCGTCCTGTCACGATCCTTGGCCTTGGTGCCTTGGGGGAGGCATGTGGTCAGGCGCTATCCTTATTGGGTTTTCCCGTCACGGGCTGGTCGCGGAGCGCAAAACGCGTGGATGGTATCAAGTGCTTGCATGGCGAAGCAGGGCTGACCGAGGCCTTGACCGACGCGCAGGTCGTGATCCTTTTGTTACCCTTGACCCCTGAAACGGAAAATACGCTCAACGCCGCGCGCCTCGCTCTTTTGGCGAAGGGTGCGTTTATTATCAATCCGGGGCGTGGGCCTTTGATAGACGATGATGCGTTGCTCGCGGCATTGGATAACGGCCAAATTGGTCATGCCACGTTGGATGTATTCCGCATCGAACCTCTGCCTGCAGATCACCCCTATTGGGCGCATCCAAAGGTGACCGTGACGCCGCATATCGCCTCGACCACACGGCCGGAGACTGCGGCACGCATTATCGCGCAGAATATCAAGCGCGGTGAAGACGGCCTACCGTTCCTGCATCTCGTTGATCGGAACGCGGGCTACTAACCTTAGCGGAGTTTCGGGGGGCGGTTTGGGTCCATACCGGGGGCAGATGGGGCTTGCGGGTCGTGCAAGGCTGGCAGATCAAACCGCAGGCCGACCTTCGCCAAATGCGCCGCCAACGGGTCGGACCCACGCGCAAACATCACATCCATTGTGCCTGCTTCAATCCCTGAGAACGTCAGCGCCTCGCCTGCCGCACGGGCCAGCGCGTCCTGCGCACCGGGAACCGCGTCGATGAAAACAAGCACATGGCCGCGCGAATTATCCTCATAAGTTGCGGCGGCAAGGTAGGCGATAGTGGCCAGACCTGCGGCGATCGCAAGTTTGCGGTCAAGTCCTGTGACGACGGCCTCTGGTAGGCCTTTTGGCGATGAGACCTCCGTGAGCCGTGCTTCCGTCTCGTCAGGTTTGTTGTCGAGTGTCGCGTTCAGCCATTCAACCGCCTCTGCGGGGATCAACATTGCTGACGGAGCCACTTCGAGGTTAAGCGCAAAACCGATGCCTTGCCCCGCAACCATATTGCACAGCACACGCCCCGATAGCCCCGCATAAGGTGCTTGGCGGCCCACAAACTGCGCGAGCCGTTCTTCGCGGTCAAAGATCAGAACAAAGTTTTGATCTTCAATTTCAAAGAGTTCAGGTTCCACCTTATCGCCCACGGCCTCTGCACCTAGCAGCATGAAAAGTTCGGTATCAGCCAGCCGTTCGTAGAATTGCAGCCGCTTGGCGTCATTCTCGGGGTCGGCGTCCATCGCGGCGTGGGCAATATCAAGGTCGGTCATGTCAAAGCGTCTTTCACTGCGGCCCGCAAGGCGGGCAAGAGGTCGGTTTCAAACCAAAGGTTTTTCTTGAGCCATGCGGTATTGCGCCACGACGGATGTGGCAAGGGGAAGACACGCGGCGCGTGGTCGCGCCAACGCGTCACGCGGGCGTTCACGGTGGATTTTTCCTTTAGGTGCCACGCTTGGGCATGACTTCCGACGAGCAACGTCAAAGGCACCTCGCCGAGTGCGTCCATCACCCGCCCGCGCCACGTTTTCGCACAAATCGCAGGCGGCGCGAGATCATATCCTGCCGCATCATACCCCGGAAAGCAAAAGGCCATGGGGACAATCGCGATGCGGGATTGGTCGTAAAAGGTTTCCTCGCCGATCCCCATCCACTCGCGCAAACGATCCCCCGAAGGGTCGGTAAACGGCCGCCCGCTCTTATGCACCCGCAAACCGGGGGCTTGGCCTGCGATGAGAATCCGCGCACCTTCCGTAAACCACGGCACAGGGCGCGGCGCATGAGCCGTGGCAGTTTCGCCGAAACGCGCGGCGCAAATCGTACAAGCTTTGATATCTGAGCATAATGTCATCACAACAAGGTAAACCATCGCCCCTGAACTTGAAGCCCCAAAGTCTTTGGACTACTCAAGGTGCAACGAACAATAAGGGGACTAGAGATGTATCGCGTCTGGAATTTCGTGACAAACTATTCGCTGCTGCTGATTGCGGGTGCGCTAATTGCTCTGGTTTGGGTGAACATTCACCCTGAGAGCTATCACCATCTCGTCGATCTGACATTGATCGACCATTTCTTCATCGGTCACGCGCATTATGATGCGGCAGGTCAGGTCGAATATCGGACACTGACGCTGCATTATCTGGTCAACGATGTGTTGATGGCCTTCTTCTTTGCCATCGCAGCTAAGGAAGTCTGGGAAGCTGTTATTCTGCAGAACGGGTCTTTGCGCGGCAAAAAGGCGGCGACGCCACTGGTTGCCACGCTTGGCGGGATGCTTGGCCCGATCACGGTTTACCTCGGTATCGCTTATTTCCTTGGTTCTGAGACCTATGATGCGGTTGCCAAGGGATGGGCCATTCCAACAGCGACAGACATTGCGTTTAGCTATCTTGTGGGTCGGATGGTGTTCGGCGCCGGCCACCCTGCGGTGCGCTTCCTGCTCTTGTTGGCGATTGCCGATGACGCGGCGGGCCTGATTATTCTGGCGATTTTCTATCCGTCAGGCGAATTGGCCCCGATCTGGCTCATGCTGTCGGTGGTTGCTGCGGTAGGTGTCTACCTGCTTGCGAACCGCCTGCCCCAGTATCTGGATCGCGGCAACCAAGACCGCCCGAATTCCACTTGGGTGCGTAACAAGCTATCGTTCTGGCCATATCTGATCGCGGCTTGCCTGAGCTGGTACGGCTACCAGGAGGCAGGCATTCACCCTGCGCTTGGCCTGTTGCCGATTGTTCCAACGATCCCCCATGCGGACCGTGCCTTTGGTTTCTTTGCCGAGGCCGAGCAGTATTTGACCGACCTGCTCAACCACATCGAGCACCTGCTCAAGCACCCTGTCGAGATCATTCTGTTCTTCTTCGGGCTGCTCAACGCGGGTGTCGAATTCTCGTCCATCGGCTCGCCAACATGGCTGGTTCTGGCGGGTCTGTTGATCGGGAAACCTGCTGGTGTCTTGCTCTTTGGCTGGATTGCGGCGCGACCAATGGGCCTTGGCCTCCCTGCGGGCATGCGGATTATCGATCTGCTGGTCATCGGCTGTGTGGCCGCGATTGGTTTCACCGTCTCACTGTTTATCGCATCGGTTGCCTTTGATGGAACAGTGATGCTTGGCGATATCCACGTTCAAGAGGCCGCCAAAATGGGCGCGCTGTTTAGCTTTGCTGCCGCGATCATCTCGATTGTTGTAGGGAAACTGACAAACGTGCAGAAACAACATTAATAATGTGAACAACGGGCGGTGAAAATCCGCCCGTTTCGCGTTTCTGCCTATTTTTCGCCACATGCTTCCTACATAATCACATGAAGGGGAGACGCCTCATCAGAGGCTGTTAACCTATTGCCGTCATCAATGGCGGTGCCCATATAAGGGCAAAGCAGGTGTAAATGTTAGAGTTCGACAATGTCAGCAAGTCCTTTTGGACAGGAAAACAGCGCAAGGTAATCCTTGATCGCGTGTCGTTTCGCGTTGAATTGGGCAACTCGCTTGGGATTCTGGCACCGAATGGCACCGGCAAAACGACCCTGATCAATATGATGGCGGGCCTTGAGAAACCGGACGAGGGGCATATCCATCGCGGTTGCCGCATCTCGTTTCCGCTTGGCTTTATGGGCGGTGTGGTCAACCGCCACACGGCTCAGGAAAACTGCCGCTATATTGCGCGCCTGTATGGCCTCGACCCAGATTATGTCGAAGCATTCTGTCGTTGGCTTTGCGACATCAAAGAATACTTCGAAATGCCGATCGGCACCTATAGCCAAGGGATGCGGGCCCGTTTCACGTTCTCGCTTTTGCTGGCACTCGATTTCGATATTTACCTGATTGACGAAGGCATGCCGAGCACCACCGACGCCGAATTTAACCGCAAAGCAGGCGAAATCCTGCGTGAACGGCTCGAAAATACCACCGTGATCATCGTATCGCACCAAGCGGCGACGCTCGAAAGGTTCGCGAAATCCGCAGCCGTGCTAAAAGATGGTCACATCCATATGTTTGAAACCTTGGAAGAAGCGAAACAGTTGTATGACTACGAAACCCAAGGCTAAGAAATTCCGCATTCGCCGTGACGCGCCTTTGGCGCAGAACCACGAGACCGCTCCGCAAGCCGCAGCGGACCCGCAACCACGCGCGGGTCAGGTGGAATCGACGCAATCTGTAGCCGCCGAGACCGATATGGACGCAATCCGCCGCGAGGGTCTGACAGGACGCCAACTTCGCATGGCGCGGCGCGTTGCCCAAAAGCAAGGGATCGCCGCGACTTCCGATTTTGACGCGGTCATGCAATTGCGCAAAGCGGGCGTTGATCCGTTCCAGCGCAACACGATTCTCGAACTGGTGGCCCCTGAGGGTGCATCGGCGCTGGGGGCACCGCAAGGCGATGCACCCAGCAAAGAGCTTGGGCGCATTCAGTTGCCACAGACCGTCCCGCAGGACGGCGCCAACCTGCCTTCGACCGAACGCGTGGCACCTGCAAATGATCGCAGTCGCGAAATCATGAAAATCCAGCGCGATATCGGCAAACGTCGCCGCCGGAAATTTGTCCTGCTGATGTCGCGCCTAAGCTTTTTCATATTCCTGCCGACCCTCGCGATTGGCTACTACTTCATGTTTATGGCGACCCCGATGTTCGCCACGAACTCTGAATTTGTGATCCAGCAAGCGGATTCGGCCGGCGGCGGTGCGGGCGGTTTGGGTGGAATGTTCCAAGGCACGGGCATGGCCACGCAGCAAGACAGTATCACCGTGCAATCCTATCTCGCGTCGCGCGCAGCGCTCGAGCGGCTCAACAACGATCACGGCTTCCGCGCGCATTTTAGCAACCCCGACATCGACCCCATCCAGCGTCTTGCACCGGATGCCAGCAATGAGGCCCTGTTCAACCTCTACCAAAAGCGGGTGAAAATCAGCTACGATTCGACCGAAGGCATCCTGCGGATGGAGGTCATCGCGACCACGCCAGAAGCCAGCCAAGAGTTCTCTGAATCGCTCATCGGGTATGCCGAGGAGCAGGTCGACCAATTGACCCGCCGCCTGCGCGAAGACCAAATGGCAGGCGCATTGGCCTCTTATGAAAACGCTGAAACCCGTCGCTCGGAAGCCTTGGCAGAATGGCTTAGCGTTCAGGAAGCCACCGATATTATTGACCCCGCGGCCACAACGGGTGCACGCATTGCGCAAGTCTCCGCATTGGAAAGCCAGCGCCAACAACTCCAGCTTAACCTTGCTGGTAAACTGAGCGTTTCAAACCCTAATCAGGCGCAAGTGGACGGGATTCGTGCGCAAATCTCGAACCTTGACGCGCTGATCGCCGATTTGCGTTCGCAATTGACGTCGACATCATCGTCTGGAAATTCGATCGCCTCTGACAACACGCGCTTGCGTTTGGCTGAAGAAAACTACAACTTCCAAACTGTGCTTGTGCAACAGGCGCTCGCCCAGATGGAAGCGACACAAATCGAAGCAAACCGTCAAGTGCGCTATCTCTCTATGGGCGTGGAGCCCGTCGCCCCTGACGAGGCCACCTATCCACGCGCTTTTGAAAATACGATGCTCGCCTTCCTTATTCTTTCGGGGATCTATCTGATGATTTCCCTCACACTTTCCATCCTTCGCGAACAGGTAACAGCCTAATGTATGATGTCCAAATCGGTGACCTGACGGTCAGCAACGACCGCCCCTTGCTTGTGATTGCAGGCCCCTGCCAACTCGAAAGCCTTGACCACGCGCAGATGATCGCGGGGCAAATGGCCGAGAATTGTAAGGCTGCGGGCGCCCAATTTGTATTCAAGGGCAGCTTTGACAAGGCCAACCGCACCTCGCTTTCGGGCAAACGCGGGCTTGGTATTGATGCGGGCCTTAAGGTGATGCAAGCGGTCAAGGACGCGATTGGTTGCCCTGTGCTGACGGATATCCACTCCGCCGATCAATGCGCCGATGTGGCTGCTGTGTGCGACATTATGCAAATCCCCGCGTTCCTGTGCCGTCAAACCGATCTTTTGATTGCCGCTGGCGAAACGGGCGCTGTGATCAACGTCAAAAAAGGGCAGTTCCTTGCACCGTGGGATATGCCGAACGTCGTGTCCAAGATCGAAAGCACTGGAAATAAACGGATTATGCTGACCGAGCGCGGCACATCGTTTGGATACAACACGCTGGTTGCCGATATGCGCGGCCTGCCGACGATGGCGAAAACGGGCTACCCCGTTGTGATGGATGCGACGCACTCTGTGCAGCAACCTGGGGGCCAGGGCGGATCAAGCGGCGGGCAACGCGAATTTGCCCCTGTGATGGCCCGCGCGGCTGTGTCCTTGGGTATTGCTGCGGTGTTTATCGAAACCCACGAAGCGCCTGACACGGCCCCCTCTGACGGCCCCAATATGATTCCTTTGGATCAGATGGGTGCGTTGGTCAAAAGCCTGATGGCGTTCGATCGCCTCGCAAAGGCCGATCCACTGCGCGTATAGCCCCCAAAAACACAAGAGAAATTGGGCCATCAGCAGAATGTTGAAATGAATGTGGATTTTTCCCATTTCGGGGCTTGAACAGCCAGCGCCTTCATCGTATCCAACGGCTCGCTGATGGGGTGTAGCCAAGCGGTAAGGCAACGCTTTTTGGTAGCGTGTACCGTAGGTTCGAATCCTACCACCCCAGCCAGCCTTCCTATACTTCCAAGTCGTCTGATGCCCTTGCGTCGCAAGTGCTTGAACTGGCGCCTGGGCTGAGATCACGCGTCACCTCGCCGTTGCAACAAAGCGACGGGTTTGAGTTGACGCTTAGGGAACCTTGTATATTTCCGCTGGCCCCTTCAAAATAGCAGCGTGCAAGTTGCACAGCATGATCGCCCCCTAGCCTGCATCAATTTGACACTGTTGGCTGCGGTTGCTTTCGCGCTTTGTATTGAGGAAAACGGGTTTCACTACTTTCGCTTGCGAGATTTCCTCGCACTGCAGCGTCGGATTATAGATATGAATTTCACTCAGTTTAACAAAGATTGTAGCGGGTGCCCGATCCGGCACCGCGCGGTTTGCGCGACATGTGACGCCGACGAAATTGTCGAGCTCGACAAGATGAAATACTATCGCTCTTTTGAGGCGGGCCAGCCCATTATGTGGAGCGGCGACCGCATGGAATTTGTGGGCTCCGTTGTCTCTGGCACGGCCACGATTGAACGGATCATGGAAGACGGGCGCAAACAGACGATGGGGCTTTTGCTACCGTCTGATTTCATCGGCAGACCAGGGCGGAACGTGGCGTTGTTTGATGTGACGGCGGTGACGGATGTCACACTTTGCTGTTTCCGCCGCGAATCCTTTGAAAAAATGGTCGCTGAAACGCCGCATATTTCGCAGCGCCTGATGGAGATGGCGCTGGATGAATTGGATGCTGCGCGGGATTGGATGCTTCTTTTGGGCCGCAAAACAGCGCGCGAGAAGATCGCCACTTTCCTCACAATGGTCGCTCGCCGCATATCGGCAAACAAAACGAGTGAGGCCCGCTTTGATCTGCCTCTCACCCGCGAGGCAATGGCCGATTTCCTAGGTCTCACAATTGAGACTGTCAGCCGTCAGTTTTCAAGTCTGCGCAAAGACGGGCTGATCATATTGGAAGACAAGCGCGGGATTTACATCCCAAGCCTTGATGACCTCCAAAGTGAAACAGGCTCGGAAGCCGCTTAATGCGCCATAAAGACAGGCAGATGCGTGAGTTTCAACATGTCACGCGTCGCGCCGCCCAAAATGGCTTCGCGCATCGGCGAATGACCGTAAGCCCCCATAACAACAAGTGATGCCCCCTGTTCTTTGGCCCGCGTTAACAATTGCGCCGCGATAGAGGGTTGCGACCGCGCCAAGACGGCCACATTCGCCCGCGCCCCAAACCGGCAGAGATATCCCGCTAACCGCCCGCCCGGATCGGAGCGATCCCGCCCATGGATCGGCGGATCAATAATGGTGATTTCAGCGCCCCGCGCCATCGCAAGAAGTGGAATCGCTTCGCGGGCAGCGCCCATCGCAGGCAAACCGTTGTCCCAAGCGACCATGATATTATCAAATACCGCATCTGTCAGCGCCCCGTTGGGGACCACCAGCATGGGGCGGTTTGCGCCAAAAATACAGGACTCAAAAACCTGCGTATCCGTATAGGTGCTATCGGCTTGATAAGGGGCGGCAGCGATAACCAGATCGCAAAACCGCATTTCATCCGCAATCACGGCATCAAGCCCGCCGGGCAAGGCCGTGACACCCTGCACGTCCCAGAGGATATCTTCAGGGCCCAGTCTTTGGCGAGCGATCTCGACCAAAGCATTAGATGTGCCTTGCGCTTGCTCAAAATTCTGTTGCACAGCGAAGGCTTGGGCGCCCGCATAGTAATATCCAGGATCGGAATGGTCGACGCCAATGCACAGGACGCGCAGATGGGCATTCATCTTCCGTGCAAAGGAAATCGCCATTTCCAGCGCGCTCCTATGAGAGTCTGGGTCGTGCAAAACTGTCGCGATTGTTTTGAAACTCATAGATGGCTCCTCCGATACCAGACGTCCGTCCAAAGTCTGCGATTTTTTTATGCCCGTCCTTGATCTATCTCAAATGACCAATTTCGCGGAGTTTGACTCAGATCAATGTTCACCGATCTGTGATAAGGCAAATGTGACAGGCGAACAGGTTGTCGCGGCCTTGTGCTGCGTCTTAAGAACGAGGGGTTCCAATGCTCAATTATTTTAAACTCGCAGCTTTGGGCATGATTATGCTCTTTGCTGCTATCGGGGCGAACTTTGCCCGCGATATTGCGTATCAGGTCCATGCGATCCTGATTATGCTCGTCTCATTCGGTGTATTCGTTTGGGTTTTACGTAACACAGACGAAACGCCCGTCGGGGTCGATAAAAACGGCTATATGGACGGCGTTGTCCGCGCCGGCGTTATCGCCACTGCGTTCTGGGGCATCATCGGCTTCACCGTTGGCGTAATTATCGCGTTCCAATTGGCGTTTCCATCGCTGAACCTTGATTGGGCACAGCCTTTTGCCAACTTTGGCCGTCTGCGTCCGCTGCATACAAGTGCGGTAATTTTTGCATTTGGTGGCAACGCGCTAATCATGTCCTCGTTCTACGTTGTGCAACGCACCTCTGGCGCGCGCCTTTGGGGCGGCAACCTCGCGTGGTTCGTTTTCTGGGGCTATCAGTTGTTCATCGTTTTGGCGGCGACAGGCTATGTGCTGGGTTCCACGCAAGCGAAAGAATACGCAGAGCCTGAATGGTATGTTGATATCTGGCTGACAATCGTTTGGGTCGCTTATCTCGTCGTCTTCTTGGGCACCATTTTCACCCGAAAAGAAAAACACATCTATGTCGCCAACTGGTTCTATCTGTCGTTCATCGTTACTGTCGCGATGCTCCACATCGTCAACAACCTCTCGATCCCTGTCTCCATCTGGGGCAGCAAATCGGTGCAGGTGTTCTCGGGCGTTCAAGACGCGATGACGCAGTGGTGGTATGGTCATAACGCCGTGGGCTTCTTCCTCACTGCGGGCTTCCTCGGCATGATGTATTACTTTGTGCCAAAGCAGGCTGGTCGGCCGGTTTTCTCTTATAAACTGTCGATCATCCACTTCTGGGCGCTGATCTTCCTCTACATCTGGGCAGGTCCACACCACCTGCACTACACCGCTTTGCCTGATTGGGCGGCAACACTTGGTATGGTCTTCTCGATCATCCTGTGGATGCCAAGCTGGGGTGGTATGATCAACGGTCTGATGACGCTGCAAGGCGCGTGGGACAAACTGCGCACCGATCCGATCATCCGTATGATGGTCACATCGCTGGCCTTCTACGGCATGTCCACATTCGAGGGTCCAATGATGTCGATCCGCGCTGTGAACTCGCTGTCGCACTACACAGACTGGACAATCGGTCACGTGCACTCCGGTGCGCTTGGTTGGAACGGGATGATTACCTTCGGTGCGCTCTACTTCATGACGCCCCGCCTGTGGGGTAAAGCGAAGATGCACTCGATGTCTGCGATCAACTGGCACTTCTGGTTGGCCACAATCGGGATCGTTCTCTACGCATCCTCGATGTGGGTCTCCGGGATCATGGAAGGCCTGATGTGGCGTGAAGTCGATGCTCAAGGCTTCTTGGTCAACAGCTTTGCTGACACCGTGGTTGCGAAATACCCGATGCTCGTTGTGCGTGGTCTTGGTGGGGTTCTTTATCTCACTGGTGCGATCATCATGGTCTGGAACATGTGGATGACGGTCCGTGGCGGTGAAAAGGTCACAGCTGCGGTCGGCGTTGCAACTCAGTAAGGAGCCTGAACATGGGTTTTCTCGATAAACACCAAATCCTGGAGCGTAGCCCTACGCTGCTCTTGGTCGGCTCACTCCTCGTCGTCTCAATCGGCGGGATCGTTGAGATTGCGCCGCTTTTCTACCTCGAAAACACCATCGAAGACGTCGAGGGCATGCGCCCCTACACGCCGCTCGAATTGACAGGTCGGGACATCTATATCCGTGAGGGTTGCTACAACTGTCACAGCCAGATGATCCGCCCGATGCGCGACGAGGTTGAACGTTACGGTCACTATTCTCTGGCAGCAGAGAGCCAGTACGACCACCCGTTCCAATGGGGGTCAAAGCGCACAGGGCCAGACGTCGCCCGCGTGGGTGGCCGTTACTCTGACACATGGCACGTGGATCACCTTTCCGATCCGCAGTCCGTGGTGCCAGAATCGATCATGCCGAAATATGCGTTCCTGATGGATCAGCCCATCGAGGGCGAATACATCCAAGATTTGATGGAAACGCACCGCTTTGTTGGTGTGCCTTATACTGACGAGATGATCGCAGAGGCCTCCGCCGACTTTATGGTGCAGGTCGATCCGCTCGGCGACACTGGCGGCCTGCTGGCACGTTACCCCAAGGCCGTTGTCAGCAACTTTGACGGTCAGGTCGCATTGACCGAAATGGATGCGCTTATCGCTTATCTTCAAATGCTGGGCACGTTGGTCGATTTCTCGACCTTCACACCCGACGCAAGCCGCTAAGGAGGCCTGTTTATGGATACCTATTCATTCATGCGCCAATTGGCCGATAGCTGGGTCCTGCTACTGATGACCCTGTTTTTCTTGGGCACCATTGTCTGGGCGTTTCGCCCAGGCAGCCGCAAGGAGCATGCCGACACAGCAAATATCGTGTTCCGCAATGAGACAGCGGCAGACACAACAGATCAGGAGGCCGGCAAATGAGCGACCACGATAAAGACATCGACCAAGAAACCGGCGTCGAAACAACCGGCCACTCTTGGGACGGGATCAAAGAGCTCAACAACCCATTGCCGCGTTGGTGGCTTTGGACGCTTTACCTCTGCATCGCATGGGGTATTTGGTATGTGATCGCCTACCCCGCGTGGCCACTGATCAAAGGGGCGACCGAGGGTTACAAAGGCTACTCGACCCGCGCCAACGTTGAGGCCGAAATCGATGCGGTGAACGAGGCCAACTCCGAGTTGCGCAACGCCCTGACCAATGTGGACCTCGCCACACTGACCCAAAACGAAGAGCTGAACCGCTTTGCCGTTGCGGGTGGTGCTGCGGTGTTCCGCACCAACTGTTCCCAATGCCACGGGTCAGGAGCGGCGGGCGCAAAAGGCTATCCAAACCTGCTAGACGATGATTGGCTCTGGGGTGGTTCGATTGAGGACATTGCGTTGACTGTAAACCACGGCATCCGCAACGAGATCGATCCTGACGCGCGCTGGTCCCAGATGCCTGCTTTCGGCGAACTCCTCGAAAAAGCAGAGCTCGACAATGTTGTGCAATACGTCGTCTCCCTGTCCTCGACAGAGTTTGACGCAGGCATGGCAGCCGCGGGCGCTGTGACCTTTGGCGAGCAATGTAGCGCGTGTCATGGTGTCGACGCCAAAGGTGTCCGCGACTTCGGTGCGCCTAATCTGACCGATGCAATCTGGCTCTATGGTGGCGACGTCGCCACACTCACCGAGACCATCACAAACTCTCGCTTTGGCGTCATGCCGCCTTGGGGCACACGCCTCAGCCAGTCTGACGTAAACGCCGTTGCAGCCTATGTTCACCAGCTTGGCGGTGGTGAATAAGAACCTCCCCTGTCCAACAGGAGAGAGCCCCGCAGTCACCTGTAGGGTAGACCCGTCCCCAGCCTGTTCGCGCATTCTGGGGGCGGGTTTTTGCTATCTTGACCTACATCAAAGACCCCTAGACCGTGGCCCCCTAAATAGACTTAGCGAACAGGTCTGGAATTGTTATGAACACTGTAAAACCACCGAAACTCTTTGCCGCTCAAGAGCCGATCTTCCCACGGCGCGTGTCGGGCTTTTTCCGCACATTCAAGTGGTGGATCATGGCGTTTACGCTGGGCATTTATTACCTTACCCCTTGGATCCGCTGGGATCGCGGCCCTGCCCTCCCTGACCAAGCGGTACTGGTTGATCTCGCCAGCCGCCGTTTCTATTTCCTCTGGATCGAGATTTGGCCGCACGAGTTTTACTTCGTCGCTGGCCTTTTGATCATGGCGGGGCTTGGCCTGTTTCTATTCACCTCCGCCCTTGGTCGCGTCTGGTGCGGCTATGCCTGCCCGCAGACCGTTTGGACCGACCTCTTTATCCTTGTCGAGCGCTGGATCGAGGGCGACCGCAACGCGCGGGTCCGCCTTTGGAAATCCAAGTGGGACATCAAGAAATGGCGTTTGCGCCTGACAAAATGGGCGGTCTGGCTGATGATCGCCGTGGCGACAGGCGGGGCTTGGGTGTTCTATTTCACCGACGCTCCGACCCTTGCCCGTAACCTCATTGCTGGCACGGCTCACCCCGTCGCCTATTCCACAATCGCGGTTCTGACCGCCACCACTTTCATCTTTGGCGGGTTTATGCGCGAACAGGTCTGCATCTACATGTGCCCTTGGCCACGTATCCAAGGTGCCATGATGGACAACGACACGCTGACCGTTGGCTACCGTGAATGGCGCGGCGAACCGCGCGGTAAACAGCGGGTTGAAGGTGCTGGCGATTGCATCGACTGTATGGCCTGCGTGAACGTCTGCCCGATGGGCATCGACATCCGCGATGGCCAGCAAATGGAATGCATTACTTGTGCGCTTTGCATCGACGCTTGCGATGATGTGATGGCGAAAATCGGCAAGCCACGCGGGCTGATCGACTATCTCGCTTTGTCCGATGAACCTGCTGAACGTGCGGGCAATCCGCCGCGCCCAATCTGGCAACACATCCTGCGTCCGCGCACCATTCTCTATACAGCGCTTTGGTCGCTAATCGGCTTTGGTCTGGTTTTCGCGCTGTTTATCCGCGCTGATATCGACCTTACAGTCGAGGCTGTGCGCAATCCGACATATATCGTTCTGTCCGATGGCTCCGTGCGTAACACTTATAACCTGCGCTTGCGTAACAAGCTTGGCGAACCGCGCGAATTTCAGGTAACAGTTAGTTCTGACGAAGCACTCACGCTCGAATTGGAAGGCCACGATGCGAACCGCCTCATCGTGCCGGCTGATACCTCCGAGATCCAGCGCGTCTACGTCACCGCCCGCCCACAAGACCCTGCGGCCAGTGTAGACGCGACAAGTATCCGGTTCTGGGTTGAAGACGTCGTCAGCGGCGAACGCGCATACCGCGACAATAGCTTTAACGGAAAGGCCCAATAATGGAAAACGTGAACGGAAGACCCATGACAGGTCGCAAGTTTCTCTTCATCATGATTGGTGCGTTTTCAGTCATCATTGGCGTGAACCTCTTGCTCGCATTCAAGGCCGTGGAGACTTTTCCCGGCCTTGAGACCAAAAACTCTTACGTCGCGAGCCAGACGTTTGACGCAGACCGCGCGGCACAATTGGCGCTTGGTTGGGATGTAAAAGCGGGTGTTGAAGCCGGCCAACTCCGCCTCAGTTTCCGCAAGGATGGCGTCCCCGTAGAGCCTGAAATCGTCTCTGCCGTTTTGGGTCGGGCCACCAACGTCGCCTCTGACCAAAACCCGATTTTGGTATTTGATGGCAATGACTTCACCGCCCCCGTAGACCTTGCGGCGGGCAACTGGAACCTGCGCCTTGTGGCAAAGTCCGAAGACGGGACCGAGTTCAAGCAGCGCATTATCGTTGACATGCACAGATGACTATCTCCGCCTGCCCAGCCTGCTCTGCTGCACCTTTAGCCCAAGAGATTGCTGCCAGATCTACGGGCGCGGGCGACATCGTTCTGTCGCTGCCCAGCATCCATTGTGCGGGCTGTATCGGCACCGTTGAGCGTGCCCTGATGGCCGTCGACGGCGTGACCGAAGCCCGCGTGAACCTCAGCCGCAAGCGCGTTACCATCGCCGCCACGGGCATCGCGCCCGAACAATTCGTCGAGACATTGGAAGGCGTCGGCTACGAGGCGCATATCCTCGATGCGCCAATGATGGCCAGCGTCGAGACGGATAATGAAGGGCGCAAACTTATGTTGCGCATCGCTGTCGCGGGCTTTGCGATGATGAACGTGATGCTGTTCTCGGTCGCCGTCTGGTCGGGCGCGGCCGAGGCCACGCAGAAAATGTTCCACTGGCTCTCTGCGCTCATCGCCGTGCCAGCCCTCGCCTTTTCGGCACAAGTATTCTTTCGCAACGCGTGGCAATCCCTGCGCGTGGGCGCCCTCAATATGGACGTGCCGATTTCCCTCGCCATCATCCTTGCCGCGGGCCTTTCGGTCTACGAGACCTCCATCGGCGGCGAGAGCGTTTATTTTGACGCCGCTCTGTCGCTCACATTTTTCCTGCTGGTTGGTCGCTATCTTGACCACCGCACCCGCATCGCCGCCCGCTCCGCCGCCCAAGAGCTAAGCGCCTTGGCCAGCCCGAATGCTGTTCTGCTGGTGGACGGCGTGCAACGCACCGTGCCTGTCACCACGCTGAATGTCGGCGACCTGATCCGCGTACATGTGGGGATGCGCGTGCCTGTTGATGGCGCTGTCACCCATGGCGGCTCGGACATGGACCGCTCATTTTTGACGGGCGAAAGCCTGCCTGTTCATGTAACCCTCGGCGACCAGATCGCAGCAGGTGAGGTCAACCTCACAGGCCCCCTCACCTTGCGTGTGACAGCCGTTGGCGAGGACACCACGCTCGCCCGTATGGCCGCCCTCGTCGAGACTGCCGAAGGTGCGCGCAACAAATACACAGCCCTTGCCGACCGTGCCGCGCAAATTTACGCACCTGCGGTGCATCTCCTTGCTTTTGTGACATTTATCGGTTGGCTCACCCTCTCCCATGACGTCGCCTTCGCGCTCAACATCGCGATTTCCGTACTGATTATCACTTGTCCCTGTGCGCTTGGCCTTGCCGTTCCTGCCGTCATGACCACCGCCACAGGCCGCCTTTTCCGCCGTGGTTTGCTCGTCAAAAACGGCACCGCGCTAGAGCGTCTTTCCCAAATCGACACCGTCGTTTTCGACAAGACCGGCACGCTGACCGAAGGGCACGCGCGCATTGACACGGCCGCAATGGACGAGACCACGCTTGCCCTTCTTGCGGCTCTCGCGCGCGCCTCCCATCACCCCGTATCAAAGGCCATCGCCGCCGCCCTGCCCAACGCCACATCCAGCGCCGAGATCACCGACGTGACCGAGCATGCAGGCCAAGGTATCGCCGTCATGTGGCACGGTCAGCCCGTCAAACTTGGCAGCGGCAAGTGGCTGGGTTGCGCAACCTCTCCTGCCCTGAAAATCGGCGACGCCCCCGCGATCCCGCTCCACTTTAGCGAGACATTGCGCGTGGGCGCTATTGAGGCCGTAGCCGCGCTCAAATCGGCAGGCATTCCCGTGCATATCTTCTCTGGCGATACGGCCGAAGCCGTTGACGCTCTCGCAGCCAAACTCGGGCCCACGTCCGCCCACGCGCATATGCTACCCGCCGACAAAATGGCGCGGATAAAGCAGCTGTCGGATGATGGGGCAAAGGTTTTGATGATCGGTGACGGGCTCAATGATACAGGCGCATTGGCGCAAGCCTACGCCTCGATCTCGCCTGCATCCGCGCTGGATGCGTCACGCGCAGCCTCTGATATCGTGCTTCTCAGCCGTAGCCTCGCGGAAATCCCTGACGCGATCAGAACGGCCCAATCGGCGCGTCTGCGGGTGCTTGAAAACTTTGGTATTGCGGCGGCCTATAACCTTGTCGCCGTGCCTGTGGCGATCCTTGGCTTTGCCTCGCCGCTCTCGGCGGCCATCGCCATGTCAGCCTCGTCTATCACCGTTCTCGTCAACGCATTGCGGGTCAAATAATGAATGTTCTCATCATCCTCATCCCTGTGTCGCTTGTGCTTGCGGGGCTCGGGCTTGCGGCCTTCCTCTGGACGCTCAAGTCGAAACAATACGACGATCTGGATGGTGATGCTTGGCGGATCTTGGTTGAAGACGAAAACGTCAAAGACGATTAGGGCAGCAAAAAGGGGACAGATTTCTCTGTCCC
>Ga0181561_10000006_pt1 | contig 160460 bp, 147 predicted proteins | sample 011ome_19_FD_133760 | JGI IMG/M metagenome (GOLD analysis project Ga0181561, IMG submission 133760) | Coastal salt marsh microbial communities from the Groves Creek Marsh, Skidaway Island, Georgia - 011510BT metaG (megahit assembly) | ecosystem: Environmental > Aquatic > Marine > Intertidal... | reverse complement strand
GTGATCACCTATGGATTTATGGATGTGGTCCGGACCATTCACCTGGATGGTGAATTTCCGGAAACGATCGAACCCAGCGTAACAGGCTATTCGGTTGGCAAATGGGAAGAAGACACTCTGGTTGTCAGAACGAAGGGTTTCGGCTCCGGATTCCTGCAGGCCCCAGGAGGAAGACCGGGTCCAGCTATCAGACACGGAGAGCAAATGGAAATCACCGAACGTTTTTTCCTTAATGAGGCAGGTAATGAACTTACGCGTGAGTATACGATCGTCGATCCCGTGTACCTAGCCCAGCCGCATACTCATCAGAATACCTCCGTGCTGACTAGCGACCCGTTCTTGGAGTACGACTGCGATGACCTGACGGTCGATAAGTATGCTGAGTAAATAATTTTGAATACTCAGTATAGGAGATTTTGTGCCGGAAACGAACTGCCTGGATTAAGCGTTCTTGGCGTAGTTAACTAAGCGTCCACCCTTTACGGTATTCGCGACGTATGAATGGCTCAGCTTCTGGCGCGTTGGTGGCTCGCATTTCCTTAGCGTCCCAATGGATTTTCTTACCGGTACGATACGCCACGTTGCCAAGATGGTTTGCCTCAGTTAGAAGGCCGGAATATTCAAAGTTGGAAAGGGTCGGAGCGCCCCCTTTGCACGCGTCAACCCAGTCTTGATGATGACCGTTGGCCGATCTTGGGATAAACGGTTCCGGTCCTTTAAAGCCGACGAATTTGTCTTCGGGGAGCAAGATATGCTTATTGTAGTCCGACAACAGCATTCCCTTGTCGCCGATGAACAGATGGCCACTGGACCACTGAGGGATTCCATGTTCTTTCCAGATTTGCGGCTTTTCCAAGCCTTGATACCAAGTCAGCTTTACCGGTGGCATATCGCCTCGGGCACCGTATTCATAAATCGCTTGCATGGAAGCGGGCGCCATGGCTTCGTGTGGTTTTGGCCCCTTGCCTTCAATCGTGAGGGGCGCTTCGAGCTTTAAAGCCCAGAAAGGAAGATCAATCCAATGGCTTCCCAAGTCGGACATGGTGCCGTTGCCGAAGTCCCACCAGCGATACCACAAAGGGCCTTCGAAATAATCGTTGTGGAAAGGAGTTTCTGGCGCGGGCCCTACCCATAGGTCCCAGTCCAGACTAGCGGGTATCGGCTGAGGTTTTTTGGGACGACGAATAACGATGTAGCGATCTTTCGCGTCGCGAGCAGCCTGTTCGCTCTCATGCCAGCCCCAGGCACGGGAATTCCAGACATGGGCTTCCCGAACTGGGCCGATCGACCCGGATTGAATCAGTTCGACCACGCGGCGATAGTTGTCGTTGGCGTGGTTTTGCGTTCCCATCTGCGTGACCACGTTTGCGTTGCGGGCCGCCATGCGGATGATGCGCGCTTCTTCGATGTTGTAAGTCAAAGGCTTTTCGCAGTAGACATGCTTGCCTAACTGGAGTCCTGGAAGAGTGGCAAAGGCGTGTGTATGCTCAGGAGTGGATACAACGATCGCGTCAAATTCCTTCTCATGGTCAAACAATCGGCGGAAATCTGTTGCCCGGCGGGCTTTGGGGAAAAACTTCGCCGCAATCCCGACCTTCTCCGCGTTCACGTCGCAAAGGGCGACAATGTTTTCCCCTGAGAAATAGCCCGTGTTTCGCTGACCGCGATTGCCGATACCGATCATCGCGATATTCAGTCGTTCATTTAAATTGTGACCTCTAAGGATGTTGGGAGCTGAAATGGTCGCGGCGGCTCCGACGACGGCGCTGGCTTTCAAAAAGGATCGGCGATTCATGGGCGTTGGGGTCTACTATTGGAGTTAACTTTAGGGACCATCTATGGATTGTGCAACAAGAACTTCACTTGCTCAGCGCTCAAATGGCGCCGGAGCCAGAGGAATTTTTGCCTTTAATCAAGTCATCACAGCTTGTAGCGCCGCTTCGTCGATCTCGATCCCGAGACCTGGCTTTTCAGGGGTGTACATGTAGCTGTTTTCCAGTCGGAGAGGCTCTTTGAGGATTACGTTGCCGAGCGGGTTGTCGCCGAACCAGTACTCCGAGGTGATGGTATTGGGCATGGCCGTTGCCAAATGGGCGCTAGCCGCGAAGTGAATGGCCGAACCGATGCTGATGTGAGGGGCGAAAGCGAGGCCGAACCCATCAGCCATCTCGGCAATCCGTTTGCATTCGGTGAGACCTCCGGCGCGGCATACATCTGGCAGGACGACGTCCAGTCCACCCGCGCGAATGAATTCCGCAGTTTCGTATCGTGAGGTTAGCGAGTCAGTCGCGATCGGTATGCGCAAGGCCTTGGCGATCTCGCCGTATCCGGCCACATCCTCGGGAGCGGTTGGCATTTCAAACCACATGCAGCCAAGTTCTTGAAGCTCGTACCCGATCTGCATGGCCTGAGCTCGGTCGTAGACACCTGCCGCGTCGGTGTAGATCAGGAAATCGTCGCCCAAGGTTTCGCGTACTTTTCGGATACTCTTGAGATCACCTTTGAATCCCCGGCCAATCGCCATTTTCAATCCCGTGTATCCACGATCTTTCAAGTCAGTCGCATCCATGGCCAGTTGCTCAAAGGCTTCTTCTGGCATATCGTAACTGAGAGCGGGCAGGCCAGATGCGTAAACCCGTACCGGATTTCTAAAGCAGCCCCCTAGTAGCTGGTAGATCGGCTTGTTGGAAGTCTTTCCAATCAAATCCCACAGAGCGATGTCGATCCCGCTGATCGCTTCGAGGTAGAAACCTGCCCGGTGACCACGGACACGCATGCCTGCATACATGCGTTCCCATAAAACGACTACATCGTGAGGGTCCTCGCCTATGACGAGATCGGTCAAAAGGAGATCGATGATTTGTTTGGTGGCCTGCGGCGCCACGGGAGCTTTCGATTCGCCCCATCCAACGAGTCCGTCATCCGTTGTCACTTTGACGATAACGGTATCGATGGTCTTGGAATAGATAAAGCGACGACGCAGTGGCGGAGGATACTCGGTGGAAAGTTCTGGCGAGCGATTCTCATCGCCCCAGCCTCGGCTCCCCCAGTAGCTTTTCTTGTCAATCGGCTTTGCCTGAACCGCGAAGGTTTCAATTTTGGCTATTTTCATAAAGTGTCTTGAGCTAGCATTAACATCACAGGGCCCTGTCCCCAAGGGAATACGCCGAAGGGTCGTGTGGCGTACATTTTCAATTCTCCGATGGGGGTGGCATCGCTCACCAGGTCCAACGCTCCATCGTCCTTAATGCACTTAATTGCGGCTTCACGGGCGTCTCGCTCCATCTTCCCGAACGCTTTGGGGTCGGTTAATCCGCCCGCAAATGCCTCGTGCAAAGCGAACGCAGTCATCACCGCGAGTGTGGATTCCAAGTAGGTTTCAGGATGGATGATAACGGTGTGCCATAAACCGGATTCGTCCTGATGCCGCTTTAAAGCGTGAATCAATCGATCGAGTCGCTCCCTAAGTTCCTGTCTTGCGGGATGGGAATCGGGCATTAGTTTCAATGTTTCGACGAGCCCCATCACTGCCCATCCGTTGCCGCGCGCCCATAGCTGCCCGTTGGTGCCGCAATCCTCTTCGTAACCATGCCAGAAAAGACCGTCGGTTTCGGAGTTGCTTTCGACCTGTAGCGCTCTTGCGTATCCAAGGATCTCATTCAATCCTTGATCCACGTAGGATTCGTCGTTGGTGATGCGTCCGAGTTGAAGGAGAAAAGGAGCGTCGACATCCATGCAATCAACCCAGATCTGTTTTCGCCAGCCTGGCAAGTCGGGACGATGCATCCGAGCGCCAAAAGTGTTCAATGGAAAAGAGGCATTCAAGGCAGCCAGTTTCTTGGCGGCCTCGAGTAACTCGGGCTCTCCGCCCTCTTCGTAGAGCTGTAGGAGCTCGGTTCCGGGGGCGATGTGCTCTTCATTGCCTCGAGCGACCCCTCGGACGACATAGGACCGTAGCATCGCGCTAACGAATCCATGATATTTGGGATGATTCGTAACGCTATGGGCTGCTTTCAGTCCACGAAGAGCTATACCTTCTCCGAAACCCCAGACTTTGAAGGGCCAGATCAATGAGCGATCAGCGACTCGCTGGAGAGTCGATAACCTATTTGCGTCTCCAGATTTTAACGTCGTCGACATAGGCATTCTTGGGTACGAGAAGTCTTAGGAGTCGCTTTGTCTCGTGGGCGAATCCTTCTGAGCGAAATGAGCCGATGGTAACGCCATCAATCGAACAAGTGATCTTGTCACCTGCTACGGTCGTGTATATCTGATGCCAATCGTTTACCGTAACTTTGTTAGGGAAGGTCACGCTCTTTGTTGCCAGGAGCGCTTCAAGTTCTGGGGAATGGCGGTTCTCTTTTCGGGCATCGCGAATCTTGAGATCCATTTCCCCGGTTTTCTGATCCGTAATCTTTATACTGTCAGAGCCGATCGTCACTTTAAATAAGTGTCCGGCCCAGACGGACTTGAGTCCCAGGTCCGCAAAATTGAGAGTGAGGGAATCGTCATCCTCCTCGAGTTTGAAACGAAGACCGAGTGTTCCATCTCTAAACTCAAACGCGTGACGCACCGAAGTCGCATGGTTTGCTTCCGCATGAGTGTAGATGTACATGTGTCCATCCCGTAGATCCACTTCCTTGTGGCCCTTGGCGGTCTTGTCGCTGCTAGTGGTCCACTCATTGCCCGGTTCGTCCTTCAGCTCTTGGGATTCGGAACGGTCGAAGGTATCCTCGAAAATGAGAGTGCCGAAATCGTGGGCCCAGGCTGTGGATACACTTAGGAGGCAGAATGATAGAATTGTATGAGGTCTCATGACTATTGAAGCTATCGGTGCGCTGACGCACAGTAGATTAGGAAATAGGGACGTCTCGTCAGCTTCGTTGCGAAAATGGAGTTTAGAGAACAGGCTAAGCGAATGTGATTCTCCCGACAAGGAAGGTTAGAGTCTACAGTTGACTCATAGGTAGGTCTGGAACCCCGGAAGGCTGAGTCCTAGCGCGGCTATTATCGAAAAAGTTTAATGCCGAGCTGGGGCTCAGCGTTCCCGTTAGTTTGATTCCGCGCTGGGACGCGGCATTCCCAGCCGCTACCCCCTTCGATACTTTTCCAGGGCATCCTCGTTGAAATGTACGCCGAGTCCCGGTAGGGTCGGCACTTCGTAGAGCCCGTCTTTCATTTCGAATGATTCAACCATAAGATCGTCTTGGATGACATGGGTAATGCTGACGGCATGCTGTACACCCGGGAAGGCGGCGGCTTGATGGGCTTGGAAGACTTGGGCGACACCCGTGAAGATACTGTGTTGGAGCCAAAGTGGAATGCCAGTTACCTCAGCCATGAGGGCTCGTTGGACGAGGGTCTTGCCGATCGGGCCGCCTGTGACGAGGGCCTGGAGCAATTCCTCGCGGATAAAAGGCATGGGGTCATGAGGATAGTGCTCGGCTAGTTTGAGAGGAAAGTGGTTCTTCAATTGGCGGAAGTGATCGAGGCTGCCGTAGTCGCACGGAGATTCGATCGCGAAGTACTGTGGAAATCGAGTGAGCCCTTCTCCGTATTTGATCGCTCTCTCCGGTGTCTTCCAGGTGCTGTTCGCATCTGCCCAGATTTTCAAGTCCGCTGGTACCGAAGAGGTGACCGCTTCGGCCTGTTCCACGGGATCTTCGAAATCCCGCGCTTTAACCTTGTGAACGCGATAGCCCAGCTCGTAACCGAGCTTCGCTTCCGAGGCCATCAGATCAGGCGGGAAGCACTGGCTCCACCAGGATTGAACAATGTGGGTCTTGGTTTCGGGCGCAAAGAGACGGGATACAGGCAAGCCCGATGCCTGGCCGATCAGGTCATAAATCGCCATGAGAATTCCTCCCAAGCTATCGTCCAAGAGAAATTCCCAAGGTGATCGACCGATGAGGCGATTGCAGATTGCTTTTGCTTGAGGCACGCTTCCTAGGGAATCTTCAACATTCAATAGCGCATCGCCGATCCCCACTAGGCCCTCATCCGTATAGAGCTTAACCAGCGTTGAGTCGTAGTAGTCGCGATTGATTCCCTGCTTGCGATAGACTTCGGCAAAAACGTCGCGAACCCGATCATGCATGGGAACGCGGACGGGAATCACCTCGTAGCGAGTGATCCGTTGACGCGCTGCGGATGCCGGGGTTTTCGCTTGGGCTTGTCCGAGTGCAGAAGGGACTAATCCAAGTCCGCCGAGGGCTGCCAAACTGGTTAGGATATCCCGACGTGAATACTTGCGCATGTCTAGAATCGTGCTCGATTTCCAAAACTTGTCAACGAATGAGAAGCCTTTGTTTCGGCTGGTGAGAGGATTGGAGTTCTTTGGTCAGTGAACGGTTGACTCAGCTCGGGCTCGTATTTTTATTGGTTGAGGGATTAGCTCCTTACCTCCCCGAACAGAATGCTAACAGAAGAACAGATTGCCGCGTACAAACGAGATGGATACGTCTCGGTTGAAGGAGTGCTGAGCGAAACTGAAGTTGCGGAGCTTAGGAGGGTGACGGATGAATTCGTCGAGCAGTCACGGCATGTAAAAGAGAGCGACGATGTTTTTGATTTAGAGCCCGATCACACTTATGAAACGCCTAAGCTGCGTCGCTTGAAAAGCCCGATTGATGTTCATGAGGTCTATCGAAATGCGCTTGGCCACGAGAAGATTCTCGACGTTGTTTCGCAGTTGATTGGATCCTCGATTTGGACCAATGGTAATAAGTTGAATATGAAAACGGGCGGTGGTAGTAGTCCAGTCGAGTGGCATCAGGATTGGGCCTGGTATCCATGTACCAATGATAATCTTTTGGCGGTTGGCGTCTGTATCGATGATATGAATGAAGCGAACGAATGCTTGTTGGGGATTCCGGGCACACATCGAGGACGGATTCTAGACCACCACTTAGATGGCCGATTCGTTGGAGCCGTGACTGAAGTCGACTTCGATGATTCATAAACTCAGAAAATCGAAGTGAAGGCGGGGGGCATTTCTATCCACCACGTCCGGGTGTTGCACGGATCCTTGCCAAACTTGTCACCGAATCCGCGAAGGCTGCTTTTGTTTCAATACTGCGCGGGGGATGCCTGGCCGCTAATGGGAATCGATTGGGAGGATTATGCTAGCAGCTTTCTGCGGGGAGAACCATCGAGTCAACCGCGATTGGCCGAAGTTCCGGTTCGTCTCCCGCTTCCCGCTCCGGAGAAATCGGGGTCCTTATACGAAACGCAATCGGTCTTAGGGCGTTCGACCTTTGGAAATGCCCGACTAAAGAATTAGGCAAGCAAATGGCTAGCGACGAATTGAAAGCGCTCATTGATCTCAGATGGGCAAACCCCTACAACCCGAGTCAATCGATCGATTCCTTACGAGGGAAAGGTCCTGACGGAGGACGTGTTCCGAAACCGAATACGGATGTCCAGTCTTGTGACATGGATGGGGTGTATGGAGAATGGGTTGTCAATGGAACGCCTCAGAATGAGGGAGTGTTCCTGTTCTTTCATGGGGGAGGCTACTATCGTGGCTCGGCCGAAGCGAGTCGCCGGATAGGGTCGAACCTTAGCGCGTCCTGCGGGTGCCGTTGTTTGACATTCGACTATCGTTTAGCTCCCGAGAACCCATTCCCCGCTGCAGTCGAAGATGCCTATTCCGCTTACCAGTGGACTTTGAAGCAAGGGATCCCTTCCCATCAAATAATTGTGGGTGGAAGCTCTGCGGGCGGTGGTTTAGCGGCCGCCTTGTTGGCGAAATTAAAAATGGAAGGGGAAGGTCAGCCAGCGGCCGCCGTTCTTCTTTCACCCTGGACGGATCTTACTCAAAGCGCTGCAACCTTTGCATCCAATCAGGACTCCGATCCCTCCATTTCAAAAATCTATTTAGACCGGATGGCGGGACTCTATTTGAACGGCGTCGATCCGAAGGACCCTCTAGCGTCTCCATTATTTTCCGACCTGGAGGGCCTGCCGCCGATTCTCGTACAAGTCGGGAAACCGGAGACAATGTTGGGCGATGCGGAAGCCTTTGCGAACAAAGCGAGGCATTGCGGGGTGCCGGTAGACTTTCAGGCCTATGATGATGTGCCCCATGGTTGGCACAATAGCGATCATGTGGTACCCGGAATCCCAGAGGCATTGGATGCGTTTGACAAGATCGGTCATTTCTTCAAGACTCATATTAAGAATTAAGGTAGCGGGCGATCTCCGAGCGCCCATTCTGCAAAACAAAATATTGTGGGCACTCGGAGATAGCCCGCTATCTAAAATTTGAATACATGCTGATTGATATACGAATCTATCAAACCAAGCCAGGCATGCGGGAAACGCATTTCGAGCTTTACGAAAAATATGGGCGGGCGCCACAGACCCGAATACTAGGAGAACCGTACTCCTATGTGAAATCCATCGAGGACCCCAACGAGTTCATCCTAATGTGGAGCTATGAGGATCTTGCGGATCGCGAGTCCAAGCGCGAGCTGATGTGGGATGACCCTGAATGGCAAGTGTACGTGACCCACAGCAAGGCCCTGGGAGCCGTCGTATCCCAATACAACAAATTGGTGGAAACGGTGGAGTAGTTGGTGCCCGAGCAGGTCCGCATTGTTCGCCGCTTCCTGACTCGACATGATCGGGCCGGTCGCGTTTCATGGTTAGACATGACAAAGCTTCCACCACGTTTGATTCAGGGTTGCGGTCGATCTCCGAGCGGCCACAAAAGGAAAAATCATAATGGGCGCTCGGCCCAGCGACGGGCTCAGGGTGGTGAGCTTTGTCGAACCAAGATCGCCCGCCCCCTTAGATTTCTGCAGGCAATCTTGATTGCATTTCTGTTAGGCGCGATTTCTCGGATGCCTGTACCCAGTGTATCCGCTGCTACCGACAAGCCCGTTTTACACGGCCGCCATTGGGTGGCGATTACGGGTAAGCCTCTCGGAGCAACCGCTGGGGCTAAAATGTTTGAGCGTGGGGGAAATGCGATTGATGCGGCCTGCGCGATGCTGGGCGTGGTATGCACAATGTATGACGATGTCGCCTGGGGAGGGGAGACTCAGGCACTGATTTTTGATCCGCGAACGGGTAAAGTGGTAGGAATAAATGGTTTGGGTGTGGCCCCTTCTGGGGCGACCGCGGAGTTCTTTGAGGGGATGGAGTTTGAGGGGCAGAAGTTAAAGTACCCGCCGGGTGAAGGACCACTGGCTTCGCTGACCCCGGGGAATCCGGGGGCGCTCATGGTCATGCTGGCCGAGTTTGGGACCTTGTCCTTGAAGGCGGTCTTGGAGCCCGCGATGCAGATGGCGGAGGGATACCCGATCGAGGCGGAGACGGTTCGGAAGATCGAGCGAAGCGAGGAGAAGCTCAAGCAATGGCCGTATTCAAGAAAGCTGTTTTTTCCTCATGAAGGTGCATTTCGAGAGGCCCCACGGGCGGGTGAAATCTGGCGTCAGCCGGACCTTTTGAATACGCTGCAAAAGCTGGTGGATGCGGAGCAAGCAGCGCTGGAAATGGGCAAGGACCGGAAGGCCGCGATTATGGCGGCGTACGACCGCTTTTATCGGGGAGACATTGCCGAAGCGTTTTGTCGAGGATCCCAAGAGATAGGTGGTCTGCATCAAGTCGAGGATCTGGCGAATTGGTCGGTCAAGATTGAGGAAACCGTGCAAACAACCTACAAAGGGATTGAAGTATACAAGCTGACTAGCTGGACGCAAGGGCCGGCATTGCTTCAGACTTTAAATTTGCTCGAACCGCTCGACCTTCAATCGATGGGGTACAACAGCGCTCGATACATCCACACGCTTTACCAGGCGATGAATCTCGCCTTTGCGGATAGGGATTTCTATTATGGCGATCCTGACTTTGAACCCAAAACACCGATACAAGGCCTGCTCTCCAAGGATTATGCAGCGGTTCGATGGAGGCTTGTTGATCCTACTTTCAATCTTCCAGACCTAGGTCCCGGAGATCCGTATCTCTTCCAGGAAGGAGACAATCCCTTTCCCGATCTTCTTAAAAACTGGTCTAATTTGAAGTCAGCTAAATATGAGGAATTCGCTGAACAGGAGAGACTGGATAAGGAATTTCTTTTGGGCACTACTTCTATCCAAGCAGCGGACAAGGATGGGTGGGCAATTTCCATAACCCCCAGCGGAGGCTGGTTGCCGGTACCGGTCGCGGGGAACACTGGCATTGGTATGAACCAGAGAATGCAGAGCTTCGTGCTCGATCCAGCAGAGAATCCCTACAACGTGGTCGAGCCCGGAAAGCGTCCCAGGGTCACTTTGACGCCAACGATCGCTTTAAAGGATGGAAAACCGTTTCTGGCCTGTGGTGTTCAAGGTGGGGATACTCAGGATCAAAATATTCTGCAGCTTTTTCTCAATATGGTCGAATTCGGGATGACGGTGCAGGAAGCGTGCGAGGCGGCGAACCTGACCAGTTTTCAAATGAGGAGTTCCTTTGGAGAACACGATGTGCAGCCGGGTAAGCTAACTCTGGTCGAGGAGGTACCGTCTTGGGTGCGAAAGGATCTGGAGCGACGAGGCTACTGGCTGAAATTTGAAGACAAAAATTCCGGTCCCCTCACCGCGATCTACTTCGACAGGGAGCATGGCACTTTCTGGGGTGGCGCCAGCAACTTTGGCGATGACTACGGAATAGCCTGGTAGCGCGGTCCTTCCCCGGTTATTTCCGGACCCGATTGTGGCAGGCGTTCTTCTGGTTCGATACTTTGAATGAGGATCTTTCTTTCTCTCCAAATCGCCGAATGGCTAAATACGAAAATTAATTCGTGAAAAATACTACATAAGACTTGCAATTTCGAACGGGATGCCGATGCATGTCCTCAACACATGGAAACGACGGGATACAGCAACGAACGCACTGAGGACGAAAAAAGGCTGCTGGAAGCCAACAAGAAATTAGAAAGGCAGGTGTTTTCATGGACTCGCTAGCCTTGATGGGGAACAACTTGCTGTCTCCCCCGATTATCGCGTTCTTTGTGGGAGCTTGTTCTACTTGGGTACGGAGCGACCTGAAAATCCCGGAGCAGCTCTATCAGGCGATGACGATCTATCTCCTCATGGCCATCGGGTTTAAGGGTGGGGTAGCTCTCACGAATTCTAGTTTCCTTGTTTTGGCAAAGCCGATGCTCGCTACCATACTGATGGGGGCGGCGATACCAGTAGTGATTTACATCGCTTCGCGTCGATTCCTCAAAACGAGTGTCGCAGACTCCTCGGCCTTGGCCGCTCACTACGGCTCAGTGTCGGCGGTGACCTTCATGGCTTGTCTCGCCTTTCTCGACCGATACCAAGTCAAATACGAGTCGTTCATGCCGGCCGTGATGGCGGTGATGGAGCTCCCCGCAATACTGATGGCGATGCTTTTGGCCAAGAAATTGGGCACAGACAAATCCGTTTCGCTGTCCAAATCGCTTCGAGAAGTGGCTTCAGGCAAGACCTTTGTTCTATTGATTTGCGGTTTGCTGGCGGGACTCCTTGCGGGAGAGCAAAGTCGGGCCCTGATTCATCCGTTCCTTGTAGCTCCGTTCTATGGAGTGCTGATGCTATTTCTATTGGAGATGGGTCAAGCAGCGGCTGGCCAGTTAGGCAAGGCTAGGGAGCTCGGGAAGCGACTGGTGGCTTTCGCTTTAGTGGCTCCTGTTTTGCTGGGCCTCTGCGGTTTGATTGTCGGGTATTTCATTGGATTGAGCCAGGGGGGCGCGGTTGTGTTTGGGGTCCTGTCGGGGAGCGCCTCCTACATTGCGGCTCCAGCGGCGGTAAGGGCGGCCTTGCCTCAAGCCAATCCGGGCATTTATGTGACGGCTTCCTTGGGAATCACTTTCCCGTTCAACTTGGCCTTGGGGATTCCGGCTTTTTATCTTGCTAGTGGTTGGCTGTATTAGAATTCAGGATTCAAACTGTAGAGATTACTAGAAGTGAGTGAACGAGAGTTGATTGAGTTGCTGCATCGGGGCGATGTGGCTTCCTGGAGAATTCGATTGGCCAAGTGGGTCGAATCGCCAAAGGCGCAAAATGGAATCGTTGCGATCATACTTTTGAACGCGGTGATTCTCGGGATGGAAACCAGCGACCTGGCCATGGAGCGATGGGGTTCTCTTTTGAAGGGACTCGATCTCTTTTGCCTGGGGGTGTTCATTTGCGAGCTGCTGGCCAAGCTAATCGCCTACCGCTGGCAATTCTGGCGAAATGGATGGAATGTTTTCGACTTCCTCGTGATCGCGGTAGCCCTGGTTCCGGGAGCGGGTCCTTGGTCCGTCTTGCGTTCCTTGCGCATCTTTCGGGTGTTGCGTCTCCTGACGGTTGTGCCTCAGCTGCGAAGAGTAGTGGCTGCGTTCATACATGCGATCCCTGGATTATCAGGTGTCATTGTCGTTATGAGCATCTTTTTTTACACCATGGGGGTACTCGCGACTAACCTTTTTGGAGATGAGTTTCCGGAATGGTTTGGAACTCTTGGAGCTAGCTTGTATTCATTGTTTCAGATAATGACTCTAGAAAGCTGGTCAATGGGAATTGCTCGCCCTGTTATGGAATCGTATCCTTGGGCTTGGGCGTTTTTCGTGCCTTTTATTGTGGTTGCGACCTTTACGATACTGAACCTTTTCATCGGAATTATCGTTTCTACGATGGAGGAGCTTTCCATGATTCCGGAAGCGGATTCGACTGATGTTGAGCTCAAGAACAAGCTGAAACGAATGGAAGCGGATCTAGCTATGCTTAGAAAGCATCTAGACTCGTGAACGCGTTCGCTGTCCCGAGGGATCGTTTCTTATTGCCCCGGGTCGGATTAAACTCGTAGAGCTAACCTCGCTCGAATCATGGGACCCCGTTCGTACATTCAATTGCTCTTAGCGTCTGGAGGATTGGCCGCGTTTGGCCAACAAGCCGACGGAGCGGTCGATTTTGCCCGCGATATCCAACCGATTCTTAATGCGAATTGTGTGGAATGCCATGGAGGGGTTAAGGCGGCGGGTAATGTTTCCTTCGTTTACGAGGATCGAGTGATCAATTTCGAGGGGAAATCGGGTGGAATTGTCGTAAAGCCGGGGGATGTAGACGGTTCGGAAATGATCTACCGCATCACTACTGACGACGAAGAGGATCGGATGCCGCCCCCGAATGAACATCCCGCGCTTTCGGATTCGGAGATTGACCTAATCAAGGAATGGATCGCTGGCGGGGCTGAATGGAGTGGTCACTGGGCGTTCCAGCCACCGAGAAAGCCAACCGTTCCCAGTTCGAAATTCGAGGATCGAGCGACCGGGGATGTGGATCGATTCCTCTTCAGTCGTTTGGAGAAAGAAGGCCTGGAGCCCAGTCCAGTGGAATCGCCTGGCAGGTTGCTGCGGCGCTTAAGTCTGGGGCTGACGGGCCTGCCGCCGAGCTTGGAGGAGCTCCGCATGTTTGAGTCGGATTTCGTTGAGGATGCTGATAGCGCTCTCGAAGCTGCGGTTGACGCGCTCATGAGCCGTCCCGCTTTTGGGGAGCGTTGGGCGAGCCTATGGCTCGATCTCGTGCGCTACGCGGATTCCGGTGGCCTGGGCCAGGACCAGAGAAGAACGATCTGGGCGTATCGTGACTGGGTGGTGAACGCTCTCAACGAGGACCTTCCCTTCGACCAGTTTACGGTCAAACAGCTAGCCGGCGATCTGTTGCCACGCCCGACGCTCGATGACCTGATTGCCACTGCCTGCCAGCGAAATACGCAGACCAACGATGAAGGGGGAACCGACGATGAGCAATTTCGCGTCGAAGCCGTAGTGGATCGGATAAACACAACCTGGCAGACTTGGGGGGCCGTAACATTCAGTTGTGTTCAGTGCCACGACCATCCCTACGATCCGATTCGAAACGACGAGTACTACCAGTTTATGGCCTTCTACAATAACACGGCGGACTCTGATTTAGAAAATGACGCCCCGTTGGTTGAAGTGCCGGACGAGCCGGGCCAGTACGAGGAAGTAACTACCCTGAGAGAGCGAATTCTCGAGTTAAAGCAAACCATGTGGGAAAGTGGTATGGCGTTGCGGGATGCTAGCGAGTGGCGAGGTTTAAAGGGGATCGAAGTCGAGTCGAATAATAGTACGCGTTATGCTGTAGTTGAAAAGCCTTCACACGATGAATTTCATACGGTGGGAACGGTTGAGACTCGAACCCATACTCTGATTGATTTGCCGGCCGCGGCCGCTGGATCTCAGCCAATTACGGCCCTGCAATTGACGGTACTGCCTCGAAACCCGGATACCGCGGTGCGGAACTCGGAATGGGGATTTCTGATCGATGACCTTGAGGCCTGGGTTGTGGATGAGGACGGCTTGAAAATCCCCCTTTGTTTCAGGGAAAGCGTGCCAGACGTTCCCGGACTTCCGACCGATCCGATGAAGCTAATCGGTCCTAATGGTGAAGGATGGGGTGCCGATTCTCGTATTCACTATGCACGGAAACTGATTCTCATCCCGGAGCAACCGGTAGCATTAAAGGAGGGAGAACGGCTTTCGCTCCATATCCATTGTAACAAGACAGGCCACGGTAGCCATCCCATGGCGATTGAGCGAGGCCTGCTGGAAGTTAGCTCGGATTCGCGTTGGTCCGAGTGGACCCTTGCAGGAACGGAAGGCTTTGGTTGGAGACAGGAGCTTGTTCAATTAGTAGAACGACTCTCCGAAATTCCGGGGACGACGGTTCCTATTATGGCAGACCGCCCGGATCAGCTCCTCCGTCCAACGCATATTTTCGAGCGCGGAAATATTTCAGAGAAGGGGGATCCAGTGTTTGCCGGCCTGCCTGCTTCTTTCACAAAAGCCGCGCCGTCACCAGATTCCCCCAACCGATTGGACATGGCTCATTGGTGGGTTTCCGAAAACCATCCGCTCACCGCTCGAGTATTTGTGAATCGACTCTGGGAACAGTTGTTTGGAGTTGGCATTGTACCAACCTTGGAGGACTTTGGCTCGTCAGGGGAGCGACCGACTCATCCTGAACTTCTGGACTACCTGGCAGTACGATTTCAGAAAGACCATGCTTGGAGTATAAAGGAAATTTTGCGCGAAATGGTTTTGAGCCATGCCTACCGTCAGTCGTCCCGTATGACACCGGAGCTTCTCGAGCAGGATCCTGACAATCGTCTCATCGCAAGAGGTCCGCGATTGCGGCTCACCGCAGAAATGGTTCGAGATCAGTCCCTTGCGGTTAGTGGGCTACTGTCGCAAAAAGTCGGTGGCCCGCCGGTCCATCCTCCCTTGCCGGAAGGCGTATGGCGTCCGTTTTTGAGCAGAGACAAATGGGAAACACCCGAACCGGGGGAGGAAGACCGTTACCGCCGCTCGCTCTATACCTATGTGAAGCGTAGCATTCCGTTTCCGACTTTCGCTACCTTTGATGCGCCCTCGCGCGAATTCTGTACGCCGCGTCGTCTAAGTTCGAATACACCTCTGCAAGCGCTGGTCATGCTAAATGACACCGTTTTTGTTGAATGCGCGGAAGCGTTAGCAGACCGGATAGACTCAGAGCTGTCGGATGACTCCAAACAGAGTCTTGCTCAGGCGTACCAGTTGGTGACCGGCCGGATCGCGGACGCGGAGACTATCAATACTTTGAATCAGCTTTATGAGGATACTAAAATGCATTCGCCCGATAGCGCTTGGACGGTAGTGGCCCAAGTGCTTCTGAACCTTGATGAATCCCTAACTTTCTAGCTCGTGATGAAACTTGAAACCTTGCTCAGCGAAGCCAACCGCCGTAATCTCAAGCGTGAGACCCGTCGCCAGTTTCTTACCCGTTGCACAACTGGTTTAGGAGCCCTTTATTTGGCGAGCCAGTCTAAATCCGCGAGGGCGAGCTCGAACGCGCCGAAACACGATCCTGCCAACCCGTTTAGCGCCCTGGCTCCCCATTTCGGTGGCAAGGCCAAACGGGTGATCTACCTCCATATGATCGGAGCCCCCAGCCAGCTGGAGCTTTTTGACTACAAACCAGATTTACAGCGCCTCGATGGTCAGGAATGCCCGCAGTCTTTTCTCAAGGGGAAGAATTTTGCCTTTATCCAGGGAACGCCTAAAATGCTGGGGCCCCAATTTCCATTCCAGCAGCAGGGTCAGTCAGGTGCTTGGGTATCGGATCGGCTACCGCATTTCGCTAAGGTAGTGGATGATGTCAGCTTTATCAAGACCTTGCAGACCGACCAGTTCAACCACGGTCCCGCCCAGCTCATGGTGCACTCCGGTCAGGCTCGAATTGGCTACCCGTCGATAGGGTCTTGGGTGACGTGGGGACTGGGAACCGAGAACTCAGACCTTCCGGGCTTCGTGGTCCTGCTTTCGGGGGGGCGCATTCCCAGGGTGGGCAAGGCGCTCTGGGGATCTGGATTTCTTCCTTCGGTTTACCAGGGAGTCCAGTGTCGCTCTCACGGCGATCCCGTTCTCAATGTTTCCAATCCGGAGAGCATTTCCCGAGAAATGCGTCGCAATGCCTTGGATACGCTGAATTCCCTCAATCAGAAAACACATCAGGACTTTGGCGACCCAGAAACACTGACTCGGATCGCCCAGTATGAAATGGCCTTTCGCATGCAGGTAGCCGTGCCCGATGCGATGGATATTACCAAGGAGCCTGAGAGCGTTCACCAGCTTTACGGGACAGAGCCGGGAAAAGAGAGTTTTGCTAATAATTGCCTCTTGGCCAGGCGACTGATCGAACGGGGTACACGCTTTGTACAACTTTTTGATTGGGGTTGGGACTCGCACGGCGCAGGACAAGCGGAAGCCTTGAATGGCGGTTTCCAAGACAAGTGCCGGGAAGTCGACCAACCCATGGCGGCGTTGCTGACCGACTTAAAACGCCGTGGATTGCTGGAAGACACGTTGGTTGTTTGGAGTGGCGAATTCGGGCGCACGCCCATGCGGGAAAACCGAGGGGGACGCGAAATGAAGCTAGTTGGGCGCGATCACAACCCTGGGGCCTTTACGGCTTGGATGGCAGGCGGAGGGGTTAAACCAGGCATGTCCTATGGCGAGACCGACGAAGTGGGCTACAGTCCCGCCGTTGATCCAGTCCCTCTGGAAGACTTTCATGCGACGCTTCTCCACCTGCTCGGCTTCGAGCACAAGAAGCTGAATTTCCCTTTCCAAGGTTTGGATCAGCGTCTCACTGGTGTGAAAGACGCCAAAGTGATCAGAGAACTGTTGGCATGAAAATTGGGACAAGTAGGAGCGGCTTTATGCCGCGATTAGTTTTTACGGCTGCCAAGCTGGGGCTTGGCGTTCCCAGAATCGCGGCATAAAGCCGCTCCTACATATTGAAATATGAAACGTCTGGCCTTTAGTTTCTTCGGTATTCTCTTCTTCGCGGGATTGCTCGGTATTCACCAATCAAGCGCGGCAGAACGACCCAACGTCTTGTTTATCGCGGCGGACGATTTACGGACGGAACTGAATTGCTATGGTCAAGCGCATGTGGTCACTCCGCACTTTGACCGACTGGCGGCTGAGGGCATCCTTTTTGACCGAGCTTATTGTCAGCAAGCGGTCTGCCATCCTTCTCGAGCGAGTTTGATGACTGGGAAACTGCCTGACACAATCGGCGTAACCAGCCTCTACACTGACCTGCGTGTGGCCGCCCCTGATGTCGTGACGCTTCCTCAACACTTTCGTCAGCATGGCTATGTAGCGGAGTCCTATGGGAAAATCTACCACAATGGGCATGGGCACCATGGGGACCCCGGATCATGGACCATCCCTCCGCACCGTTTTGGAGACGGGCAGCAATACATGCTGGAGGAGAATCGAGAAGCGAAGCGATTGAACCGCGAGCGTTTGGCCGCGGCCGACAAGGCCGGCAACTCTCTCGGTGGTCCCAAGAACGGACCGGCAGTCGAGAGCGCAAAAGATTCGTATACAAAGTACAGTGATGGAGCAATGATGCTCAATGCGAGGGCCGGGCTGAAACGGCTGGCAAATGAATCAACCCCATTCTTTTTAGCAGTTGGCTTTTCGAAACCGCACCTGCCCTTTAATGCTCCGGAGAAGTATTGGAATCTTTATGACAGGGAGGATATTAAGCTTCCCGGAAATCCTTACCCGCCCAAGGATGTCCCGTCCTACGCCCTCCATACCAATGGCGAACTGAGATCCTATCAAGGTGTACCCTGGAAAGGGGATATCCCAGACGAATTGACCTTAGAATTGCGTCATGGATACTATGCCTGTGTCAGCTACATCGATAGCTTGCTGGGAGATTTGCTAAGCGATTTGGATGCGCTGGGGTTGCGGGACAACACGATAATCGTTTTCTGGTCCGACCATGGCTTCAAGCTCGGAGAGCATTCTCTGTGGCACAAGCACACTAACTTTGAACTGGACTGCCGCGTACCGTTCATGATCTCCGCTCCGGGTTATCGGAAAGGAAAACGAACCGGATCTTTGGTGGAGCTGCTCGATATTTTTCCGACGCTTTGTGATCTCGCAGGCCTACCGATCCCAAAAGACTTAGAAGGGACGAGTTTGCTTCCCGTTTTGGAAAATCCGAATCACTCAGTCCGCAGCTTTGCTCGCAGCCAGTATCCACGGGGCGCGAATATCATGGGCTACGCGATCAAGACGGACCGCTATCGATACGTTGAATGGACGGATACGCGAGCCAACGAAATCGTAGCCAAAGAGCTGTATGACCATTTCATCGATGGACAGGAAAACGTGAACCAAGCGAACAATCTTAGCTATCAGGCAGAGATGGGTTTGCTTTCGGATAAAGTCAGCACGTTTAATGGGGCTCATTGAGAATGGATCCTTTTGTGTTTTGTTTTAGATTTTCATGAAGAATGAATAGGCCTGTCGTTATTGTCGGAATCGGAGAAGTCGCTGGCGTCCTCGCTAGGGCATTCCTTCGCAGCGGGTATCCGGTTTTACCGATAACGCGAGGCATGGACATCGTGGTGGAGTCGAAGGAGATTTCGGACCCCTTAATGGTAGTCGTGGGAGTCGGAGAGAAAGACTTTTCGTCTGTAGTGAAAACAATTCCTGATGGATGGCGGGACCGATTGGTCCTTATTCAGAACGAGCTGCTGCCTCAAGACTGGGTGGTTCACGGGATCGAGAATCCCACGGTTCTTTCCGTGTGGTTCGAAAAGAAAAAAGGCATGGACTACAAGCCGCTCCTGCCAACACCCATACTAGGACCCCATGCCGACTTGATTGCTGAATCGCTAGTCGGTATTGATATTCCTTGTACAGTTTTGGGAAATAGCGAAGAAATGCTCGTCCAGCTAGTGCAAAAAAATGTGTTCATCTTGAGGACGAACATCGCGGGTCTCGCACTGGATGAGGGTGCTACGACGGCCATGCTTTGGGGTGAAAACAGGCAGTTGGCAGTGGATGTTGCGAATAACGCCATTGACTTGCAAGAAGCACTAACGGGCCAATCCTTGCCACGTGACCGACTCATAGAGGGTCTGGTACAGGTGTTGGCGGCGGATCTTGATCATAAATGCAAAGGACGCTCAGCCCCAGCCCGTCTCGCCCGAGCGATTGAGCTCGCCGATGAAAAGGGCGTGGAGATAAAGTCAATTCGAGATCTGGCCAAACGTTTGGGTTGACGGATGAGCCGTCGGGATTGAATGCTTTATTTCCTGTGACTCGCTGGAGTTGAGAGTCATGTATCCAAATATCTCTGAAATCCCTTTTTGAATGGGGTTTTTGGTTTTTGGCTTTCAGTCGATGAATGGGCATTGTCACCGAATTCAGTTGCTTAAGAGGGATATGAATCTATGCGGATGGGATGGATCACTATTTCCACTCTTACGGGGGCCTTGGGCTGCAGCGTTACATGGTTTCGGACAAGCCTCGAACTGACTCGTTTGCGGCAGCGATTAAGGAAGTTGTTCAGGAGGGGGACGAGGTTATCGACGTGGGCACAGGCACGGGACTTTTGGCGATACTAGCTGCCAAGGCAGGAGCCAAGAAAGTCTATGGGCTGGATGACTCGGATATCGCGGAAGTTGCGAAGACGCTGGTCGAGCGAAATGGACTAACGGACGTGGTGGACATTGTACGGTGCAATGCCAGCAATTTTGATTTAGGAAATACCACGGATGTGATCGTGAGCGAATGGCTCGGTCTCCTTGCCTTTGCGGAAGCGATGCTGGATGATCTGATTGTGGCTCGAGACGCAAACTTGAAGCCCGGCGGTACTATGATTCCATCAGAGGTGGATGTGCTCTTGGCTCCAGTGAGCTGTCCCGATCTGTACAATCGGGAGGGGCCAGGTTTTTGGCGGGAGCCGATTCACGGGATCGACTATTCGATTTTGGAGGAATTGGAGCAAAATCAGGAACTGTCGCTGCAAATCAAGGTGCCGGCGGAGTCAATGCTAGCAAAAGGGCAGCCGATGGTTTCCTTGAATTTGGCAACTGCCTCGAGCGAGGACCCATGGGAACGCGGAGAGCTTGAGTTTGAAATGGAACGCGGAGCCCGTCTAGATGGATTCGTGGGCTGGTTCTCTATGCAGCTTTCGCCCTCGGTCCGTCTCGATACGGGGCCTGATTCCCTTCTGACCCATTGGCGTCAGATTCATTTCCCATTCAAGCCATTCGATGTGGAGGCGGGGCAAATCTTGAAGGTAAGGTACACCCTCGACCGTTCGGAAGAGCACTCTCGGGCCATCGTTCTTGATCTGGCAGTTGGAGAAGATCGCTATTGTTATCAAGTCGGATAGACATCTGGGCGGGCGATCCGTCGACGAGCTCAGGGTAGTAGCCAATTTTGAACCCGGATCACCCGCCACGTGAGATTGGGCTAGAGTTTCTTGTAGGGTACTTAACCATTGCCAAGGATCCGATTGGGTCGTTTGTTGAGCCAAGTGAATCGGTTTGCTGTTTTCGTTCGTTTGTTTGCCGCCTCGGTAATGGGAGGGGCCGTTTTCGCCGCTGCTGAAAGCGTCCGTTTGGAAATTGAGTCCGACGAGATCCTGCAAATTCCACAGTTAAGTGACGGTGAGCCAGCGGCGGGCAAGCGCGTTAATATAATAGCCCCCGAGTATTTGGATACGGAAGTTTTCCATACGCTTTATTTGCCAAAGAACTGGATAAAGGGGGGAGGAAGATTACCCATAATTTTTGAATACACTGGGAACTGTTTTCCAACATCAGGATCGACCGGTGAGGTTGAGGATGCGGGGCTAGGTTATGGACTGTCAGGAGGTAAGTATATTTGGGTCTCGTTGCCTTACATAAGCGAGAATCACAAGGACAATCAGGTGACTTGGTGGGGCGACGAACGCGCAACAGTCGAGTACGCGAAGGTCAATGTGCCACGGATTATTCGAGATTACAACGCGGATCCCGAAGCGGTGTTTTTGTGCGGCTTCTCCAGAGGGGCGATCGGGGTGAACTATCTTGGTCTGTATGATTACGAGGTTGCTCGATTATGGACGGCCTTTATTACTCATGACCACTTTGATGGGATCAAAGAGTGGAAAAATACCGATTGGGGAACGCCGATGGAAAAGTACCGCGCAGGAGCGATCGAACGCCTGATGCGAGTGGGTAGTCGGCCTTACCTTGTCAGCCAAAATGGTGATGCCTATGGTACGAAAGAGTTCATTGAATCGGTTTTGCCGACTACAGATAATTTTACGATCAGCAATATCGATACCAACGAGATCTTCGGGGGCTTTCCCCATCCAATAGCCGTTCATCCGCATAGTGATAGGTGGACATTCGTTCCGAGCAAATACCGCTTAAGAACGTGGAAGTGGATGAATTGGGTGGTAGAACTTTCAAAACTAGAATGATTGTAGGATTGTTGCCCTTTTCTTTTTGATACTCTGAGGAAATGGGCATTACCGTAGCGTCGATGCTCCTATGGGGTTATTTTCTGTATTGAGAATACAATACGCGTGGATATTTAAATTGGTTGCGAGATCTAGGGCTGAAGTTTTGGGCAGGATGGAAGGAGTGAGATTGAGGGCTCCGATGAAACGATTCACTGAAGATTAGCAAAATCGTCGTTTTCGGCGCTTGCACCCGTTGTCAGATTGGAAAACGTTTTATAGTTCAAAGGACTGAGCAGGAGGGTGTCCACACTGAGAGTCCCGTAGGTTTGAAATGGGTCGAAAAGAGATCAAAGCGCTAATTGTAGAATCGGATGCGTCGAGGACAAATCGGATCGTCGCGCTTCTGGAGAGATCAGTCGATCAACGGTTTCGTTGTTTCACTGCAAATTCCTTGGTACGGGCAAACAAGCTGCTTTTAGAGAAGCGATGTGACGTTGTACTGAGCTCCTTGGAATTGGTGGATGCCAAAGGACTGGATTCACTTGTTTCTTTTAACCCAGGTAGAGCGGATACTCCTGTCATATCACTCGTAGAAGGAGCAGAGCCGGATTCGGTCTTCAATGCCGCTCGAAGCTTGTCTGATGATTGCCTCTTTTGGGGAGAGCTTGGGGAGGATAGTCTAGTCCAATCCATTTCCTACGCGCTTGAGCGTCGGCGCATGCTTAGGGAACTGCAGGTTCAGCGGACTGAAAAAGACGGGGGGTATGAGAATTCCCATTATAGAGGGATCTTGGATAAGATTGATGAGGCGGTGTTTGTCGTCTCGAGAGAAGACGGGATTTTATTGTATTCGAACGAAACCGCTAAACGTTGGTTTGGCGCAAACATGGGTGAAGCCCTCGAGGATGTATTAGAGTACAATCTCCTTGAAGTTGACGAGGTAGAGATGGAGATCTCTATTAAGAATTCTAGTTATCCGCGGGCGGAGCTGAGGTCCTTAACTGTGGATTGGGGCGCGGAATTGGCGTGTCTCATTTCGATGCGGGACATATCGAAGCAGAAGCGAGCAGAGGACGCCTTTCTGGCGAGTCAGAGAAGATTGGATCTGGCCACGAGAGAAGTAGGGTTTTGGTCATGGAATCTGGCGAACCAAGTGGCGCAATTTAGTGATTCGCTACGAAGAACGTTGGGTTACGAACAGGCTGCGTTTTGTGACACGCTTTCAGGGTTTGAGGAATTGGTTCACCCCGAGGACAAAGAGCGAGTAAAAGCTGAATTTAAAGTTTTTGCCAGTGATGCGATATGTGATTTTGAATTGAAATTCAGGATACGTTGCGGAGACGGCCTCTATGCGAGCGTGGGAATGCGAGGCGGTCGCATTCCAATAGGGAATTTTGATCAAGTGGTGATTGGAGGCTCGTTGTTCCGACTGAGCGAAAAGAAGGAGCATTATGTTCTCACGAATTCTGAGACGACCTGTTCTGAAGAACCGCCGAAAGTTCAAAGGAAATCCGTTAAGAAGAATTTGGCAGCGGGCGGAATCGCCTTGATCGTAGACGATGAAGAGGTGCTTCGCAAAGCGCTAGACTCTATTTTGGCTTCCTATGGATTCACTACTCTCCTCGCCAATGATGGGGTAGAAGGGATAGAGCTTTACGAAAAACATCAGGGGGAAATTGAAATCGTAATCATCGATATGAATATGCCCCGTGTTGATGGAAGCAAAGTGTTTGAACGGATACGAAAGGATGGTGATAGTATCCCGATTATAATGACGAGTGGAAACGATGATATACAGGCACTGCCGTTTTCAGATGGGGAGAAGGAGAACTGCGACTTTCTCTTGAAACCGTTCGGACTAGCTGATGTGAAGCAAGTCGTCGATCGATTCGCAGGAAAACCGGTTGCCGTGGATTAGCGAAACTGGGCTTGGGGCGAATTCGCTCTAGATAAAAATGAAGGCTGGGTTTTCGAGGATCGTCTTGAGCGACTGGAGGAATTGGGCCCCGATCGCTCCATCGACAACGCGATGATCGCAGCTAAGGCCGATCTTCATTATCTCCGCGGCCTCAATGCTTCCGTTTTCACGGACGACTGGGCGGGCGATTGTAGCGCCAACTGACAGAATCCCTGCGTTGGGGGTATTGATGATCCCATAAAATCCGGTTACGCCGAACATGCCGAGATTGGTTACAGTGAAAGTGCTTCCCGACATTTCGTTGGGGGAAAGCTTTTTCGATCTGGCCTTTCCGATCAGTTCTTTCGCTTCAGCTGAGATTGTTTTCAGGGACTTTGCATCTGCATTTCTGATGACTGGTGTCAGGAGGCCGTCTTCGATTGCCACGCCAAACGAAATGTCGACGGAACTGTGCTGCCGAATGGTCTTTCCTGCCCAAGAGCGGTTCATTGCGGGTACCCGGCGTAAGGCTTCGGTTGCCGCTTTCAATATGAAATCATTGACGGTAAACTTGATCCCCCCTTGTTCCGGTGGAAGTGCGGCGAGTTCCGAATTGAGTTGTTTGCGCAAGTCTAGCAGCGCACCGACATCGATTTCTGATTCGAGATAGAAGTGAGGAGCGGTTGTTTTGCTCTCCTGGAGCCGTTGGGCGATGACTGCCCTCATTTGGGAAACTGGAATGTCCTCGGCTACGGCGATTCCACCCGACGTGGAAGCAGGGACATCAGTTGAGGTGGGCTGGGCCGCGGCGGATCCAGAACCCGCTCCCAGTACGTCCTTCTTAACAATTCGGCCATTGGGGCCAGAACCTGTCAATTTGGATAGATCGACGCCCTGTTGTTCCGCAATTTTCCGGGCGAGCGGGGATGCTTTGATTCGACCGGTCGTCTCCTTTTTTTCTGTAGGAGCAGTTTCGGCTTCTGAAGTTCCGGTATCCGATGATCCCTTTTCTGAGTTAACAGGTTCTTCACTAGCCTCTGAGCTTGCTGGAGTGTCCGTTGCCGGCGTGGACTGGATGTCAATTGATTCTCCTTCTTCGCCGATGGCGCAGATGGGAGATCCAACCGGTACTTGGGTACCGACGGCGGCGATCTGCTTCAAGAGCACACCCTCGTCAAAGGCTTCCAGTTCCATGGTCGCCTTGTCGGTTTCAATCTCTGCAATGACGTCGCCGGACTCTACAGAGTCGCCTTCATTCTTTAGCCAGTTAGCGACGGTTCCCACTGTCATGGTGTCGCTAAGTTTGGGCATGTCGATTATTGTGGCCATATTCTATCGGAAATATTTTTGGGTGATTTTATCGATTCAGCAGATCTCCAGTACTTTCTTTACAACCACATTGGCTTTGGGAAGCTGAATTTTCTCGAGGGGTGGACTGTAGATAGCGGGCGCGTCGATCGCGGATATCCGTTGGACGGGAGCGTCAAGGTAGTCGAAGGCTTGGTTCTGAATAAGGTAAGCGATCTGGGCATCGACACCACAGAAGGGTTTATTTTCTTCTACCAGCACGGCTCGATTCGTCTTTTTGACTGAATTGACAATCGTTTCCTCATCCAGTGGTCGGATCGATCGCAGGTCTACGACTTCTGCATCAATGTTATGCTCCGCCTTCAATACTTCTGCTGCTTCCAAGCAAACCAGTACAGAGGGTCCGTGCGCGATTAGCGATATGTCGGTGCCTTCGCGTGCAACCTTTGCCTTCCCGAGTGGGACCGTGTAGTCTTCGTCCGGAACTTCGCCCACGTCGTTGTACATGATAGTACTCTCCATAACATAAACCGGGTCGTTGTCACGGATGGCGGACTTCATTAGGCCTTTGGCATCGTAAGGATTGGACGGGCAGACGACTTTAAGACCCGGGGTGTTGGCGATAAAGTTTTCTGGAGTGTGAGAGTGAGTGGCTCCGACGCCCGTGCCGCCGTTTGCGGGTCCTCGAATAACGATCGGCACATTGATTTTTCCTCCAGACATATAGCGGACGCTGGCGGCATTGTTGATGATCTGGTCCCAGGCAACGTAGGCGAAGCTCCAGAACATGAGCTCCATAACGGGTCGTATCCCAAGCATGGATGCACCAATTCCCATACCGATAAATCCCGCTTCACTGATGGGAGCATCGACGATCCGTTTGGGTCCGAATTGCTTCAGAAGCCCCTCTGTAACTTTGTAAGCTCCATTGTATTCCGCAACTTCTTCGCCGATAATTACGACGTTCTCATCGCGTTTGAGCTCTTCTATCATAGCGTTTTTGAGCGCTTGACGGTAACTGATTTCTGACATGATAAAATTCCCTGATTGATTATTCGTATCGAAAAGTAGGTTACGAATTTAATCGTTGAAGAAAATTCGACCCTCGGATTGCTTTTGATCTGGGTTGTCCTCTTCCCAGTACACGTCCTTCAAGATATCCTCTTCTACTGGAAACTCGCTCTTTTCCGCAAAGGCGGCAGACTTTTCTGCTTCCTCTTTAGCTGCGAGGTCTATCTCTTTGATGCCATCGTCATCCAGCAGCTTGGATTCTAGCAGGTATTCGCGGTAGAGGATGATGGGGTCGTGGTTTTTACGGTAGTCGTCGATTTCCTCCTTGGAACGATATTTCTTGTGATTCGCGTCGGCGATGGAGTGACCTTGATACCGGTAGGTATGGATTTCCAGAAGGGATGGCTTGGATTTGTCTCTGGCTAGATCCATCGCTTTCTTAACCCCTTCGCGAATATCGAAGAGGGATTCTCCATTAATTTTGGCCCAGTTTATGTTGTATCCATTCGCTCTGGCAGCGATACCCTCTTCAGGATGAGCGCTGGATCGTTCTTGGGAGGTCCCCATCGAGTAGCCATTGTTCTCGATAATGTAGACAACAGGCAGATCCCATAGAGCAGCTATATTCAATGATTCGTGGAAGGCCCCTTGGTTGACGGCTCCATCTCCAAGGAAGCAAAGGGCGCACCCTTTTTTTCCTTGGTATTTCAGGCCATATGCCAGGCCGGCTCCCAGAGGCGTTTGCCCCGCAACGATTCCGTGTCCGCCCCAATAGTTTTTGCTGGGGTCGAAGTAGTGCATCGAGCCACCTTTTCCTTTGGAGCATCCGGTAGCCTTGCCAAAAAGCTCTGCCATGCATTCGTCCATGCTCATCCCAACGGCGAGAGCGTGTCCATGATCACGATACGCAGTGATTACGTGATCGTTTTCTTCCATTAAAGAGACGCAGCCGACAGCGATTGACTCCTGCCCGATGTAGAGGTGGAGGAAGCCGGCGATTTTCCCCTGCTGGTAGGCCCGAAGAGACCTCTCCTCGAATCTCCTGATTCGGACCATCTCCCGGTAGAATCCAATCAGCTCTTCGGACGTCAGTTTGGCGTTGGCGGGAGTTTTGGCCTCTTGGGCGAGGTTTGCCTTAGTTGGCTTGGTTCGCGCGGACTTCTTTGTGTCGGTGGTTTTGGTCACGATTTGAGTATGTTCTAATTTGAGCCGGAAGAATGATGGCAATTTTCTTCAATGATCAAGGGCATATCGCAGATCCTCGAGTTTCTTGCGGGTATTTGGGCGTCAGGATCTGCCTTCCGAACCTTCAATTACTTGTTCCACTACGATTTCCAAGGGTTGTCCTGGCTCGCAGTTCGCGCGGGCGGACACGAAACTGTCTCTGTAGTTGTCGTAGATCGCCCAAAGTCCTTGGCGGTCGGTTTCAGGTATCGGGAGGGAATCGATCTGTTCTCGCGAGAAGAATGAGAACCGACCTTCGGCGATGGCCTCGGGAAGTTCAGGAACCGCAAGTTGGCTGTCGAATAAGAACATTAGCCAGTGATTGCTCCCTTCGTAAGCTTTCTCCGCGATCATACAAAAGAGGTGGAGTTGGGAAGGGTCTATTTTAAGACCAATTTCCTCGAACGTTTCTCGAGCAGCGCATTGATGGGGGGATTCTCCGGTCTCCATCTCAAGCTTTCCGCCGATCGGGCTCCAGAGACCCTGATTAGGAGATTTCTTTCTCTGTAGCATCAGGAACTCTCCTTTGGGGTTTCTGATGAAGATCAGGACGCTTATCTTGTACTTCATAGGATCTGGTGGAGTTCAGGCAGCGGAGAGAAATAGGAGCGTCAAGCGGAAAGCGAGAATCAAAAAGACGCGGAGAGGCGCGCAAAGTCTTGCGGGATATCAATCCTTTCGCTAACCAAGGACAATGCCTCGCCAATTCAGTATTTTCAGCTTTCTGCTGATCCTCTGCTTGCCCTTTCTAGTGGAGGGATCGGTTGGAGTGCGTGACATTGAGTTTGACCGCCTCAACGGGAATTCTTCATTAGGCGATTGGCTAGAGTGCACGATCGAAGTAGAGGTGAGGAGAGATTCGCAGGACCCGACACGCAAGAATCCGAGTTATGTGGACGATTTGGTGGTGAAGCTCATGCTCGGCGTAGAAGCGGAAAGCGAGGCGGGTAAAACTTTCGAGTTCTTTCGGGCTCATGCATCCCTGGTCACCTTGAAAGAAGGGCGTAACTACGTACGATTTTATCTGCTGCCTGAGATCTTGGAGCGGGACCGTATACGGAATGAAGTTCATTCCTTTTTGGTTCAGCTAGAGCGGTCTGGCGTCCCTGTTTTCGAGACGGTCTCGCGGCAGTTAGAAAGGCCTCAGGTCAAAGACAGTTTCCTGAAACGGATCGAGGAAGAATCCTCTCAAAATGATGGAATCCTCCTGCCGCAGTTTAAAACGCCTTTCTCTGAGGCCTATTCTCGCGAAACTCCCAGCTACCGAGACTTGGACAGTCCAGTCTCGGCTCCTTAGCGCTTAAAAAGATGGCTCGCCTGAAATCGGTCGATTTTTGGGGGTTGCGCCGCTGCACAATGAGTGATTTTGCTCATTGTCGTTAGCGAATCGCTCTTTGTTTTATGAGAGGGAACGAGCAATTCGTAGTGTGTGGGAAGTAATTGAGGGTTAGATGGAGCAGTGCATCGGTGTAAACGCTCGGTGATCGACCGTTTTTTCTTGTACCGATCTGATGCATTTCAAAAAATAGTAAAGAATCGTAAATGAGACCTCCTCAATACTTAGTTGTAAGCTGTGGCTCGATCCACATTGCCGCTGTTCATCTATCGATGAACACAAGCGGTCGCTGCGAGCTGGTCAACTACTGGAGAAAGGAGCTAGACCAGTCTCTCAGCGAACCCTTGCTCTGGCTTAAGGCGGCGTCACAGTCTTTTGGCGATGTCCGCTCTCGCTTCAAGGGCGACATGCCGGTTGGGTACGCAATTCCGGGCAATCTGGTACTAACGAAGTACCTGAAAATTCCCCAAGTTCCGGTTAAGAAGAGGGAGAAGGTGGTCGCATTTGAGGCCAGGCAGAATATCCCATACCCGATCGCGGATGTGGCTTGGGATGACTATTTGATCGACGAGGATGACTTGGATTTCGAAACCGTCATCGCCGCATCCAAGTCTGAGCTTGTGGAATCGCTCTCACTTTACGGAAAGCAATCCAAGATGGATCCAGACGTTATTGAGCCGACTTTTGTAGGTTTGATAAATGCCTTTAGATTTAACGAACCTGAAGCCAGCGGGTGTTCGCTTCTTCTGTCGATCGGGGCAAAGTCCACCGATATTGTCTTTTTCAATGGCAGCAAGTTCTACTCAAGAAATGTCTCTTTAGGGGGGAACACCGTAACTCAGGAAATCCGAGGCGCCTTAGACCTGCCCTTTGATGATGCTGAGAAGATCAAGCGAGCTGCGATTGCGGGTGATCCTTTGCCAACGGGGGAGCACATTGCATTCCGAGAGGCTCAGGACAATTTCCTCAAGAAACTCAACGTAGAGATCAGTCGAACCCTCGCCATTTACAAGAATCACGGATATGACGACGATCCGGTCCGGTGCTTTATGGCAGGAGGAGGTTCTCTGCTGCCGAACCTCCAGGGTGGTTTGCGAGACCGTCTCGGCATACCTGTGGGGCACTTCGATCCCCTAAAAGAGGTTCGCGTGTCCGCCGCCGAATCCTCAAACGGACTATTGCCTATCGACCAGATAAGCCCTGATTTCGTAAATCTTCAGCAAGAGATTGAAGCATTGTCTCTGCGGGGCCGGAGCCAGTTCATTGCCGGTGACATCGACGGAGCGGAGTCTTCCTTCAAACAAATCGAAGCGCTCGATCCCAACAGCGCGATGGCGAAGAGCTTTCTCGTGAAAATCTCTCAAGAAAGACAGTCATTGGCTTACCTGAATAAACTGAAGTCTAGGGAACAGCTTCTGGAAGAAGTCTCGAGCGCCTGGCAACGTCCGGGAATTTATGAAGAGCGTCCAGATGTAAACCCAACCGTACTAGGCCCTGCTCCTTTACTGCAAAAGCTGGATCGGATTGTTATAGCCAATGTTAATTTTACGGAAGTCCCTCTTAACCAAGCAGTGAATACGCTTAGCGCGATTTCAGAGGATTTCGATAACACAGATATAGGCGCGCCCGGAGTGAATCTAGTGCTTCTGGATCCAGAGCGGATCAATCCTACTGTGAATATCACGCTTCGCCATTTGTCGCTGAGACGAATTTTGGACTTCATTGTGGATTCTGTTGGATTTCAATACGAAATCCAGGAAGATGCGGTTGTTCTGCGTCCTGGAGGTGAGAATCGCAATCTGAATACAGAAGTATTTCCCGTTTCAAGGTCCACTGTAATTCGAATGACTGGATTGTCGGGTTCCTCGACTGAAAGCGCGTTTGATGCGGATCCCTTCGCATCTGGTGGCGGTACTTCGTCGCCTGCTCGGGGAATGGCCAGCGATGCTTTCACTATCCAGAATTTCCTTCAACAAGCCGGGGTCGACTTCAGTAACACGGAAGGGAGCACGATGGCTTACGACGGGTCCGCAATGATCGTGACCCAGACCACGCGAAATTTGGAGCGTATCCGAAATATACTGAATCGGTATACCGATGTTAAACAGGTCGAGATTGAAGCGAAGTTCCTCGAGGTCCAAGAAGGAACAATCGAAGAATTGGGATTTGATTGGATGCTGACGCATGACGATAGTCGGAATAGCAGCAATCCAACGGGCACAGGAGAGGACTACCGGAGTTCACTTAGAAGTCTCTCTGATACGAGTTCCCCCTCAAACGTATTGAGTGCAATATTGATCGATGGACTAGAAGTTGAGCGGATTACGCCTCCAGATATTCCGGGAGGCGTGCCTCTTGGAGTAGGTAGTGAGCCTTTGACACGAATTTTTGGGGACATCGGAAAAATGAGTCTAGACGTTGCTGTTCGCGCGCTTTCTCAGACTTCCGGATCGGACCTATTAAGCGCTCCCAAAGTAACGGTGCTTTCCGGTAATCAAGCAGAAATAAACGTTAGTCAGGAGTTTCGTTATCCGACCCGCTATACCGATACAGAGAGTAATGTCGGCAACACCAGCGGTAGCATCAATGGCGGAGGTGCTGCTGGGGTAACGATTACTCCCGGTACGCCTGAAGATTTCGAAACTCGAAATATAGGGGTTGAGCTTTCCGTAACGCCGATTGTTGAAGAGGATGATTATAGCATTACTTTGGAGCTTAATCCAAGTGTGACCGAGTTCGAAGGATTTGTGGAGTATGGAGGGCCCAGCGTTGCCTTGACTGCTGACCGGACAGTGAAAGTTCCTTCAGGTTTCTATCAACCGATTTTCGCGGTGAGAGAAATCTCGACCAAAGTTACTATTTGGGACGGAGCGACTGTGGTCATGGGCGGATTAACGCGAGAAGACGTGATTACGGTTAACGACAAAGTTCCTTTTCTTGGAGACATGCCATTCTTTGGGCGGTTTTTCCGCTCTGAAGGAGAGACTTCCTCCAAGAGGAATCTGCTGATATTCGTTACGGCAAATCTGGTTAGTCCTGGTGGGTCTCCCAAGCGTCAAACGCTACGAGGGGTACAGCCGGGGGCACTTTTCCAGAATCCGACAATTGTAACCCCGGGCGGAAGCGAGTCGCGAAGTCAATAGGCCGTCGACTGATACGCCTCTCGGTTATTCGTCATTTGATATTTGCGCTTCCTCGCGCCGATGCGCGAGGATTGCAGCATGCCAAAATATTTGCTCGTTGACGGATTCAATATGGCGTTTCGCGCCTTTTATGCCGTTCGTGAATTAACCCGTTCCGACGGATTTCCAACGAATGCGCTCTACGGGTGGGTTCGCTCGATGTGGAAGCTCGTGGACGATCAAAAGCCAGATGAGACGATTGTCTTCTTCGACCTTGGAGGAGCCCAGGCGAAGCTGGCATTATTGCCTGAATACAAGGCGAATAGGGGTGAGACCCCCGAGGATTTTGAAAAGCAGGTTCCGATTATCAAGGCTCTTACGCAAGCGATGGGGTACGGGATTTACGAAGAAGACGGGGTCGAGTCCGATGATATTCTCGCTGCCTATGCGAATCGGTTATGTTCCAGGGAAGAGGATGCCCATGTTATGATAGTAAGTGCTGACAAGGACTTTGCCCAATCGGTGACAGATCGAATCCATATGCTGTTGCCGCCCCCCACGGCGAATCCAAGACTGGGGTGGCGAGTACTCGATCCAGAAGGCGTAGAAACCAAGTTTGGAGTGAAGACGACTCAAATAGCAGACTATTTGTCGCTCATCGGAGATACGTCGGACAATATTCCCGGAGTTCCTGGCGTGGGTCCTAAAACCGCTGTGAAGTGGTTAAATGAATACAATGATATCGAAGGAGTTGCCCTTAACGCAAGTAGCCTAAAGCCAGTTCGATTTCAGGAGATTGTTCCGACGATGAGTGAACAATTGGCCATCAACCGGAAGATTATCACTTTTGATCCAGATTGTGGGCCGGAGTTTATTCCTTCAGGTGTGGTCGATCCGACTAGTCTTTTCAAAATTCTAGAAGAGATGGAGATGAAAACGCATCTTGAGGAAGCTAAGAAGCGATATTCTCAGGGTGAGCTGGCTCTGTAGGCGATTGCCTTTCTGAACGTATTTCGCTTTTTCAGGCTGTGTAGGAAATGTTTCGTTTATCGAAGTGAACGTTTTCTGGGCGGTTACCCAGCCTGTCCAATATAGTGTTGGCCGCGTGCGGCTCATAAGGCGAAACGGTGGTGCCAAGGGGCAGATTTGAACTGCCGACCAAGAGCTTATGAGTCTCCTGCTCTACCACTGAGCTACCCTGGCAACCGTTAGAAAGGGAGGAAAAAGTGCTCCTAATCTAAGTCAAGTCAAGTTTCCTTTAGATCTGGTGTGGATGTTCCGTGGGATTGTCCGTCTATCCGCAACTCTGATGGAATAGATCCAGGGCGTCAATTCGCGGATATTTTCTCGAGGAGTTTTCTGATTTCGGCTTCGGGCGCCTCATGTTCTTGCTCAATCGCTAGTTTCAGGGCTCGATTCAGTTCAATCTTTGCCTCCTCCGTTCTTTCGAGAACTATTTGGCATTTCGCTTTGAGAATCGAAGCCATCATCCAGTCCGGCTTCTTTTGCTGGCACTGTTCGAATAGAGGAATCGCCTCGCTGGGATTTCCCTCATCCATAAGCGCTTGGCCGAGTGAAAACCGGAACAATTCATTTTCAGGATTCGCGGCGAGGAGTTCTTTGAATTTCTCGGACTTCATTGTAATCTACCTTTTGTTGATCGGATGACTGGAATTCATTGGCGAGGCGGGATCCTTCGATGGAGTGGAGAGATGGATTCATCAATGTCGCGAAAACGCTCTCCGCGATCTGATTGGTTCATGCGAATGAACTTGGATTTTGGTAAACTCTGCAAAAATTGACGACCATAAGATTTCTGCAGTACGCGCGAATCTAGAATCGTGATGATTCCCTGGTCGTCTTTTTTTCGTATTAGTCTGCCGACGCCCTGTCGGAACTTAATTAGAGCCTCTGGCAACGTCATTTCTGCGAATGGATTTCCACCTTGCTCTTTGATTCGCTCGGACTTCGCTTCAGCGATGGGGTGGGTGGGAACATCGAATGGGAGCCGCGTCAGTATGACTTGCGACAGAGCGGGTCCTGGAACGTCTACGCCGGTCCAGAAGCTGTCGGTTCCAAAGAGAACGCCATTGCCAGATTTTCGCAGACCGGCGGAAAGTTCGGATCGATTGAGCCCTTGGCCTTGGGCAAAGAACGCGCGACCGGAGTCGAGAAAGTGAGATTCAAGCGCATCACCGGCCTTTCTAAGGTCCGAGTAGTTAGTGAAGAGGACAAGCGTACCCCCTGCTACATGATCCACGCAGAATTTAATGTAGTCGATCAGTGTCTCGATTGCCAGTTTCGCTTCTTCGGGAGTGGGAGCGGGAATATCGCTGGCAACGTAGATCCGGGTATTGGCTTCGTAGTCGAAGGGCGATTCGACTCGGTGGGCGGTTTTGCCTTCGGCACCGACTTTTAATTGAAAAGGGACTAAGTCTTGGGCGATCGAGAGCGTGGCGCTGGTAAGAACCACTGAGCGATCTTCGCCAAACAATTCTTCACGGAGGTAGGGAGCGATCTCAATGGGCGCGGTGCGAAGTGTGACAATTTGGTTTCTCCGGCCGCTTCGTTCAATCCAGTGGACATGATCCTCTTCTGCTAGGTCGATGAAACGTCTAATCCCTGCGTAGTAGCTGTGCACTCGGTTTCTCTGATCCTTGAGCTCGTCGTGCATCGCCCCGTCTTCGATCTTCGAAAGAATGCCATCCATAACTTGGACCACTGCTTTAAGCGGAGAAACAATGGTGGGCTCGCACCAGTCAGGCTCTGAAATGCGGGCAATGGCGCGTTGCGTCAGTCGAGTGGCCGCAAGGTATCCAAAAAATTCCTGCGAAGCTTCTTGTGCGTCTACGATAGCTTGAAGCTGTTTAGGGTGAGCCCACTTGCGAACGACACCTGACTTTCGTTTCGGATTAAACAGACTCTTAAGTTGACGATCGAGACCATAGGAGCTGATACGAGCTCCGAAGTGTTCAGTCGCAACTTCGGCAGTTGTATGCGCCTCGTCAATAATAAGAAAGTCCTCAGGAAGGAGAATCCCCTTGGCGTTGGGAGCCAGACCTCCGGCACTCAGAAGCGCAAAGAGCAAGCTGTGGTTTACGATGACCACTTGGGCTTTGCGCATTTCAGCCCGAGCTTTTTGATAGTAGCAGGTATTTGGGTTGCAATTCTTTCGATTGCAGGCAGAGCCTTCGGCATTGACCATTTCCCATACATCGTAGTTGGGAATTGGATTCATATCTTGGCGCAGGCCCGATTTAGTGTTTTGCGACCAGTCTGCGATCCGTTTCAGCTCATCAATCTCATCGTTTGGGAATAATTCCGTCTTGTTAGCAATCGCGTTGGCAAGGCGGGTAGGGCAGAGATAATTTCCTTTCCCTACAAGGATGACAGACCGAAATTCGGCATACTTTTCCAGTTCGGGAACTTTGCGAAATAAAGTGCGGCAAATCGGCAAGTCGTTTCTTTCGATCTGCTCTTGTAGGGCAATCGTATTGGATGAAACGATACAGGGTCTTTTCGAGTCGATAGAGTGGATGATTCCTGGAATCAGATAAGCAAGGCTCTTCCCGACACCGGTTCCTGCCTCAAAGACAAGCGGTTGGTCTTCCTGCATGGATAAGCTTACCGCTTTGGCCATAGAACTTTGTTCAGGGCGGTGCTCGAGGGAGAGAGCGGACTGCAGCCAGCCCTTTTCGTTGAAAACGCGTGCAACGATATCGGGCAAGTAAGGAGACGGCGAGCGGCTTTCTGCACCTTCGTTAGGCGAAATCATAGAATATCAATGTCCGGATGTTTACTCTGTTCACGAGGCGCTATCGTCGAGACAAATAACCCCGATGCCTTCCAGCAGCTATTTCACTCGCATATGAAAACATGGTCACCGGCTTCCACGGAATTGTAAAGAGTCAGCATGTCGATGTTTGATAGTTGAATGCAGCCCCCACTGGCAGGGCGACCAATCCTGTTTTCGTGGTTCGTGCCGTGAATGTAGATGAACCTCGAGTAGGAGTCGCAGTCCTCTCCTTTGTTTAAGCCCGGCTCGAGCCCCTCTAGCCATAGGATCCGAGTGGTAATCAAGTTAGGTTTCTGGTCCGCGGGGTCGAGATCCTGATAGCGTTTGCCGATGCTTACCCGTCCTTTGAAGACTTCACCCTGCACGGCACCATTCCCAATTTTGTCGCGAATTTGATGCAGACCGAGCGGCGTCCCTCCAGAACCGTCAATATTGGAAGGCGGTTTTAGTCCGGTAGATACCTTGTATTCGATGAGAGTCTGGTTGTTTTCGAGAAGGTACAAGGTCTGCTTTTCGATTGATACAAGCAAGCGTCGCGCTGAGGGCTTGATATTTAGCGCTTCAACCTTATCGGTGTACGGCTGATTTAATTCGGGAATCATTTGTAGAGTATGGTCGATCGGCAACCGTCCAGAGTTGATTGAATGATTCGAGCGGGTCCATTCGTTTCCATCGAAGGCGGGGGACCAGATAGAAATTTTAGATAAATTTAGTACAATGGGTTACAAAGTAGGTATTATAGGCGCGACCGGAGCGGTCGGCCAGGAGCTGATTTCTCTCTTGGAGAGCAGAAAGTTTCCGCTGGATGAGTTGAAACTCTTCGCTTCGAGCCGCTCTGCGGGCAAGCGCATGTCAGCATTGGGGGAGTCTGTCATCATTGAAGAGGCGACCGAGTCGTGTTTCGATGGACTGGACTTCGCGATATTTTCTGCGAGTGGAACTTTGTCGAAGGCGCTTTGCCCCGCAGCGGCAGCAGCGGGTGTCGTAGCGATCGATAATAGCTCGGCCTTTAGAATGGATCCGAGTGTCCCTCTTGTCATACCGGAAATCAATGCGGCAGCGGCAAGGGAGCATAAGGGAATTATCGCGAATCCTAACTGTACAACCGCTATCACCTTAATGGCGACGTTTCCGCTGCATCAGCGTTTTGGATTGAAGCGCTTGATTACTTCAACCTACCAAGCGGTCAGTGGAAGCGGGGTTGCGGCTATGGCGGAACTAAAAAACCAAATGGGCCAGATCTCCCGCGGGGAAACGGTTGCAGTGGAGGCCTATCCTTACCAGATAGCTCTGAACGCGTTGCCGCATGTCGATTCGTTCCTGGATTCTGGATATACTAAGGAGGAGATGAAGATGTTGAATGAAAGCCGGAAGATCATGGATTTGCCTGATCTGATAGCCTCCTGCACTTGTGTTAGGATTCCGGTAATGCGATCGCATTCGGTTTCGGTGAATGCTGAATTTGAAAGAGAGGTCTCTGTCGAGGAGGCGAGAGTAGCCATCGAATCAGCTCCCGGTATTGAGTTGGTGGATGACCCAGAAAACGGCAGATATCCGATGCCGCTTGATTTCGCGGAAAAGGAAGTTTGTGGAGTGGGTCGTTTTCGCAAAGACCTCGCCTTTGAAAATGGGCTGGCCTACTGGGTGGTTGGGGATCAGCTCTGGAAAGGGGCGGCGCTGAATGCGATACAGATCGCTGAGTGCCTTTGCGAAGGATAAGCAGGTTGCGCTGCCAAGGATGAAATATCGAGTTGCCGACGTCACGGAATTCTAAATAGTCAAATCACATGAGCTTGCGAATCTTTGTCCTCTTGGCGGGAATGATAACCCTTTGTTTGTCGAGCCTCATGGCCCAGATAGACATCGTTCCCTATGCGTCCGAAGCAGATTTAGGAAATCTCATTGGACAGAAGGCTAGGTTGGAAGGGGTCTATCATAGAGACGCTTTCAATGCTCCGGCGATCGCGATCAGTGGCCGTGTCTACTATTTATTAGAGAATCCTCCCAATAAGCGGTCCTACAAATTCCCTTCGGAAAGCAGCTTCGCTAGCGTCGAAGGAATCCTTTATTTGTACGATGGGAATCTGCAGTTCAATGAGCTCTACAACGCGATTGGCAAGCGGTACTATTTTTTTAGTATGGATGACGCCAGGATCGAATTTGGCGATCCGCTTAAATCGAAAAACGAACCGAGGGACATCGTTCCGACAAACTAACCAGCCTTGGGCGCAGACGCGCCAGCGTTTTGAGGTTTTGTAGAGAATCAAGTCTTCGATATCGCTGATGCCTTGGACGTAGCCATGGTGCGCGAGGAGGGATTGGATTGAACCTGGAACGGTTCAAGTCCTCCGGACTAACGCTTTGCTTGATCCCATCTTCGCTCCTTCAGTCGCTTCGTCGAACCCCTTGGGGGTTCTCGTCCCTCCTTCTTTACGCTTGCGGGCCAATAGCCTTCTTGAGTAAGGGGAATCTGCGGGCGAGAAAATGGTGCGCGAGGAGGGACTCGAACCCCCGACCTACTGGGTGTAAACCAGTTGCTCTAACCAACTGAGCTACCCGCGCATCGTAAAAGGCTGGAAATAAGGATGAATTCAATTGGCCTTGGCAAGGCAAAATTGTACAAAAAACGGTACGACCTCAGAGGCGGGAACGAGAGGGTGATACTTATGCAAATCCCCCTTGCATGCCACCATGGGGCTGTCTATGAAGGCGCTTTAATTTTAATCAGTATAAGTAATGAGACACACTATCTCCGTTCTCGTAGAAAATAAATTCGGTGTTTTGGCTCGCATTTCGGGTCTGTTTAGCGGCCGTGGCTTCAACATTCATACGTTGAATGTCGCGCCGACGCACGACCCCAAAGTATCTAGAGTCACGGCAGTGGTTCGAGGCGATGATTCGGTGTTGGACCAGATCACTAAGCAGCTCAAAAAGCTGATAAACGTGATAGAAGTTCACGACTTCAAAAAGGGCCAAGCGGTTTCGCGCGAATTGATTCTAGTGAAAATTAAGGTGAGTGCGGAAAATCGATCGGAACTCATCCAGATATGCGAATTGTTTCGGGCAAAGATCATAAGTGTACAGCATGAGGATTTGGTTGCGGAGCTTACCGGAGACGAAGGCAAGATTACTGCATTTCTGAACCTGATCGAGAAGTTCGGTATTATAGAGCTAGGCCGTACTGGCAATCTAGCGATGCACCGCTAAGCTTTCTGGCAGTCGCTCTGCTAGAACTCCTTTTAAATCGATTCCTTCAGCCATGATACAGCCAGCTAAAGAGTTTGTTGTGGCGACCCGTAAAAGCCCTCTCGCTCTGAAGCAGGCGGAAATGGCAGTGGCCTGTTTTGAGCGAGCGATCCCTGGATCGGTCTTCCGCGTCGAAAAAATGGTGACGACAGGGGACAGGCAGCGGGAATGGTCTTTGGAAAAGGAGGGAGGAAAGGGGCTGTTTACGAAAGAGCTGGAAGATGCGCTGTTAGAGAAGCGAGCTGATTTTGCGGTTCACAGTGCGAAAGACCTGCCGTCAGAGATGCCGAAAGGACTGTCTATTGCGGGGTTTCTGCCGCGAGAGAGCCCGGAAGACGTGCTGGTATTGAAAAAGGGGATTGAAATACCAAAGGTGATTGCAACGGGAAGCCCGCGTCGCCGGATCCAATTGAGATTCCTGTATCCGAATGCTGAATTCATTGAAATTCGCGGAAACGTGGATACGCGACTGAATAAAATAGCGGAAGGCTATGCTGATGCAACAGTACTTGCAGCAGCGGGTCTCAAGAGACTGGGAATCGCAGGATGGGAAGGAACGGAATTCGTTAAGCTTGGCTTGGACGATTGTGTTCCCGCGGTCGGGCAAGCGGCAGTAGCCATTCAATGCCGTACGAACGATGTGCCGGAGTTCGAAGGCGCTCTTGACTCATCTACGAGCATCGCGGTTCGGCTAGAAAGGGCCTTTATGGAAAGGCTGGGAGGGGGTTGCCAGGTGGCCTTCGCAGTAAATTACTCCGACGGGAAACTGCGGATCTACCACAAGGACTGTGGTAGGGCATCCAGATCGATTCCCATTGAGTACGCGAAGGAAAAACCGACTGAAATAGCAGACCAGCTAATTCAGCAGCTCGAATTAGGTCATGCCTAAGGGGTCGGTCTTTCTGGTTGGCGCGGGTCCCGGCAATCCTGGCTTGATAACCGTTAGAGCAAAGGAGCTCATTGAGACCTGCGACACGCTCATTTACGACTCGCTTGTGCATCCCGCGGTACTTGCCTTGCAAAAGGAGAAATGCGAACAGATTTTTGTGGGCAAAAAATCGGGCTGTCATTCAGTTCCCCAAGCTGAGATCCAATCGTTGATTGTTGCAAAGGCGAGGGAGGGGAAGCGTGTGGTGCGGCTCAAAGGAGGTGATCCGTTTATTTTTGGTCGTGGTAGCGAGGAGGCTTTGTTTTTGCGACAAGAGGGCATCGATTTCGAGATCGTTCCGGGAATAACCGCTGCCATTGGGGCGGGAGCCTTTAGCGGAACTCCTCTGACGCAGCGGAATTCGAGTTCGACCCTTGTGATTGTGACAGGTCACGAGGACCCGGAAAAACCAGAGATCTCAGTGGACTGGGCCAATATTCCTCGAGTGAACAGCACGGTCTGTGTTTACATGGGAGTTTCAAGACTCGAGCTAATTGTAGCCAGTCTGATGGATGCTGGATTCGAGAGTGATACACCTGTTGCCTGTGTTGAGTGGGCTACGTTGGGTTGCCAACGTGTATGTCGTGGAATATTGGGTACAATTTGCAGTGATGCCAAGGAGTTTCAATTGAAATCACCGGCCGTCATAATCATAGGAGAGAATGCTGGAATGGGAGACGAAATATCATGGTTTGAATCAAAGCCTCTGCAGGGACGTCGTTTCGTTGTGACGCGAAGTCAGGGACAGGCGAGTGAGTTGAGCGAGAAACTGGAGAAACTGGGAGCGGAGGTGATTGGCCTGCCTTTGATTTCCATTTCCAGAAACGTGAATGAGCAAACTCGGGACGACGTATTTGCCGAATTTGCCAGCTATGACTGGATTGTCTTCTCGAGCCCCAATGGGGTGCGGTATTTTTTCGATACATTCTTCGAGAAATTCGACGATATACGGTCCTTGGGCTTTATTCGCATAGCAGCCGTTGGCAAGTCAACGGCCAAGGAAATCAGCAAGTTCTACGTAGCCACGGATTTGATACCAGAAGAAGCGAATGCAGAGAGCCTAGCAGACGCTCTCGTGGCGACGGAAAGCTTGGATAGCGCGAAAGTACTATTGGTTACGGGGAATCTGGGTAGAGATGTCCTATCGAAAAAGTTGGAAGAGGCGAGAGCGATCGTTGATCGATTTGAGGTTTATCGCACGGATCCAACGGATCTCTCCAGCGACCCCGCTGCGAAAGCTTTCAGAGAGCAAGGCGCCGACGCCATACTCTTTACGAGTTCATCGGGCGTGAAATCTTTTGTGGATCAAGCGAAAGACTTGGTTTTAAGCGCCGATGCGATTCGACCCAAGACTGTGAGTATTGGCCCCATCACGAGCGCTAGTATGGAGCGGCTTGGAGTGCCTAGAAATTTCCAGGCGAAGGAAGCCAGCCTCGATAGTCTGGTGGAAGCGCTCGTTGAGAACTTCGGAAAGGAGTCGAATGGAATATGAAAGTACCCTTTATTGACCTGAATCGGGCTCACGCTCCTATCAAAGCGAAGCTCTTGGAAGCATTTGCGAACACTATTGAGCATGGGGGTTTCTGTCTTGGAAAGGATGTCGCGCGATTCGAATTGGAATTCGCTAAAGCCCAAGGGGTGTCCCGTTGCGTGGGTCTAGGCAGTGGTACCGAAGCACTGCATTTGATCGCTTGCGCCATGGGTATCGGTCGAGGAGATGAGGTGATTGTTCCCTCGTTTACCTTTATCGCATCGGCCTGGTTCGCCCAATATGTTGGAGCCCGACCCGTTTTTGTGGATATCGATCCCGAGTCGTATACATTGGATCCAATTAGTATTGAGGCTGCTATTACGGACAAGACTAGGGCGATTGTTGTAACACACTTGTTTGGCCAATCGTCTGACATGGATCCCATATTGGAGATCGCTCGTTCAAAAGGAATCAAGGTAGTCGAGGACGCAGCCCAAGCTCATTTGGCAACTTATCGAGGAAGACCCGTAGGGGAGATTGGCGATGCGGGAGCGTTTTCATTTTATCCTACCAAGAATCTCGGTGGATTGGGCGAAGGGGGATGTGTGACGTCGGCTGACTCCGCATTGCTAGACCAAATCGAAGTGTTGAGAGCCCACGGTTCTAAGGAACGCTACCTGAATCACTTTGTTGGATACAATAATCGGATGGAAGGATTGCAAGCGGCATCCTTAAACGTTAAGCTCCCGAGCTTGGCGGAGAAAACGAAGCGGCGGCAGCTAATTGCGAGTCGTTACGGAAAGGAAATCAACCACCCCCGAATCAAGCTTCCGGCCGTTGCTGAGTGGGGGGAGTCGGTGTATCACATGTTCACAATTCAGCACCCGGAGCGTGACCAGTTGAAGACCTACCTAGCAGATAATGGAATTGGAACTGATATCGTGTACCCCTATCCGTTGCATCTGCAGCCTTGTTTTTCCTATTTAGGTTACAAAGAAGGAGATTTTCCTATTTCGGAGAACCTGGCTCGCAATTGTCTGAGTTTGCCAATCGTCCCTGAATTAGCGGATGGGGAAGTTGACTATGTGATCGAGAAGATAAATAAATTCGGCGGTTGAGTGGATGATAGGAGGGGTGAAAGTCAAAGTTTGCGGGTTGACGCGGCTAAGTGATGCCAAGGGCGCGGCTTCAATGGGAGCGGACTTCCTTGGATTTATTTTCTATCCCAAGTCGCCTCGATTTCTCGCTTTGAATGAGTACCAAACGTTTCAATCAGAATTGCCGGATTTGCCAAAAGTGGCGGTTACGGTTTTACCTGATTCGGACCAGCTCAATGCTCTCCTGCAGGCAGGATTCGATTACTATCAGATCCACTTTCCATTAACAGGGCCTTATCGGCAGCAGATCGAGGAGTGGTCAAGGCAAGTGACTCCGGAAAAGCTTTGGTTAGCCCAAAAAGTGGGTCCAGAGGAGGAATTTGATGAAAACCTTCTCCCTTACGCGAATACCTTTCTTTGGGATACCTACCAGAAGGGTGCTTTCGGCGGAACAGGCAAAGTTGGCGATTGGGAAGGTTTCGGACAAGTGTCGAGAAAGTCCCCCGATAAGAATTGGGTTCTGGCGGGTGGCTTGAATCCGGGCAATGTCCGCGAAGCCATTGAGAAAACCGGAACGAAGCAGGTCGATTTGAACAGTGGGGTTGAGAAATCTCCCGGGGTGAAGGATCTAAATAAGTTGGAACAGGTCAGAATTGCTCTGCAAAACACATGATTTTTGTTTCGCCATAGCCGTAAAACGGGCTAGAGTAATGGGTAAAGTAGCCTCTTTTCTTATGACCTCCCGATCACTTCTGTTTTTCACTACATTAGGATTAAGTCTCGCCGTCAGCCCTCTGGGTGTAGCTGATGAAGCTGCCAAGCCAAGAATTGGGGAGATACAGGAGGCCAATGCTGAAAAGAAGGCGGAGCCGGCTTCGATCGACAAGGTGAAGATTAGCAGGACGACCATTTTCGACGAAACGGAGATCAAGAAGCTCTATAAAGAGTCCAAAGCTCAAAACGAGAAGATGAATGAGGGGCTGCCCGCTCATCTAAACTCGGAAGAGATGGAATTGGTAACCCTGAAGACATTAAATGTCGGCGGGGACGATATCAAGCTGCAGAGAGAACTTATGGAAGTCTTAGATCCTAAACCAAGACGCCGGCTCGAAAGAATCGCTGATCTTGATCCTGATGCGGCCCACGAAATGATGGTGACGATGAGGAATGACCAAGAGTTCATGTCGGGCCAGTATGACCGGCCCGTTTCCGCTGGAGATCCCGGACGTTCGGCGAATTTCAATGCCGGACAGATTGCAGGAGCATTTGATAAGCTGATTAGCTCGCTTCAGAGCTCCAGAGCAAAAAGGGAGAAGCAGCAAAAGGAACTAGAGGCGCTGCAAAACCAGAAATAGGTTCGAAATAGCGTAGAAGGCAAAGAGCAGGTTATATTCTACCTGCTTTTTTTGTTTCAGCCGAACCAGTAGAGCTGCCTCTTTAAAAAGGCAGCTTTCCTTTAAAGCCGCCCAGCCCACTACCTAGGTCGCCTCCGGCCATTTGAGAAGGGTCCATGCCTTGGGCTTTCATTTGCTTCATCATTTTCTTCATTTTTCCGCCGCCGTTGAGCTTTTTCATCATCTTCTTCATCTGCATGTGCTGCTTGATGAGCTGATTGACCTGGCTAATTTTGACTCCTGAACCTTTGGCGATACGGTTGCGGCGGCTTGCGTTGAGGACATTAGGCGAGCGACGTTCTTGTAGTGTCATGGAGAGAATGATCGCTTCGGACTGCTTCATCTGATTTTCCGCTTTGTCGTCCATTTTCATTCCGCTCATGCCAGGCATCATTCCCATAATTGACTGCATAGAGCCCAGCTTTTTGACTTGGCTGAACTGGTTAAGCATATCCTCGAAATTAAAATCGGCAGCCATCATGCGGCCGGCCATCTTCTCCGCCTCTTTCTCGTCGATCGATTCTTGGGCCTTTTCGACGAGCGAAACCACGTCGCCCATTCCGAGAATCCGTGAAGCCATCCGGTCGGGATGGAAAAGATCGAAGTCCTCCAGCTTCTCACCGGTACCTGCAAATTTGATCGGAACGTTGGTGATTTGCTTCATCGAGAGAGCCGCGCCGCCTCGGGCGTCTCCATCGAGTTTTGTCATGGCGATCCCCGTTAGCTCGACGGCTTCGTGGAAAGACTTGGCCACATTAACTGCTTCCTGACCGATCGCTCCATCCGCGACCAGAATGACTTCGTCGGGTTGAATGCGTCGTTTGAGTTCCTTGATTTCCTCGATCAGTGGCGCGTCAATTTGGAGCCGTCCTGCGGTATCGAAAATGATCAGGTCACGTCCTTCAATTTGGCTCTGCTTTAGCGCGTTTTCGCCAATCAGAGGAACGTCGGGCGATGATCTATCTGAAAATACAGGAACGCCAATCTGTTCACCGACCGATTCGAGCTGGTCGATCGCAGCGGGCCGATAGATGTCGCAGGCGACTAAAAGCGGATTGTAACCGTCTTTTTTGAGGAACTTTGCGATCTTGGCCGAGGTGGTTGTCTTTCCCCCTCCTTGAAGACCCACCATCATTATTTTGAGGGGGCGATTGGTTGACAGCTCCGTTTCACCCTCACCTAAAAGTCTAACCAGCTCGTCGTTGATGATCTTTATGATCTGTTGGCCCGGAGTAACCGACTTCAGGACTTCTTGTCCGACGCACTTTTCCTTAACGGTTTCAATAAACTCCCGAGCGACTTTGAAGTGGACGTCGGCGGAAAGGAGGGCGGCACGCACCTCCTTCAGAGCTTCGGACATATTTTCCTCGCTCAGCTTCGCCGTTCCGCGAAGTTGACGCATGGCGTGGGACAGTTTGTCGGTTAGGCTTTCAAACATGGATCGAGAGATTGGTAAGATTGTTTCAAGGCGTAAAGCTTTCGATGGGCGCGATTCGATTTACGGCTGGATATTATGCGAGGAGCGTGCATTTTCTCGGCCATCATGAACGAGGTATTAAAGCTTCTTACTGAAGGAGAGCGTCTGAACGAGAGCCAGATGGCTGAAATTCTTGGCATGCCTGAAGAGGTTGTGAACGAGCAGCTATCAACATTGAAGGAAAAAGGCGTTTTGCTGGGCTGGATCCCGGTGTTGAATCCAGAGGCGGATGCTGAGATGACCGTTCGTGGGGTGATTGAAGTGAAAATTACCCCAGAAAGAGAAGGCGGGTTCAATCGGTTGGCTCAGAGAATAGCTCGATTTGACGAAGTGGAATCCTGTTATTTAATGTCTGGATCCTATGATCTTCTCGTAGTCGTGCGACAATCTACGCTTCACAAAGTGGCCTCGTTTGTTTCGGAGCGACTTTCGACGATCGAAGGGATTGTTTCAACGGCGACGCACTTTATGTTGAGAGCGTATAAAGAGCAAGGCTTCCTGATTGAGCAGCCCAAAGAGGACAAGGAACGCTTGGATGTTTCACCGTAGAACCGTTGCTAGCCATAAGAACCTTGGGTGAGCCAATGGGATTCCGATCCATGGTGTCGCCTTTGACCCAGCGTAAACTCAATTTATTCGTGGAAAACTCAGAAAACCGTTTTGTTGCCGATCATGTCATTGGACTCCCTCGTTCGGGCATCCGAGACTTCTTTGAACTTGTCGCGGGAATGAAAGACGTCATTTCCCTAGGAATTGGCGAGCCCGACTTTACGACACCTTGGCATATCAGAGAGGCTGCGATTTACTCGATTGAAAAGGGCCGTACTTTTTATACGTCAAATCTCGGGACGCTCGAGTTGCGTCGGGCAATTTCGGATTATATTGATCAGTATTTTAATATCAAATACGATTCGAACAGTGAAGTTATTGTTACAGTTGGGGTCTCTGAAGCAATGGATATTGCGTTGCGAGCCATCCTTAATCCGGGAGACAAGGTGCTTTACCAGGATCCGTGTTTTGTGTCTTACCATCCGACGGTAATGTTGGCTCATGGGGTTGGTGTTCCGATCAAGACGGACGCTGAGTCCGCCTTTACCATAAAGGCAGCGGAAGTGAAGAAATCGTGGGTGCCGGGATGCAAGGCCCTTATCATCAACTTGCCTTGCAATCCGACGGGGGGTGTTGCTGAGCGGGACGAGCTGGAAGAGATTGCCCGGTTTGCGGTGGAGAAAGACCTTATTGTAATCAGCGATGAGATTTATGCGGAACTCACCTACGACGGTGAGCATGTGAGCATAGTGAATTTTCCGGGGATGAAGGAGCGAACGATTTTTCTTCACGGTTGCTCCAAGGCCTGGGCGATGACCGGTTGGCGGCTGGGTTATGCCTGCGCTCCTGCGGTATTGATTGAAGCAATGATGAAGGTGCACCAGTACTCGATGATGTGCGCGTCGATAATTGCCCAAGACGCGGCGGTAGAGGCGCTGCGAAATGGGTATGACGGTGTTCAAAAAATGAAGCAACAATATCGTCGCCGTCGAGATTTGGTTGTTCGCAGATTCAATGAGATGGGGCTTACTTGTCATTTGCCTCAAGCGACGTTTTACGCATTTCCAAACATCGAATCGACTGGGCTTTCATCAGTCGAATTTGCCAAGCAGCTGTTGGAAAAAGAGAAAGTGGCCATGGTTCCAGGAAGCGCGTTTGGCGAATTTGGGGAAGGATTTGCGCGTTGCAGTTTTGCCACAGGCTACGATGACCTATTGGAAGCTTGCAACCGGATCGAGCGGTTTGTCGCATCTTTAGGTGTTAAGAGCGCGGTTGCCGCGAGCGATTCGATCCAGAAAATTTAACAAAAGTAGCAACCAGTAGAATTCTCTGCTCGCTGCTTTGTACACATAGAATATCTATTATGTCATCACACTTTACTGTCGCGATCGTCGGACGTCCGAATGTTGGTAAAAGCCGGCTTTTCAATCGGATGATTGGAAAACGTGTATCCATTGTCCACGATATGCCGGGAGTGACCCGAGATATATTGACCTTTGATATTGATGAAGACGGCTACTCGTTGATGGATACTGGGGGGATGGGTCTGGTGCCGGGAATGAGCGATACGCCCGAACGGCTAGTTGACGCGGTCGAGGGCCAGATCGCATTTTCGATCGATACGGCGGACTACGTATTGATGGTCGTGGACGGCCGAGAGGGTCTGGTTCCTCTGGACTTGGAAATGGCTGAAATTCTGCGCCGGAGTAAAAAACCGGTAGGACTGGTCGTCAATAAAGTCGATAAGGCGGACACAGAGATTGAGATAAACGAGTTCTTCTCGCTTGGTCTTGGCAAACCGTACCTTGTCTCGGCTGAGCATGACAGGGGAATCTCGAGTTTGCGTTCTCTTATCTTAACTAAACGTGATGAAATCGCGGGACCTCCTGAGCCGAAGGTGGACGATGGCCGGAAGGAGATTCGAGTTTGTTTTATTGGTCGCCCAAATGTAGGAAAGTCCTCTTTAAGCAATTGTCTCGTCCAGTCGGACCGGTTCATCGTTAGTGATATTCCCGGCACGACTCGAGATTCCATTGAAACGCCTTTTACCTGGAAGTCTAAACGGGGCGAAGACTGGCACTTTATTCTGACCGACACCGCAGGAATTCGGAAGAAAACAAAGCTCAGCTCGTCAGTGGAATATTTCTCACGGGTTCGTTCGCTTGATGCGATTCGAGATGTAGACGTTGTCTTTATGGTGCTCGATGCGAAGGAGGGTCCGACTCATCAAGACAAGGCGATTGCGGGTGAGGCATCAAAGCTCAATAAGCCGATCGTTATTGTGGTCAACAAATGGGATTTAGCTTTAAAGGCATGGGAACTGGGAGAAATAGACGGATTTGAGACCGAGAGTGAATTTAGAAAGGCTTTCGAGAAAGGGCTTCGTCGGGAAATTTTCTTTACACCGGGTTCTCCCATTCGATTTGTATCGGCTCTGGAAAACATCGACATTGAAAAGATGCTTTACGATGCCCGCCAAATGGACAAGCGCATGGAAAAAAAGATTTCCACGGGCAGATTGAATAATATGCTTTATAAAATCGCGGATCGCATGCCGGCGCCAAAAGTCGACGGTCGTCGCTTTCGTATATATTATGCGGTACATATCGCGAATCGACCTTATCGGATAAAGCTGTTTTGCAACCAGGCCAAAAAGTTAAACGACTCCTACAAGCGCTATATGCAAGCGGCGGTCGTTGATGCGTTTAAACTCGAGGGTTGCCCTGTCGTATTTGATCTTGTGAACAAGAAGAATCCGTATGTGAAAACGGATTAAGTGGATTTTTACTCATCGATTGACGGGTTGTTTTGAATTAGGGTCGGGTTAGGCAAAAGCATGAGGCACAAGCTAATATTCATGGGATCGGATTCAATAGCGCTGCCTGCGTTGAACGCGATATTGGAAGGTAGCTGTGGACGCATTGACCTATCAGCAGTATACACCCAACCCGATAAACCGAGGGGGAGAGGAAAACGGATCGAGGCTAATGCCATCAAGTTGTGGGCACGGGAGCATTGTGTCCCCGTTTTTCAACCTAATCGTGTGGACAAATCGGTGAGGCATGAGATCGAAGCGATCAACGCCGATGCTATTCTTGTTATGGCTTATGGTCATTTATTGTCCCAAGCCTTAATTGATACCCTTCCTTTGGGAATTTGGAATCTGCATACTTCGATACTCCCCAAATACCGTGGAGCGTCTCCCATCCAATCTGCTATCGCTTCCGGTGATTTAGAGACGGGGGTAAGTTTCATGAAAGTCGTCAAAGAAATGGATGCAGGGCCCGTTCTCGATGTGGAAAAAATCGATATCGAACGCTTGGATACGGCATCGACTTTAGAAACCAAGCTTTCTCGTGCCTGCATACCTTTGCTAGAAAGGTGTCTTCCAGTCGTTTTTTCCAATGGCGCGATGCCCATTCCGCAGGATGAAAACAGGGTCTCCTATGTGCGAAAGTTAACGAAGGCAGATGCAGGGCTCGATTTTAGACGACCTGCGGAAGAAATTGCCAAGAGAGTCAACGCTCTGTTTCCTTGGCCTGGAACACGGTTCAGTTATGGCGACTCGGTTATCAAAGTTGGCCTAGCCGACTTCGGTGCCCTAGACGTTGAGGCGTCGGCCGGTCAGGTGATCGGTTTGAAGGCGGAAGGATTAGCAGTGGCTTGCGGGACAGGGGTCTTGTACCTCAAGCAATTACAGCGACCTGGGGGGAAAATGCTCGATGCGGCGAGTTTTGTTCGAGGTTTTGAGCTGCCGGTGGGGACCGTTTTGGAATCCGTGGAAATGGCAAGTTTGGTGTCGAAGCAGCATTTTTGAAGGAAGCTTAACAATTGTTTCCCATTCTGGCAGGGGTTGATGCTTGTTTTCCGGACTCATTTTTTCCACGATTTACAAATGGGCGGAATCGTTAATAGCAAACTAGCACGAACCGTCTGGGTTGGATTCCTATGTCTGCTTTTTGGACAGGTCTCTGTTTTCGCCCAGACCAGTAATTTGGCATACCAGGTGGCTAACTTGGTTGAAGATATTCGAATTCTCGAGGAGTCGATTAGATCGATGCGAGTCGAGGTTGATAATATGCGTAGGGAGAATAACCAACTTCGTCAGCAAGTCGGGTCTTACGAGACGCGTATCGATAGCAGCATGGGCCAGGTCGCGACGGTTGGGCAGTTGAATCAAGCCATCGCCAAGGCGGTTGCCTCATTGGAATTGCGGGACGAAAAGATGAAAAGCGAGATCGTTTTGCAGGTAACCGAACAGATAACAAGCTTTGCGGATAGCATTAAAAAGAGCATCGGGGGATTGCCTCCTCCGCCGGTCAAACCGGATCCGGATGTCTTGACTTCGTTTCACGACAATTTCCCCAAAACAGGAACAACTTACACGGTGCGTAGTGGGGATACGATCTCCGGGATCGCTACCAAATTTGGCTCGACGAGGGATTGGATCCAAAATGCCAATGAGATTTCCCACCCCAAATACTTGCAGGTTGGTCGAACACTGTTCATACCCCACCAGTAAAATTTCATTAGCTTATGGCGAAACCCAAATCTCGACTCGGTAAAGGCCTTGCGGGCCTCATCTCCGGAGGGTCCGGAAATTCCGGTTCCGCGGCTAAAAAGACGGTCGCTAAGAAGGCCGCAGCTGCGGGCGCGAAATCTTCAGCAGGGAAGGCGGAGGCCAAGACGGTTGCGAAAAAAGGGTTTGCCGTGCAGGGAGCCAGTCCCGACTACCTCGAGTTGCCGATCGGGAAAATCGAGCCCAATCCCTACCAGCCAAGAAAAGAGTTCGAAAAGAGCCAGTTGGTGGACCTTGCAGAGAGTATTCAGAGTGAAGGGTTGATTCAACCGGTTGTGGTCCGAGAGGTAAATGGATCTTATCAACTAATTGCTGGCGAGCGTCGTTGGAGGGCGTTTCAGCTTCTGAAGCTTAAGACAATACCAGCCAGGATTTTGGAAGCGGGGGATTCCTCAGCCGCTTCGATGGCTTTGATCGAGAATTTGCAGCGCGAGAATCTGAATCCCATTGAAGAGGCGATGGGTTTTGCGAGTTTGATCCGGGATTTTGATTTAACTCAAGAGCAGGTCGCAGAGCGCGTTGGGAGAGGGCGGGCGACGATTGCGAATTCACTTCGGCTGCTCTCATTGCCGGAAGAGGTTCGTGGGTACCTCTCCTCTCAGATGATATCAACCGGTCATGCAAAGGTGCTCCTAGGCCTCGAAAGCAAGCAGGAACAATCTCTACTAGCCCGGAGAATCATTGAAGAGGGCGTTAGTGTCCGTGGTGCGGAAGAACTTGTGCAATCGATTCGCAAATCGAGTAAATTCAAGTCAAGCCCAACGCGGGACATTCCGGAAGTAGAGTTGGCTGCGGTAGAAGATATCGAAAAGCGTTTGATGTCCTATCTGAGTTCTAAAGTCGCTTTAAAGCATCACCCCAAGAAGGGCAAAATCGTCATCGAATACACTGGGAATGACGACCTGCAACGAATCCTCGAGAAAATAGGGCTCGAGGACTGAGCGCGCCGCCTATTTTGAACGAGCAGCCAAGCCGGGTAGGCGGAATGGGAGAGCCATGATGGATACCGTTTATCGCGCGCTTTTCGATTGAGATCCGATCTGGATAAATTGATGGAGGCCGTAACCGCTTTTAGCTAGTTCGAGTCTATAGTTATATGCTGCGTGAAAGAAAATCGAGCGTCGATCTAGCTGGTTTGCAGAAGACCCGGCGCGGACCTCGCTGGTTGAAAGCGGTTCTGGTTGTGGGTGCTGCCTTTCTAAGCTTTGATTTGTTCGCTGCGGAAAAAAGAGCCCGTGTACTTGTGGATTCCTTTGCTGAGGAAAATTACCTCAAGTCGAAAGAGACGGGTGAAGGGCTTGTCCCGGAGACGTACCACCTTGTTCGGGGTAAAAAGATTGGTGGCTACATTAAGGACAAATCATTGAACGAAGTTCCCTTCATCGAAGTAGCTGAAAATTTGGCGGAACAGCTCAGGTCTAGAGACTACTACCCGGCAGAAGCCAAGGAAGACGGTGATCTTTTAATTATCGTAAATTGGGGAGTGACCCAGATACAAGCTGACTTTGACGAGCTTTTCCCGACCGACGGCGAGGAAGAGGTAGGTGAAGAAGGTGAAGAATCCGACTCCTTTCTCGATGGGGCACCCGGTTCCGTACTTGAAGAGGGTGGATATACTTACAGTGAGCAGAGCAATGCGGCACTGATTGGATTTGATCGAGCTTTGAGAAGAAAGGACTTGGGAACTCAGGACCAATTTGAGTTGCAGGAAATGCTGCAGAATGAGCGGTATTTTATGATTCTGTCCGCATTCGATTGGCAGTTGCTGCGTAAAACAGGAGAAAAGAAGCTGCTTTGGACCACGAGGTTCAGCCTAGATGCGGTGAAGCAAGGCTTTGATGAAGCCCACTTTGCACTGAGTCGGGGCGCGGCGAATTACTTTGGGACGAATTTGGATGGCAAGCTTGGCAAAGTGAATACGCATGTCGGACCGGGTGAGGTTAAGACGGGCGAATTGAAGGTGATTGAGACTGTCGACGAATAGTTAGGAGCGTTGTCGGGTTCTTTCTCGAGCGGCACAGGTAGGGACGTGTTTTGAAATGCCCAGCCATTTGATGGGGCTGCAAAAAACCCGCTCCTTTTAAAAGAGCGGGTAGAAAATTTTGTCGTTAGCTTCTTAGATTAAAAGCCGTCGCGCTGTTGGCGTCGATCTCCCCTTCGGGATCCCTTTCCTCCGCCACCGCCACCGCGATAGCCTCCGCCACCGCCGCCGCCGTAGCCTCCGCCACCACCGCCGCTGTAGCCTCCGCCACCGCCACCGCCGCGATAGCCTCCGCCACCACCGCCGCCGCCACGTGGACGTTCTGGTTTAGGGGTTGCTTCGCGAACTCGGAGTTCGCGACCTAATAGTTCACTTCCGTTTAGCGATTCGATCGCGGTTTTCGCCTCGTCCGATTCCGTCATGGTTACAAATGCGAACCCACGCGGTCTTCCGGTTTCGCGATCCATGATCATTTTTACAGATTCGACTGTACCGAAGGTCGCGAACGCTCCACGTACATCATCTTCCGATGCGTCGAATGACAGATTGCCTACATATATATCCATTTTTGAGAAAGCGCCTTTTCTAAATATGCAGAGCAGACAGCTGGCGCCTCCATCATTACTGCTTGAAAAAGCGCCATTTCAAGCGGTTCCCCAACTAATTAAGGCTACTATTGATAGATGTCGCCGTGACTAATGCAAGGCGTAATCCCGCTAAGTTCAGAGTAGATTTGGTGTAATGGGAACGGACTTGTCCTGTAGCCCAACCGCTTCATAGCCTTTGCCTGTAATAATTCTTCCCTGTGGAGTTCTTTGCAGAAAGCCATTCTGGATTAGATAAGGTTCGTGAACTTCTTCTAGGGTGTCACGTTCCTCCCCCACAGCGACCGCAATCGTGCTCAAGCCAACAGGACCACCCTTGTAGGTCTCAGCAATCGCAGATAGGATTCGCTTGTCCATTTCGTCCAGGCCATGACGATCAATCTCGAGTAATTCGAGCGCTTTGCGCGCTATGTTTTGGGTGATCACACCGTCACCTTTTTCTTCTGCGTAGTCTCGAACGAAATACACTAGGTTGTTGGCAATTCGTGGCGTCCCTCTTGAGCGGCTCGCGATTTCGGCACTCCCTTCACCCTCAACGGCGATATTAAGAAGATCACAGCTTCGGTTTACGATACTCAAAAGTTGATCCGTGCTGTAGTAATCGAGTCGTGTTTGGAGGGTGAAGCGGCTGCGAAGCGGGGCTGTGAGGAGACCACTGCGAGTGGTGGCTCCTACCAATGTGAATTTAGGTATATTGAGCCTCACGGATCGGGCGTTTGGGCCTTGGTCGATCATGATGTCGATTCGGTAGTCCTCCATCGCTGAATACAGGTACTCCTCTACGGTTTTTGGTAGTCTATGAATCTCATCGATGAAGAGGATGTCGCCTTCCTGCAAATTGGTAAGCATTCCCGCGAGATCGCTGGCCTTTTCAATTACGGGACCTGAGGTAACCCTTACATTGGTCCCCATTTCAGCGCCAAGGATAAATGATAAGCTGGTTTTGCCGAGTCCAGGAGGGCCGCTGAGCAATACGTGATTCAATGGCTCGTTACGTTTTCGAGCAGCGCCTGACATGATTTTCAGACGCTCGATGGTTTTGGACTGGCCAACGAAGTCTTTGAAGGAGTGGGGCCGAAGGACGGACTCGGTTTGACTATTTAGCGGAGTTTCGAGGGCGTTTGCGTAGAAGTCGTTTCCAGTGTGTGTGGGTTCGCTCATCGGTTGGATGTGATTCGAAGGCTTTATTTTTAAAAGTAAGATCGAGCTTGGGGATTAGAGCAAGTGCAAGGAAAGGAAAACCCCGCTCCTCAGACTGAAGAGCGGGGTTCGAAAATTTGGGCTATTCTGAAGGCGTTTTTCTTCTTTCACCCTGCGGGCGCCTCCGCCGTCTTTGGCGGTTACTCCCTTGTCGGTTGCCTTCGCTGTTCCCGCCTTCGCCGCGTGGGCGTCGATTTCGCCTTGGCCGACGACCTTCTTGGCCTCCACCGGAACCTTCCCTTTGTGGGCCGTCGCCTCGACGACGATTTTGTCCCCCGCGACGTTTTTGGTTGGGTTTGCGATTATTTGGGCGTTCCTTTCTCCGCTCTTGCGGTTGATCCGGCTCGCTAGCGAAAAGAGATTTTAGCCAGGCAAGAAATCCCCTTTTCTCGTTAGGAACGGGAGCAGCAGATATCCGATCTTTGGAGGGAACCCTCTTTTTCGGAGCGGCACGCTTGCCGTCCTTGGATGGGCTAAACTCCTCGATCTGGCGTGCGCCGGCCCGTTTGGACTCATCGACTTCAGCAAATCGCCTGGGTCGGCTGGATTCCCGAGTTTCATCGGTTTCATCGGAATCCTCTGCATCTGCTGGATAAGCTTCAATTTCGGACACGGCGGAAGGTGTATTCTCCTCTGCGGAAGCATCGTCCTCCGCTGGCTCATTTCTCCGCTCAGGTCGTTCGCGTCTTTCGCTTCGTTTGCGTTCAGGCGCCCGGTCGTTCTCGACGAGAGCGGCTGGAGCGGTCGACCTGGTAGGAAGATCGTCGATTTCGATGATATCGTCATCGTCGTAAGCTCCACGAATTTGATCTAGGGTTTTGGCGGCCGACGGTGTTTGGGCGCCTGGCCGGCGTTTGCGAGTTCCATACAGGATGGTTGCTTTTTTTGGGGATGGCTGGGAAGGCTTGTCGCTTTTGGGCGATTCAGAGGAATCATTTTTAACTCCTTGATGCGGAGTGTCTAGCGCTTCGCCTTCTTTATTTCCATCGTTTGTTTCTTCGTTTTCGGACATGGTTGTATTATTTACTTCGATCGGAATTCTAGCGTCGATCGAGCTTAGGTATTTCCTAATTTCAGCGGCGTATCCCTGCGTCGTGAAGGGTCATTCGTTTTCGCCGCGAAAGAGGGGTACTTTACGAATATAGCGGATTATTCAATCTTTATTCCTTGGAGATTGAGTTCGTTCGCCTGAAGTCCACAGATCGTTCCAGCGCATCGGATCGAAATTGTGGCTTAGTTCTTTGGGCTATTGGCTTGCCTGATGGGGCAATGGAAGTTAGCGGTCACTCCATGGACAAGCTCACGCAAATATTTGAAATGCAGGAAGAACTGAACTCCCGAATAGGGGTGAATCTCAGGGGCATCGACGATGATGAAAAGACCAAGTGGATTTTGAATTACACGCGGGCGATGCAGCAGGAACTTGCGGAATTGACGGACTCGGTTCCTTGGAAATGGTGGGCGAAATACCAGGAATTCGACCATCAGAACGCGAAAGTGGAAGTGGTTGATCTGTTCCACTTTCTGGTATCCCTTGCTCAAACTTTAGGAATGACGGCGGATGACGTGTTCAACGCCTATATCGCTAAAAACAAGGTGAATCACGAGCGTCAGGATTCAGGGTATACTGAGAAAAACGAAGCGGATTCCCGCCATATCTAGTTAAGTTCAGTGGTTTCTGGATTCCTCAATGCGAAGTGTTTTCGAACCTGAAAGAAGTTCTCGAATCTAAAGCCCAATGATCCGATCGAACTATAGTCTCCGATCACTAGCCTTTTGTTTAGCCTGGTTGCTTCTTGGGCAGGGAATGAGAGGGCAAGAGGATCAGATTCCGCTATCAAGCAATATCTCTAGTGAGCTTTCCCGTATCGGGGATGTGTTCTGGAAAGCTAAAAGCGCTGAGAGAGCTTTGGAGGCGGGTCTCTACGAACTGGCTTCTGAATATGCTCGGACTGCTCTGGAGGATGAGAGAATCACCGACCGAAATTTGCGCAGTAAGCTCCGATTGATTAGGGTCGATGCTATGCTGGCGCGAGATCGCTTATCTGAGGCGGAGGCGGTATTGGAAGAACCCGGCCAGGACCCACTAAGCAAGAGCTCGGTGGACCTTCGGAAAGCTCTCATCGCTTTGTCCCGGAAGAACGCATCGTCTGCATCGCGATATCTGGAATCTGTGCAGTCATCGGATCTAGAGGGCGGTGAGCTTGCTTGGCTGGCGCTAATCCACGGTTGGCTCGATCTCACTTCGGGCGACTACGGCGGATCTGAGATAGAGTTCGAAGAGGCTGGGAATGTTGCTCAACGTACAGCTCCCTCACTGTATGCGCAGATCGGATTTCTAACCTTTCGCTTTCAACTAGAGTTTGCAAGCGACCAGCTATCGCTAGAGGATTTAGAGGTAGCTTATGAGCGTTCTCGGGGCTCCGAGACCGGATTTAGGTATGCCCAACTCCTGGCAGTGGCGCTTAAGGATGCGAACAGAGTTGACGAAGCGATACAAGTATTGAGCACTGCCTTGGCTGAGATTCCGGAAACGTATTCAGAAATCAAAGATGGTATACAGCTTCTCCAGGTCCTCATTGCTGAGTTGGGCTCAAGTCTGGGTCAAAATGCGGCTAAGAGTTTGGCGATTGAAGGAAGTGATCTGAAGCTGCAGCGTATCGCTCTGCAGCATCTTGTGTCAGAAGGCTTGAATGGTCCTGATGAAATTAAGCAAATTATGCGTGAAACGCTTAATGAGATTATCGCGACTGTACAGGGTCATCCGATGACAGCTGAGGCTCTTTACTACCGAAGTATCGATGCGTTTCAGAATGAGGACCATGCAAGGGTAGAAGACGACGGGAAAAGTCTTGTAGATCTCTATCCAGATTCAGAATACAACCAAGGAATGCTCACATTGTTGGCCTCTTCAGCCTGGCAGCGAAACCGGTTTCGAACGGCTGCGAGCTTTTTGACTCAGCTAAAATCAAGATTTGCAGACAAGCTGGATGTTGATCGGCTGAACATACTAATTGCTGACTGCTATTTTAGGGCGGGAGACCAGGCGGATAGCGAGGGAGATTTTTCAGATGCTGCAGACGCTTACAGGGTGGCGCTAGAAGGGGATTTGGAGGAACATGAATTCAGCCAGGTATTTTTCCAACTCGTACTTTCGCACCTGAATGCCAATGAATTTGATGAAGCGAAACAAGTGCTCGACAATCCTGAATTAAGTCGAAAGTCGTCACCGGTCGAAATCTGGCAAGCGGAATGGATGCTCATCAAGCAAATGCGGCTACGTCAGGAATCTTTCGAAGCCTATGAGAGGATAAACTCCTTCGTCAGCCTGGAAAGACTTAGCTTGAGTCTGCAGATGAAGATGCTCTGGCTCGGTTCAAAACTCTCCTACGAGTCGGGATTGTATGGCGAGACGCGCACATGGGTAGATCGGTTGACCGCGGTTTTGGCGGACGTGCTTGAAGACGTGGAGGACCCGGAATTCGTCAACCAAGTTGAGTCTGATGCGCTGCTTACATTGGCGGAATCGCTCTTGAAATCGGACCAGATTGAGGAGGGACTGGCTATTTTGGCTCGAGTTCGCAACGAGTTCGGCGGTTCCGAGTCGGCCGAAAGATCCTACCTTGTAGAGGCGCGGCATCTGGCAGACCAGGACCTTGTGGTAGAATCCTCGCAGTTGCTGAATGTGCTGGTTACGGAGAATCCCCAAAGCAAGTTTGCCCCGCTTGCTCTATACGAAATTGCCCTCAATGCAGAGAAGCGAGGACAGGGCGAGTACCTGAATCAGGCGTTGGAGTTGCTGGACAGGATTGCCCGGGACTATCCGGAATCGGATTTGGTTTATTATGCTAGATTGAAGCAAGGAAATCTAGCTCGCCGGCTCAACAAGTTTGAGACGGCCGAGGTGGTTTACGAGTCCTTGGAAAATACTTACCGCGACCGACCAGACCGCTATTGGGCGCAAATCTCTCTTGCGGATACCCTGATTGCTAGAGCCAGTGAGGATCCGAGTAAATTCGAAGCGGGCATTTCGAGACTGGAATTGCTAATGGATCTCCCCAATGTGCCCATTGAACTCAGGGTGGAGGCGGGTTACAAGATTGGAACGGCCTGGGAGACCCAAGGGGAGAAATTAAAGGCGAAAGCGGCCTATTGGGATCTGTATGATCTGTTCGTTCTTAAGGAAGAAGGAATACAGAGTCTTGGCAAGAAGGGAAGGTATTGGCTTTCGAGATCGATGTTTGAGCTGGCGGAGATATTTGAGAATGAATCGAATCTGGATACAGCTGTTGAGTTTTACGAGAAAATCGAGCTTTTGGGGCTAGTAGGTTCCGAACTTGCCAGAGCCCGAATAGAGCAATTGAGAGGGCGTTCTCCAGTCGCTAGTGTTCAGTAAATTAGGTATATGTATTTCGCAACCATAGATTCGATACACATAGAGTTGTTCGACAAGTTTCAGCAAGGCGGCATTGCGATGTGGCCCATGTTCTTAATGAGCCTGGCAGCGTTGGCTGTATTTGTTGAAAGGGTACTTTTCCTGCACCGAAATCAAATTCGGTCACGGGAGTTCCTGGCGGGAATTGAGAATACGCTAAAGAAAGGCAGGCTCGTTGAGGCTTTGACCGTTTGCCAGGACACTCCCGGTCCTGCGGCTGCGATGGTGAAGGCGGGATTGATGGCGTTTCGAAAGTCTGATGAAGAGATTCGCGAATCCGTAAGGGAGGCTGCGGTCGTGGAGCTGGGACCAATCAAGCGGCGAGTGGGCGCATTGTATGCCATAACGCACGCGGCCCCGATTTTCGGGCTTTTGGGAACTTTGATTGGCTTGATAGACGCTTTTTCCCAGTACGAGGAACAGGGGGTTTACTTAAACGCCGGATTTCTTAGCGGGAGTATGTGGCAAGCCCTTATTTCGACGGCGACGGGACTGGCTCTCAGCGCGGTATGCATTTTGGGCCACCACTTCCTGGTCGGGAGAATTCACTCCATTGTTCAGGAGATGGAGTGGCTGGGCAGCGAGCTTCTGCTATCCTTTGTGGAAATCAAAGCGGATGCCAACATATCAATAGAGGAGGGCGTAAATGAGACTGTTGACTCTAAATCTGGAGAGTGAAGTCCCCAAGGCTGTGAACCTCAATTTCTGGCCGTTTTTCGACCTTTGTGTAATTGGCCTCTTTGCAACGCTTTATGGCTCCAATTTTGTAATTGCTCCCGGTATCAGCATCGATTTGCCGCGCGCCAGTCACATTCAGTCTTCGGTTGCCCAGAGGCTTGAAGTAATGTCTGTGGACGAGGTTAGCGGAGAAGAGCAGATCTATTTCGAGGACCGTCTCCTCAAGCTAGAGACTTTGGAAAAGATGCTTCGGATTCGAGGTGAGATTTCTGAAAATGTGGCATTGCTCATACGGATCGACGGCTCGGTGTCGGCCCAGACTTTTACCTCAATACTGGAAATCGCTGAGGCGGCAGGGTATCGAAACATTCAGTGGGCGACAGAAAATCCGGAGATGGTGCCGGACGTACTAGGTGGTCGTAATCCATGAGACGTTCGACTTCCAGATGGATTGTTGGAATAGCGGCAGGTGGGATTGCGCACATCGGCATTTTTTGGAGTTTGGCATTACTTGCGCCGGGAGATGTTGAAGTGGGCCCGAAGAAGAGGGTGGAGGCCGCGAAAGTCGCCTACATTGGATCAGATTCAGGGGATCTTTCGTTAACAATGCAGCAGCAGATCGAGTTGTTTGACCCCAAACCCCTGATGCAGCCAACCCCTTGGAATACAGCTAACTTTGATCGCGTCGGCGATTATGTGGAGGCGGATTTGGAGATCTTTGTTGATTACCAACCAATCTATGGCTCTGAGAATGGAGAGTTTGTGTCGGTGTTTGGAAATGCATGGAGCCCGGCCGGTTCAGCCAAAGACGCGATACTAGGCTTTCCCCTGCAGACAACTCGGCAATTTGGTAGAGTCGCCGCGAACACCAAAAGACTAGCAAGAGAAGGAGTAGACCTGGAAATAGTCCGAATGCGGGATGGTGAAACCGTGTTTGAAGAGACCTTTTATAATAATGTAGCGGATGAAATCCTGAAAATACCGGGAAGCTGGGGTATCGCCTCATTTATTGTTCAAGTAGTTGATTCTTTTCAGGTTGGCCGCCCATCTATTGATCAATCCGCCGGAAATTCAGAGGCCGACAGTCAATTGAGCGACCTGATTGTCCGTGAATTACTTCCTAAAGGCTTGCTGACCAACGGCTTTTTTCATGTTAAAGTCGCTCGGTGAAGAAGGGTGAATATTTATTAAAATTTCAGTTGACGGGAAATTTTGGCTTAGACATCTTCTTGCTTCTTTTTTCGACACACACCACTTGGAAAGGCCCTTGTAGCTCAGTTGGTAGAGCACATCCTTGGTAAGGATGAGGTCGGCGGTTCAAATCCGCTCGAGGGCTCCATGCGAGCGAGGACCTTTATTTTGGAGGTGTCGGAAGCTTAAAATTCAATTTTGATTAACACAAATAACTAACAACCAAAAATGGCTAAAGGAACCTTCGAAAGAACAAAACCGCACGTCAATGTCGGCACGATTGGACACGTTGACCACGGTAAAACGACCCTGACCACTTCTATCTTGGCAGTGCAAGCAGGCAAAGGCCTCGCAGAGCTGAAAAGCTACTCCGATATCGCAAAGGGTGGTACTGTTCGCGACGAATCTAAGATTGTTACGATCTCGGTGGCGCACGTTGAGTACGAGTCGGATAACCGGCACTACGCACACGTTGACTGCCCAGGTCACGCCGACTTCGTCAAGAACATGATCACGGGAGCCGCCCAGATGGATGGCGCGATCTTGGTTGTTAGCGCCGCTGACGGACCGATGCCGCAGACTCGTGAGCACATTCTATTGGCTCGCCAGGTTGGTGTACCCAAGATTGTTGTTTTCCTGAACAAGTGCGACCTGATCGACGACGAAGAGCTACTTGAGCTCGTCGAAATGGAAGTGCGCGAGCTTCTTGACAAGTACGACTTCCCAGGAGATGATACGACGATCATTCGCGGTTCTGCTATGCAGGCCCTCGAAGGAACGGACGAAGGCAAGGCTCACATCCAAGCCCTTATGGACGCGATCGACAACGATATCCCTGAGCCGGAGCGTGAAATCGACAAGCCTTTCCTCATGTCAATCGAAGACGTGTTTTCTATCACAGGACGTGGGACGGTTGCCACAGGACGTATCGAGCGCGGCGTGATCAAGGTAGGTTCCGAAGTTGAAATCGTGGGACTTAAAGATACGCAGAAGTCAGTTGTCACTGGAGTGGAAATGTTCCGTAAGATGCTCGACCAGGGTCAAGCGGGAGACAACGTGGGCATTCTTCTCCGTGGTATTGAGAAGGAAGCGATCGAGCGCGGTCAAGTGCTTGCTCAGCCAGGATCGATCACTCCGCACAAGAAGGGTAAGGCAGAGATCTACGTCCTTTCTAAGGACGAAGGAGGTCGCCACACACCCTTTTTCGATGGCTACCGCCCTCAGTTCTACTTCCGTACTACGGACGTAACAGGCGTTTGCAAGCTGCCGGAAGGTGTTGAAATGGTAATGCCTGGTGACAACATTGCGATTGAGGTTTCACTGACGAAACCGATCGCGATGGAGAAGGGTCAGCGCTTCGCGATTCGTGAAGGAGGCCGTACCATTGGCGCGGGCCGTATTACCGACATCGTCGAGTAAGCGAAACGTTACAGTTTATTTTACTTGCCGGAACCCGCGTAATGGGGTTTCGGCAATTCTGTTTTTTAAATTTAAGCTTATAGGGTAGTAGCTCAATTGGTAGAGTAGTGGTCTCCAAAACCATTGGTTGGGGGTTCGAGTCCCTCCTGCCCTGCCATTCTCGAAACTCGTTTAATGAAAAATCCTTTCCGCAACATCCGCCTGTTCGCCAGTGAAACCTGGAGTGAACTGCACAAAGCCTCGTGGCCAACACGGACTGAGCTCCGCGATCATACGATCGTCGTTCTTATTTCAATCGCCATTCTGGGACTCTTTATTGCGGTGGCGGATTTCTCTTTGGCAAACGTGGTAAATCTTTTCACTGGGTGGATGCGCTAAGCTCTGAAGCGATGACTGAAACAAGAGCAAAAGACCGAGGCGATTGGTACGTAATCCAGACACTCTCCAATCAGGAAGGGAAGGTGAAGCGGTACCTGGACAAGTTTATTGTCGAGGAAGAAATGGAGGACTACGTTTTCGAGGTTCTCGTTCCGACTGAAAATGTTGTGGAAGTTAAGAATGGGAAAAAGACCCAGATAACCCGCAAATTTTATCCAGGATACGCATTTGTGCGTATGCGGCTCTATGACAACGATGGCAAATTGCTGAATAAGCCTTGGTATTTCGTTCGGGAGACTGCGGGCGTCATCAATTTCGTGGGTGGCGATCGGCCGGCTCCTCTCAAAAAGTCGGAGATTGATACGATCCTGAGTCAGATAGAAGCGGCATCAGGCAAGGAGACTCCGAAAATACAATACGAAGTCGGTGAGGAAGTGAAAATTACCGATGGACCTTTTCTCAATCTCAATGGCCGGATCGACGAAATTGATCCGGAAAAAGGCAAGCTCAAGGTATCCGTTTCCATTTTTGGCCGTTTTACGCCAGTGGAATTGGAGTATTGGCAAGTCGAACGCATAACTAGCTAGAATTATCAGATGGCAAAGAAAATAACCGGAACTATTCGTCTGCAACTGCCTGCTGGCGGCGCTAATCCAGCTCCTCCTGTGGGTCCTGCACTGGGTGCTGCTGGGGTCAACATAATGGCCTTTTGCAAGGAGTATAATGCGAAGACCCAAGCCCAAGCGGGGACGATTCTCCCAGTAGTAATCTCAGTCTACCAAGACAAGTCATTCAGCTTTGTCTTGAAGTCCCCTCCTGCGGCTGTGCTGCTGAAGAAGGCAGCGGGTCTTGCTAAAGGCTCAGGGGTACCGAATCGCGACAAGGTGGGCAAGGTTACCAAAAAGCAGATACTGGAAATCGTTGAAACGAAAAAGGCGGATCTCAATGCGAATGATCCCGAGATGGCGTCGCGCATTATAGCGGGAACAGCCCGATCGATGGGCATAGAGGTCGTCGACTAATTTTCATTAAATATAAACCCGCAAAGCAGGAGCCGAAGGGCGCTTGAACTGTAAGGAGCAATAAATGGTTAAACTGACAAAACGTTTTCGAGCGGCACAAGAGGCCGCTGATCTAAGTAAAGAATATACGGTCGAAGAGGCTGTCGCAACTTTGGCGAAATTTCCCAAGGCGAAATTCGACGAGACTGTGGAGCTTTCTATGAAGCTTCTCGTTGATCCGCGGAAGGGGGAAGAAATGGTTCGTGGAACGGTGATGTTGCCTCACGGGAGTGGAAAGACGGTTCGTGTCTTGGCATTCACTTCCGATGTTGAAGCAGCGAAAGCTGCGGGAGCGACGGAAGCGGGACTGGAAGACATGATCGAAAAGGTCCAAGGAGGCTGGGTTGATTTTGATGTGGCGGTCGCGACACCGGATGCCATGAAGGAAGTTCGCAAGATCGCCCGTGTTCTCGGTCCAAAAGGCCTGATGCCAAACCCAAAGGCAGGCACGGTTTCGCCAGATATCGATAAAGCGATTAAGGAAGTGATGGCTGGTCGAGTGGAGTTCAAGTTGGATAAAAGCGCTACCTTGGGAGTAGGCGTTGGAAAGCGGTCCTTCTCAAACGAGCAAATCGCTGAAAACGTAAACGCGATACTGGATGCGATCGGTAAAGCTAGGCCAGCAGGCTTCAAAGGTCGGTATATTCGAAGCGCGAGTATCTCCGGCACGATGACCCCGGGATTGAAAATAGCGGGATCCGAATACTCAAAGTACTAAAATTTAACTAGAAGCGTTACAATATGAGACCGGAAAAACAATTTCTAGTAGACGAGATAAATTCTCATCTCGATAAATCTGATTACGTATTTGTTGCCGACTACAAGCGTGCGACTGTTCCTGATATTGCGAGTCTACGTGGACAGCTCGCAGAGGAGGAGGCTGAATTTCATGTAATCAAAAACAACATACTCAAAGTAGCCGCCAAAGGCCGCGGGTTTCCCGAGCTTGATGAGCACCTTACAGGTCAAAATGCGATCGTGATTGGAGGAAAAAATCCTTCTGGTGTTGCCAAGGTACTGACTAAATTCTTTGCGAAAGAGGATAAAATTGAAGTCAAGGTGGGTGTTCTCAGCAACCAGCGATTGGGTAGTGACGAAGTAGTCGCCCTCTCGAAGTTGCCTTCGATCGAAGCGCTTCGTGCCCAGCTCCTCGGCTTGCTCAGTCAACCTGCGCAGCAATTGGTATTTGTCCTCAATGCGGTTCCACAGAACGTTCTCAATGTTCTACAGGCGAAAGTCGACGCGGAGGGCGGAAACTAATTTTTATCATTTCGAGGGCTTGGATGCCTTCGTCTCACAAAAACCAAATAACTAAAGATACAGGCTAGGGCCAGATTTGGCCTTAAAAGAGGAATCCCAAACTAGCCGATCAAAAATAAAATGGCAGACCTAAAAAAAGAAGACGTAATCGAATGGCTCAGCAACCAGTCCGTGCTTGATATAGCTGGACTTGTTAAAGACCTGGAAGAAAAGTGGGGCGTTAGTGCCGCTGCTCCCGTAGCCGTAGCTGCTGCTCCTGGCGCAGGTGGAGGAGAAGCCGCTGAAGCCGCTGAAGAAAAGACTGAATTCGACGTTATCCTCGCCGAAGCTGGCGCTAAGAAGATCAATGTGATCAAGGAAGTACGTGCGATCACCGGTCTTGGCCTAAAAGACGCTAAGGACCTCGTTGAGGGCGCTCCGAAGACAGTCAAAGAAGCCGCTTCCAAGGACGAAGCTGCAGAAATCAAATCCAAGCTCGAAGCTGCTGGCGCAAAGGTAGAACTCAAATAACATTGCTCAGTACTGTTTCTAACAGCTTTCACAGTAAGACAGGCGCGTTTTCGCGCGCCTGTCTTTCCTGTCTCTAAATGCCAGCCGGGAATCCATCTTTTCTCGACTGTTTTTCCAATCTAATCCCGCATCAAATCTAGCTTTTCACGCAAGAAATCGCCATGGCCGACCGCATCAATTTCGGAAAACTCAAGGACACTCTAAGTCCACCAAATCTGATTGAAATTCAGATCAACTCCTACCTGGATTTTCTGCAGAAGGACACCCCGATACTCGAACGAAAGAACGACGGTATCGAAGCTGTCTTTCGCGAAGTCTTTCCCATCGAAAGCTATGATGGGCGTCTCGTTCTGGAATTCGTGTCCTACACGATTGGAGACCCGAAGGCGACCGAAATTGAGTGTATCCGAGAGGGGATTACTTACTCGGTACCCCTTTACGTTAAGCTTAGATTGCGCGAGGAAGACAACCTCAAAGATGAAGAGATCTACATGGGTGAGATGCCTATGGTTACAAGCCGTGGATCGTTCATTATTAATGGCGCCGAGCGCGTGGTTGTAAGCCAGCTGCACCGTTCTCCAGGGATTTGCTATGAAGTGACGCCCCATACCAACGGCAAGCTGCTTCACTCCTATCGAGTGATCCCCGATCGTGGCACTTGGCTCGAAGTGCAGTTCGACAATAACGATTTGCTCTACGTTTATCTCGATCGCCGTCGTCGGCGTCGCAAATTCCTTATTACGACTCTATTAAGAGCGGTCGGATACAGCTCGGATATCGATATTCTTAATCTCTTCTACTCGATCGAGGAGATGCCGATTGGCGAAGCCATGGCCAAGGAGAATGTTAGTCAGTATGTGTTGGTTGAGGATGCGGTTGACGCGGAAAAAGGAGTGGTCATCGCCCGTGCCTTTGAGCCGTTGACAAAAGCGATCGTAAGGGAGTTTGAATCTCATGGCATTCCCGCGCTGAAGATTATCGACACTTCATCGGATGAAGGGGCAATTGTCAGAGCTCTCAAGAAAGACACTACCCAAAACGAAGAAGAGGCTCTCAAGGAAATCTACAAGCGCCTTCGCCCTGGTGAGCCACCTACGACAGCAAATGCAAAGGCGTTGTTGAAGCGGCTTTTCTTTGATCCAAAACGCTACGATCTTGGCCGCGTTGGCCGCTACAAGATCAATCAAAAGCTCGAGATGGATGTTGATGTCGAGCAGAGAACTTTGGAAGGCGATGACATTGTGCTCGCTACAAAATACCTGATTAAACTCAAAGGCGGGGAAGGATATCTGGATGACATCGATCACTTGGGAAGTCGACGTGTGCGAACTGTTGGTGAGCTTCTCGCTAACCAGTGTCGCCTCGGTCTTTCTCGTACAGAGCGTCTCGTGCGCGAGCGCATGACTCTCTATGATCAAAGTGTTGATTCGATTACGCCACAGAAGCTGATTAATCCTAAAGCGCTGACGACGGTAATTCGCGATTTCTTTGCTCGTAGCCAGTTGTCCCAGTTTATGGACCAAATCAATCCATTGGCTGAACTGACCCACAAAAGGCGTCTATCTGCTCTTGGGCCAGGTGGTTTGAATCGTGAACGGGCGGGATTCGAAGTTCGCGACGTTCATCCTTCTCACTACGGTCGCATTTGTCCTATTGAGACGCCTGAAGGACCCAATATCGGTCTGATCAATTCGCTCTCAACCTTTGCCCGCGTCAACGAGTTTGGCTTTATCGAAACCCCGTACCGCCTAGTCGAGAAGGGCAGAGTATCAGAGGAAATCCGCTATCTTAACGCGGACCAGGAAGAAGGTAAGATCATTGCCCAAGCGAATTCTGAACTGGACGACAAAGGTAATTTTGTTGGCAAAGTGACGGTTCGACAAAGCGGAGAGTTTCTCGAGGTTGATAAGGAACAAGTCAATTTCATGGACGTTTCGCCCAAGCAGCTCGTATCGGTTGCTGCGGGACTGATCCCTTTCCTCGAGCATGACGATGCTAACAGAGCACTCATGGGCTCAAACATGCAACGTCAAGGGGTTCCTCTTCTCAAAGCTGATTCTCCTTTGGTGGGAACTGGAATCGAAGAACGGGTTGCTCGTGACTCGAAGACCGTTTGCGTTACAGATTACGATGGAATTGTGGCTTCTGTGGACGCAAACAAGATTGTCATCACAGACGATGGAAATTTACCGGAGCACTTTTTCAGTAAACCTGTTTCGGATGATGCAAACGGTGTTCATGTAATTGAATTGCGTAAATTCATGCGGTCTAATGCGGGCACCTGTTTCAACCAGAAGCCGATTGTTTCCAAGGGTCAGCCAGTTAAAGCGGGTGACATCATCGCGGACGGTCCCTGCACTCAACAGGGTGAGTTAGCTCTCGGCCGCAATATCCTCGTGGCGTTCATGCCGTGGAATGGATACAACTTTGAGGATGCCATTCTCATATCTGAAAAGGTACTGAAGGATGATATCTACACTTCTATCCATGTAGCTGAATTTGAAGTAACGGCTCGAGATACAAAGCTTGGACCTGAAGAAATAACTCGAGACATTCCGAACGTTGGGGAAGAAGCTCTGCGGAATCTGAACCACGATGGGGTTATTCGCGTCGGTGCTGAAGTGCATCCAGGTGATATTCTGGTTGGTAAAATTACACCGAAGAGTGAGACTGAACTCGCTCCGGAAGAGAAGCTGCTGCGAGCGATCTTTGGTGAAAAGGCCGCCGATGTTAAAGATACTTCTCTCGTTGTGCCATCGGGCGTTGAAGGCATTATTATGGACGTGAAAGTTTCGAGTCGTATTGACTACGAACGCGAACGTCTGAGCCCTTCGGATCGCCGTCGTCAGGTGAAGCAGATCAATGAGGAATACAAGACTCAGATGGACAAGCTTCGCGAAGGACTGACAGAAGCGCTGTCCAACATTCTTTTGGGTGAGAAAATCCCGTTGGATGTAGTCAATGGCCAGAACGGTGAAATCATCATTCCTGCGAATCGCAAGATTACTAAAACACTTCTTCGCAAACTTGCCGCTGTCTCCAAACACGTAGAGATCGATCCTTCACCAGTTCGTATCAAAATCATGGAGATCATCAGTTCTTATCAAGGTAAGTTCGATGAGCTTGAGGCCGATCGTGAGCGAAAGACCGCTAATATTGAAACCGGTGATGATTCCGCCCAAGGTGTGATCAAGCAGGTTAAAGTTTATATTGCTACTAAGGAAAAACTAAAAGTAGGCGACAAAATGGCGGGACGTCACGGTAACAAAGGTGTTGTCGCCAAGATCGTTCCCGAGGAAGACATGCCGTACCTTCCCGACGGTACTCCGATTCAAATCTGTCTAAATCCGTTGGGGGTTCCTTCCCGAATGAACGTCGGACAGGTTTTGGAAACCCATATGGGCTGGGCCTGTAAGGTACTGGGAATGAAAGTTTCGACGCCGGTCTTTGATGGTATTCCTGAAGTCACCGTTCGTCAGCACTTGGCGGATGCCGGATTGCCGACGACTGGAAAGAGCGTCCTTTACGATGGGCGCTCAGGAGAGAAGCTCGATCAGGAAGTGGTCGTAGGCTGGGTTTATATGATGAAACTGAATCACTTGGTTTCTCATAAGATCCACGCTCGTGCGGTTGGTCCTTATTCATTGGTTACACAACAACCATTGGGTGGTAAAGCCCAGTACGGTGGCCAGCGCTTCGGGGAAATGGAGGTCTGGGCTCTCGAGGCCTATGGAGCCGCCTATACTCTGCAGGAGCTTCTCACAGTTAAGTCGGATGACGTTCAAGGTCGTACGAAAATTTACGAATCTCTCGTAAAGGGTGATTCGACTCTTCAGGCGGGAACGCCGGAGTCATTTAACGTACTGATTAAAGAAATACAGTCGCTCGGTTTGGATGTCAAACTGGGTCGCCAAAGCGAACTGGAGTACAAATAGAATAAATTTAACTAGGAACAAATAATGTCTAGCCAAGAAGCTCAAGAAACCCTCGGTATCGAACGTGAATCGAATTTCGATTGCGTAACGATTAACGTCGCTTCTCCGGAAACGATCCGTTCCTGGTCTCGTGGAGAGGTCAAGAACCCAGAAACGATTAACTATCGTACCTTTAAGCCAGAGCCAGGTGGCCTGTTTTGCCAACGAATTTACGGCCCCGTTCGCGACTACGAGTGTGCGTGTGGCAAGTATAAGCGAATTAAGTACAAGGGAGTCATTTGTGACCGATGTGGTGTTGAGGTAACGGTTTCCCGTGTTCGTCGTTCCCGTATGGGGCATATCGAACTCGCGGTTCCTGTTACACATATCTGGTTTTTGAAAAGCATGCCATCTCGTCTTGGTTTACTGCTTGATATGACAGCTCGCAGCCTGGAACGCGTCATTTATTATGAAGCGTTCATGGTTACTGATCCAGGACGTACTCCTCTGGAAGAGAAGCAACTATTGACGGATCAAGAGTACCTCCAAGCGGTGGAAGAATACGGTGACGATTCCTTCGTAGCTAAGATGGGTGCGGAGGCCTTGCGCGAAGTGCTATCTGTAATGGATATGCCGGGTACTGTTCTGGAGCTTCAGGAGTCGATGCGGAGCACCAAGTCGAAGCAAATCAAAAAGAAGCTAGCGAAACGACTTAAGGTTATTCAGGGATTTATAAAATCATCGTCCCGTCCCGAGTGGATGATTCAAGAGGTTCTCCCTGTGATTCCACCGGATCTGCGTCCTTTGGTTCCATTGGAAGGTGGACGCTTTGCTACATCGGACCTCAACGATTTGTACCGCCGCGTAATCAATCGTAACAACCGTCTCAAGAATTTGATGCAGTTGAAAACGCCGGATGTGATTATTCACAATGAGAAGCGTATGCTTCAGGAGGCGGTCGATGCTCTATTCGATAATGGTCGCCATGGACGTCCCGTTACCGGTGCCGGAAACCGCCCGCTAAAGTCTTTGAGTGACATGCTCAAAGGAAAGCAAGGTCGTTTTCGCCAGAACCTTCTTGGCAAGCGTGTCGACTATTCGGGACGTTCGGTAATCGTTATTGGTCCAGAGCTTCGCCTGCACCAGTGTGGGTTGCCAAAGAAAATGGCTTTGGTCCTTTTCGAGCCGTTCATCATCCGTCGATTGAAGGAGCTTGGGTTTGTTCATACCGTACGCGGTGCTCGCCGTATGATCGAGAAAAAGTCTCCAGAAGTTTGGGACATTCTCGAAGAAGTGACTAAGGGACACCCGGTTCTATTGAACCGCGCGCCAACGCTGCACAGACTTTCCATCCAGGCTTTTGAACCAGTATTGATTGAAGGAGAGGCGATTCGTGTTCATCCATTGGTTTGTACTGCGTACAATGCTGACTTCGATGGTGACCAAATGGCGGTACACGTACCGTTGTCACTAGAGGCGACCCTTGAGTGCAAAACGCTGATGATGGCGAGTGGAAACATCTTTTCCCCGTCGAGTGGAAAGCCGATTTTGACTCCGTCTCAAGATGTTATTCTGGGCTCGTACTATCTGACGATGGAGCCAGGGACTGCCGAAGAGGATGCTGGACGTATTCCGCTGGCAGCGACGGAAAATGAGGCGTTGTTCGCTCAAATGGATGGAGCCAGGGAAACCCACGATTGGATCCGTATTCCAAATCCAGACTATGGGCGTGAGACTGTATTCGGAAACAGTGACCGCAAGACGATCACGACGACAATTGGAAGAATACGTTTCAGTGAGATCTGGCCGAAGGAACTCGGTTTTCTGAATTTCCAAGTAGATAAGAGCGAACTCGGAAACATCATTAATAACACCTACAAGGTTTCCGGTCCCGAGCAGACGGTTCTGTCACTCGACCGCCTCAAGAAACTCGGTTTCGACGTCGCGACTATGGCGGGTATTTCCATCGGTATCGATGATATGATTATCCCTGAGTCGAAAACGGATATCGTGGCAAAGGCCTTCAGTAAAATTGACGAGGTTGAAGGACAATACCGTAAGGGTATTATCACGACAGGCGAACGTTACAACAAGATCATCGACATATGGACGGTTGCCACTGATGAAATCAAGAAGGCGGTTTTTGAAAAGCTCCAGACGAATGGTGGAAAAGGTGGAGTGAACCCTGTCTACGTCATGATGGATTCGGGTGCTCGTGGTAATCCGAACCAGGTACGCCAACTTTGTGGTACTCGTGGACTGATGGCCAAGCCATCAGGAGAGATTATTGAACGACCAATTCTTTCCTCATTCCGTGAAGGTTTGACTGTCCTTGAGTACTTTATTTCTACTCACGGGGCTCGTAAGGGATTGGCTGATACCGCTCTAAAGACTGCGGATGCTGGATACCTGACCCGTAAGCTTTGTGATGTGGCGATGGATGTTATCATCACGGAAGACGACTGCGGAACACGTGATGGAATTTGGAAGAGAGCGATTTTCGAAGGTGATGACGAAATTGTCAGCCTGCGCGAACGTATCGAGGGACGCTGTGCCTGTGATGATGTTTTCAATCCAAGCAATCCAGACGAAATTATCATCACATCAGGTGAGCTGATTTCAGAAGAAGCGGCGCAAAGAGTTGAAGATTGCGGAATAGAGCGCATCAAGGTGATGTCGCCTCTGACATCTTCTGCAAGTTACGGTATCGATTCCAAGTCTTATGGTATCAATCCCGCGTCCAACGATTTGGCAAAGCTTGGTGATTCCGTCGGAATTATTGCAGCGCAGTCGATTGGGGAGCCCGGAACGCAGCTAACTATGCGTACCTTCCACATTGGAGGTATTGCAAGTTCGGTTGTAACGGATCCTCGTATCATTGCCAGAAATACAGGGCGTGTTAGATATCGTGGTTTACGCTTGGTTCACATCGAGACTCCTGAAGGCCCAGTATTCATTGCTTTGAATAAGACTGGAGCGATTCAGATACTGGATAAAAATGATCGTGAACTTGAAGCCTATGATATCGTTGTGGGTTCTGCGATTCGCATTCCAGATGGAGAAGAAATCAAAGCCGGTGCCGTTTTGGCAAGCTGGGACCCCTACAATATTCCCAATCTTTCCGAGAAAGCTGGAACCGTACGTTTCCGCGATATGATTCGCGGTGTTACGATTAAGAAGGAGCTCGATGAAAGCTCTGGACGAATCGCGACTGTAATTATCGAACATAAGGAAGACCTTAATCCGTCCGTAGAAATCTGTGACGAGTCAGGCAAGGTACAGGCGGTTTACAGTATTCCAACTGGAGCGCAGGTATCCGTTGCGGAAGGCGATATTATTGCTCAAGGAGCGCTTCTGGCGAAGACTCCGAGACAGGCTTCGAAAACGAAAGACATCACCGGTGGTTTACCACGCGTCGCCGAGCTTTTCGAAGCGCGCCGTCCGAAGGAAGCTGCGGAGATGGCCCGTTTGGATGGAGTTGTTTCTTTCGGCGGAACTGTTAGAGCGAAACGAAAGTTGATCGTCTCCAACGAGGAAACGGGCACGGACGAAGAGCATTTGATCCCGCATGCGAAACAGATTATTGTTCAGGAAGGTGATGTGGTGCATAAGGGCCAGCACTTGACAGAAGGTTCTGCGGATCCTCATGAAATCCTCGATATCTTGGGGCCAAACCGTCTGTACGAGTTTTTGATCAATGAAGTGCAAGAAGTTTATCGCCTGCAAGGGGTGACCATTAACGACAAGCACATCGAGCTGATCATTCGTCAGATGCTTCGCAAGGTTCGTATTTCCGATCCAGGTGATACTGAGTTCTTCTGGGGCGAGCAAGTCGAGCGCACGACTTTCATGCGCGAAAATAACCGGATTATTGAAGCGGGTGGAAAGCCAGCGGAAGCAGAACCGGTATTGCTTGGAATCACGAAAGCATCGATTGAAACCGAGAGTTTCATCTCGGCTGCTTCATTCCAGGAGACTACTCGCGTGTTAACGGATGCTTCAACCTTGAGTAAAATCGACACGCTTCTCGGATTTAAGGAAAACGTGATCATGGGTCACTTGATTCCTGCGGGAACGGGTCTTCCTCAGTATCGAGATCTTCGAATCACGCTTCCATTTGGAAGTGAAATCGAAGAGGAGGCTCCGACCGAGGAAGTAGCAGAATCAATGGTTCAGAATTCTGAAGTGATTTAATCTCTCGAGGACAAAGATAAAATTTCAAGCCGCGACCTAGTGTCGCGGCTTTTTTCTGGATCCCTGTGACTAATTTCTCGAACTGGGTTTTCTACTGGCAGGGAAAGTACTGGGATGGGGAGATGTATTGAAGAATCTTTTCTTCTACGCTGCTGAATAGAGCTTGTTCGATCGCTTCCCTATAGCTGATGGCTCCATTCTTCAGTTGAAGATTGCCCATGAATAAAGGTTCTTTCGGATACAGCGACTCCATCTTTTTAAAGACGTTTTTGGGGGAACGAAAGGTTCCAAGAGTTACAGAGTGGATGGATTCAGGAGGAACTGAATCAAAAACCTGATCGATGAATTGGCTGTATTTTTCAATTCCGTTTTCGAAATGAATGAGCGGATCAAAGCGAAGTCCAACTTTCCATCCTGTCTTAGCTAGCTTTTTCAGTGCAGATAGACGTGCCTTGATTGGGGGAGCTCTGTGTTCCAGAGAATCAGCCACTGGTTCAGGATTCAAACTGTAAGCCGTGACTACATTTGGAATGGGTTCCCGGTCGAGGAGGGAAGAAATGTTCACGCTTTTTGTGCGGAGCTCTAGCCACGCATTTTTGTGCTGAGCAAAGAAAGGAAGGAAGACGCTTGTGAAGCCGGTGACTTTGTCCATGGCCAGACTGTCGCAATCGTATCCACTAAAAAAGAAGCACTGCTTCGAAGGATCCTCGTCGAGAGTGACTTTGATGTCATTTAAGAAATCCTCATAGTTTACGAAGAGAACATAGTTGGCCGATTGGTACATTCCTTGGAGAAAGCAGTAGCGGCAATCGTACAGGCAATTAAGCATGTGCGAAAAATAGTAGTGTTGGTCAGCCCCAAGGCCGTATTCGGGTGGAGTGGGGAGAACGCGGTTTCCGTGCTTTGCCGCTAGTATGAGAGCTGGATTCTGCTTCTGGAGGCGGAAGCTCTGTCTCTTAGGATTAAAGACCTCGCCGTATCGTCCGCAATCGATTCGCTCAGCCCGATCGTAGCGTTTCAGAATATCCAGCGTTCGCGGATGGCTTTGAACCGCTTCTTCTATGTATATGCGATCAAACATTAGCAGACTCGCTGTGGAGATACTTGGTCGATTTCGAGCTGAAGACGTTCGAGAAATTGGCCTTTCTTTGGGCTGTTCAAGAGGACCTGCAGGTTTAGACCTTCGTCGAGGTCGAGTAGAGCATCCAATTGGCGTATCCGACTGAAAAGTTGGTGCCCCTCTGTTTCCGTGAGGGAATAGCGGGTTTTTGCGGCAGACAGCAGATCACTCGCCCAGTCTCTCATTTGGTATTCAGCTTCCGAAAACTCTGTATTATCCAAAAAGCTTTCGATTTTCGGAATTTGTGAAGCAATCAGACCTGATATGTCCGTCTTATCGAAGTGGGCGCTTGCAGGAGAAACTGAATTGTCCGAGACAACCTTTATACATTGAACGCGTTCGGAAGTGGTGAAGGCAAGAGCGGCAGTGTAAAAGCCAAACGCCTCCATGTCGAACACGCGACCAGTTTCATAGCGGCTTGAAGGAGCATTCAGGGTTTTGATTTCGATACCAGGCCAAGGGGGTTTCCCCACAAGTTGAGGATAGATTACTTCGCGGGAATAGTCAGATGTGATCTTGTTTCCGATAAATGCCTCACCTATCGCTGCGTTTCCTCCGCCGCAGATGCCGAAATTCAGCCAGGTTGCGTCGATCGAAGGGAATCTTTCTCCCAAAGCGGTTGTCGCGATTGCGCTCGATAACGAGCCCACTCCTGCTACAGCCAGTCGAGCCGTTTCGCCCTCGAAAAATTGGGCCTGACCGTGCTTGCCGCATGGTTTCATGCGGTAGTGCTGGATGATGGGTTTTGCTTCGCAATGGAGGGCAAGCACGAATTGTTTCATATTCTTCGTTTTTACCTTGATGTCATTGGGACGAATCGGCAAAACGCAAGGCTCTCAAATTTATCGTAGCTGATAAACCATAGAGTTTCCCACAAGAAGCTCGCCCGATTTTCAAGCATATCAGGCCAAATTTTGGCAGGGTATGCTTTTTACTCGTTTTTCGGCAGAAAATACTTGCCGAGGTAACGCCTTAAGCTAACTTCACGCTCCTTTCTAAAAATCTCTCATCATGCCAACCATTAATCAACTCGTCAGAAAAGGCCGCAAGGTGGCCCGGACCAAGTCCAAGTCACCCGCGCTTGACTCAAATCCGTTTAGACGCGGCGTTTGCGTGCAAGTCATGACGCGTACGCCCAAGAAGCCGAATTCGGCTATCCGAAAAGTGGCGAAAGTACGCTTGACCAATGGCATCGAAGTCATCGCCTACATTCCTGATGAAGGACACAGCCTTCAGGAGCACAGCATCGTTCTTGTACGAGGCGGCCGTGTGAAGGACCTACCGGGTGTGCGTTATCACATCGTTCGCGGTACCCTGGATGCAATGGGTGTAGAGAAGCGTCGACGCAGCCGGTCAAAATACGGCGTTAAGCGTCCTAAGGCATAAGAATTCAATTATTTAGATAATGTCACGTCGTAGAAGAGCAGTTAAACGCCTAACCAAACCGGATTCCCGTTATGGGAGTACTCTGGTGGGTCATTTAGTGAACACCGTCATGCGTGACGGAAAAAAGACTTTGGCTGAGCGCATCGTATACGCTGCGTTCGAGAAAGTGAGCGAAAAGCTCGAAAAGGGTGATCCGGTGGATCTACTTTTGGGAGCTCTCGAAAATTCACGGCCTCGGTTGGAGGTGAAAAGCCGACGTGTTGGTGGAGCAACCTACCAGGTGCCTCTAGAAATTCCGTTTGAGCGCCAAGAATCCCTTGCCATGCGATGGATGGTAAATGCTGCCGCGGCCCGTAAGGGTATTCCGATGAAGGACGCGCTCGCCAATGAAATAATCGACGCCTACAATAATACAGGCGGGGTTGTTAAGAAAAAGGAAGACACACACAAGATGGCGCAGTCTAATCGCGCATTCGCCCACCTTCGCTGGTGATCGATTTTGCTCCCTTATGTTCTTTGTACAATGGTTGAAGCTCCCTCAGATATTTCCACGAAAAATGGCTCTGGACGTCCAGTGCCAATGGAGTGGACACGCAATATAGGTATTGCGGCCCATATCGATGCGGGGAAGACAACCACGACTGAGCGTATTCTCTATTATACAGGAGTCGTTCACAAGATAGGGGAAGTCCACGACGGTAACGCCGTCACGGACTTTATGGAACAGGAGCGTGAGCGCGGCATTACGATTACCTCCGCTGCGATATCCTGTAATTGGGAAGGCCGATCCGGACCGTTCGCTGGGATCAATCACCAGATCAACATCATAGATACTCCCGGCCACGTGGACTTCACCGCTGAAGTCGAGCGTTCGCTCCGTGTACTTGATGGAGCGGTTGCCGTTTTCTGTGCGGTGGCTGGAGTACAGCCCCAGTCGGAGACAGTCTGGCGCCAAGCCGACAAGTACCAGGTCCCACGCATTGCGTTTGTGAACAAAATGGATCGCACCGGGGCAAATTTCCTCGGTGTGATTGAGGATATGCGTTCCAAGCTTGGAGCGAATGCCCACCCGCTTTTTCTCAATATCGGTTCAGAGGAGCACTTCACGGGACTGATTGATCTTATTCGCCAAAAAGCCTTTCAATTCGATGAGTCAGACGCGATGGGCGTTAATGTGATCGAGTGTGAAATTCCGGGAGATATGGCTCGCGAAGTCGCGGAATTACGGGAATCGCTGATTGAAGCAGTCGCGGACTTCGACGACACCCTAGCCGAAAAGTATTTAAATGGTGAAGAGATCGACGAGTACGAGTTGGTCTTAGCGATTCGCAAAGCGACGCTATCTTTGAATTTTGTAGGGGTTATTCCCGGCTCTGCTTTCAAAAACAAGGGCGTTCAAAGCATGTTGGATGCGGTTGTAAACTACCTTCCCAACCCGATTGACATGCCTCCAATCAAAGGTCAAGACGGCAAGGAGAGGCCTGTTGCTATTGAGCCTGACGACAATGGCCCCTCAGCGGCACTCGCATTCAAGCTTTGGAGTGATCCCTACGTGGGTAAGCTCGTATTCATTCGTGTTTACAGCGGGACGATCAAGAAAGGGGATGTCCTTTACAATCCTCGCACTGGGAAATCGGAGCGCGTAAGCCGTCTTCTAATAATGAAGGCGGATAGCCGCGATGATGTGGAGTGTGTTCGCTCGGGAGACATCTGCGCAGCGATTGGATTGAAGAACGTTTGGACGGGTGACACCTTCACTTCGAAAAACCTCGATGTCGCTCTCGAGCCGCCGTCATTTCCGGACCCGGTCATTTCGATGACGATTGAACCGGCAACCTCAGCAGATCAGGAAAAGCTTTCTGTTGGATTGGCGAGGTTGTCAGAAGAAGATCCGACTTTTGTTGTAAAGACCGACCAGGAAACCGGCCAAACGATCATTTCGGGTATGGGCGAACTCCACTTGGAGATCATCAGAGACCGGCTCTTCCGTGAGTTCAAAGTCAAGGCCCAGTCAGGAAAGCCTCAGATCGCTTACCGGGAAACCATTTCCAAATCTGCAGAGGGCGAAGGAAAATTTATACGCCAATCCGGAGGACGTGGCCAATATGGTCATGTGGTCATCAAGCTCGAACCTCAAGAAACAGGGAAAGGGTTTGAAGTGGTTAACGAGATTGTTGGCGGTGTCATTCCAAGAGAGTTCATTAAACCCACCGAAGACGGTATCAAAGAGGCGGCCAACAATGGGGTGGTTGCAGGATATCCGGTAGTCGATTGGAGAGCCCGTATTGTCGACGGTTCGTTTCATGACGTGGACTCTTCTGAGATCGCGTTTAAAATGGCGGGTATCTTTGCTTTTAAGGAAGCGATGAAAAACGCTGACCCGATTCTCCTCGAGCCGATCATGAAGGTGGAAGTCTCCACTCCAGAGGAGTATCAGGGAGATGTGATCGGCGATCTGAATCGACGCCGTGGGCATATCCAGAATATGGAGTCGAAAAACGATTTGGCTATCGTCAATGCGGCTGTACCTCTCGAAACCATGTTTGGCTACGCAACCGATGTCCGTTCTCTCTCAAAAGGACGGGCTAGTTACTCCATGGAAACCTCTCACTTTGAGCAAGTACCACCGAATGTGCTCGCTAGGCTTACCGAAGACCCATCTAGATAGGGACACAATAATTTTAATAACCGAAATTTCATGACTGGACAAAAAATACGCATCAGACTTCAAGGATTTGACTATCGAGTGATCGATCAGTCCGCGTCCGAGATTGTGGATACCGCCAAGCGCTCGGGCGCTCGTGTTTCCGGTCCTGTACCGTTGCCGACACGCATCGAGAAAGTCACCGTGAACAAGTCGCCTCACGTAGATAAGAAATCTATGGAGCAATTCGAGATCCGTACTCATAAACGTTTGTTGGACATTATCGAGCCAACCGCTCAAACAGTCGACGAACTTAAAAAGCTGAATCTTCCATCAGGAGTGGACATTACTATTAACGTATAAACCAACGGATACAGCATCACACTTTCGCTGGCATTTGCCGGCGCTAACGTGGGTCTAGTAAAACGGAGCAGACGCTCCACCTACCTCTTAGAAATATGAACTATACACTCTTAGGCAAAAAATTGGGCATGACTCAACTGTATGACGGAACGGTCCAAGTTCCCGTCACAGTGATTCAAGCAGGCCCTTGCCCCGTTCTTCAGGTGAAGACAGTGGAAACGGATGGATACAATGCCATTCAGATCGGCTACGAAACTAAGAAGGACAAGCGGGCGAGCAAGGCAGAGCAAAATCATGCCAAGAAAAGCGGCGTCGCTACGCCACGAGCCATTCGCGAAGTACGCTGTGAAAGCGCTCCGGAATTCAATTCTGGCGATGTGCTTGACGTAACGAAGTTTGAAGAAGGACAAAAGATCGACGTCATCGGATTTACCAAGGGTCGTGGATTCCAAGGTGTAATGAAGCGCTTCAACGTTAAGGGGGGTCCTGCTTCTCACGGCTCCATGTTTCACCGCCGTATCGGATCAATTGGCCTTTGCCAATGGCCGGGTCACGTATTCAAAAACCAAAAAATGCCAGGCCGCATGGGCGGAAGGCAGCGAACGGTTCAGAACCTGAAGGTCGTTAAGATCGACGCAGAAAAGAACCTCATTCTCGTAAAGGGAGGAATTCCTGGAGCCAATGGCGACACGATTCTCGTTCGCAGTGCGATCAAGGGCAAATAACGCGGGAAGGACTGATTGATAATGAAGTTGAAAGTATTTAACAATGACGGCTCCGCGAATGGAGAGGGCGATTTCGATATCCCTGTTTTCGAAGACGGTAAAGGTCTCCAAGCAGTGAAGGAAGTAGTTGTCGCTCAGGCGGCAAATATTCGCCAAGGTAGTGCGAACTCAAAAACGCGCGGCGAGGTTCGGGGCGGTGGCAAGAAGCCATGGCGCCAAAAAGGAACCGGCCGTGCCCGTGCAGGAAGTAGTCGTTCCCCAATATGGGTTGGCGGTGGAGTCGTATTCGGCCCGAAACCCCGTGACTACTCTAAGAAGATTAACAAGAAGGTCCGTCAGCTAGCCTTTAACCGAGCATTGTTCGAGCGTGCCAGTGATGGCTCCTTGGTTGTGGTGGATGCCCTCGATATCGCTCCCGCGAAAACGAGTGTGGCATCCGGTGTCATCCGTGGCATCGCACCGGAAGGAAACGTTCTCGTGGTAGACAAGGAATTCAGCGATACCTCAATGTTAGCGCTACGCAATTTGCGTGGAGTGATCCTTGAGGAGGCTGCGATTGTAAGCGTTACCGATCTTGCCGATTTCCAAACAATTATTGCAACTCGCCAAGCGATGGAAGTTCTTCTTGGCCGTTCGAAAGGAGGCTCGAAATGATTCAAGCAGACAAAATTCTGAAATCCCTTCGCTTGACTGAGAAGTCCAATCTCCAGTCGGCAGAAGTGGGGCAATACACGTTCGAGGTCTTCAAAGACGCTAACAAGTACTCCATTAAGGCTGCGGTCGAAAAGGTGTTCGATGTTTCGGTGACGCGTGTGAATGTTATAAATCAAAAAGGTAAGCCGGCCCGTAATCGTAAGACTGGACGCTCTAACTATAAATCCGACTATAAGAAGGCGATCATCACCTTGAAAACAGGGGACACGATCGAAATCGTATAAGCGAAGGGGATACATACAATGGCTATTATCAGTTTCAGACCAACGACTCCGACTCTGCGTTTTGCGGAACTCCAGAAGAGAGACATTACGCAGAAGCGTCCGGAGAAAAAGCTAACCACTTCTTATAGCAAGTCGGCCGGGCGCAATTGCTATGGCCGCGTGACTTCACGCCGCCGTGGTGGTGGACATAAGCGATTGCTTAGAATCGTAGACTTTCGTCGCAATAAATTCGACATCCCGGCGAATGTTCAAGCGATCGAATACGATCCAGGCCGGACAGCTCACATCGCTCTGGTTGCCTATGCGGATGGCGAGAAGCGGTACATCATAGCTCCCGAGGGGCTGAAGGTGGGGGACAAGGTTCTTTCGTCGGAGAAAATGATCAGTTTTGATATTGGCAATACCATGCCACTGGAATTCATTCCTCCTTCGACACGCCTTCACGCTGTGGAATTGCTTCCTGGCAAAGGGGCCCAGCTCGCTCGTTCAGCAGGCAACTCTCTCGAGCTTATCAATATTGAAGGGAGTCACGCTCAGTTGAAAATGCCTTCGGGTGAAGTTCGTTTGGTGAGCAAGAAGTGTCTCGCGACCATTGGATCTGTCAGCAACGCTGAGCACTCAAAGGTAGTCATCGGAAAGGCGGGGCGTAACCGTTGGAAGGGCAAGCGCCCTCGTGTTCGGGGTGTTGTTATGAATCCGGTGGACCATCCCAATGGCGGTGGTGAAGCAAAGAGTAAAGGTGGCGGTGGCCGCCAGATGCTCGTTTCTCCTTGGGGTCAGCTAGCGAAGGGTTTCCCGACTCGCCGCAAGTCTAAGGAAAGTAACAGTCTCATCTTGGTCCGTCGCAATGGTCGCAAGTTCAAACGATAATTTTATTAGGATATAGATAATGGCTCGTTCAGCTAAAAAAGGATATTTCATCGACCCCAGCCTCGAAGACAAGGTAATGGTCGCCAAGGAAAAGGATGATCGCAAACCGATTCAGACCTGGTCACGTCGTTCCACAATCACGCCCGATTTTGTGGGTCTGAATTTTGCCGTACACAACGGGAAGGCATTCATCCCCGTCTACGTCACGGAAAACATGGTGGGGCACAAGCTCGGCGAGTTCTCTCAGTCGCGCATGTTCAAGGCTCACGGTGGCAGCAAATAATTAAGGGAGCTAATAATAATGGAAGTACAAGCGCTAACCAAATACGCACGCATGTCACCGAAGAAGGTGAACGAGGTTGCTCGTGCCATTCGCGGCAAACCGGCCACTGCAGCTCTAGACCTGCTGAAGTTTATTCCGCGAAAGTCGGCGGCACTCATCTCTAAGACGTTACAATCAGCAATTGCCAACGCTGAAAACAACCACGATCTGTCTGCGGATAACCTGACTGTTGACAAGGCGATCATCGAAATGGGGCCGGCTCTAAAGCGATTCAAAGCAGCTGCTCGTGGTGGAGTTGCCAAACGAAAGAAGCGCATGTCTCATATCCGCATCGTGCTAACCGACAACGCTAACTAATTTCAGACATATGGGTCAAAAAACAAATCCGATAGGTTTTCGTCTCGCAGTTAATCGCAACTGGCAGTCACGCTGGTTCGCGCCCAAGAACGAATTCGCGAAGACACTACACGAGGACTACATCATTCGTCAGAAATTGATGGAGAAGCTGAAGTACGCTTCCGTACCTCGCATTTTCATTGAACGGGCGTCTTCCCGTGTCCGTGTTAAGATTTTCACCGCTCGTCCAGGGATCGTTATCGGCCGGAAGGGTCAAGAGATTGAAAAGATCAAGGAAGAGCTGTCTGTGATGACGGGTAGGGAAATCCTTCTCGATATTCAGGAAGTGAAGAAGCCTGAGCTCGAAGCGAAACTGGTCGCGGACAATGTCGCTCTTCAGTTGGAACGCCGTATTTCCTTTAGGCGCGCCATGAAGAAAGCGGTTCAAATCGCGATGAGTCTAGGCGCGGATGGAATTAAGGTGCAGGTCGGTGGAAGACTCGGTGGGGCGGACATCGCCCGTACCGAAGTTCAGCGACAAGGTAGTGTGCCTCTCCATACATTGCGCGAAGAAATCGATTACGGTACATCAGAAGCCAGAACAGTATACGGCATTATTGGCGTTAAGTGCTGGGTTTTCAAAAAGGACGAACAATAAACATCTCTTACTGAGCTATGCCAGCACTCACTCCATCACGTACAAAATACCGGAAGTCCATGAAGGGCCGCATGCGCGGCAACGCAAAGGGCGGCGATTCTATGGCGTTTGGCGACTATGCCATTCAGGCGTTGGGTCGTGGATACTTCACGGGTAATCAGATCGAAGCCGCTCGTGTCGCCATCACGCGTCATATGAAACGTAAAGGGAAGCTCTGGATTCGAGTGTTCCCTCACAAGCCGATCACCAAGAAGCCTCTCGAAACTCGTATGGGTAAGGGAAAAGGACCTGTTGATCACTATGTAGCCGTGGTTAAACCGGGCTTGATCTTGTTCGAACTCGCAGGTGTTTCGCTTTCGATCGCTCGCGAGGCCATGCGCTTAGCTGATACGAAACTCCCTTTTAAGACGCGTTTCATTGTGCGTGAGAACATGGATTGATCCGTAGAAGGAACCGAAAAAATGAAGGTAAAGGACATCAAAGAACTTTCGCTCCCAGAATTGGAGAAATCGATTCGCGACACGCGTGATCAGCTTCTCGAATTGAAGCTGCGCAAGCAAACAGGACAGGTTGAAAACACAGCGGAGCTGACTCAGCGCCGCAGGGATATCGCGCGGATGGAAACGATTCGTAGTGAAAAAATCCAGGCGGAATCGAAGTCCGCTTAACAATAGAACTGATACGCCATGGAAAACTCTCGCAATAGCAGAAAAAGCCTAATCGGGTTCGTGACTTCAACCTCCGGGGACAAGTCGATCAAGGTTACATACGGCTACAAGATTCCTCACCCTCGTTATCGTAAGGTGATCAATCGAAAAACAGTTGTTCACGTTCATGACGAAAACAACGATGCTGGTCTCGGTGATCGTGTTGAAATTATGGAGACACGTCCAATTAGCCGCCTAAAGCGCTGGCGCTTGGTCCGGGTGATCGATCGGGCTCCTGTAGCAGGAGGCTTGAAGGAAGAGGAAGTAGAGCAACCCGAACCAGCTTCTGCTGAATAAAGGAGCGAAACAACAATGATTCAATTACGTTCAGAACTGCAGATCGCAGACAACACAGGCGCCAAGCGGGCCCATATGATTCGCCGCTTGGGTCAACGCAAGAAAACGGCCGACATTGGTGACGTTATCGTCGTCAACATCAAAGAGGCCAGCGTAGACTCGTCTGTAAAGAAAGGCACGGTGGTAAAAGCTGTTGTAGTGCGGACAAAGGCTCCAATTCGTCGTCGTGACGGTAGCTACCTCCGCTTCGACAGCAATGCGATCGTTATACTCGACAACAATGGAAACCCGCGCGGTACTCGCATATTTGGGCCAGTTGCTCGCGAACTTCGCACGAAACAATTCATGAAGATTGTCTCGCTAGCTCCGGAGGTACTTTAATCATGGCTAAGACACATGTAAAACAAGGCGACGAAGTCGTTGTCCTTTCAGGCAAGGAAAAGGGTAAGCGCGGCAAAATCCTGGAACTTCGCACGGCGAAAAACAGAGCGGTTGTGGAAGGTCTTATGATGATCAAGCGCCATCTCAAGAAGTCGGAAGAAAATCCGGACGGCCAAATCGCGGAACGCGAAGGGTCCATTCATATTTCAAACCTGATGCTTGCGTCTACGTTCGACGAACGTCAGGCCAAGAAAAGCTAAATAATATAGAGAACTGAACCCGTTCCGGGTCGGAAATCCGGACAGAAGCTATGAGCTCTCAAAATTTTCTAAAAGAACATTACGAAAAGACAGTCGTCGAAGGACTCAAGAAGTCCCGTGGCTACAAGAACAAGTATCAGATTCCTCGTATCGAGAAAGTGGTTCTCAATATGGGCGTGAGCGCTTTGCTCGACAAAAGCGTCATGGAAGAGGCTGTGAAGAACATGGGCCTTATTGCTGGGCAAAGTCCGGTTCGCACGCTTGCGAAGAAGAGCATCGCGAATTTCAAACTCCGCGAGGAAATGCCAATCGGTTGTAAGGTTACCCTCCGAGGCGAGCGTATGTGGGATTTCCTGCTTCGTTTGGTTGCGGTATCCCTTCCCGCCATTCGCGACTTTCGTGGTATTCCGCAGAAGTTTGACGGGAACGGTAACTACTCGCTCGGGATCACAGACATCACGATTTTTCCTGAAATCTCTGTGGATTCAATCAAACGGCAATCTGGAATGGAGCTTACTATTGTAACCTCTGCAAAAACGGATGAAGAAGGCTACGAGTTGCTCGACCTACTGGGAATGCCTTTCCGAAAGAGAGAGACTCAAGATAGCAATGACGACGCTCCAACTGAGAGTGAAACTGAAAAAGACGAAACCGCAGCGTAATTTAAAATGGCAAAGAAATCATCAGTAGCACGTAACGAAAAACGCCGCCGCCTCGTAGAGCGCCTCGGTCCTAAACGGGCTGAGCTCAAGGCGATTCTTTCTAGTCCCGACACGACAGACGAAGAGTTCTACCAAGCGCAGCGCAAGCTCGCTAAGATGCCTCGCGACTCTTCCAAAATCAGAATTCGGAATCGCTGTAACGTCACAGGGCGTCCTAGGGCATTCATTCGCCGCTATGGGTTGTCACGTCTAACCTTCAGAGAACTCGCTTTAGAGGGAAAAATACCTGGCGTTACCAAATCTTCTTGGTAGGCCTGTCACTCCAATTTTCATATATAATAAAAATTTCGCGCAAACGCGCATCCCGGGAGTGTGGATATCACCCGGTCAAAAACTAAATAATCATGCATACTGATCCAATCAGCGATTTTCTAACTCGCATCCGCAACGCGTCGAGCGCCGGCAAAGGCGAATGTGTTTCTCCTCATTCGAAAATGAAGGCAGAGATAGCCCGCATTTTAAAAGAAGAGGGTTTCATCTCAGACTTTTCCGATGCGAAGGACGATAGAGGGCACAAGACTCTTGTCGTTCAACTCAAGTACGTGAACGGAGAGCCTTCAATTAACGGTCTGGAGCGGGTTAGCCGCCCGGGTCTTCGGCTTTACTCCAAAAGCTCGGACATTCCACGAGTACTCAATGGACTAGGTGTCTGCATTCTCACTACGCCAAAAGGCTTGATGAAGGATCGCGATGCTCGTCGTCAAAAGCTTGGCGGTGAAATGGTCTGCAACGTTTGGTAGAAGAGGACGCGAACAATGAGCAGAATAGGAAAACTACCAATTACGATACCTGAAAAGGTTGATGTATCAATCGATGGTTCGACCGTTACCGTTAAAGGCCCGAAGGGAGAGCTGACTAAGAAATTTGTCAACGAGGTCTCTTTTGAGGTCGATGATGGGCAAATTAAAGTTTCCCCAGCGAACAAGACTCGTTTCGCCAACGCCATGTACGGGACTTCTCGGTCCATCGTTAATGGAATGGTTGAGGGCGTGGTTAACGGATTCACGAAAGAGATCGAGATCAGTGGTGTTGGATACAATGCCACTCTGAAAGGGAAAGCGCTTTTGCTGAAGCTCGGATTCTCGCACGATATCAACTACGACATCCCAGAGGGTGTGACGATTACGGTCACGGACAATGGAACGAAGTTGAAGATCGAAGGAATCGACAAGCAGATCGTGGGACAAGCGGCGGCATCGATCCGGCACTATCACCCGGTCGAACCCTATAAGGGCAAAGGAGTCCACATCGTTGGGCAGCATGAAATCCGCAAGGAAGGAAAGACAGTCGCTTAGCGCGATTCGATAATCTGTAAGGAATAACCTTTAAAAGAATTTCGAAATGAAAATCCAAAAGAAGAGAGAGCTCGAACAAAAGAGACGCTGGCGTATCCGTAAGAAAATTGCGGGCACTGCGGAGCGTCCACGGTTGAGTGTGCATTTCAGCAATAAGCACATCTATGCCCAGGCCATTAATGATGACGAAGGGAAGACGCTATTGTTTGTATCAACCATTGCGAAAGAGCTTCGGGAGCAGAACTTGAAAGCCAACAACGACGGCGCTTCTGCCCTTGGAAAGTCCTTCGGCGAAAAGGCGAAGGATTCTGGTATTAGTAAGGTGGTATTCGACCGTAATGGGCGCAAATACCACGGATGTGTGAAAACTTTTGCAGACGCCGCTCGTGAGGCCGGCCTAGAATTCTAATTGCCCTATGAGCACAGAAACAAATCAAACACCAAGTACGACCCCAAGCGAAGCTCCTGCGAGCACAGCGCCGGCTAACGATGGACCCGGTGGGGGCTATCGTGGATCTGGTGGCAATCGTGGACAAGGTGGTAATCGTGGACAAGGCGGCAACCGCGGCTCCAGGGGTGGCAACCGCGGACGGCGTGAAGAGGAGAAGCCCGATGACGGTATCTTCGAGAAGGTCGTTTTCATCAATCGTTGTGCGAAGGTAGTAAAAGGAGGACGTCGTTTCAGCTTTTCTGCTCTCGTCGTCGTCGGTGATCGCGCTGGAAAGATCGGAGTGGGATATGGAAAGGCCAACGAAGTTCCCGAGTCTATTCGGAAAGGGAGTGAAGGCGCCCGTAGAAACCTCGAGCCGATCAAACTCAAGGGTGACACGATTCCACACGAAGTTCTTGGCGAGGCCGATGGTGGCAAAGTTCTCTTGCGTCCTGCAACGACGGGTACAGGGATTATCGCCGGTGGCGGTGTTCGCGCTGTGCTTGAAGCAGCAGGGGTGCACAATGTTTTGACGAAGTCGTTGGGGTCAAACAACGCCAACGCGGTTGTCAATGCCACCCTAGACGGTCTGCGGAAGTTGAAAACGTTCGAAGATTATAAAGCGCTTCGTTCCTAATCCAAAATTTAGAAAAGACTCGAATCATGAGACTACACAATCTTTCAAATGTCAAAGGAGCCGTCCACCGTCGCAAGCGTGTGGGCTGTGGCGAAGGTGGCGGACACGGTAAAACGTCGGGACGAGGTGGCAAAGGCCAGACGGCTCGTTCGGGTGGTGGTATCCGCATTGGATTCGAAGGCGGTCAAATGCCTTTATTCCGGAAGCTTCCTCGCCGTGGGTTCAACAACAAGAACTTCAAGACTTACTACGAGACGGTTAATATTGGCGAACTTGCTCGGTTAGACGAGTCCATCAAAGAAGTGAATCGCGAATTGCTCGCAGCAGCGGGACTCGTCCGTATGAACTCCAACCCATTGAAAATTCTGGGTGAGGGTGAATTGAGCAGAGCTCTCAAGATTACGGCCGATAAATTCAGCGCTTCGGCAAAAGAGAAGATAGAAAAGGCGGGAGGCGAAGCAGTCGTTCTCGAAGCTCCTGCTGAAGTCGCTGCTGAAACCGGCGAGTAATCAATCACCTAGACTGAGAAGGCATGCTATCCGCGTTTACCAACTGTTTGAAAATCCCTGAGCTGCGTCAGCGTATCTTTTTGACGCTGTCGCTGCTTTTCATTGCTCGAATTGGGGCTAATATTCCACTTCCGGGATTGGATACGCAGCCGCTGCAGGCGTTCTTCGCCGATCAAACCGCTCAAGGAGGTGGTAGTCTTCTTGGACTGTACAACATGTTCACAGGGGGAGCGCTTCTCAAGGGAGCCGTTTTCGCTTTGGGCATCATGCCTTACATTTCCGCCTCCATTATCTTCCAATTGATGGGGGCTGTTTTCCCGGCTCTAGCTCGTCTACAGCAAGAGGGCGAAACCGGCCGTCAAAAACTTAATCAGTACACACGTTACGCTACCGTGATCATTTGCGCGGTCCAAGCGGTGCTTTTAATTCTGGCGCTCGAGAATCCGGGGCGACTGTTTCCGGGCTACTCGCTGGCCGAATACGGTGATATCGTAATCGTTGGCAAAACCTGGTTCCTTATCACCTCCACGGTTTTCCTTACCGCAGGAACGGTCCTTCTGATGTGGCTGGGTGAACAAATTACAAAATCTGGAATTGGTAATGGGATATCGCTCCTCATTACAGTCGGTATTTTAGCGGATTTGCCAGGAGCGGTTCAAGCGACCTACGGCTTGTTTTTCGGTCCAGTTGGAGCGGGAGAGAATCTTACTTTTGTTCACGCCGTAGGAATGATTGCTTTAGGGCTGGGCGTCACTGCCGGCCTTGTCGCGGTGATTCAAGCCGTTCGCAAAATTCCAGTTCAGTACGCCAAGCGGGTGGTGGGAAGAAAAGTGTACGGTGGCCAAAGCTCTTTTATGCCGCTGAAGGTTAACTACTCGGGCGTAATGCCCGTGATTTTTGCCTCGGCGATCCTCGCTTTTCCACAGCAGATTATTTCGCAGTTGGGAGCTTGGCTCGATCAGCAGTGGTTGATCAACATCGCTAACTACATGGTCCATGGGAGCGTCACCTATTATGTGATATTCGGGCTCATGATTCTCTTTTTCTCGTACTTCTGGGTATCCGTGATGTTTCGTCCTATTCAGATTGCGGATGACTTGAAAAAATACGGGGGATACGTTCCGGGCGTCCGTCCAGGGGCTCCAACGGCCAAATTCCTAGATTTCATCATGACTCGTCTGACTTTAGCGGGCTCGATCTTTCTGACCGTTATCGCGATTTTCCCGGATATCTTGTTGTTTCAGGCCAATATTCCCATGCGGGTAGCCATCTTTTTCGGTGGTACTGGTATGTTGATCACCGTCGGTGTGATGCTTGATACCATGCGCCAGATAGAAACGCATCTTCTACAACGCCATTACGACGGCTTCCTCAAAAAAGGGAGAATCAAGAGCCGTGGCAATACCAAGGGTCTTGACACCGGATTGGCCGGAGCGGCGGACATGAACAACGTTGGAAAGTTGTACCTCTGGCTGCTCGTTATTTTCGCGATCGGAATCGTAGCTTGGGTATTACAATTATCATCAAATTAAATCTTTACTTTATGCTTACGAAAGGTCATCACCTCACTCTTTTTCCTCCTGTGTGCCGCTTGGATGGGTACAGATTGGATTAAAGTGGTCACCAGTTGCTTTTGCATTCCTTTTTCTTCGAGACTCTCGAAAATCACCAATATACTTTAACATCAACAACTTGCTAAACTAAAATGCCACGTATTCTAGGCGTCGACATTCCCAACAATAAGAAACTCGCATACTCGCTCCGTTACATCTACGGAATCGGGCCTAAGCGTGCTGATATCGTTTTAGAGCAAACAGGTCTGGATCCCGACATGCGGGCTAAGGATTTGGATGAAGAGCAGATCAACGTCATCATGTTGAAGATCAGCGAGCTCAACTATCTTGTAGAGGGCGATCTCCGTCGTGATCACGCGGCTAATATGAAACGCCTTCAGGCGATCAATTGCTATCGTGGTCTCCGTCACCGCAGGGGTCTTCCAGTTAGAGGGCAACGCACCAAGACAAATGCTCGTACACGTAAGGGGAAGACAGCCAGTGTTGGTGGTCTCCGCAAATAATTTTTGAAAGCGAATTAAAATGGCTGAAGAAGAAGCTCAACCCGAAGAGGAAAAGAAGGTATCGAAGGCTGCGGAAGCGGAAGCTCCCGTGGAGGAAAAGGCGGCGCCAGCCACTAAAAAGGAAACCCCGTCAGAGACTGCCGAAGTGTCTGAGGAAGGCGAGGAGGCTCCCAAGGAAGAGGAGGAAGAACTTGCTCCGGGTGGTGTGAAAAAGCAGCCAACTGCGCAAGATCTCCTTAAGGAAGAAATTGGAGAACTCAAAATACGCAAAGCCAAGGGTAGTAAGAACGTAACTACTGGCATTGCGAAAGTGAGCGCTACGTTTAATAATACGATCGTTACGATCACAGACACTAAAGGTAACACGATTTCATGGGCGAGTGCGGGCAAGATGAATTTCCGAGGATCCCGCAAGTCTACCGCTTACGCAGCCCAAGTGGTAACGCAAAATGCGGCAAAAGCAGCGATGTCCCATGGACTCAAGGAAGTGATCATTCACGTCAAAGGGCCGGGAATGGGACGCGATTCAGCGATTCGAGCCTTTCAATCACTCGGTCTGGAAATTGCTTCGATCGTGGATACCACTCCAATCCCTCATAATGGGTGCCGGCCGCCAAAGCGCCGGCGCGTCTAGTAGCCAAATCGGCGAATTTTTATTTACTAACTTTATATACAAGATCCATGGCTCGCTATACCGGTCCAACAGTTAAAATCAGCAGACGTTTTGGTCAGCCTATTTTCGGCAACCATAAATCATTGGAGAAGCGTGCGTATCCGCCAGGGCAGCACGGTCCTCGCCTGCGTCGCAAGCAATCTGAATACTCGATCGGTCTAAGCGAAAAGCAAAAGTTGCGTTTCATGTATGGCCTAATGGAGAAGCAGTTCCGTCGCACATTCGATCGTGCAAAAGGACAACGGGGCGTAACGGGCACTATCTTTCTACAACTTTTGGAAACCCGCCTCGACAGCGTGGTTTACCTGCTCGGCTACACCAAATCTCGCCAAGCAGCACGACAGTTCGTGAATCACGGACACATTCGTGTTAATGGGCAAAAAGTAGACATTCCAAGTTTTCAAGTGAAGCCAGGAGATGAGATTGAAGTTCGTAATGGAACATCTTCCCGCCAGTTGGCGACTCGTAATTTGGAAGCCACTCGCCTTCGCAATGTGCCGGACTGGATGACTCGCAACGACGAGGCATTTAGGGGTGTAGTAAACCGCCTCCCAGCTCGTGAAGAAATGGAACCAACCATCAACGAGCAGCTCATTGTAGAATTCTACAGCCGCTTCTAATCACTTTTTCAGTACCAGTTTCTCACTAACTCCCGCTCAGCCGTACTCAGACCATACCGCGAAATGCCAAAACGTATCGGAAAGTTCGAACTCCCTAATCGTCTCGTAAAAGTAGAGGAAGGTTCCTCGACTACATATGCCAAGTTTATTGCCGAGCCTTTCGAGGCCGGATATGGACATACCATTGGCAATTCCTTGAGGCGTGTATTGCTAAGCTCTATCGAAGGAGCGGGTATCACATCCATTAAGATCGATGGCGTTAGCCACGAATTTCAGAGCGTCGATGGAATCGTCGAAGATGTAACCGACATCGTTCTGAATCTCAAGCGGGTCTTGCTTATCTGCCATAATCGGGAGGGCGCAAAGTTGATGATCAACGTCAACCGCTCAGGCCCGATTACCGCCGCGGATATTCAAGCTGACCATAATGTGGAGGTCGTAAATCCCGACCAGGTCATTTGTACCTTGGATCGTGAAATGCAATTCACTGCTGAGCTTGAAATCGGGGTAGGACGGGGTTATTGCCCAGGGGAAGACAATAAGAACGAGGAACAGCCAATTGGGGTGATTCCAATTGATACGCTTTACAGCCCCGTTAGTCTTGTAAAGTACTCGGTCGAAGCGACGCGTGTGGGACAGATCACTGACTACGACAAATTGATCTTGGAAATTTGGACGGATGGAAGAATCACGCCAGATGACGCGCTCAAACAGTCAGGAGCGATTCTCAAGCATCATCTCGACGTATTCGACAATGTATCTGACGAGAATTACGAATTCGAAGACGAAGGAGCAGAAGTAAGTGAAGAGCAGAATAAGCTCCGTAAGCTTCTCAACATGAGCGTTAATGAGATCGAGCTTTCGGTTCGTGCCGCGAATTGCTTGAACAACGCGAACATTACGACGGTAGGCGAGCTTGCCATGAAGAGTGAGCAGGAAATGCTCAAGTACCGTAACTTCGGAAAGAAATCTCTAAACGAAATTAAAGATAAACTAGAATCTCTCGGCCTTTCTCTTGGCATGAAATTCGACGAACGCCTTCTTGATATGAAGAAGGAATTATAGTCGAAGAGGGATATAACTTAAGGAAAATTATTTAGGCCATGCGTCACCGCAAGCATAGCAATCAACTAGGCGTCAAGAAAGAGCATCGTGAAGCTCTTCTCGCAAATCTTTCAACTGCTCTCATTACCCATGGGAAGATAAAGACGACTTTAAAAAAGGCGAAAGCGCTCCGTCCCTTCGTGGAAAAAGTGATTACGCTTGCGAAGAAAGGAAGCCTTCACAATCGACGTCTCGCTATTTCGCGAGTTCGCGATACTGGCGCGGTGCACGAGCTTTTTGAAGAGAAGGTCGAGCAATTCCGTGACCGAAACGGTGGCTATACTCGTATCTACAAGTTAGGTACACGTCGTGGAGATGCGGCAGAAATGGCCCTAATCGAACTGATCGATGCGGACGACGAAGGCTATGGAAAGAAGTCCAAGCCAAAGTCAAAAGCGAAGAAAAAGGCGAAAGCTGCAGTCGAGGAAACAGCAGTTGCGGAAGGAGCTGCGGTTGCAGAGAAAACTGAGGTTGCGACAGATGAAGAACCGGCCGAGGAAAAGGAATCTGTAGTTGCGGAAGAAGCGCCCGCTGCTGAAGCCGCCGATGAAGTGGAGCAAGAGACCAAAGCGGATGTCGCGGAGGATGTCGAAGCATCAAAGGAAGGGGAGGAAGAGAAAAAAGGCTGACGCCTTCTCTTCAGCCAAATCAATTTGTGATGCGTTCTTCGATTTGAGGAACGCATTTTTTATTTAGAGTTGCAGTGCAAGCGTTCACCTACTTTTTGATAGTCTATACTGGATCGGCCTTGGTTGGGTTGTCTCTTCTCTGGTTTTTCTACGATCGGAGAGACAAGCGTAGTTTTGAGGCGAACCGCCGCCGAAAAGTATTCCACTGTGTTAGATGTGGAAACTTGTACTCTGTGAGAAAAGGGGATGTTTCTTTTGGGGAACCGTGTCCGGAATGCGAGTACAATAATTACGAGCTATCGTTCTAAGTTTCAATCGGCGTGAACCCCGCTTGAATTCGAAAGTTTGGCAAGAATCAGCTCCCTCGCCGTGGGCCATTTTTTCGTACGTTCAATCCTGAAATGCAGAGGTACGGCGATAGCCGGCCGAGGAATGGGGGGTGGCTCGAACCAGTAGATTGCGTGCTCTTTTTTAGATTCACGGATCACGAATGGGACCTTATTAAGCATATTAGATTAGAAAATAGCGGTTGGTGTGAGTGATTAAATATTTGATATTCTAATAATGGGTTTTAACAGAATAAGGAAAATTAATAATAAATCTTATGCAAATGAAACACAGAAATATCAACGTAGTAGTAGCCACCCTATTGGCCATATCGGTTGTCGTCTCACTTCCTGCTGCCGAGCCAAAGGCGTGGGAAGTGAAAGTGCGAGCGGCTTATCTAAAGACGGCGGATGATTCGGACGCGTTTACGGCCCTCGATATAGATTTTGCCGAGGGTGCCGTTTCAGTGGAAGACAAGTGGATTCCTGAACTGGATGTAACTTACGCGTTCACTAAGAATTGGGTTGCTGAGCTTGTGTTGACCAGTCCTCAGAAGCACGACGTCTACCTCGCGGGAGTTGGCAAGCTAGGTTCGCTGGAGCACCTTCCGCCGACATTGAGCCTATTGTACGAAATACCAACTGAAAGTGGTTTCACCCCCTATTTTTCTGGGGGAGTCAATTTCACTTGGATAACCAATAAACGCCTGAGTGTCGCTGGAATACCTCTCGATCTTGAAGACTATAGTGCAGGGCTCGCTTTAGGCACTGGAATCTGATATGATTTCGGTTCGAAATGGGACTTCGATGCCAGCGTCAAGTGGATGGACCTTGAGTCGGACGTGCTCGCCGGTGGGGCCAAACTCACCAATGCCCAGCTAGACCCATTGCTATGGAGTATTGGAGCTAGCTATCGGTTCTGAAATCGCTTGGAGGTTTTTTATCCTGTAACGGTCGCTGATTATTCGGCGACCGTTTTTTGGGGAATGGTATTCTCCACGACATCTGTCGGTGATGAGCATATTGCGGGTTCTGAATAATCCGGCTGAGGTCGAATTTTACTTGAGAAACGAGGTCAAACCATACGTTTAGCGAATTCCCTTTAAAAGTGAGTGACAGTGCTGGCGGTCAGATGGTTAAATCGTCGTTTTTCTACATGAAGCATCAAACTATAGCGGTTCTCGATTTTGGATCCCAATACACTCAGGTGATAGCTCGCCGCATACGTGAATGTTCTGTTTACTCCAAGATTTATCACTTCAAGGCATCGGCCAAAGAACTAAAGAAAGACAATGTTGTAGGGATCATTCTCTCGGGAGGTCCGGAAAGCGTGTTGTCCAAGGGATCTCCTCGACCTGACAAGAAGATATTTGAATTAGGGGTTCCCGTTCTTGGAATATGCTATGGGGTACAGCTCTTGGCTCACATGCTCGGCGGAAAAGTCGAAAAGAGTCATGCTCGCGAGTATGGACATGGGGAATTGAAAATCAAAACGAAGGGAAGCCTTTTCAGAGGCTTGCCAAATGTCTTGCGCGTATGGAACTCGCATGGCGATCGTCTCGGGAAGCTGCCAAAAGGATTCCGGTCTGTTGCGTCCACTGAGAACTCAGGATTTGCTGCTATCGTTGACGAAAAGCGCAAGTTTTACGGTATTCAGTTTCACCCGGAAGTCCACCATACGGAAGGAGGTCTAAATATCTTGGAAAACTTCTTGAGAAAGATTTGTGGCTGCCGAGCGGATTGGTCGATAGCTTCTCTTGCCGAAGAATCCATTGCTAATATTCGGGACAAAGTTGGGAACGACCGCGTCTTGTTGGGATTAAGCGGTGGAGTTGACTCTTCTGTAGCCGCTGCCCTAATACACAAAGCCGTGGGTAGGCAGTTGACGTGTGTATTTGTCGACAACGGGTTGCTCCGCCTTAATGAGCGTGAACTTGTAGTGGATCTCTACAAGCGCCACTTTAATATGGATGTCCGGGTTGCGAGAGCTGGAAACAAGTTCCTAAAACGGCTAAAGGGTGTGTCCGATCCGGAAAGAAAGCGAAAGATAATTGGGAATACGTTCGTTGAAGTTTTCCAGGATTCTTTGAAGAGAATCGGAGACTCTAAATTCCTTGCCCAAGGCACACTCTACCCGGATGTTATCGAAAGTGTATCGATAGATGGCAACCCGGCTGCCACTATCAAGAGCCATCATAATGTTGGAGGCTTGCCTAAGAATATGAAATTTGAGCTTCTCGAGCCCCTGCGCCAGCTGTTCAAAGACGAGGTTAGAGCTCTAGGATCTGAGTTGGGATTGCCGAAAGAGGTCGTTTGGCGCCAGCCGTTCCCGGGTCCAGGGCTTGGAGTTCGAGTGTTGGGTAGCATAACAAAGCGGAAGCTTGACGTTCTACGGAAGGCGGACGCGATACTGCATGAAGAAATGATGGCGTCGGACCTGTATTATAAAGTGTGGCAGTCTTTCTGTGTTTTCTTGCCAGTTCGCACAGTGGGTGTGATGGGGGATGAGCGCACCTATGAAAATGTGATTGCGGTGAGAGTGGTTGAAAGTAAAGACGCAATGACAGCTGATTGGGTGAGGGTGCCTTACGAAGTGCTTCAGCGGGTGTCTAACCGAATCATCAACGAAGTTTCCGGCGTGAATCGCGTAGTCTACGACATAAGTTCCAAACCTCCTGGAACAATTGAATGGGAATAGGCGTCAGTTTGAGACTCTTACAATATCACTATGAAAACTAAACGATTAACCCCAGCCGTTCTCGCGGCTTTTATCCTGCTAAGCTCAATCGCGTTCGGAGCTGACTCCGATGAAGAAATCATCCAGGAAACGATCGAATTGGCGCGGTCTTACCTAGGTGACAGCAACAAGTTGGATTCGATTACCAGTATTCATTACAAAGGCTCTCTGCTTTATAGCTCGGGGGATTTGGGTACGATAGAGATGGTCTACCAGAAACCCATGAAGCAGCGCATGGTCGCGGTGATCGGAGACCGGAAAGAGGTATCGGTTTTAAACAACTCAGAAGGCTGGACCACTTTCGAAAGGGTTGTTGATTCAGTCCCTCTGAGTATGGAGATATTTGACCCAATCCGAATTCTCATCATGCAGGCGAGCGTTCGGGAAGCATTTGGCTTTTTCAAGAAGCCGAACGTCCGCAATGGAGAAATCATCTACGAAGGCAAGGAGATGGTCAAAGGCCATGAATGTGTCGTTTTGACTTATTACCATGGGGATGGAATTGCCTATCAGCGCTATATCGACGCGGAAACTGGGCAGGTTCGTAGAACCCTCGATAGCAAAGGTGTGGAGTACATCGAAGAGGGAGAAATCGTGGTAGAAGGAATTCGCTTTCCTAAGAAGATGGTAAGCACGTTCTCTACTGCCATCGGAAGCCAGACGATGGAATTTGCCTACACTTCGGTGGAGATAAACAAGAATCTGCCTGAATCAGATTTCATAATGCCTCTTCCCTAGGAGGCACTCGTGCTTGGAGAGTCCTTTAGAAATTGAGACTCTAAAATTACATTTATCTTTGCCAAGCGCGTGACGCTCTTCCATTAGTGGCGCCATGGCAGATTTGGCATATCGCTCACGCGGCTTCCAGCAGAGGTTGGCAAAGTTCTGCGAGACCACAGTAGTCCCGCAGTCGATAGTCGATACTGTCTCCAAGATCCTCGCGGACATCAGGGCCAAGGGCGACAAAGGAATTGCGGCGACGATGCGACGGATTGACGGGCTTCGTTTGAAACCTTCCCAATTTCGAATATCCGAATCGGAACTGATGGGTTCCGCTAGCAAATTGGAAAAGTGGAAGCTCAAAGCGATCAAAGAGTCGATTGCTTCCGTATCAGATTTTCACCGCCATGCACTCCCCCAATCCTGGACGGCCAAGAACAAGCATGGGGCTACCATAGGGGAGCGGTTTTATCCATTGGACCGTGTAGGGCTCTACATTCCGACGGACCTAGCATCTACCGCGATCATGACCGGAGCTCTAGCGAAATTGGCAAAGGTGCCGGAAGTGGTAGCTTTTACGCCTTGTGGAAAAGACGGATCGGTCAATCCAGCCGTACTCGCCTCTTTAACGCTCTGCGGGATCAAGGAAGCCTATCGGATCGGTGGAGTTCCTGCGATAGGAACGATGGCCTATGGTACCGAAACAATCCGATCCGCATCCAAAGTATTCGGACCAGGAAATGCTTTTACGGTTGAAGCCAAGCGCCAGGTTTTTGGGACCATCGGTGTTGATCTGCTTCCAGGTCCAAGCGAAGTGCTAATAATAGCGGATGATTCAGCCAATCCCCGATTTGTGGCGGCCGATTTGCTTGCCCAAGCAGAGCATGGTTCGGGCAGGGAAAAGATTTTTCTAGTAAGTCTCTCGAAAGCGGTAGCTACGCGAATTCGGGCTGAAATAAAAATACAGGTAAAGGATCTTACTCGCGCTAAACTCATTCGAACGGTGCTAAAAGAAGGGTTCTTATCTGTGGTAGTTGATTCGTACGAAGAAGCTGCAGAGATCGCAAACTTTGTCGCGCCTGAGCATATGGAGCTAGAGGTTCGTTCCGATAAATTGAACTATCTGACGAAAGCAATCAAAACGGCGGGAGCCATCATGCAAGGCGGCTGGTCGGCGACTGCTCTAGGAGATTTTGTCGCGGGTCCGAGTCACGAGTTGCCGACGGGAAGATCGGGAAGGTATTCCAGTGGCTTGCAAGTGATCGACTTTTTCCGACGTTCCAGCTTAATTCGATATACTGAAAGCGCCCTGAAAAAGGCGGCTCCAGCAGCAGAGGCCTTTGCGCAGATGGAAGGTCTGGATGGCCATGGCCGTTCCGTTTCGATTAGATTGGATAAGCGATGAACGATCAAATTCCAGTCTCAGAGTTTGCTCTGCCTCATGTGAAGAAATTGCATGCCTACACGCCGGGCTTTCAGCCGAAAGGGGAGGGTTGGGTTAAGATAAACACGAATGAAAACCCCTATCCTCCGAGCCCTACCGTTGAAGCGGCGATTAGGGATGCTTTAGGTGATTCACTACGTCTCTATCCTGATCCCCGAAGCTCTGAGCTGCGTTCAGAAATAGCGAATCTTCATGGTTTGGATGCTTGCAATGTGATCGCTGGAAATGGTTCAGACGATTTGTTGAATTTGCTGACACGCGCCTTTTCAACGGTCGAGAAAAAGGCAGGTTATACCATTCCAAGCTATTCACTGTATCCCGTTCTTTGTGGGATTCAAAATTCAAGCGCCATCGAAATCCCGTTTGGCCGGGACATGGACCTGCCATTGGCAAAGATTTTAGAGTGTGATGCTGGAATACTCTTTTTCACGTCGCCCAATGCGCCCACGGGAGTAGGCTTTTCAAATTCATCGATAAGAAAGCTGCTAGAGAGCTTCAGAGGCATTGTTGTGGTGGACGAGGCGTATGCTGATTTTGCCAAGGAAAATGCAGTTGAATTAGTGGAAGCGTTCTCGAATCTGGTAATCACTAGAACGCTCTCCAAATCGTATGCTTTGGCAGGGTTAAGGGTGGGCTATGCACTGGCGAGCGCGGAGATTATCGAGGCTTTGGACCGCGTGCGGGACAGCTATAATGTCAACCGATTGTCACAAGCAGGAGCATTAGCGGCGATACGGGATCAGAGCTACATGAAAGCGATCGTGGGGAAAGTGACTCGAACGCGGGACTATTATTTTGACGAACTCAATTCGCTCGGATGGTTTACCTATGAGTCTGCGGCGAATATGCTGTTTACCGAACCGGTCAATGGAACGGGAGAGAAAGGGCCATCGGTTGCTCTAGACCTGTTCGAGTTCTTGAAATCCAAGAAAATATTGGTTCGGTATTTCCCTGGACACACCTTGACTGCCAGTTTTTTAAGAATCAGTATTGGCGACGAGGATCAAATGCTCAAATTGAGCGAAACGATAGAACAATGGCTGAAGAACGAATAGCATCGCTTGAACGCGAAACCAAAGAGACACAGATAAAGGCATCGCTGAATGTTGATGGCACCGGTAAGGCTGAGGTCGATACAGGAGTGCCCTTCTTCGACCATATGCTGACATTGTTCGCAGCGCATGGGTTATTCGATCTAGAAGTTGTCGCGAAAGGAGATGTAAAGGTGGACTATCACCACACGGTTGAAGACGTTGGAATCGTGCTGGGACAGCTTTTTAAGAATGCGGTTGGAGACAAAAAGGGCATGCGTCGCTATGGTTTCTTTATTCTTCCAATGGATGAATGCTTGGGAAGAGTAGCGATCGATCTCGGCAATCGTCCCTTTCTTGAGTATCAAGTGGTCGCCCCAACATCCTATGTGAGGGACTTTAACATTGTCCTCGTAAAGGAGTTTTGTCGGGCTTTTTCCAATACGTTGGGAGCGAATCTGCATATTAAACTCGAGTATGGAGAAGAGCCGCATCATATAGCGGAGTGTATCTTCAAATGCATGGCGAGAGCGATCGATATGGCTAGTTCAATCGACAGTCGCCTCGAAGGACGTCTCCCGTCTACCAAAGGAATGCTTTGAAACGGACCAAGCTGGCTGTTGACTAAAAGTCTCTCAGTGGCGTATGGATCCTGACTTCTTAATGGAATGAGTGCCAGAATCGCAATTATCAATTATGGAATGGGGAACCTAAGGAGTGTGGAAAACGCCCTCCTGAAGGTGGGTGCCGATCCGAAGATAGTCACCCAGCCATCCGACGTCACTGATGTCGAAGGATTGGTGCTCCCTGGAGTGGGAGCCCTAGAAGATTGTGTCGACGGGTTGCGAGCCTCGAAGTTTGACGATTTCATTGCGGGATGGATACAGGAAGATCGACCTTTCATGGGAGTGTGCTTGGGGCTGCAAGCTTTGTTTGACGTTTCCGAAGAGCGGAATGTGAAAGGGCTAGGAATATTTCCGGGAAAGGTCATCCGCTTTGTTTCAAAGCCTGGGTTCAAGATTCCCCATATGGGCTGGAATACCGCCAAGCTCGAACAAAATGATTCTCGCTACTGGGAAAATTTGGATAGCGAGAATGACCGCTTTTACTTTGTTCACAGCTATTACGCAGTACCAGAGGATCCTGAATTGGTACTAACGACTACGGATTACGATGGCGTTTTTACGAGTTCGATCGGCCGCGCGAACACTTTGGCCTGCCAATTTCACCCAGAGAAGAGTCAGGCGAAAGGACTCCAAATATACTCAAATTTCGCCTCGATTTGTAATTAGGAGTACTCCTTTGCCTCTTAAGATCGCTAATAGTTAACTTCTAGGCGCGTCGTGCTTTACATCAGGCTATCAAGGAAATTAGTCTTATTGTTTCTTTTATTCGATCACTCTACATTCTTAGTAACTTTCAAGCGCGAGATCTCATGAGCAAACCGGCAGTCCTAAAATTGGACGACAAAGAATACGTTTTTCCAACCATCGAAGGCGTTGAGAATGAAAAGGCAGTTGATTTTCGGACGCTTCGTTCAACGACTGGCTATATTTCCTATGACGAAGGCTATGGAAATACGGGATCTTGCCAGAGCGAAATCACCTACATCGATGGAGAGGTAGGAATTCTTCGCTATCGTGGCATCCCCATCGAGCAGCTTGCTGACAAGTCGAACTTCCTGGAGTCGTCCTACATGATCCTCTACGGAGATCTGCCCACGCAATCCGAGCTCGATCAGTTTACAACGAGGGTTCGAGAGAGTGCTGCTGTATCGCCGATGATGAGCGACGCCTTGAAAGGCTTTCCTCGCGATGCCCCGCCTATGGGGATGTTGGGATCGATGCTAGGGGCTATGAGCTGCTACAATGCGAGCTTGGCTACCAACGACCGAGCCGTGGATCTTGAGAATTTCGACGAGGCGGCAGCTGCAGCGATCGCCCAAACAGCGACTGCGGCGGCGCTTGGGTATCGTGTGACTAAAGGACTTGAGGGAAACCAGCCTGATTCCTCGATCTCGTTTGGGGACAATTTCTTGCACTTAATGTTTTCCGAAGAAGGAAAGCCGTATGAAGCAATTCCAGAGGTGAGTCGGGCGCTTGATCTCATGCTGCTGCTTCATGCAGACCATGAGCAGAATTGTAGCACCTCGACGGTACGTATGGTGGCCTCGGGCGGAGCTAATTTATTCGCCTCTGTTGCTGCGGGGTGCGGAGCCCTTTGGGGGCCGGCCCACGGCGGAGCGAACATGGCAGTGATTAAGATGTTGGAAGAGATTCGAGCCACTGGAGATGACGGCTCGAAATTTATTGAAGAGGCAAAAAGTGGTAAGAGTGGGAAGCGGTTGATGGGCTTTGGGCATCGCGTGTACAAGAACTTCGATCCACGAGCGAAGATTATCGGCAAAGCCTGCGAGGAGCTATTGAACAAACTGGGAATTGACGATCCTTGCTTGGACATTGCGCGTCATTTGGAACAGGCCGCCTTAGCGGACGATTATTTCATTTCCCGCAATCTGTATCCCAACGTGGACTTTTACAGCGGTATTGTTTTACGGGCATTGGGCATTCCTTCGGATATGTTCACAGTCATGTTTGCTATCGGGCGCATGCCTGGCTGGGTGGCGAATTGGCGAGAAATCGCATTGAACCCCAAAATGAAAATCAATCGCCCTCGACAAATCTATCAAGGACCTGCGTTGCGAGACTACGTGGCGATGGCGGATCGAGGATAGAATTTCGAACACCGTTGCTTCGAATTGATTCTCTTAACACTTGCCAGCTGAGATCATTGAACATGGTTCTTAGGGTGAAGGCTTTCTCTATCGTACCCATTGTCTTGTGCCTTATATGCTGCGTCAATTGCACTGGACCAAAAACCCCCGAACTGGAGAGATCATTTCACTTTTGCTTGTTGGGCGACATGCCTTACTACCTACCCGAAGACTACGAACGATTTGACAATGTAATCGAAGCGGTCAATCGGGAAAAACCTGCGTTTACGGTTCACGTAGGGGACACAAAGTCGGGAGGTTCTCCCTGTTCGAATGCAACAGTGCAGCGCACTTGGGACAGTTTCTCGAAATTTGATCATCCGTTGATTTATACCCCGGGAGACAATGAGTGGACAGACTGTCACCGAAAAGCCGCGGGATCGATGGATCCGCTAGAGAGGCTATCGGTTATTCGGGATCGATTTTTCGGATCGAGCAGTTCCTTGGGAGGCGGAGCGCCCATCGAAATGAGTATACAGTCTGCCGATACGAAATGGAGAGATTATCCTGAAAATAGAATGTGGATTCGGGAAGGGGTTGTCTTTGCCACCCTCCATATCGTTGGCAGCCATAACAACAACCAGCCTGACGTTCCTAGGGCGGTAGAAGAGTTTGTGGCACGTGATAAGGCAAATGAAGCATGGCTAGAAAATGTATTTGCGAAAGCGCGGAGTTTGGATGCTCCAGGTTTGGCGATATTTATTCATGCAAACCCTTTTGGAGAATTGGGAAGGGATTGGGATCCGGGCTTTGCCCGATTTCTTGGGCAATTGCGCGAGCTAACGATAGCGTTTAACAAGCCAGTTTTGGTGTCCCATGGAGATTCGCACTATTTCCGTGTAGATAAGCCACTAATGCATGAAGGTACAGCTCGGGACAGCATTGAAAACCTAACCCGTTTAGAAGTCTTCGGAGCCCGAAATATGCACGGGGTTAGAGTCGAAGTGGACCCTAAATCCGAGCAGGTTTTCAGAATAAGCCAGTTGATCGTAAAAGCGAATCGCCGATAGCGAATTGAAGATTTCAGAATCGGGTCTACTTTTCTGAATGATGAGGATGCATCAGCTCCTCAAACTTCAGCCCAGTCAGCTTCATTATTCCGGCGTAGAGTTTCCACATGGCGACGATAGAAATCGCCATCCCCGGAATTACGATAACGATGTAGGAAATCCAGGTCATGCGGCCCATCTGTTCATTAAAAAGCTCCGTGCCTCCTGAACTCGTTACTAAAATACGGGCGAGTATGAAGTTCATAACCACGCTAAAAACTGAAGAGACGATAAAGAGAAAAGTCGCAAGAGAGAATAGCTTCTCAAAAGCAGACTCCTCGCTCCGTTCGGCGATAATTCCGTCAATCCTGTCCACGTCGATCACATCCGGATTGTAGAAGATGGTTCTTATGAGAGGTTTCTCGGTTTTCGCGCTCGCGAGAACCAGTATTCCAAAAATCGCAGGGAGACTGGCTTCTTTTACCGCAACCCACAGACCATCAAGAGCAAGGACTCCTATGAGGCCCGTGAGTCCTACATTTGCGAATCCGAGAATTGAGAATAGATTAATATTTCTTCTAACTATGTAGTCGTAGATGCCATACGCTAAGGGCATTGACACGGCGATTATCAGAATTTGGGTCGGGCTCAATGCGCCCTCGAGACCGACCTTTTCCAATAGGTCATCCAATTTCGAGAATGTCACACTCGGCGCAACGATATTGAATATGATGTTGAGAAGCAGGTTTTCTCGTTTGGCTTTAGGTGGTGTCATTAAGTTTTTCTTTAGTTGTCTTCTATCGTCCCTGCTTTCAGTCTTCTAAAGGTCCTAGGTGGGGACCTCAGCCAATTGAACACCATGTCTAACGCAAACATTCTTCTAGGCGTCAATATCGATCATGCTGCCACGGTTCGCGAAGCTCGCTATCGGGGTCAGGTACAGGAATTTGGTCCCATTGTTGAGCCGGACTTAATTGAGATCGCTCTGTTGTCAGAAAAGGCGGGAGCTGATGGGATTACGGTGCACCCAAGAGAGGATGAACGCCATGTGCAACGAAGTGATGTGCTCAAGATCCGTGAAGTGATTTCGACTCGCCTAAATATGGAGATGGCGGCGACGGACGAGATGATGGCTTTCGCCTTGGAAGTCCGCCCCGACTCGATTTGTGTCGTTCCTGAAAGCCGTGAAGAAGTGACCACCGAGGGGGGCTTGGATGTGGTGGGCAATTTTGAAAGAGTGAAGGCAATTGTAAGCGCCGCCGCATCAGCTGGCATTGTAACGAGCCTGTTTATCGACCCTGAGCCGGATCAGATCGTTGCGTCCGCGAATTCGGGGGCTTCGCATATCGAGTTGCATACAGGTGCTTATGCCAACGCTTACTATCTCGATAACCGAGCCGATGAATTCAATCGATTGCTCGTCGGAGCCAAGCAGGGAGTTGATTTGAAGCTAACAGTGAATGCGGGACATGGGATTAATTACACCAATATCAAGGAGGTTAGGACCATTCCCAACCTCCATGAGTTAAACATCGGCCACAGTATTATTAGTCGCGCACTGTTTTGCGGAATTTCCGATGCTGTTCGAGAGATGAAATCCTTGATTAATGGCTAGGGTTTTAGTGGAATTTTCCGGATGACTCTTGAATTCCGGTTGCCTCCTGCCGGCCCGCTTATGGGCCTTGGTGTCGATATTGTCGACGTAGAGCGAATTAAAGGCATGCGAACACGGCAAGGTGACCGGTTCTTACAAAGAGTCTACACTCCAACGGAATTGGATTATTGTATGAAAATGAAGTACCCTGACCAGCATCTGGCGGCAAGATTTGCGGCGAAAGAAGCGGTATCGAAGGCATTCACGACCGGAATTGGTGAATATTTCGATTGGAAGTCTATCGGAGTCACGATGGGTGAAAGGAGGCAACCTGAGATTGAATTGGATGAAAATGCTCGTCGTTTCATGCTCTCAGTGGGCGGAACTCGGATATCCATCAGCCTCACTCATACCGAAAAAACCGCAATCGCGATAGCCGGACTGATCGGATAGATAGGAAGATTCGCAAGGGAGAATGGTAGGGAAATGAGTACAGGATATTTCGAAAATTCGGACCCGGTCCTTAGTTGCAAAGAAGCGGGGGAATATGAAAGCGCTGTTTTGGAATCAGATGAGAAAGTTTGGAATGCCATGGCTGAAGTAGGGCGTAAGCTGGGCCGAGGGATTCTGGTAGAGTATAGTTTTTCTCGGTACAGTAAAAGGGCGCTAACCGTCCTGGGTCTGATCGGCAAAGGCCATAATGGAGGCGATGCTCTCTTGGGGATTGATGAAATGGCTAGAGCCGGATCGGTGGGGCGAGTGGCTCTTCTCCTGGCGTGTCCAGAGAGTGCCCTGAAGCCAAATACGGCTCGCGCGTTAGCCCATTTGAAGAACCGTGTTTCGGAAGACCGATTGGCGATTTTTGAAAGTGATGATGACGCAGACAACGATTGGCCGAACGAAATCGAAAAATGGCAGGCCGACGAGCAGTTTGACATATGTCTCGACGGACTCATTGGCATGCAGTTTCGTCCGCCGACGAGAGGCCCTACCAGAAAGGTAATCGAATTTGCAAACAACCTCAGGGATATTCGACTCAGGGTTGCGGTCGATCTTCCCAGCGGGTTAGGTGATGAAGCAGGTGACCTTTGTTTTAAGGCAGACGTTACCTTCGCGACGGGTATTCTGAAGAGCCCTTTGCTCATAGGAGGGAAAGGCTCTTCGATTGGTAGTATACGATATTTGGATATAGGACTCTTCAACGACCCGATAGAGGTAAAAAGTAGGGTGTTGAATGACTCTTCTCTGAATCTGTTGCGAAAGCGGCGTCCGGTTCATGTCGACAAACGTTTCTACGGGCATCTGTTTATCCTAGCTGGATCGAGAGAAATGCCCGGAGCGCTTCTTATGAGCGTCCGAACGGCGCTACTAAGCGGAGTGGGACTGGTAACGGTTTGCGCGCCAGCGAGTATTGTCCCCGCTTTGGCGCCGTTGGTTCCAGAGGCAATGTGGGTGCCTTGGCCAGAATCCCCATCCGGTGGACTTTCCTCCGATGGGCTAGAATACATTAGGACGATTCAGTCAAACGCGAGCGCTATTCTAGTGGGTCCCGGAATGGGTAATGATCCAGAGACAAACAACATGCTTGTCGAGTTGCTTAAACGATGGACTGGATCCATTGTTATCGATGCGGATGCCCTGCAGCCAAATGTTTTGCATTGGGTCCAGAGCATTTGCATCGTCACTCCCCATCTAGGAGAGTTTAAACGACTCCTTGGTTGGGAAGGAAATATTTCCGATATCGATCGAAAGCTGCAGGAATTTGCTAAAGAGCATTCCATAGTTGTCGCCCTTAAGGGACCTATGACTCGGATTGGTGACGGCGAGCACCTTTATTTGAATACAACTGGAAATTCGGTGCTTGCGAGAGGGGGGAGTGGAGATCTGCTGGCTGGCCTCGCTGCCGGTATTTTGGCTCAGTCTCCGCAGAACGCGTTGAGCGCTGCTTGCAGAGCGGTTTACTGGCACGGCAAAGCAGCGGACTTGTTGGCAAGTCGAAAAGGTCAGGTTGCCGTTCGGACAACAGATCTGCTCGAATACTTGGGTGATGCTTTGTGTGTGGAGGAAGAGAGGATTGACGAATAACGATGCTTATTGGGTATTGAATGGTCTGCAAGGAATTGGACCGATATCGCTGAACCAAATGTTGGAGCGTTTTGGCGGTGATCCCGTTAGAGCGCTGTACGCAGACCGAGCGGAGTTGTCAGATGTGAGAGGACTTACTCGTAGGGGAGTGGACGCTATTGCAAGTTGGCAATCGAATTTCGATCTATCCCGAGAAAAGGAACGAGCAGCTAAACTGGGGGTGAAGTTTGTGGACCAAGAGAGTGATCGGTACCCTGGAATACTAAAAGAGATACACGACCCGCCTATAGGGCTCTACGTACTGGGGGACTATAAGTTTTCTAGACCCAGTGTGGCCATAGTCGGTAGTAGACGAACAACGCTCTATGGTCAAGGAGTCGCTAGAGAATTCGGACGTGAGCTTTCTGCTAGAGGCATATGCGTGACTAGTGGAATGGCTCGTGGAATTGATACCCACGCTCACCAGGGGGCATTGGAGGCAGAGGGAGGAATGACCGTAGCGGTTATGGGTTGCGGTATTGATATCGTGTATCCTCCTGAAAATATTGGTTTGTATCGAAATATTGGGGAGATTGGCGCGGTCGTTTCAGAATTCCCATTGGGCCGCCGTGCGGATAAGCAGAGTTTTTCGATGCGTAACCGACTCGTCAGTGGCATGTCACAAGCGGTGATTGTCGTTGAGTCTGATGAAACCGGGGGATCATTGATCACTGCGCAGTTCGCGGGTGAGCAGGGGAGACTCGTTTGCGCGGTTCCGGGTAGAATTGACCAGAAAACGAGTCGAGGTTGCAATCGGTTGATTCGCGATGGAGCGCTTCTCCTTTCGAGCGTTGATGATTTGCTGGAGGAGCTTGAATACGAAACGACGCTCCCCCATCTGGACATCCCTTATTCTGGCAAAAGGGACAGCGATATTGAGGAGCTTGATGAAGTTGAGCTCAAACTGATAAAGCTGTTTGAGGGCGGGGAGGCTCTTGATGCAGATCGGATAGCGAAGCTGCTTCAGATTGGTGCCGCAGATATTGCTTCGATGCTAATGATGTTGGAACTGAAGGGATATGTGGCCAAACGCCTTGATGGCTCCTATGAAGCCGTATCCAGATATAGCTAGAATCAATTGGGAACCGAATGTGCACCTATGGTCAGCCCGGGGGCCAGGTCATCTGGCGGCCTCCCAATAGATGAACGTGAAGATGAGGGACGGCTTCTCCCCCATGTGGACCATTGTTGATCACTATTCTGTAGCCTGCTTCAAGTTCCAGTTTGTCGGCGACTTTGCAGGCAGTTAGAAGCAAGTGTCCTAAGAGAGATTGATCCTCTAATTTCACTTTGCCGATGCGCTGTATCGGGATCTTGGGTATTACAAGGACATGTGTTGGCGCTTGGGGATCGATATCGCGAATCGCGAAGCAGAGATCGTCCTCGTACTCAAAATTGCCAGGAATTTCTCGATCAGCGATTTTTTGAAACAGCGTCTTTTCAGGGGACATGGTCTAATTTGGCTAGAATTGGTTGTTCCGGAGATCTCTTAGGAAACTATAAAATCACCAGCGACAGTTTAGACGAAGCGCGAGAACGTTTCTGGCAAAATGCTCGAGCGTAGCAAATGGCTTCCTCATACTCTTTCTTTCTCGATTTGGACCAGCGTCTTCCTCTTGGGCAAATGGCTCCCTTCAACCCAGTGAGTACCACAACACCTTTATCGAAGCGACAGATCCGCTTGAGGGCATCAAGGAGGTTCACACGTAGGTCGAGCATGGAAAAGGGTGTTTGCTCGGAATCGGCTTCTACCAGTTCTATCCCCGTTTCAGCCGGGTTGCTTTCCCATTTCGAAACAAGTTCCTTTGCACGGCAAATGAACGGTTGGAAAAGCGAGGACTCCTCTTCAGGAAGCGACGCTTCGATGGACTCTTTTATTTGCTGGGCAAAATAGAGATCGTTGCTGACGGTCTTTGAAAATAGAGAACAGACGACCTGTAATTTTGAAAGATCTTCTGGGCTTGTGCGGCTCATAGAATGGGTTGTTTAGAGAGGGATCCAATCTCGTCCAAGAACTCTTCCAGATTGCGAAAGTCCTTATAGACACTTGCGAAACGGACATAGGCGATCGGGTCAATATTCTTGAGATTCAAGAGCACTTTTTCTCCAATCGCGGTAGAAGGAATCTCCATTCCAAATTCGTTTTCGAGCTGGTCGATCATGTCTTCGACGAGAATATTGATCTGTTCGGCGTCCACTGGGCGCTTCTGGCAAGCTCTCCTTAGGCTATTAACGATCTTTATCTTGTCGAATTCCTCGCGTCTTCCGTCTCGTTTGAATACGTACAGATTTTCGCGAAGGATTTCTTCGATCGTGGAATATCGATGTCCACATTCCATGCATTCGCGGCGTCGCCGAATGGTTGCCCCATCCTTGCTGATCCGGGAATCGACTACTTTGTCGAGCGTCGATGCGCACTTTGGGCATCTCATGGTAAATTACAGGTTGATGAAATTTTTCAAAATATCCATCCCGTTTTGCGTCGCGATTGACTCCGGGTGGAATTGAAGGCCCCAAATAGGCCGCTCACGATGATGGCAGGCCATAATCTCGCCTTCATCCGTTTCGGCTACGATTTCGAGAATATCCGGAAAGGTTTCCCGCTCTATGATCAAGGAATGGTATCGAGCGATTCTAATCTCATTGGGGATTCCTGCGAAGATCCCTTTTCCGTTATGCTTTACGACGGAGGTTTTTCCATGCATCAGCCGATCTGCCCGGACTATGTTGCCACCGAAGTACTGACCGATCGACTGATGGCCCAAGCACACCCCGAGTATCGGCACTTTGTCGGCGAAAGCTTCTATTATAGGTATGCTGTTGCCAGCTTCATTTGGAGTACAGGGTCCCGGAGAAATAAGAACCTGTGAAGGTCGTAGCGCCAAGGCTTCCTGCACTGAAATCTTGTCATTTCGGAACACTCGTTGATCGATCCCCAGAGCCCCAAAATACTGGACAAGATTGTACGTGAAGGAGTCGTAGTTGTCGATGACCAGTAGCATTCTTAGTGGCCGTGTTTAAATAGGGGTGATCTTCCGGGGTCAAGGACGGGATTCTGTGAGAGGAGCCATGGTAGGGGACCGCGTTTGCTGGGCTTCAATAGATTTGCATAAGGAAGTATTGAAAGCGGGCTGGAAGTTCTCCCTCTTAGCGGTCGAGCAGATTCTAATGACAGATCACTTTCAGCTAATCGCTACTGACCCGCATTCGTCCGCACGGAGAGGAAGACTGCAAACATTGCACGGAAATATCGAAACCCCGATCTTCATGCCGGTCGGAACGCAGGGTACCGTTAAAGGTCTGACGCCTAAACAGTTAAATGAGATCGACGCCCAGATCATTTTAGGCAATACCTACCACCTAAACTTGCGGCCAGGTTCGGATTTGATTCGAGATTTCGGTGGGCTCCATTCGTTTATGGGATGGAATGGGCCAATCCTGACTGACAGTGGAGGGTTTCAAGCGTTTAGCTTAGCAAAGTTGAGCAAAATCAGTGAAGAGGGAATTGCCTTCCAGTCTCATTTGGATGGATCGAAGGTCTTTCTCGGACCGCAGGAGGTCATGTCAATCCAATCCAATCTCGGGTCAGACATCGCTATGGTGATTGATGAATGTCCGCCTTTTCCCTGCGAGAAGCAAGATTGCGCGAAAGCGGTTGAGCGTACGACTCGATGGGCTCGAAAATGTCGCGAAGTAGCAGATGGTTTAGGTTTTCTCGAGTCAGGACACCACGTATTTGCGATTGCTCAAGGATCTACCTTTGAGGATTTGCGGCGTCAGTCTGCGGAAGAACTCTCCGCTCTAGAGTTTTCGGGTTATGCTATTGGAGGGGTTAGCGTTGGAGAGCCCGAGCCTGAGATGCTCCATCAAGTGGGAGTGACGATTCCGTTTCTGCCGCCGGCAAAGCCTCGGTATACGATGGGGCTAGGGACTCCTCCTCAGATGCTGAAGATGATTGGGCTCGGAGTGGACATGTTTGATTGTGTGCTGCCATCTCGTGTTGCCAGAAACGGGGCGTTTTTCACACCATTCGGAATGAAAAACATCCGGAATGCAAAATTTGCGAAAGATCCCTCACCGTTGGTTGAAGGTATGGACAATTATGCGTGCGCCAACTTTAGCCGAGCCTATCTCAGGCATCTGACGGTCGCCAAAGAGATTCTGAGTTGTACTTTGCTGACGATTCACAACCTGCATTTCTATCTAGATTTAATGATGCAGGCCAGAGGTCATATAGAGAGCGGCGATTTTTCGTCATGGAGTCGCGACTGGATCGAGAAATACGTCGCTGGGGATCGATCTGAGAGTTAGACTATTGGATTCCAATATTTTTTGGCCCTCGATTTAACGGTCGGTTGACATCATTGTTCTTGGAATTCCGCACTGGTGGTCGAAAGTAGTCGTTGAATGAGAGTTCTAATCACAGGCGGAGCAGGTTTTCTTGGCAGCCACTTAACGGATCGACTGCTGCAGGATGGGCATGAAATCATCTGCATGGACAACCTCTTTACGGGTTCCAAGAGGAATATCGCGCATCTGATGCAGAATCCGAACTTTGAATTTTTGCGGCACGACGTGACAGATCCCTTCAAGCTGGAGGTGGATCAGATTTACAATTTGGCCTGTCCGGCGTCCCCCGTGCATTACCAGTATAATGCGATCAAAACGATTAAGACTTCAGTGATGGGAGCGATCAATTGCCTTGGCTTGGCGAAGCGAGTAAACGCCCGCGTGTTCCAGGCGTCCACCTCTGAGGTGTATGGGGACCCCGAGGTTCATCCACAGCCAGAATCTTACTGGGGGAGCGTTAATCCGATTGGAATTCGGTCTTGCTATGACGAGGGCAAACGTTGTGCGGAAACCTTATTTTTCGACTATCATCGACAGAACGGAGTTGATATCCGCATCGTACGAATCTTTAACACGTACGGACCGCGGATGTCGCCGGAAGATGGTCGAGTGGTTTCCAATTTTATAGTTCAGGCCCTCAGGGGCGAAGACATCACGATCTACGGCGACGGTTCCCAGACCCGCTCGTTTTGCTACTACAGCGATTTGATCGACGGGTTCGTCCGGTTAATGGAGCAGGACAAACTGGTAGGACCTGTAAACATCGGCAACCCGGGCGAATTCACGATGCTTGAACTGGCTGAAAAGGTCATCCAATTGACGGGGACCCAGTCCAGAATAGTTCATGAAGCGTTGCCGGCGGATGACCCAAAACAGCGTCAGCCAGATATCGAACTCGCTAAGACGGAGTTAGGTTGGGAGCCGAGAGTTGAGCTAGATGAGGGTTTGGTTGAAACGATCGACTACTTCAGGTCCTATTTGGATAGCTAGATGAGATATTTGCTCCGAGTCTGGTTCCGTGAATAGGGGCGCAAATGCCCTTGATGAGATGAACAAAGAAAACTTTTTCGAGCAAGCACCCTCCAATCAAAATTTGATTCAATTGTTTGAGGGCCAGTGGTTTTCAATTATGCCCGATGAGCTGGGTGTTGATTCAAAAGGAATCGGGAAGCTTCATGATGATGGCCGCATCCACTGGGCTTCCTCGATGCTCGGTGGCTTTCGTGACAAATCCGTTCTTGAACTTGGCCCGCTTGAAGCTTGTCACACTGCAATGCTTGAAAATGCCGGAGCGCGCTCGATTCTAGGCATAGAAGCAAACTCAGAAGCCCTCCTTCGATGTCTGGTAGTGAAGGAGCTGCTTGATCTAAAGAAAGCCCGATTCAAGTTGGGGAACTTCGTCGGTTATCTGCAAGAGCAGGAAGAACGTTTTGATGTGGGAATTGCCTGTGGTGTCCTTTATCACATGAAGAATCCAGTCGAACTCATTGAACTCCTGTCGAAAAGGGTGAGATCTTTGTTTGTATGGACCCACTATTTTGATTCCGAGTTGATTGATGGAAACCAAATAGTTCGAAGCAAGTTTTCGGGGAGCTGGGTTGCGAGCCACATGGGATTTGATCATCGGCTGCATGCCTACGGTTACGGCGAAGCGTTGGATTGGAAAGGATTTTGCGGAGGTGGCAGCGAATCTTGCAATTGGATGGAGAAGGAGGAGATGCTGAGGGCATTTGACCATTTCGGCTTTGAGTGCCTAGGCGAAAAGCTTGAGACGGACCATATGCATGGCCCAGCGGTTTGGCTAGCGTTTGAAAACCGAAATCTCTAGTTCGAGCTGTAGCCATATTGCTAGTCGAGAGGCCGCATTGTCAGATTTCCAGGATTTGAACCGGCCGGCAGAAAGAAGAACCTTTTCATTGCAAGCTGGTCTTCTATTCGCTAGCGGACAGGGTCTTATTTTAACGAGCCATAATGTTATCATCAATTTTTAAGAAATTCGCCGGTCGCTCCAATACAAAGTGGCTCAAGTCTTGTCAGCCATTTGTTGAGAAAATCAATGAACTTGAGCTGAGTTATCAATCTCTCAGCGAAGAAGAGCTAAAAGAGCATACGGACAAGTTTCGTGAACGTTTCAAAAATGGTGAAACGCTAGATGACCTGTTGCCAGAGGCGTTTGCCACAGTCAAAAATGCCGCCCGAAGACTGGTGGGATCGAAAAGCCTAGTGATGGGTCAGGAGATTCCCTGGGAGATGGTACACTACGATGTGCAGCTAATTGGTGGTATGGCGCTTCATCAGGGGCGTATCGCAGAAATGGCTACGGGTGAGGGGAAGACACTCGTTTCAACCCTTCCGCTTTACCTAAATGCCATTTCCTCCAGGAATGTACAATTGGTAACCGTTAACGAGTACCTCGCGCAGCGGGATTCGGAATGGATGGGGCACTTGTTGAAGTACTTAGGTCTTACGATTGGCTGTATTAAGAATCAAATGCCTCCCGACCAAAAGCGTGAGATGTATGGTTGTGACATTACCTATGGCACTGCATCGGAATTCGGGTTCGACTACCTTAGAGACAATGGGATGGCTCACAGCAAAGAAGAGCAGGTTCAGCGCGACCACTTTTTTGTGATCATTGATGAGGTTGACTCCATTTTGATCGATGAGGCTAGAACGCCGCTCATTATTTCCGGCCCGGCCCCTATTCAGCGCGAGCAACCTTACACCAAGATGAAGGCCGGTATCCATCGTCTGGTAACGAAACAAGTAGCGTTGTGCAACAAACTTGCAAGCGCTGCAAAAGCTGAGCTCGATAAAGACGAAGAAACTCTATCCAAAGAAGCTCAGGCCTCCCAGGAAGAATCAGCCCGCATAGCGAAGGAAAACAAGGTTCGTAGCGCGAATGGAGAGCCCCTTTTGCCTCAGCCGGAAGCGGCCGACCCTTTTGCAGATCTTTTGTTGGTCAAGCTAGGGACGCCTAAGAATAAGACATTCATGAGACTCATGGAGAATGGGGAGTATCGCCGTGAGTTCGACAAGTTTGATACGGAAATGCATGGCGACCTGAACAAGGATCGCATGTACCATCTTAAGGAGAAACTATACTATGTAATCGATGAGAAGCAGAGACAGGCGGATCTGACTGAAAAGGGAAGGAAGGAACTGAAACCCGATGATCCCGACGCATTCATGTTGCCTGACCTCGCAACTCGATTTAGTGAACTTGATAAAGACTCATCTCTTTCGCAGGAAGAAAAAGACGCTGTCAAACTAGCTGAGCAGGAAAAACTAGAAGTAGTTGGAGAAGATATACACGCGATCAGTCAGTTGCTGAGGGCGTATTCGCTCTACGAGAAAGACGTCGAGTACGTAGTTCAAGACGGAAAGGTCGTGATCGTGGATGAGAACACGGGCCGTATTATGCCGGGCCGGCGCTGGGGCGATGGTTTGCACCAGGCGGTTGAGGCTAAAGAGAACGTGACAATCGAGAGAGAGTCGCGAACCTATGCTACTATAACCGTTCAGAATTACTTCCGATTGTACGACAAGCTTGCAGGAATGACCGGTACAGCGGAAACCGAGGCAACTGAGTTTCATGACATCTATTCATTGAATGTCGCGATCATTCCTACAAATGAGCCCTGTATCCGGATTGACGATAATGATGTGATTTTCAAGTCGCGTCGTGAAAAGTACAATGCGGCGATAAACGATATTGAGATAGCCCATAAGAAAGGGCAGCCCGTCCTTGTCGGGACAGTATCGGTCGAAGCTTCGGAATTGCTAGGGCGGATGCTGAGAAGGCGGAACATCCCTCACAATGTTCTCAATGCGAAGTACCATCAGCAGGAGGCGGAAATCGTTGCCCGTGCAGGGATTAAAGGAGCTGTCACAATCGCCACAAACATGGCGGGTCGAGGAACTGATATCAAACTGGGTGAAGGGGTAAAGGAACTTGGGGGCCTATTGGTTGTAGGCACCGAACGGCACGAATCCCGACGCATTGATCGTCAGTTAAGAGGCCGTTGCTCTCGTCAAGGTGACCCGGGGCGTTCGAAGTTCTTCATTTCGCTGGAAGACGACTTGATGCGGCTTTTTGCGAATTCAGGCCCAATGGCTAAGATTCTCCAGAATTCGATGGAAGAGGGCGACCCTTTGGAACACCCGCTTTTAAACCGCTCGATTGAGACCGCTCAGAAAAAAGTCGAGCAGCAGAACTACTCGATTCGCAAGAGGTTGCTTCAGTATGACGATGTGTTGAACAAACAGCGCGAAATCATTTACGGAATTCGCAACGAGGCCCTGCGAGGTGAGTCTCCTAGTAAGACTATTTTTGAATTGGTCGAAGAGGAGCTAGCAGAGCGGTTGGAGACAGAGCCGAATGGAGTGGACGGGGATTTGAGCGGCTTTGTGACCTGGACGAACTCGCATTTCCCGATTGGTTTGCGAGATGAGGATCTCTCTGGAGTGAGCTCGGAGTCCGCTGTTGATGTGGTGATGAGTAAAATCAAGGAGGCTTATCGCCTCAAAAAGACTGCGGAAAATGATGCAGCCCTGCTACACCTTGAGCGTTTTATACTGCTGAATTCAATAGATGGGCGGTGGCAGGAGCATCTAACTGAAATGGAAGAGCTTCGAAGGAGTGTTTCACTCAGGAGCTATGGGCAAAAGGATCCGCTGAGTGAATACAAGAATGAAGCCTATAGCTATTTTGAGGAGTTGATTGGAATGATTCGTACTCAGCTTTGCAGTAGGCTCTTCCGAACGGCTACCAATCTTGTCGCCATTGAAAATGTCAAAACGATGCTTGCTCGTCAGGCAGTGACGCGGGGTCCTGCTGATGCGGTTCACACGGGTCCTGCCGGGCAGCCGAGCAATCAAAAAGAAATTTCGCTGCCCAAAGTTGCGGTAAAGCGAGCGGCGCCCAAGGTGGGGCGAAATGAGCCCTGTCCTTGCGGAAGTGGCAAGAAGTATAAGCAGTGTTGCGGGCGCTAGTGATTTTTTGCGTGCTGTGTGATCAGCCCCTAGACCTTGAAAGGTGGGGAAGTGGAATGCACTAGTCCAAAATTCCAGTTTCCCCCTTTCGATTTAGAATGCAGGCGGATTTGCTAGTTTTTTGCCTAAATTAGCAAAAAAAGCCAAACGGATGGCTTGATTCGACCGTACTATGCATGATTGAATCGCTTCAGCCCAAGTCCTTTGAAATTATCCATGAAAAATACTTGTAAGATTAAAAGGCTCATAGCGATTGTTGCCTCCCTTGCTGCTGCAGGAACGGTCGTCAAAGCTCAGGAGGTTTATTCGCAGATTGTGGGAGCCATCTCTATCAATTTGCCGGCGGAAAGTGATGTCATTGTCTCATTTCCGTTCAAGCAGTCAGCCGAGTTTCGAGGAGTTCTCGATTCAGCCACGGGTGCTGGAAATTTGGTTGTTAATGTTTCGGCTGATTCGCTTACGAGCGGTGCTTTTGATGCCCAGTCCGGAACGCCAACCCATTACCTTGTTTTTGAGTCAGGAGCTCAAAAAGGGGTTCACGTTGACATATCGACCAACACAGGATCGCAAATCAATCTCGAGGGTGGCGATGCGACCGGACTCGTGAATGGAGATCAGATTGCCGTTTATCCGCACTGGACCCTAGGTTCGGCGTTTCCACTTGGGGTTGCGAACGAGGACGAGGATGAACCAGGGTTAAGAAAAATCGAGGTCATCGTCCCACAAGCGACTTCGTCCGCTGGGAACATGATTCCTGAGGGCATTTTTTACTTTTCGGATGGAGCTTGGCGCCAGGTTGGAGAAGGCATAAGCGCGGTAGCAGATAATGCAGTCCTGTACCATGGACGAGCGCTTGTCATACGAAATAACGATACAGTAGCAAAAAACGCCCTTTTCTTCGGTGAAGTGATTGATGCTCCCATTGCGATTCCGTTAAGTGAATCAGATCAATATGCTTTGAATAATTTTATCGGTCTAAATCGACCCCTCGCGATCACACTAGACGAATTGGGACTTGCAGGTGGGGGAGTTTTTGAAGAAACGACCGATTCAGATAACCCGAACGACAAACTACTGGTCTATTCACTAACTGACGCAGGTAAGAATAAAAAACCCGTTGCGACCTACTATTACTATAATGGAGCTTGGCGTGAGGAAAGTGCTGGTGCAGGTGCGGATAAGGGAGGCGATTTAATTCAGCCCGGGATGGGTCTTGCAGTGCAAAAGATCCAAGTGGGCTCGAATCCTGAAGATTCCAACTGGGTAAATGAATGGGGGCTGCCACAATGAATATGAAGAAATTAATCACAATAGGAGCTTTGACATCGATCTTCGTCGTCAAGGCATGGGGCTCAGTCTTCTTCACGGTAGACGTTGGCAGTCTTCAGGATGAAAACGGGGTGGCTCTCGTCGACAAAGGAATGCTGTATTTGATTTCTAGCGGACCAGATGGAGAGTTTTCGTTGCCAACACCGGGTTCGGTTACGGGAGGCGGAGATGACGCTATCATAGCTTTTTGGGATTTGAGTGCCGAAGCATCGACAGGCGGGGAGTACATTGTCTCTTCTGGTGAAGTAGCCTACGATGGCGCATGGGCTCAAGGTGATAACCTTGCGATCCTGTGGTTTCCCGACCTAACCCTCGCGAACCAGTCTCCGGTAGCAAGTGAACCTTTTGGATTCTATAGAAACACATCGGTTAGCGGAGGCGGAGATGCTTGGGAACTTCCGGAAGATGGGACATTGCTCCACAGCTTGAAGTTTTTTACGGAAGGTGATAATCCGCTCGTTAATGGCAGCGATGTGCCCGCCTTGCTTGCGGCGGCGGGTCTGGGTGTGGGGGACTCTGCGGGACCTCCTACAGGACCTAGCAGCGTCGCCACCAATGAGGACAACCCTGGCACGGTTAAGTTTGAGTGGAATGGAGCAAGTGCCCCAGGAGGCGCTTATCGCATTGAGAGAAAGCTCGCAGGCGGTTCGGACTGGACGGTCTTGGGGATTGTAGAAGAAGGAACGACGAGTTACGATGATCCTTCTGTGGGAAGAGGGAAAGAGTACGATTATCGGTTAGTGGCGATAAACGGCTTCGATGCCGTTTTGAGTTCCGTTTCGACAATCGAATCGTTGCGTTCCAGTCTACATAATATTGCGACTCGTGGAATTATCGGAGGCGGAGATAACGTTCTTATCGTTGGATTTACTGTCGAAGGCACAGGAGACATTACTTTGCTAACGCGTACCAAGGGTCCCGCTCTAGCGGTTGAATTTCCCACTTTAAGCACTGCGGGCGATCCCGTGGCGTATTTTCAGCTCGGAGCTCCAAACCAGCAGAGCAACGACAATTGGGGAGATGATCAGTTTTCTGAAATACAAGCCCTTCTAGCTCCGAGAACAAATGCATTGCCTATTGCGGACGAAAATTCAAAAGACGCCGCAATGGTGGTGACCCTAAATGGCACCAGCTTAAACACGATAATTTCTACGGATACGGAGGCGAAAGAAGCCCTTGGTCTCGTCGAAATTTTCGATGCCACCGAAGCGCTTCCTAATGATGCGACAAATCGTATAGTGAACTTGTCTACACGCGGATTCATTGGCACTGGAGACAACATTCTAATTGGGGGCTTTATCGTTAAGGGCCAAGTTAGCTCAAAACTGCTGATAAGGGGTGTTGGCCCCTCACTTGCCCTAGAGTCCTTCAATGGTCCAGTTGCTGGGCATATCACGGATACATCCATTATTTTGATTCCGCCTGGGGCTGCTGTTGAAGACTGGATTACGAACGATGATTGGGAAGACGAAGGTAATTCAGCAGAGATCGTAGCGGTTAGTGACGCCGTTGGAGCGACCAATTTTGAGACAGGAAGCAAAGATTCTGCGATTCTAATCGATGCAGATCCCGGACTCTACACATTCTTTCTGACAGGAGTTGAAGGCGGTACAGGAATAGGCCTAATCGAAGTGTTCTTGGCAGACTGATAGTAGCCAGTAGCTTTAAATCAAATTTTTGGCCCGGGATTAACGTCCCGGGCTTTTTTGAGTCGAGTTTGAATTCGAAATGAAAGAAAGGTGTGCGGAACGAAGCTTCAATAAACTGTTAATATCGAAGTGATGCGTTTAAAGGATTCATTTGTGAAACCTATTACAAGTATACATCACTAAATGAAGCTTTCGGTAATTGTCCCTGCATACAATGAAGTGGATACGCTGTCATCTCTGATAGAAGCTGTTAGGGGATGCGGTTTGCCTGAATTGCAGATAATAGTAGTAGACGACGCCTCAACTGATGGAACTGCTGAATTGTTAAGAGGTCCGTTGGGAGCTGAAGTTGATACCGTAATACACCATTCGGTTAACCAAGGAAAAGGCGCAGCCCTAAAAACGGGTATTCAAGTAGCTGAAGGTTCACACATAATATTTCAAGATGCGGATTTAGAGTATAGCCCGAATGAATACTCAAAACTGATTGAAAACCTTCAAAAGACAGGTGCTGATGCCGCTTACGGCTCGCGATTTTTAGGAAGAGGATTGTCCGAAGTAAGTCCGTTTTGGCATCGTATGGTTAATGGGTTTCTTACTTTGTTCTCGAATTTATTTACGGGTTATAGACTGACTGATATGGAAACGTGCTTCAAGCTGTTCCCAATTAGTTTTCTGAAATCCATTGAATTTGAAGAAGGCCAGTTCGGGATCGAGCCGGAATTAACGGCGAAGGCTGCTCAGTTTGGTCTAAAGATCGTCGATGTTCCAATCACTTACAAACAGCGGAATTTTAACGAGGGAAAAAAAATCAGACCAAAAGATGGTTTGCGGGCCCTGTATGTAATAGTAAATTACGGATTAAAGTCTTGCTAGAGAAAGGGGTCGCATGGCGATTGTTGGAACAAAGCGAAAACGAGGTACTATTTCGGCGAAATGAGGGTGATTACAGAGAGTCTGTACAGTCTTCTTACGAAATTACCGCCATTTTTGAGGGAGCGCTGGCCCGTATTGCCAGTTAGAAACAAGCTCAGGCATTGGGAGATTTTGAGACGCACCAAGGCTCTTGTAGCTGACCCTCAGTACAGTGAAGGAATACGAGAGGAAAAGTATAAAGTTGTATTTGTTTCACCGATATACAAGTCTTTCCCATTATTGGCGGTGTCTCTTTTTGAGCAAACGTATAGAAATTGGGAATTGCTCTTTGTTCATGATGGTCCTGCGGACGAACTTGACGACAATTCAAAAGCGATAATCGAAAGTGACAATCGCATTAGAATGATTCAATCGAAGACAAGAGCAAATGATTGGGGCCACACTCCCAGGCAGATTGCATTCGAGGAGTTGAGAAAAAACGGGGGCGGAGATTTTTTAGTGGTAACCAATTCGGATAATTATCATGTCCCTGGCTATATTGAGAAAATGCTAGAGCATTTTGATGATGGTACCCATGCCGTCTATTGTGACATGATTCATGAGTACTATAGTTGGAGGAACTTTGAAACGCGACTCGAGTATTCCTTTATCGATTGCGGGTGTGTGATGTCGCGGAGTGACTCGGCTCTCAAGGCAGGTTGGAATGACAATACCTATGAGGGAGACTGGAAATTTGTTGCCGACCTGATTGATGTTTGTGGTACGCGAGCGATACGGAAGGTCGGTGCCACTTTATTTATCCACTCCTAGCTTTGATAAAATGGAATTGTTAGCTCAAGGTTATATTCCGAATTGCTTGTAAGCCGTTTCAAAGTTGTCTGGTGCTGATTGGGTTTTGACCCAGTCGATTAGTTCTTGGATTGAAGAATCGAAAGTGGCGTTTGGAGCAAAGCCTAGGATCCTTCTCGCTCTCGATATATCGGCATAGCAATGCCGTATGTCTCCCGGTCGTGCGGTCCCTGTTACTTTTGCTGAAATATCTTTTCCGAATGAATCTATTACTTTGTTTGCGATTTCCAAAATTGATATAGGCCGGCCCGAACCGATATTAAAAACTTGATAGTCACCTGAGTTCTTGTGGGTTGCGAGCAGGTTTGCTTGAACGATGTCACTTATATGTACGAAATCTCGCAACTGTGCCCCATCTTCAAATACAACTGGCGAATTGCCATTCAGTATTCGACTGCTGAATATAGCGGCGACACCTGTATACGGATTTGAAAGGGATTGGCGTGTCCCATAAATATTGAAATAGCGAAGAGCGACAACAGGAATGCTATATTCCCTGCCTATCGAGAGCGCCATTTCTTCTTGGTCGCGCTTTGTAATAGCGTAGATTGATGTTGGGCGAAGAGGTTTGTCCTCATGAGTTGGCGCATGGGTACACGGTTTATTATCCCATTCTAAATCCCACGCCCCACGCTCGAGTTGCTCTCTTTCTCGCAGGCGGGGGAAAACCTCGTTATTGCTTTGCTTGTACAAGCCCTCACCGTAGATAGACATCGAAGAGGGTATGATCAATTTTTTGATCGGATAACGGTTTCGGTCGACTAGTAGTTCGAGTAGTTTAGCTGTCCCCAAGGTATTCACTTCTGCATACTTGGTTGGGTTCCACATGGACTGTATTACACTGACCGCTGCTGCTTGATGCGATACTACGGAAACTCCTTCAAGGCACTGGGAGAGCAAGTTCGTATCCCGAATGTCCCCGTAAACAAACTCAACCTCTTTGCTCACGTAGGAAGGGAGTGTCTTTATTTGGCCATGAACCATTGGATCTAGATTGTCCAAAATCCTTACGCGGTAGCCTTGTTTCAAATATGCGTCCGCTAAATGGGATCCTACGAATCCGCACCCACCGGTTATTAGTACCTTTTCACTCATTTATGTTGTTGAGGATGTCTGTTCTTCGTACTCGTTGATTTGCATCTACCAAAGTGCAAATGATTTGAGGCGTTTCTCGTAAATTTTTCCGATGACATTGGGCGAGAATTGATTTCTTATCGTGATAGCTGCTTTTTCACCGATGTCTTTTGCGAATTTGCGGTCTTCAAATAGTTTCTTCATCAATTCAGCTGCGTGTTCAGAGCTAGGTTCCGCCCAAATCTGTCCTTGGGTGTACGGACCAAAGTTTTTCTTTAATTCCACGAGCTTGAAGTCCACCGGACAGCCATTGGAATGGTTGAGAAACTCAGTTGTGGCGGACCAATTAGTTGAAATGACGGGCTTCCCCAGATACATAGATTCGGCAATAGTAAGTCCAAACCCCTCGGCTCTGTGTAGGGATACGTAGGCGTCCACGGAATACATTAGATGGTAGACATCTTCTCGCGAGAGCCTCTTGTCGATGAGATATACATTTTCTATTTCTGCCAGGTGGGATTTGAGTTCCTCGTAAGCCTCTTTGTTTCCCTTGATTGAATGGGTTTTGATAACCAGACCGATATCCTGTCCCTCTTTGCCGGGGAATGCCTCTTTGAAGGCCCTAATAGTAGCCTTCGGGTTTTTCCGAGGCTGATAGCTGTTCAGGTCATAGGCGAAAAGGAATAGGTATTTGTCGGATGGAAGGTTGAATTTCTCTCGGTCTGGCTTCTGAGGAGTCTCGAAGTCTATGCAATGGGGTATAGTGAGAACCGGTAGAGGGGATTTCATTGTTACCGAGTCTCGGACGAAATTCGACGGAGTCCAAATTTCATCGTAGTATTTGAAATATTTCATCCAACTGTCGGGAAAGTCAGGTAGCTCCCAGGCCCAGTATGCGATATTGCGTTTTCCTTTTCTAAAATTTTCACCATGGTGGTGATCAATGTCAGCGCTCTGTGGAGCGTCGATGTGGAATACATTGATAGGATAGGGATTATGCTCGACCAATCGGTCACTGAGAGAGTGATCTTCTCTACTGGCGAGGCAATTGACTTTGAGAGGAACCAAAGCGGTGCCAATCGACGTTGTATCCATGGCTTTGGAAGCGAGTCTGGCGGACTCCCCAACACCCAATTCAGCATCGAACCATCCGACTAAGTTAATCCCAATGTTTGACGCTCGCCGAAGAAAGTCAAAATTCGCTGGAGAACCCGACTGAGAATCAAAGTCCAGGAGCATCTCATGATTGATCAGCACATTCTTGATCAAGAGTCTTTGATTGAGTTTCTGGGCTCTATATCGTCCCCAATAGCGTCGCAATGCCTTTGGGATCAAAAACCAGTTTTTCAGTTTTCTGCCGAGATAGGCATAGGCGTTGGATTTTGAAACACCTAGAAGTTGGATATCAATTTGCGAATTGCTTTCAGGTAGTGCGGGAACGTCTTCCACGTTGATCGTAAATTGACCAGACTCTAGTGGAAAGAAATCTTTTGATTGGACAGAGTTGGTTTTTATGCGAAGGCCGAGTTTTCCGTATGTCTCCTTGCTTTTGTTTGGAGGTCGAACTGTACCAATAATTTGGATGCTAGAAAGAAAGAACCCTGGCCCTAGCATTAATTTGGCATTCTCTCTTATCCATTTCCCTTTCTCTCGATCTAGACTTGTTTCAAGCCCGGAATATGAAAATTGAGTTCCTATCCATTTACCTTGATCAATATGGTAACTTTCTTTGATGATTTCGTCCGTCTTGTTATCTAGAATCGACATCCAATGCCTCTCGTTTCGTTTGAGCTTTGCCTCTACAATCAGTTTGCCGCTTGGGGGTAGTTTGTTGCTTAGAAAAAAATGAAATACTGCTTCCCCGACTTTTTTCAAAGAGACAACTTCGCTCCCGTCGATGACACCTTGCAGATAGGCTGAAGGCCACGCCCTGGCCATTGTAGTAGATATTTGAGAACGCCATTTGGATTGAAAAAGACGCATGTTGCTCTCATTGCGCAAGTTATTTGTACCGCGTGTTGAACTGACGTGATGATTAATTGTACTTTCATTCGCGACAATGGTTTTCAGACCGATTTCCTTCGCTTTGAAGCAGAGGTCTATATCCTCACAACCGTTCTGGTATCGTTCATCGAATCCTTCTAGTTTTTGATACAGATCCTTCCTAATTGCTAAGCAAGCTCCGGTCACTGCGTGGAACTCTGTGAAGCCCCCCTTAAGATTAGGAGTCTTTTTGTGGCGGAGAGTGCCTTTCCCGTCGAAAAGGAATCCAGAATGATCGATCTCACCGCTCGTGGCATTTAACTGAATATTACCGACGATTCCGACTTTCCTTTTTCGAAGTCCTGAAAGCATGGGTTTTATCCAGTTTCTGGAAAAAACCAAATCGCTATTGATAAGGAAGAGGTATTCTCCCTTTGCATTTCGAGCACCTATATTGTTGGACTTTGCGTATCCAAGATTTTCGTTATTTCGGAAAACATGAATAGTCTCGCTCTTTAGCGCGCGTAGTTGGGAGGCCGTTTCGTAGTCACTGCAATCGTCTACGATAATAATCTCGTAGTCGATTTCTGTTACCGTTCCCTGGAGGGAACTAATGCATTGAAGCGTTAGCTCTATTTGGTTGAAAACGGGAATGATGAATGAGACCATCATCGGGCCGAATACTCCCGAGGCGCTTGGGCGAACGTGAAGTCCTCTCGGTCCAAGGTTAGATTGGGATTGTAGAAGGGGTCTCGCTTAATCTTATCGCCCCACCGACGGTACATGTAGTTGGTCGCTTTCTCAAACTCAACAGAATCATCCGGTCCCCGCGATGCGGACTCATTATGGTACATGAGGGAAAACGGTGTGAACAAGGATCGGTATCCATTTTCCCCGCATCTAAGACAAAAATCGACGTCGCTGTAGGCATTGGGAGTGTCATCTTCGTTGAATCCTCCTACATTCTCCCAGACAGATTTACGAAATGCCATACAGGCTCCTGTGACGGCACTGTAATTTCCAATGAGAAAGGCTCGGTGGATATAGCCGTCATCGGTTTTGTGGATGAATTTGAACGCCTCGCTACCGATTCCTCCTATGCCAAGTACGATGCCTGCGTGCTGAACATGATCGTGCGGATACAGCAATTTTGCCCCAACTGGTCCAATTTCGGTGCGAACAGCCTGCATAACCAACTCCTCAAGCCATTCTGGGTTGATGACAGTTGTATCATTGTTGAGGAGGCAAATGACATCTTCGTTTCTAGAACGGATTGCTGTGTTGTTAATGCGCGAATAGTTGAACTTCCCGGGAGTTTTGAAAATTTTAATTCCAGCTGATTTCAGTGTATCGAAATAATTCTGGGACGATTCTTCGGCAGAGTCATTGTCTGCGACTACTATTTGATAGTTCTGGTAGCTTGTCTTTGTATTTATACTTTCAATGCAGTCCCGCAAGAGTTGGACGCGATCTCGCGTAGGGATTACAATGGCTACCGTTGGGTTCGCATGTTTATACCGCGGTCGCCAATAGTAGCGATCCACGGGCTCGAGTGTCACTGGGACACTGGTTCTCTTGAAATGATCTTCGATCGCTTTTTTCGCTGCATTGTGAGCATACGACTTTTCGCCGATGTCCCTAGCGGTAGATCCTGACACCGATCTCCAATGGTATAATACCTCCGGGATGTGCGCGATCTGTTCTGGATCTACGGTTTCGGAGATCCTCAAGGCGAGGTCCCAGTCTTGGGCTCCTTCAAAACCTGCTCGAAACCCACCGATCTTTCTGACTTGGGATAGGCGATACACGCCTAGGTGGCTGATGAAGTTTTGGCCCGTGAGTAAATCAGGATTCCAGTCGGATTTAAAGTGAGGCTGAGTCCTTACTCCGTTCTCATCGATTTTGTCTTCGTCGGTGTATATAAGGGCGGCATCGGGATTCTCGTTTAGGCAATCCACGACCCGTGCCAGCGCATGAGGGGGGATTTCATCATCGTGGTCCAGTAGGGCGATGAATTCACCGGATGCGATTTCCAATGCTGAATTGGAAGCGTGGCTAATATGGCCATTGTCACTGCGGAAGACGACTTTTACATTCGGGTGGTTTTGTTGATATCGTTCTAGCAGGAGCCTTACGTCCGCATTTGTTGAGTTGTCGTCGGCAATGCATAGTTCCCAATTCGGATAGATCTGGTTTTTGACAGACTCAATGGCGGTTCGGAGCCATTGAATCTTGGGGTTGTAAACGGGAAGTACAACGGAGATGAGCGGGGTAAAGGGTATCTTCGGAAGCCTGATTTTGAAGTTATGGTGATATTGCTGAACTAGGGGTTCCAGCCTTGCGCAAAAAGCGGGGTAGTCTCTTAAGGCTGACGGCTTCGTAGACTTATCTGCTTCATGGCTGCAATCAGAATCCGTCGCAATCGAGCTATCATTTTGGTTTGCCGGTGCGTCATTCGTTACAAACAACTTTCGGATAAGTGACGTGAGAAACATGATTTGAGAGCGAGAAGGCGACGTTTCAAAAATTTGGATTCGTGATCTCTTTCAGTCGATTGAAATGTGCTTTCCTGCAAGTGCTCGTTCTAGATTCGTTTGGAGGCATCGAACGTTTCGTGTGAAAGTCCGACTCCGATGTGAATTGAGATGCTTAGGGTTTAAGATAGCGATAGGTTAATACTAGGTTAGGTGGGAATCTGGCTTTTTTAGGAATTTGAGCAAGATTCAGATTTTGGGCGGTTCTCCAATAAGGGAATTCGAAATTGAGCTAGGACTATATTCTTGCCCATTTGGCCGATTTATGTTTCATGTTTTTTTTACAAATCATGAATCCTCTAAGGTATATGCCGAATTTTACTCATTTGATACTGCGAGTACCTCTGGTGCTCCTTTGTGCTTCGATGTATGATTTTTCGGTTTTCGCCTCTGAAAAAGTAGAGGCCTATTGGGGTTCTTTTGGCGAAAGAAACGGACGGATCGAGGGGGCGTTTCTAAAAACCGCGGACAAGGGAAAGTTTATTGGATTCGATGAAGAGTCCGAGTTGGGAGCATTTTCATCCCAGGTTGAATGGAATTCAGAGGGTGACTTTGCCTTTGGTGGTCTCGCTAAATTCAAAGATTCTGACTTCTTGGTACCAACAGTTGGAGTTGGACGGGCTCTTGCTCAGGGAAGCGATGTAATTCTGGAAAGTGGTTTTGCTGATTCGGATCTGCGTTTTGAATCCTTTGTCCGAACGAGTGCTGAACTTGAGCACTACAAGTTGGAGGGTGAAATTGACGGTGAACTATACCTGGTTTTTGGCGAAGACGACCTGAATTACGCCTTGTTCATAGATCACTCAGGTTCGATTTTTGGAGGCACGTTGCAATCTGATGAAATCTCGGGATTACTCTCGTTTCGTTCCAAAAAGGGTGATCGATTCGATTTTCAAACGAGCCCATTGTCGCCCCGCTATGTGCTGGCGGATGGCCGACGAGGTGGATTGCTTCAAGTCGTGAACGAGCATCAAGTCGAAGTAGATGCGTCCTCGATATACTTGAGCAAGGTTTGGAACTCCCAGGCGAAGTCTTCCCATAGCCCTCAGGATGGACTGCATTTCATTGTCGAGGGAGAGGGAAGTATACGGGTTGAAATAGTGGGTGAACTATCGATCGACATCAGGAGCGTTTTTGATTGGGAGACCTTGAATTCCATCTCTATCGAGCTTTATCAGTTAGATGAAAACGACGAGTGGCGAATGCTGTTTCCCTCGTTGCCCCTCGTACGCTTGAAAACCCCAGATGAGTCCGAGTTCAGCATCTCAATTTCGGGCAGGTTGGATGCGACGCTACCCAGTGGCACCTATCTTACAAATCTCTCGAATATTTTTTCCCTTTCTGCGGAGATCGCAACTCAGGCTCAATTTTCTCATTCGAGTGATATCTATGCAGTAAATGGATCCACTTTTTATCAGAGGAATTCTCAAAACTTAGATCATCACTTTGGATTCGAACTGGTCGGAGAGGGAGTTGCTCCGGCTCTGGTGAGAAGCGTGGGGCCCGGTTTAGAATATTTTGATGTTTCAGAGTGTACGGAAAACCCGACACTTTCCATTTATCGACATGGGCTGAAATCATGGAAAAATGACGACTGGGCTTTGGCCGAGAACTTTGAAAATTCTCTAGCTATGGGAGACCGCTTGGGAGCGTTTCCCTTATCAGAAAACAGTAAAGACTCAGCTCTCGCCTTATCCTTAGGCCCCGGCACTTATAGCGTCGAGTCACGTAGGAACGTGGATGATACTGGGTTCGAGATAATCGAGCTCTACTTGCAAACGGAGCCAAACTAGTAGTGAGGGGGCCTTTCGGTGGCTGGGTCCGAGTTTTGTTGGGAAGTCTGCTGTACTGAATTCCGCAGACTTTCGACATCCTGTAAGACCTTATCTAATATTTTCCTTAGATTGAGGATCTCCCGATCCTGTTCTTCAATGTGTCTTTCCAGAAAGGCGATTTTTGATTCTAGCTCTTCTTTAGGTAATTCGCTCATATCCAATGGTTTCAGAAGCATATCGATCCTAGTTGATTCTCCAAGAGGCATTTAGGCCGGTCCAATTTGAACCGATAAGGTTTAGTGACAATCCTGTTGAATCGCGAATTGGCGATATAAGCAAAACCTTATATGGTCCCACCTGAGTCCGAGCGTCCCGAGAATGAGGAATCTAATTCTTCAAATCTCGAAAGTGATGCTGCTTCCGATGTTGGAAGCAGTGCGGATGGTAGTGGGTCATTTCAAGGCGAAGTTGATGAAATGTTGAACTCTATTGAGATTGACCATTCTGATGCGGACGAGGGACTTGATGAAGCGGGAGGAGATCAGAATGCCGCTTCTAAGGAACCGCAAATATCCGCTGCCGATGATCCCCTAATGAAGGCGGGAAGCATCCTGAATGGAGGAAACACGGAGCTGCCTGAGATCGAATTGGAGTCGGAGACTGAATCCGACGCAGATGAAGATAGTCTGATGTCAATGCCCGATCCTCAGTCACTGATGACTGAAACCGATGAAGATGCGGAGCCGCAGCCGAAAACGGATGAATCCGACGAAGGTGAACTACTCGCTATGCCTGATCCGCAATCGTTGATACAGGAGGCGAGCGCAAATGCTGATGAGGTTTACAAAAAAGGACCTGCCAATATCGCGGAACGTGCGGGAGATCTGCCTCCTCCGCCTCCGGCTCCAGTAGCGCTAGAGGAGGAAGAAATTGAGACAGAGCTTTCTTTGGCGAAAGACGGAAGCCTTAACGTAGAGGAAGAAATAGAGAAAGACCAGGAAAAGGAAAATCCAAACGAACGAGAAGAACCCCAAGCTGAAAGAATCGAACTCAATGAGACAGAAGAGACGCCGGAGGAAGCTCCGATTTCGGTCTCGGTAGTTGAGGAAGAAGTCCAGACGGTTGATGCTGCTTCGGATGGATCAGCCGAAGAAAAGGGCGAGGAGGACTTCATGTTGGAGGAAGAGGATTCGTTCCTCATGGAAGATGAAGACGACAATGATCTTCTCGTTTCAATCCAAGATGACTCCGAAAATGAAATCTTAGGCAATCTCTCCGGTATCTCCTCTGATGAATTGGGTGAGATTCAGGCATCCTCGAGAAACAGCCCTTTGAACACAGCAATCCAATCCCTGCCATTTGCTGCCGCCTTGGCGATTATTGGGATTGGCTTGACCGTTTTTAGCTTCAAGAGCGAGATTTTTGAATGGGCGGGGCATGGTGATACTCAAGGAAGTTCCCTTACGCGCAGGATTGCGGGAGCGACTAACGAGCTCTTCGATCATCTCGGTCCGGATTCTCCCTATGAGATGGCTTGGATGGAAAGTGAGATTAGACGGGTTTCGGATAGTGAATTGCTCGTAGAAATTCAAATAGGGGCCGAACTGAAGGTTGATCTCTACCAGGCAGTCGACGACGCGGTTCTCTATTCGAAACTCCCGTTTGATCTAGATCAGCTAACCGAAGCCTCACACAGCATGGAATCGATCGGTCGTGATGACTTACCGCTTCCGTCAAAGAGATGGAAACGCCTCTACAGGCACTCTGCATCTAAGGGAGCGTTATTTCCGTTCAGTGTGTCCTATCGTTTGCTTAAGGTTAGTCCGGACTCGGATTGGGAGATTTCGGGAATCAGGATGAGAGAGGGTGAGCATGGATTCGCTTGGTCTCGGGGCCGTCCCAAAGAGTTTTTTGGAGAGAACGCAATGGACATCAGCTCTAATCGATTCGTGGTTTCATTTAGAGCCTATGAAAAAGCGGGGTTGGAGTTTTTGAAAAAGGTCGCCGTTGCGGAAAAAGAATATCTCGCGATGTTGGACGAGGCAGAAGAGCGGGCCAAAGAGGAAAGGCGGGATCTAATTATGTCACTGTCGCAAGGGTCTTATTTCAAAGGGATGGTTATCGCTGGCGACGAGGGGGCTGATGCTCGCGAGGTATCGTTGATAATAACCGAAACCCGAAATGATGGGGAAGTGGTAAAAGGAGTGCTGAGACTTGAAAAGGAAGAGTCTTCGACAAAGCACTTCACGGGCTTTGTCGACGTTGTAGAGAGCGATCAAGGAATTCAGGGAAGACTCGATTTGACGACGATCGCTTTTGCAGGGCAGAGTTCACTGGATGAAATTCCTGCGTTCTTTAATCCCGGTACAGTATCGAGGATAACGCTACAGACGGATGGTTATCGAATGGAGGGAGATGCGGACGAAGTCTCGCTAAGGCTTATTCGCAGCCTTTAGCTGACTCGGGGGAGTTTCATCCATTGTGAGCATCCTTTATTGACTGCTAGAATAGTGCTGTTAGTCGCTAGGGTCTTGTGTTGTCAGCGAGACTGAAAAGTGAGGTAGAGAAAAAGTCGGGAAAGGTCGTCTCTTTTCACAAGGCATGGATACGCGCCATCGAGCAAGCTCTCGAATCCGGTCTGGACGAACGTGCAGTAGTGTTTGTCCTGAAATCCTTCAAGGCTCCTTCCAGCCTTCTGAAGCTTACCGAGTCGATTGTAAAAGTTGGCCCCCCGAATCGGTTTTCTTTCGTTGAAAGGGTAGAACAATGCGCCGCGGGATCGAGTTATTCAGCCGATGAGTGGCTGATGGGACTGGAGCGGATGCTTCAGTTTTTAATAAAGCAAAATCGCTCTTCTCCCATGGATAAATTGTTGGGCTATCTGTCTTGCGCGGCAGAGTATTTGAACGCTTCAAATGGGCTCTTGGCGCTTCCAGATGGCGTGGACGCGTTTTTGCAAGAGTTCGGTTTTGAAGGATAACCGCTCAAACTCGATGCCGGGATTTGGGTACATTATCTTTGCTATTAGTGAATCTTCTATTGTGGTGCTTTTGCCATTATCTTATCTAACATTTGCTTGAGTTTGCCAGGGAGCATCCGTTAATCTCCCTAACTATCAAGTTCCGCTTAGCGGAATATTGGGGTAAAGAAGAAAACAATGGCGGACTGTTTAGGGGTAGACAGTCCGCCTCTTTTTTTGCGAAAACGTTTAAAAGACGAGTAGACATTTCAGAAGAATGTAGTACATTAGTACCTACATGCTGGAATCGTCATCCGGTGCCACGCGGTACGAATCTTGCCTGAAGATAGGGAAAAAAGCAAAAACCTATGTTCTCGATACAAACGTTTTGCTTCACGATCCCCACTGTTTGTTCAAATTCGATGACAACAACCTAGTTATCCCGATTGAAACTCTGGAGGAGTTGGACGCGATAAAAATGGAGCAATCCAGTGAACGAGGACGGAATGCTCGCCGCGTTCATCGTATGCTGAGGGAACTGCTTCCTGATTCGAGAGCAATGCTCGAAGGGGTTGCTTTGGATAGTGGAGGCACCTTGTCTGTTGTCATCAACAAGTACCTACAAGGCACCGCTAAGGTTCCCGCCAGGATTGCTTCGCTTGGATCTATTCTGAATTTTGAGAAAAAGGATAACCGGATCATCGCGACGGCTCTTTTTGTGCAGGAGAATTTTCCTCCTCCAGCCATATTGGTGACAAAGGACATCAACATGCAGCTCAAAGCCCGGGCAGTGGGTCTCGAGTCGGAGGACTACCTCAATGATAAAGCTACGGAGGAACCCGATGAGCAGAGTTATCGCCGCATTCCTGTTTCCAAGTATGATCTTCAGAGGTTTGCTTCTGAGGGTGAATTTGAGCTATCCGAAGAAGTGGCGAAAAACTTGGTGCTTAATGAGTATGTTTTGTTGTTCACGGAGGAGGGCAAAACGATGCCAGCCCGCTTGTATAGTGAAAAGGTCCTTCGAAAGCTTTCAGTTCCTAATATGCTGAAAGCTCCAGGAGGGATTCCCATCCGGGCCCGAAACTTGGAGCAGCAGTTTTTTCTAGACGCGCTGATGGACGACTCGATTTCTCTTATTACCTGTTACGGTAAGGCGGGAACCGGAAAAACGTTGCTTTCCACGGTCGCCGCAATTCAGCAAATCGTCTCCCCAAACAGCCAACATGACGGGCTCTCCATTTCTCGTCCAGTGATTGGAGTGGGAAAGGAAATTGGATTTTTGCCAAGATCCTTGGAAGAGAAGATGAATCCTTGGCTTCAGCCTTACTACGACGCTTTGGAGGTTTTGATTCCCTCAAAACAGCCTAAAGAGCCTCAGTTTGAGAACAAGCGCCAACGCAAGAATGCAAAGGAGTCCCCGTGTGATCGAGATCCGGTCCAAAAGCCCTACCAGAAACTTCTCGATAGCGGTTTAGTGGAAATTGAGGCGCTATGCTTTATTCGGGGTCGTTCAATCGCTAGGCGTTTCTTCATTCTCGATGAAGCGCAGCAATTGACCCCTCATGAGGTGAAGACGGTAATCACTCGCATATCGGAAGGATCGAAAATCGTCCTTATAGGAGATCCGGTCCAAATCGACAATCCATACGTGGACTCGCGCAGCAATGGGCTCGTTTATTGCGCTAATCGAATGAGAGGCCAGGCGATTTCCGCCCATGTCCAGTTGACAAAGGGAGAACGCTCGCCTCTCGCGGAATTAGCGGCAGATCTGTTGTAGCTCCGGAACTAGTATCAGGTTTTTGAACGGTTTCTCTGGAGGGTTTGGGCCCGAATTTCATTCACCGCAGACTGTATCTTCTTAAACACTTTCTTCTTCATGCGGTCGGTAAAAAGGATGCCATTAAGGTGATCCACCTCGTGCTGTATGCAGCGACCTAGAAGGCCATTGCATCGTAATGTGTGAGCGCCTCCATGGATATCCTGATAGTCGCATTGGATCCAGTCGGGTCTTTCCACTTCTCCTCTAATATCTGGAAAAGATAAGCATCCTTCCTCGTAAACGGTTTTGGGTGAATCGATTACGCTAACCTTGGGATTGCACATTCCAATGGGGTTAAAGAGCTCAAGAGGGGGTTTAGTCCCATCGAGCGTGTATTCGAAGTCGATTTCCAAACCCCTCAAATCGACTACACAAAACATGAGGGCTTTGCCAATCTGTTGGGCGGCAAGACCGATACCTTCGGCTTCAATGCAAGTTTCGACCATTTGGTCGAACAATGTCTTTAGAGATTCGTCAAAAAGCGTCACAGGAACGCCTTTTTGATGGAGAACCTCTTCTCCGTAGTGAACAATTTCCAGGGCCATAGGTCTTCGATTTGACCTAAGCAAAACTCCGCCCAAGGTTAGAGCAAATTCTTTCGATGGGAGAATTGGCATATAATTAATGACGCTCCGAAATTACAGTAATCGCGGGAAGATCGTAGGACACCTTGTTTTGCTGGCTTTGGGTCTATCGATTATCGGAGTGGGTTGGATGATTCCGTCGAGATTCAAGTCGATACCCCGCTCGATACTTTCTGAGGCCGGAGCCCGGTCAGAGTCCTTTTTGGAATTGGCCCAGAGAGTCACCGAGGAAGAGAATTACGGGATTGCTGAAATGAACCTCGAGGTGGCGAAATTGAATGCGGCAGCCGAATGGGAGGTGCTAGATGAGATTCTGGGCCAAGCAAAAGAGGAGAACCCTGTATTGTGCCGCTGGGGAGTTTGGGATCCTTTTTTAGACGCAGCGTTAAAAGATATCCCCTTGTCTGATTATTCGGCCCAGCCAGGAATTCTAGGAGTTGGATTGTCCAATGTCTGCCGTAGCTCTCTCGTTGGGCTGCTCGAGAATTCTCGAGACTCTACGGTCAAATCTCTTTTGGATGCAGGTGAATTGAGTACTTATAAGCGACTGTTCCCGGTTTCGAGCGTTTCGGGAAAACCGCTTGAATCGACTCTTGTATCTATAGGCTTGCTGGTTCAGGGAGACCGATTGACCCCTTCTCTAAAACGGGAATTAAGAAGTCGCCTAGCTTCGACTCTGGCTTCGGGCGATGTCGCTCCAGTAGAAGATTTTTTCCTGGATACTTTGTCGTTGGCCCGAACTCTAAATTGGGCTCAGTTTAGGGCGCTTTTTGAAAGAATTGAAGATTTGAATACCGTTTCCCGGCTGAGGTACGCTTTCCATCGCAGATCCGATAAAGTTCCCCTCATTTTAGTGTCTTCGATCGTCGCAGAATCGCCCCAACAGGTCATGGACTATTTAGGTTTGTTTGGAGATGAAGGGATTGAAGCGCTTGAATCCGCGGTTTCCTTGGGGGTTGGAGCCGTGCGAATGCTGGTTCGAGAAAAACTGCCCCTGGAGCGCGAAAAAAGCGAAGCGGCGGTTTCTTCATTTAAATCCTATTTGATTGGATTTAGCCTGCAGAATCCAGGGTTCTCCTTAGTTATTAAATATTCTCTTTTCTTTCTTGGCGCCTTGTTCGCACTCTGGGGATCAAGCGGATTGACTCGAAGTTATTGGGAATCTAGCCCGCCGGTAATGAGCGTTGTACAAAGATTGTTTGTGTCGCTCGCTTCGGTTATCATACTCGTCGTTCTTAGCGAGCCTCACTTGGCTAGGGGCGACGTGTCTCAAGGCTATTCCTTTAAATTTGTATTGCCGGTACTCGCTGAAGTTGATGGCGAAACGATAATTGTCGAAACTGAACCTACCACATCCATGGAACCTACAACACTGCTATCTGTGTCTTTCTTTTTCATACTGCAAATATTGGTTTTCCTTATTTGTCTATTAAAGGTGAGGCAGATCGAAAGGGAGGATATCGACTCGCTCGTCAAGCTGAAGTTGATGGAGAACGAGGAGAATCTGTTTGACTCAGGACTATACGTTGGAATTGCAGGAACCTGCATTTCGCTGGTCCTTCAAGTGCTGGGGTTGATTGAAGCGAACCTAATTGCTGCGTACTCTTCGAATCTTTTTGGAATCCTAGGCGTAGCCATTGTGAAGATACGATTGGTGCGACCCTATAAAAATAAGCTTATTATGGATAGCCAAGAGCGCATTGCGTCTCTAAGCTCAAACGTATAGACGGAGAGTTCCTGATGAATAAGACTCTGCTATTGATACTTTGCGATTTCCTTCTTCTCACTCTGCTTTCACTCGTGAACTGGGAGGAGGAGAAGGCTGAGAGTAGCCGCTCTGATATCGAGGATTCGGTGGACCAAAGTGTGTCGGCGATGGCGATGATGGAGCAAGACCTTTTGGATACGCTAGCGTCGGCGTTGGAAGAAGAAAAGACGATCCAGAATACATTGGAATCGGAGGCGGAAAGGGTGCGAAAGGAACTGCAATTGAGGGATCAAAAACTGCAGGAAAAGGATTCTTCCATTAAGGATCTAGAAACCAGTATCCAGGAAGCCCAAACGCGGGAGAAAACGCTTGCTCAAGAGAAGATGGCGATCGAAGCGGAGGCGTCGAAAGCGAAGCAGTCTATTGTTACTTTAGAAAGCAGTTATGAAGATCTCGAGTTGAAATCGAAGCAAATGGAAGCCCAAGCTCGAATGCTGCAGAAGGAGCTGGAAGAGAAGCAGAAGGAGATTGATGCGAAGCTCGCGGCCCTGGCGAGAGAGGAAATCGAACGTAAGGAAGCAGAGGCTAAAGTGCAGGAATTGAGTATCAAAGTATCTGTGACAGAAGAGCAGAAAAAAATGCTGGCGGAAAGTGTAGAGACTTTGAAAAGCGAAGTAGTAGCGGAGAGAACTGAAAGACTGCAGCTTCAAGCGCAAACAACGCAAATGGCGGAGGGTATCACTCAGCTGGCGGAGCGGTCGCAGGATTTGACGGAAGAGTTTCGCTCAAGCCAACCTATTAATGCGAATATCTTGTTCTCGCGATTTAACGAGAATAAGATTGCGCTTACTTTCAGGTCTAATCGGTTTTATCGAGGTGAATCGATCCAGGATGATGATTTGGCGATGACTCTTTTAATCTCGGACGGGAAGGACGTATTTGCGTTGACCCACCTTAGCAGTACTCCACTGGGGGCAAGTAATAGTTCGCTTGGCTTTAGAGAGCTGGAAATCGAAATGAGCCGTGAAGGAGCCAAACTGAAGCCCTCGCAATTGACGTTTCTGGCCTTGGACCCAAGAATCGCGAGTGTCCCTCTAGCGGATGATCAAGTGGGTGTCCTTGGGGGCGAAATTTTTTATACAGCGTTGGATCCCTTCAAGTTTTCTGAAGCCGTTTTGATTGACGAAAAAGGAAGTTACTATGGTGAAGTCGAATTCAAGCTTGATGCGAGAACCCCCGGATATGTCAGAATGCAATCTAAGATTTTTAGCCGTATATTCGGAGACTTCTCTCCTACAAAAGGAGATCTTGTGTTTTCCAAAACGGGGGAGCTTCTTGGAATTATGGTAGATAGTCGATACTGCCTCCTAGTCGATAATCTGATGGGGGATGAAAAGCTTTCATTGGGGGCAGGTTTTTCTAGCGACCAGTTTAGAGCTACGATCCAGTCGTTGAAAAATCGTTATGAAGCGCTTCCTAGTGATTTGCGTTAGTCGGGGTCCTTTTTTCTAATCGTACTGGTTACTAAACCTCTCAATCGAGTTTCGCTGGAGATTAGTTTAAGTGATTCGGGCCAGATTAATTCCGGAAGTCGATTTGTTTGAATATCCGTGGCCAACCTGAAACAAAGATAGAGTAGCTTCACGATCCCAGTCGCTATCCATTTCGCTATAATTTCTTGGGGAATCGTAAAATCCGCATAGACCAGTTTTCCTCCAGGCTTTAGTGTAAGCGCGAATTTTTCAAGTAATCGGTTTGCATCGATTGACTTGAAGCAATCGAGAAAATATTGAGCCACGACAATATCGTATTCAGAATCTGGAAATGAGTATTGACGCACATCGTTTGCAATGTGCCGATATCGATTGATACAGCTTTCTCCCAGCGTTCGAATTCGCGCGTTTGTTTGTTTCTGCATTTTTGGGCTTCGCTCGATGGAATCGATCTGGAACTTTGGATTTCTCGCAAGCGCAAGACTGGAAAAGCGACCATCTCCCGGTCCCAGTATAAGGCACCTTTGGCCCTTGTTCGGTTTAAGCGCCTTAAGTCCGTGATGCCGGGAGCGTTCCAACTGATGCCCAAACGTAAGTCGTTCGAGATATATATAGGCTTTCGCCAAATTATCAAAGGAACGCTTCACTTCAGATAAATACGACTAGTGGGGTGAGTAGAGCGAGATCGGCCAGCGTTCGTTTCGTTTCCAAATTTAAGCTCTGTAGACAGAGGTGAATCGCAACAAGGTTTAGAGCCGACGAAATCGCGTACCACGCAAGTGGACTGTTGCCCAACCAATAGAACGACAAGCCGAATGTTAAGACACAGGCGATAAGAATGGTCGATCGATTGCATGTGTTCCTGCCGCTAGGACTTTGCTTGGCGTCAATTGCACTGTCCCAGGAGTGGATGAATACGCAATTGAGAAAGAAGAGGGGAAGCATGACGGAAAATGCTTCTAATGCTCTATTCTCGGAAATGGGTAATGAGAAAATGAGTACACTGGAGGTGACTAAAAAGGCTGTGAAGGCAGACTTGATGAGTGCTTTCCATTTCCCGAACCGATCCAACTGTATGATACCGGTTATTGCCATCGAAACGAAAGCAAGCGTGAGACCGCTCCGCAGTTCACTGGAGGAGAGCTTCGCGAAAGAAATGGTTATCGATAACCCCAGAATCAATAGCCAAAGTGAAAGAAGGGTCCATCTGCGAAGAGCGTGAAAAGCATGTCGATGAGTGACATTTGTTTTATGTCTCCAAGCGTCCAGCCAACGATCGGCTGTGTATCCAAGCCATACCGCGAGGAACACAAGGATTCGATGGTGCACGTTTAGGGTAACACAGTAGTGGACAGCGATCGCATGTTGCCAAACAGCGACGACTAGCGGGGCGTCGAGAGAAAGGCTGGTAATCCAGGTAATACTACTCCGACTCCTCATCGAAATAGTTATTGAGAGTCTGAAAGGGCTTCAAGGTCAGAGCGATTGAATCGGAAAAGCCTCCATTCCTCTAATTTACTGGCCCCGCGGGATTCATAGAAATCAATTGCAGATTTGTTCCAGTCAAGGGCGACCCACTCCATGCGAGAACAGCCTTCGCTTCGGGCGATTCCCGCAACTTCTCTGAAGAGTTTATCTCCAACGCCCTTACCCCTGTATTCATTTTCCACATAAATATCTTCTAGATAAATGCCCTTCTTCCCGATGAAAGTAGAAAAATTGTAGAAGAAAATCGCGTAGCCTATCGCGTGATTGTCTACAGTTGCGACTAAAGCTCGCACGGCAGGACTGTCTGAAAATAGGCTCTCTTCTAGGAGCGTCTCAGTCACTTCAAGTTGATGGGTGAGCTTTTCGTACTCAGCGATCGCGCCGATCATCGCGAATATTCTTGGAATGTCATTTTTCTCTGCGGGACGGACGACTAGATTTTCGATCTTAGGCTGCATGAGAGTAACGTGCTCAATTTCTCTTGCGATATCAATAGTCGAACGCTGAAGTTTACCATTGATGAGCGCTCAGAATAGGAATCCAAATGTAGTGGTAGTCATGACCACACAATGGAGGGCTCAATCTACAGGATATGCTGGAGACGGTAATGCGCGGACGCCCTTTCTCGACTCTTTAGCCGAAGAGTCTATTGACTTTTTTCAAGCGGTAACGCCTCACCCGTTTGGCGTTTTTGCAAGGGCCGCCTTTCTGACGGGTATCGCTTGTCCTTATAATGGAATTGCCGATTACTATGATTCCTTACCCGAGAACACCCAGACCTTGGCGAATTTGTATCAGGATCAGGGATATGACACTGCTTTCTTCGGTAAGTGGCAGCTTTTCGAGCGAGATTCAAAGGCTCCGGTAGTGGGTGTTGCTCATGCGGTAGTCGAAGTCCCCGAAAACAGGAGAGGTGGTTTTTCCTGTTGGGAAGGGTTTGAATCGGGGTTTCTGCTCAATGATGGCTATTATCATGGATCCAGGATTGGACCTCCGAAGAAAATAGTGGGCTACCAGTCTGATGTGGTTATGGATTGTTGCAGAAGCTATTTGGAAGAGCGGAATTGCGATAAACCCGTCTTTGCTTTTGTGAGTCTGGATGCCCCACATCCGCCCTATAAAGAGGCTGCTTCGGGTGTGAGTCCCGTTGACCCTGATTTGTTGGTTCTCCCCAAGGAGATTCCGGAAGGCGCAGAAATTAGGTCTATTGCGAGGGAGGAACTCTCGGGTTACTACGCTCATATCGAGGCGACCGATCGAGCCATAGGAAGGTTGGTTTCCTTTTTGAAGGAGGATACGGATTGGGAAAATACCGTGTTCGTTTTTACCTCAGCTCATGGGGACATGCATGGTTCTCATGGACGGTTCCGGAAAGGGTGGCCCTACGAGGAGTCTGTTAGAGTCCCTTTATTGTTGTCATGGCCGAAGTTTTTTCCCGAGCCCCGTCGTGACCCTTTGCTCATCTCGCTGCTCGACCTAGGCCCATCATTGCTCGGGCTTTGTTTTGGGAGCGGGAAGCAAAAGCTGCGAGTTGCGGGAGCGGGTGGGGACCTTGCACCCGCGATGAAACTGCTCGCGCAAGGGCCTGAGTTTCAGCGGTTGTCCATGCCGAGTGTGCCTCCATTTGAAAAGCAATGTCCTTATTCCTGGACCGCCAAGAGAGCAATTCAGAAGACCGAAGTGATAAATGACCTGGGAGAAAGTTTCACGCTGGACCATTGAAGCATCGAAGCTATTTTTGGGGCTATGGATATTAGCATTGAGCTGGAAAAAGCGATAAACGAACAAATCGGAATAGAGTTCGCGGCATCTTACGCTTATCTTTCGATGGCAGCCTACTTCGAGCGAAATGCGTTTGACGGGTTTTCAAAGTGGATGCATCTGCAAAGTGAAGAAGAGCGCATGCATGCGATGAAGTTCTACCAGTATCTCATCGATCGTGGAGGTGTTGCTCGAATCCCCAGCATTCCCGCCCCAGAATGGGATTTTGAGTCGGTTATAAAGGTTTTTGAGGCGAGCCTAGATCAGGAAAGAGAGGTAACCCGGCATATTTACGACCTCTACAAGATCGCCCAGAATGAGTCGGATTTTGCGACCGTGTCGTTCCTGAAGTGGTTTGTTGATGAGCAGGTTGAAGAGGAAAAAAACGTTTCCGACATGATCGACAAACTGGAGATGGCACACGGGAATCCCGATTCCTTGCTTCTGTTGGATAGATACGCTTTAGAGCGGAAGCCTGATTCGGAAGTCTAATTTTTACTGGACTGTGTGTTAAGTTTTCGGATTTCCGTGCGTTTATAAGCAGAATCAGGCGAGCTTTCTTGTGAAGCCGCGATGCGTCTTTGGAGCTAGGTTGTTTCGGTTTGTAGGCTAGGCAATAAATACCTTAGCTGGATTGGGTCCGCTCGCGGGGAGATTTTTAACATTTTTAAACTGCTAAACTACAATGGGTTAGATAGTTTAAAAACTGATAGGCATGCGTTTTGCTATGTGCATGGCATGATCGATCAAATTTTAGAGCGCGAGAATTATGTCCTAGCGAAAAAGATGCTGGACGTTTCTCAAGCTCGTCATGAAGCGATATCCGGAAACCTGGCCAATGCTGAGACTCCGGGATATAAGCGAGTCGACATAAAAGCGAATTTTTCCGAAGAGCTTAAGAAGCTAGCCGAGAGCAACGATGTTGAGTCGATTTCGAAGCTTCAAACCATTCTAGAGACCGACCTGAACTCCCCGAGTGTCAGACCAGACGGTAACAATGTTCAGCTTGATTCAGAGCTGTTGAAAATGAGTGAAAACGCGATGCAGTATGAGTTTCTAACTCAATACACGGCGAATTCCATGAAACGAATCAAGACCGCGATTACCGGTCATGTGCAGTAGTTGAAATTTTAAGGAGAACATAATCATGAATATTATGCCGGGACTTGAAAGCACTGCCTCTGCTCTTGCAGCGGAAAAAGTGCGTCTGGATGTAATTGGTCAGAATATAGCGAACGCCCATACGACCAAGGGGCCTGACGGGAAGCCTTATTCGAGACAGATGGTAAGCTTTGAAACGAAGCTTATGGAAATTGGGAAAAACTCGGATGGTAGTAAGAAGATGGGCACAGGAGTAAGTGTGAAGGCTATTACGGCTGACCCGAAGTCGGGCCCCCTCGTTTACAATCCAGGACATCCTGACGCCAATGAAAAGGGAATGGTGCGTCTTCCTAATGTGAACCTCACCCATGAAATGGTTGATATGATTGCCGCTTCCCGGAGCTACGAGGCTAATCTTGAAGTGGTGAGAACCGCAAAACAAATGGCTCAGAATGCTCTGAGAATAGGTAGATAGAAACTTTTTAGATTATTCAGAATAGGGAAAAACGATGATCGAGCTAAATTCAAGTATAGGTTCTCAGCAGGCTTTCAATCAGCCACTGGTCGAGTCTCTAAGGAATGCTAAGACCTTTCAGCCTAAAGAGTTAGACGGAATTGCGAAGGCCGATCCGAGTCAGTCTTTTGGTAACATGATCGGTGATCTTGTTCAAAAGGTTGACGAGAAGGGCAAGGTAGCGATGGAGGAGACGAACCGTCTCCTTTTGGGCGAAACCGACAATATCCACCAGTCAATGATCGCTATGCAGGAATCGGGTGTGGCATTCACCATGCTAGTAGAGGTGAGAAACAAGCTGGTGCAATCCTATCAGGAACTGATGAAGATGCCCGTGTAAGAAAAATTTGGAGACTTATTTAAATGGGACTAGTTAATCAATTTAAGGATCTTTGGAACCCGCTCGGGGCTAACCAGAAAGTGTCACTGATGCTGGCTGGTGGGCTTGTCGTATTGGCGATGATCGCCCTTATGGTTTGGGCGGGCCAGCCTAACATGCAGTTGCTCTACGGAAATCTGAATGCTGAGGAAGCAGGGGAAATCGTAGACAAACTTGAAAGGATGGGCGAGAAATTTGAGACCGGTAAGAATGGCAACTCGATCTATGTGGAGTCGAGCAAGGTGCATCGATTGCGGTGGGAACTTGCTTCGGAGGGACTAGTGCCATCCGGTACGGGGCCAGGTTTTGAGCTATTTGATAAGGGGAGTTTCGGGATCAGCGACTTTGTTCAGCGAACCAATTACCTGAGAGCGATTAAGGGCGAGCTTGAAAGAACAATCACTCAATTCAGCGGAGTGCGCTCGGCGCGAGTGATGGTGGTTATGCCAGAAAATAGAATTATTGTAACCAGCGAAGGTCGAGATCGTGCAAGCGCATCAGTCTTTGTGGATACAAATGGCACGATGACATTAGCGGCCGTTAACTCGATTAGGCAATTGGTAGCGAATTTAATTCAGGCTCTGAGAGCAGACGATGTGGTCGTTGTTGATAGTGCTGGGGTGGTTTTGAGTGAGGATTTAAAGAGCGACGGATTGAATGGAGGTCTTTCTAACGACGTCATCAAATATCGAAAAGGGCTAGAGGTCTATTTTACAACGAAAGTACAGTCTATGCTGGATCGTGTATTGGGGCCGCATCAATCGGAAGTCCGAGTGGCGGTAGATGTAGATACATCCTCAGTACAAACGACTGAGAAAAGCTTTGACCCTGAAGGGGTGCTGCGTTCGTCGGTAGTCGAAGAGCAAAAGACGGTTGAAAAGGAGTCAGATGGGTCCCTTGCCGCGGTGGCGGGATCCACTTCCAATATCCCGAGTTCTGGGAATGGCTCAGGAGGCTCTTTCACCGATCGTGAAGATTCGACGGAGCAGAAGACGGAAAATTACGAGATTGGCGAGGTTGTGAGCAATCGGGTTCAAAGTCCCGGGTCAATCAAACGCCTGACGGCTTCCCTATTGGTATCGATGCGAACGGATGAGCAGGGAGGGGCCTTGCCCCGAGAGCCAGCGGAACTCCAGGAATTGCGTCAGATTGTGATTAACGCATTAGGCATTCAGTTGAAGGAGGGGGAAACGGCTGAAGGCTTGGTAACGGTTAACGAAATGGTTTTTGCCGCTGATCCGATCGCCTTGCAGACGCAATCTATGAATCAGGGTTTCGATCTAAATAAGTGGATTGAACTAGGGAAGAGTTTTGTCGGGTTGGTACTAGGATTAGGAGTAATCGTATTTTTCATACAAATGCTTAAGAAAACCAAACCTCAGGAGATTTCAATCGAAGTTCTTCAACCTGAGCAGGTTCTCCAAAACCGGAAGTTGGAAGACAATGGAACGGTCACGCCTGAGATGCTCAATGAGCTAATAAGGCAGAAACCCGCTAATATTGGCGTCTCGTTGCGCGAATGGATAGCTGAACCGGAAAGCAGATAATCGATATGCCTGGAACTTACGACAGATTAACGCGCACGCAAAAACTGGCGACCTTCCTTATTGTAATTGGTCCGGAAGCAGCCGCTCATTTACTCAAGCAGTTTGAAGATGAAGATGTAGAGGTCCCCTGTAAGGAAATGACCTCTATTAAAGCAATTGAAGAGGAGGATCAGAAGCGAGCGATTGAAGAATTTTCAGGGGTGATTCTATCAAGCTACGGATCGTTGCTCGGTGGACCCTTCTACACTCGTAAAGCTTTAGAAATAGCAAAAGGGGATTTCAAGGCCACTAGCATTCTTGAGCGCATCGCTCCTTCCAGCAATTCAGCTGAAGTAATTAAGGAAATTGAGCAAATGGAGCCTCGTCAGATTTTTAATCTGATCAAGACGGAGCAGTCCCAGACAGTTGCATTTGTTCTGTCCTATTTGGAGAATGACAAGGCAGGGCCGATTTTAGGCATGTTCAATCAGGAACTGCGTGAGGAAGTGATCGAACGTCTAGGTATGTTGGAGCCTACCTCTCTTGAGATCATCAACAAAGTAGCCAATTCACTTAGTAAGAATTTGGATACTGGTGGTAAGGTTACTATGAACCGGAGTGGTGGTGTTCGGATGGTTGCGGACTTGCTCAATACCTTGGAGAAAGACGACAGCAAAGAGATTCTCTCAAATATCGAGGAGCGAAATCCTACTTTGGGATCCGAAATTCGAAAGAAAATGTTCAGCTTCGACGATCTCATTCGTCTCGAACTTCCCGACTTGCAAAGAATTATGCGCGAAGTCGACTCAGGGGATCTTACGATATTTCTCAAATCCGCATCCGAATCGCTGCGTGATTTCATTATGCAAGCCGTTTCCAAGAGAGCAGCAGAAACTTTATCGAATTGGCAAGCGATGTGCTAGAAGGATATGTAACCGGCATTTTGTTACAGAAAAGTTATCGGCGACTAGACGTTCAGACCATGAAAAACAGACTAATCAATCCAGCCCCGGCTTTTGACTTTGATAAGGGTCGGCCGCTCATGCGGATTGGGTATGGCATACACCCAACTGTCGTGGGACTGCTTGATCAGCCTGTTTTTGTCGTTTCGTAGATTAGTAGTATTGGTATATGGGTATATAGTAGTTGTTTTCGGGGTGGTTCCCGAAAGCAAAGGAAGCTCCTAGCATTGCTAGGGGCTTTCTTCTTTTAAAGGAGTGTCCTACAGGCGATTGAGAGAGTCGGGACGGTCGTTGTGACGATGGGTCTAGGTTAGTTTCAGGCGAAGGAAAGCTGAAAGGGAGCCATCGAAGCCTCGAACGATGGAATCCGAGCTTCCTCCCGGGCGTCCAACTCAATTGAGGATTCCTGAAACGCAATATTGACATGACGCGGTCGCCCGCTATCGGTATGCAGCTTCGACTTTCCGGAGAGATGGCAGAGTGGTCGAATGCGGCGGTCTTGAAAACCGTTGTACCGAAAGGTACCGGGGGTTCGAATCCCTCTCTCTCCGCCACTTCAAAGAAGTGGCTTTATTCGAGGGATGAGAACCCCCGGAGGGGGTTTGACGGAGCGCAGCGGAGATGGCGCAGCAATCCCTCTCTCTCCGCCACTTCAAAGAAGTGGCTTTATTCGAGGGATGAGTTCCGAGCCGAAGGCGACAAGACCGGGCTCGAAGAGAACCGGACCACTCCCGGAGGGGGTTTGACGGAGCGAGGAACTAGCGTAGATGGGACACGCGCAGCGTGGGTCCGCAGGCCTTGGCTCTAGCCAACCAATCCCTTTCTTCATCGCTTCGCTCTTCAGGTGTCGTCGCTCTGCTCCTCGAACCTCTCCGCCATTCTGTGAATGGCTCCTCTCAAGGGATTAGTTCCGAGCCGAAGGCGACAAGACGGGGCTCGAAGAGAACCGGACCACCTGCTTGGACCCCACTATTTAGCCCGATACGGGTTCTTCCGTCATTATCGCGCCGGGCGGTGGCACAGCATTCTTGCCATGAACTTGAGGCTTGGAAGTAGCCGAATGGGCGAACCTCTTTGGAGATTCGGCTTACTTCGAATGAGAATAGGATAGTTTTGCTTTCTGCTCCGAACCTCGGAGATAGGTCAAGGTGTAGGGATGTGTCCCTTTTTCTAAAAGCGCCTTTCCTTGGGTTGCGCGAATGCCATTGGCAACCGATTCATTGTCGACTACGACCGTATCGTGCAGGCGAAGAATGGCCCCTCCATCCGACTCGACGTTGAATTGGTATTCTCCCGTTGTTTTAATGTTAACGAAGCCTTTGAACTCTGCTGCTCCTCCTTTATCAATTTCCAGTTTGGAAACATCTACATGGGACGATGATCCACCTTCTGCTACTTCGAGGCCAAAGGTTTGAGGAACCCAATGAAAGGGCCCGTGGTAGGTTTTCCATTCTACGCGCTCAATATTTCGATCTGTATCGATTCCGGGGATGGGGGCATTGTCGTAAGGGCGAGGAGCGCTTTCACTTGGACGACGAATTCGCAGCACTCGATCCTTCATCCGCTGCTGGAGCGTGGTGAAGTACTCATTGCTTCCTGAAAGATCCATGCTTTCACGCACGTCGTTTTTGACATCGAAAATCATAAAATCATCCGCGTGGCTTTCAATGCCTGTACGGATTCCCTTGTATCCATCAACGAACACAACCTGCATTTGCTGGCGCACTCGATCCCGGTGATACGAATCGAATTCAGCATAAGCGGGGGTATTGCGAGTGTTCAGGTACTCTACGTATACGGTACTCTCGCGAGCGGTACCTTCGCCAGATAGAAACGGGAGCAGGGAAACGCCATCGGAAATAGCTGGCGCCGCCAACCCCGATACGTTGGCCAGAGTGGGTAGCCAGTCATGAAATTGAGAAGGCGTGGAGTTAATGGATTGGGCTGGAATGCTTCCAGGCCAACGAACCAGAGTCGGCATGCGTATACCCCCTTCCAATACATCTCGTTTGATACCGTGGAAAGGTCCGAAGGAATCGAAGGAGCTGGCATTGTAGGTAAGACCTTCGATGTAACTTTCGCGATGCGGGCCATTGTCGCTGGTAAACACCACTAGCGTGTCGTCATCGATGCCGAGATCCTTCAGGGTTTGAATCACGTCGGCGACCGAAGAGTCAATTCGACGAACCATGGTGGCGAAGCGCTTCTCCTGCTCAGTCCAGTCCTGCTTGGCATAGTCCGGGTGAACCCAGGAATCGATTGTATCCCCGATGGTATTGATCATTTTTCCGGCTTTGCCGATCCATTGCACCCCGCCGTTTATGCCTCCACCTTCTGGGTACGATGTGGAAGGAACGTGCAAGGCAGCGTGAGGAGTGCTGTGCGCCAAATACATGAAGAAGGGTTGTTCCGGTTTCGCCTCTCTGTGCTCTACAATCCATTTCTTAGCAAACGCGGTGAACAAGTCCGTAGTGTAGGAACCAGTTAATTCCTTATCCAGGCGCTGTTCGTTGTGAAAGACGGGTTTGCCTGTGCGGTGTAGCTCCGAGTCGCCTCGCGGATAGTCGTCGCCCGGGTATTGAGTATGGCCATCGCGGTGTTTTACGTAGCCGAAAAATTCGTCGAATCCCCGAAGAGTCGGATAGGCTACCCATTGGTCCCTATCGTACTTTTCACGATCCCCTCCAGGCAGACCATATTTACCGACCATGGCGGTGCGGTAACCCGCTTGCTTGAGAACGGTCCCCAGATTGTGGGAGTCGGCCAGGGCCTTATCAAATTGGTTGTCCCGAATAGGCTCATGCCCCTGGTGTCGTCCTGAAAGGAGAGATGCGCGAGACGGGGCGCAGACAGGCGCTGGGCAATAGTGCTGGCGCAATTGCATGCCCCCTGCGGCAAACTGATCGAGCTTCGGTGTAGCATGTTTGCGGCCCTGCTTGCGGTCGTTTTGATAAAAGACGCCTAGGTCTCCCCAGCCGAGGTCGTCAACCAGAATGAAAATAATATTGGGCTGATGATGCTCCGCTTGGGTCATTGTCGGGCAAAAGACTGAGACAATGAGGAGCAAGGAAGCCCAAAGGGATCGGAAGTTAGAATAGTTCATAGAGTAATTTATTGAGATGCAGTGATTGAAGGTGGCATAGTCGGAATGCCAATCAAATAAGCCCATTATCCGGGTCGCAGTCTTTGATGTCTTTTGAAAAGTCACGCCCCAATCGAGTTGCTTAGCTGGGTTCAGTGGCCCCTTGTGCAATTATCAAGGCTCGGTGAAGACCTTCTCGGAACCTCCTATCACTTTGAGGCTTGTTCTGCGATCGAACCACTGTTTTAAACAGAACGTTAGTGGTTCCGTTTTAGAAACTCTATTTTTCTCGATCTATGACTTCATCGACTCGCAGTTCCCGAACCGAAGCAAAGGAAACCAGGCTGATCGTCAGCTTTGGGTTCGAACTGGCGCGTCGTTTGGAAATCGGAAAGGTCGTTGTACTGGCCGAGCTTTTGACGGATCGAAGATTGGTTGAGAAGCATCGCGAAGAGGAGTCGATTATCTGGGTGACGGATAAACCGGATTCTATCGAAGTGGACCAGTCTCGTGGGGATACCTGTGTTAGCATTCCGCGAAGCCCGGCCGGTCGAATGGACCAGGTGTCTCTGGCGTTAATCATCGCCGTCATGAATGGAACAGTCACGGATGACGAGACGGTGGTTTGCTTGATCGGGGTGGCGGGATCCAAGCGCTTGGACAATCTGTTGCTGGCGAATCCCAAAAGGGACTTTGACTGGTTTAGCAATCACGCCGTGTCTGAAAATTGTAATCTGCCTATCTCGCAGGAATTTGTTCGGCTGATCGATATCGCCTTGAAGTTTGCGGCGGAAGGTCGTGAAGGGAAACCGATTGGGACGGTATTCCTGTTGGGAGATATTAAGGAGATGAATACGGTCTCTCGGGCCTTGATTCTAAATCCTTGTCAGGGTCACCCCAAAAAATACCGAAGTATCCACGACGGCGATTTTGTCGAGACGATGCGAGAGTTTTCCGCACTTGATGGAGGGTTTCTCGTCGATACGAAAGGCACAGTGGAGAGGGCTGGAGTCTACCTGGATGCCCCGGTTACCAAGAAAGTGAAAGTGCAAAAGGGACTAGGTTCCCGACACTTGGCTGCTGCCGCGGCCACCGCCAAGATCAGCGCATTGGCGATCGTCATCTCTGAATCCTCGGGCACAGTCACCGTCTTTTTTGACGGCTCTAAGGTCCTCTCGTTGAATCGTCCGGCGGACTAGGGCTATGGGTTTCATTCGCCCGAGATTCGGTTTCCGGCGAACCCAATTTTGATACTTCTTCCGACAAGAAGATCCGGCTTATATTTCAGCCACATCCCAGATGGGTTTCTCTTGAAATACCGAGCTGAGTGAATCAATTGAAAGTATGGCGACGAATCGGAGATCCGCAATTGTGATGGCTGGAAAGACGGAGGACCATGCGTCTCTGTTTAGGAGGATTCGGTTCTCCGTGCACGATCCGGTGGCCCTGATCGAGCTGGATGAAGGAGCGGAGCGAATTCTCATATTGCGCGATATTGAAATGGAACGGGCGAAGCAGCAGGCTCGAGTGACGCAAGTCCATTGTCCGGCTGACTTTTCTCCGGCGGAGGGACTGTCTGGCGATCGAGCGACCGCGACCGCACAGGCGGTAGCCGAATGCTTGCGAAGATCCGGAGTGGAGGTCGTAACCGGCGACCGCTTGCTGCCTCTAATCTATGTGGATATGATTCGTCGAGTCGGGATCGAGGTCGAGTATGATCCAGACCTAGGTGTTCTGGATAGGCGGCAAAAGGATGAGGAGGAGATTGCCTGCCTGCGGGAATCGCAGCGGGTTACCGAAGAGGTGATCGAACGGGTTTGCCGCTTGATAGCCCATTCCGAGGCGGATGCGGATGGCGTTTTGGTAAACGATGGCAAACGTCTCACTTCTGAATACATTCGAATGTACGTCGACCAGTTCTTTATGGAGCGCGGCTTTACGAACCCACCTGCAATCATCGCGGGAGGGCCTCCCGCATCCGATTGTCACAATATTGGATGGGGGGAGTTGAAGACCAGTACGCCGATCATTGTGGATATCTTTCCGACAAATCGAGCCACCCGCTTTTGCGGCGATTGCACCCGAACTGTGGTGCACGGCGACATTCAGGATGAAGTCGCTAAAATGCATGAGGCCGTCGCCTTGGCCAAGACTGAGGCGATCGATGCCATCAAAGCGGGAGTGACGGGTCAGTCCGTGCATGAAGCGACCCTTGCGGTGCTCACTCGTTTTGGATACGGAACCCGGTTACCGACCCCGGAAGATCCCGATACCTATTGTGGAATGACCTGTGGGACGGGGCACGGAATTGGCTTGGAGGTGCACGAGCCGCCGCTTCTGGATTTCAAGGGTCCAGAGTTGCTTGTGGGCGACGTCCTTACTATAGAACCCGGATTGTACTGCCAGGCGATTGGCGGTGTTCGTCTGGAGGATATGGTTGTTGTCCGCGAAGGTGGTTGTGAGAATTTGAATACGCTTCCGGAAGGGCTTGATTGGAGTTAGAGAGTACCCAATAAGTCGTATTCAACCCGGTATTCACACCGCTTTCATTAAAATTTTCTAATGTAGGTCGTCTCGTCAAAGACCCCCGGCAAGTCGGTGGCTGAGGCGGCTTTCTAATCATCGGCGGGTCAGCGACGCCGCCCTACAGTTCGATTCACGCGAAAAATTCCTTAATTGGATACTCTCTCAGGGCTCTTTACAGAGCAGTCTTAGCGTTTGGGGCTTATTCGAGGAACCGTTTTTGATTGGGCAAGACGCTCAAATAGGTGGTTCACATTGGGGCGCTGACTGCGGATGTGCTGTTGTAGATAATTGCGGGCGGCTTCTTTTTCTCCTTTGAGCAGCGCTCTCAGAATTTTACTGTGCTCTGCCGCCTTGTCCTCGATCACTGAGGTGGCGACTGTGGAGTAGGAAAACAGGTAGCTGTAGTAGATTCCGAATTTGGCAAAGAAGGACTGGATGTATCGGTTTTCGGATTTTTCAATCCAGTATTGGTGAAGTCCGTTGTCGAGTCTTGGCTTCCCATTCGCGTTGGGGGAGTTGGCAGCCAAAAACTGTTTTAGTCGTTCAGGCTCCAGTCGGTTTGCTGCGAGATCGAGCGCTTTTAGCTCCAAGGTTTCTCGAACATCAATGTAGTCCAGCATGTCCTTCTCGCTGTAGGGATGCACGAGCCAGCCACGGCGGGGGACTCTTTCGATCAGTCCGGCACCAGCCAGCCGATTGAAAACCTGGCGAATGACGGTTCGTCCCACGCCGTACTGTTTAGCGGCCGGTTCTTCCCTCAAGTAGACGGGCTCCCCTCGAATGCCAAGTTGGATGACCTCTTCAGTGATCAATTCGTCCCAATTCTGTAGTTGGATTCCTTTGCTCGAAGTTCGCTTTTTCGAAGTCTTTTTTGCGCGGCGTCTCGGGTTAATTCTCAATCTTCCATTTTGGCCTTTAATAATAAATTTAGAATCAATCAGATTCTCAAGAGCCACGCGAACTGGAGTTAAGCTAACTTCGTATTCATCAGCTAGCGCAGTTAGGGTCAGACTTGGCGGCAACGAAGCCCCATTTCTGATTCTCTCGGTCAGGTCCTTTTCAATGTATTGGGAAATATTCACGTAGTGGATCGATCCTATGGAGCTATATGGGCGCCTGGTCAATTTTAAGTTAGGTCGAGACCGGTTGGACTATGTGATTTACTATTGTGTGCAATATCAAATTGACTCAATAAGGAGGGGTGAGTCAACTAACTGTGAGACCTTTCCTATTTCATTCGCATTCGATGGTATTACGATGAAAGATCATATCTCTCTCCCAGGTTCGACTACTTTTCCGTTCATGGAGCGATTAGCCTTGCTCATCGTATAAACGCTATGAAAAAGAGCATCACTCAATTTTCTATCTTTGTCGTCTGTTTATTGGCAGCGGAAATTTCGTTTGGGGACGATTCAAAGAGTAGGCCCAATATTTTGTTTATCATGTCTGATGATCATACTACTCAGGCATTCGGGGTTTATGGATCGAGACTGGCGTCCCTGAACCCGACTCCGCACATCGATCAGTTGGCTCGTGAAGGAATGCGCTTCAATAAGGTGTTTTGTAACAACTCCATTTGTACCCCTAGCCGTGCCTCCATCATCACCGGGCAGTATCCGCAGACCAATGGAGTGCTGGACTTGTTGGGCCGGATCGCTCCGGAACGACAGTACCTTCCCATGGAAATGCGAAAGGTGGGTTACGAGACCGCAATGATTGGCAAGTGGCACTTAAAGGAAGAACCGGCTACGTTCGATTACTACAATGTATTGCCGGGTCAAGGACGTTACTACGATCCAGTCACAAGGGATGCGTCTAAGGGCGCTTGGCCGGACAATGTAGTGGAGCACCAGGGACACTCTTCCGATGTCATAACCGATCTGAGTCTTGATTGGCTCAAGGACCGGGACAAATCGAAGCCCTTCTTTCTTATGCACCATTTCAAAGCGCCGCATGATATGTTCGTGAATGCGAAGCGATACGATTCCTATTTGGAAGATGTGGATATTCCCGAGCCGGACAATTTATACGACCAACCTGCCGCTGGATTCGGCTCTGTTTCCACTCGTGGGTATGATGACAGCTTGGTCAGCACCATTGGCGCGTCGGTTTCCAAACGAAATAATCAATGGGGGTTAGGGCAAAGACTCGGTATCGATGAATCCATACCTGAGCCGGAATACACGTCCGTCGTATACCAAACTTATCTGAAGCGATACCTGCGTTGCGTCAAAGGCGTGGACGATAATGTGCAGCGGCTAGTCGAGTACCTGAAAGAAGAAGGCATCTACGACAACACCCTGATCATCTATACGGGAGATCAGGGGTTCTTCCTCGGTGAACATGACCTTTTCGACAAGCGATGGATGTATGAAGAGGCGATGCGAATGCCCTTTATCGTTCGCTATCCTGATTCGGTCGAAAGTTGCAGCCAGAGTGACCTGCTAATTAATAACACGGATTTTGCTCCCACTTTGATCGACTTTGCGGGAGGGAAGGTACCTGGCTTCATGCAGGGTAAAAGTTTTGCCCGGACCCTGAAAGGGGAAAGGGAAAATGAGTGGCGGGAAGCCACCTACTACCGGTATTGGATGCACATGGCTCACAAGTTGGGAACTCCTGCTCACTTCGGGATTAGGACCAAGAAGTACAAGCTCATCTTTTTCTACGGGGTGGATTTCGAAGACCCTCCTCGCCTAAACTATTGGGGATCGCAGGCGGATATTGTTACCCCGCCAGGTTGGGAACTCTATGACGTGAAGAACGATCCTCATGAAATGAATAATCTGTACGGAAATCTGGAATACGCGGGAATAATCGCAGAGCTAAAGAATAAATTGAAATCGCTCCGGGAAGATTTGGATGAAACGGATGAAGATTATCCTCACATTCAGAAGATCATTGATCTGCACTGGGGTGATTGAGCGAGGTTCCTATAGTTCCGATTTTCTAACGGATCCGTTTAAGGGTGGCTCATTGTATCCGCCCGGAAAAATTGTCGCCTCGACGAGACGACCTACATGGAATTGTAGGGCGGGTCGATGACCCGCCTTTGAAGGTGAAGCACCCGCGACCTTACCCCATCTTGGATACTACGCTTATTCCTCGATCACCCAATCATTAGGAGCCTTAAAGCTGTCCGCTCCTGCTCGGTAATGCGGGATTCCTGAGATTTTCAGCCTGTAGTGTTCGCGGAGGTCTTTCAGCATCGCTGAGGCGCGTTCCGATTCTTTCCTCACAAGATTGGTTTTTTCAGCGGGGTCGCGATCAAGGTTAAAGAGCTCTATGGAAGGGGGGCCATCTGGTTTTGCCGGGTCGGCTTGGGCGGGTAGTCCGTTCACAAGGACAAGCTTCCAAGCTCCGTCGGTTAGGGCGAATTTGTTACTGGGTGCTCCTTGGGCGACATAGGAGTACCATTTTCTTGGCAGGGCCTTAGCTTTCTCCTGGATGATAGGCAGCAGGTTGATTCCATCCAATGGATTGGGATCGGCTGTAATAAGACCTGCGATGGCTTTGAGCGTTGGATACACATCGATGTAACCCATGACCGCGTCAACTGCACGTCCTCCTTCGATGCCGTTGGGCCACCGAATAACGGCGGGAACGCGAATACCCCCTTCATAGGTCGAACTCTTGCTACCGCGGTAGGGTCCATTGTTGGCGAAGCTTACGCCTCCGTTGTCACTAAGGAAAAGTACCACGGTGTTGTCGGCGACACCTTTTTCGTCGATTGCTTTGAGAATTTGACCCGTCACTTGGTCCATCGAGTCGAGCATGGCAAAGTACACCCGTTGGCGTTCATTCGTTATGTGTGCGTACTTGGCGACATCCTCCTCTTTGGCCTGCAAAGGCAGGTGAGGGGTGGTGAAGGGGACGTAGCAGAAGAACGGTTTGCCGGAGGGACTTTCCTCAATGAAACGGACGGCTTCCTTACCGATGAGATCGGTTACGTATCCCTCTTCGCGGACGGTCTCCCAGTCGCGATGCCAGTCCAGCTGCTTTTCGCGTTCATGCGTAAAGTAGTCGAAGGTTCCGTTGTAGCATCCGGTAAAGTGAGTGAATCCGCGATTTAGGGGAAGTAGCTCCTTTTTGTAGTGACCCAAGTGCCACTTGCCGAATGCTCCACGGCGTTCGTAACCTGCGTTCGACAGCATTGCGGCGATTGTTTGTTCTCTGGTAGGCAAGCCCCATTTCCTCCAAGGGGTTATAACCGATTCCGCCATTCCGTAGCGAATGGGCCATCTCCCAGTCATCAGACCCGCACGAGTGGGCGAGCAAAGCGGGGCTGTATAGAAACGCTGTAGCCTCACGCCTTCTCTTGCCAGTCGGTCAATGTTGGGTGTTGCGGCTTGACCCCCATTGTACCCAACATCCCCATACCCAAGGTCGTCAGCCAGGATGATGACGATATTGGGCTTGGCTGATTTGCTTTTAGATTGGGCAGGTATGGCTGCCCATGCCATCAGGGTTGCTAGTAGGGTAGAGAGGATTGGCCTGAACCGTGTCATGGGATGTTTGCAATCGGGTGGAGGACTTAAAGCCAATCGTGTCGAGTTCGTAAGGTTTGGCAATGACCTTTTGGTCATGGCTCCACCTTAAAAGATTTGCTAGCCCATGTCGCTTCGCTCAAGATAACTTTGATCCCTATGTATTTCGTCCAGCGTCTCGTTCTTGTCCTGATACTCGCCTCTGGTTTTGCCCGAGCCTCGGACCGTCCCAACGTTCTCTTTATCGCTCTTGATGATTTGAATGACTGGATCGAGCCGATGGGAGGCCATCCTCAAGCGATTACGCCCAACCTGACACGATTAGCCGAGTCCGGAATGCTCTTTAACAATGCCCACTGTCCGGCTCCGGCGTGTAACCCATCTAGATCTGCTATCTTTACGGGTCGATCGCCGCATGTCTCAGGCATGTATTCCAATCGTCAGAAAATGCGCGAAATCATGCCCGACGCGGAGTTGCTACCCAAATATTTTTCCAAGGAAGGTTACTGGTCAGGCGGTTCAGGGAAGATGCTACATTACTTCATCGATGCCGATTCCTGGGATGAATACTACCCGGCCAAGGAAACGGAAAATCCCTTTCCACCTCACATCCCTTGGGGCGAGCGACCCAAGTCGCTACCGCGGGGCGGACCCTGGCAGTATGTGGAAACGGACTGGCATGCGTTTGATGTTACCGATGACGAATTCGGCGGTGACTCCAAAGTGGCCGACTACGTGAGCGGGAAACTTATGGAGGAACATGACAAGCCCTTCTTTCTCGCCTGTGGTATTTATCGGCCGCATGAGCCTTGGTTTGTGCCGAAGAAATACTTCGATCTGTTTCCTCTAGAAGACGTTCAACTGCCTCCTGGCTATAAGGAAGACGATTTGGATGATCTGCCGCCATCCGGCAAGATGGCAGGCCCCAACCGCTACTTTGCCCATATTCGCGACCACGGCCAGTGGCGTCAGGGAGTACAGGCCTACCTCGCTTCCATTGCTTATGCCGATGCCATGCTGGGACGCGTTTTGGACGCGTTGGACAAAAGTCCCCATAAAGGGAATACCATTGTCGTTCTTTGGAGCGACCATGGCTGGCATCTGGGGGAGAAGCAGCATTGGCAAAAATTCACTATGTGGCGCGCGGTCACTCGTATTCCCCTTATCGTCAAAGTCCCGCACGGCGTTTTCGGTCTGCCGCAAGGCACGACACCTGGAAGCGTGTGTTCCCGACCTGTTAACCTGCTCAGCTTGTTCCCGACTCTTGTAGAGCTCTGTGGCCTTCCAGGGAAAGCTGACAACGATGGGCCGAGTATAGTGCCGCTGCTCCGCAACCCAAATGCAAGGTGGCCGCATGTCTCCGTCACTCATTCCGCTCGACCCAAGACATTCGGTCTCAGTGCAGAAGGGTGGCGATACATTCACTATGAAAATGGGGACGAAGAACTCTACGATGTGGAATCGGATCCCTACGAATGGACGAACCTAGCCGCTGAGCCAGTGCACAAAGCTAAACTCGAATCGTTGCGAGCACTGGCTCCAACGGAATTCGCGCCCTATGTGGCGGCCAGTCCCCTATCGTTGGGTCAGCTGTCCTGGCATCCGGCGAGCGAAGGGCCAGCGCCCGCTTCCAAGCGGGATGGAGGAACGTTTGACATATTCTTTTTCAATGAGCGACCCACTGGAGTGCGTCTTTTCAAGATGGGTACAGATGGTGAACCGGAACCCTTTGGTGAGATCGCAGCGGGAGATCAAACGAAACAATCAACGGAGCCGGGAGAGGTGTGGCAGATAGCAGATTTGTCCGGCCAACCGCTCGGACATTTCGTGGTCGACGACCGCAGCGCGCGTGCGATGATCCCGGCTTATTAGCGGGTGGATATTGTGTAATATCTAATAGCTCAGGAATCAGATGAGATCCTAGGAACTGACTCCTTAGCCTCATCTGTTGAGCTACAAAGTTGTAGAAACCGAAGGTCTTGTGTGGTTCGCCGAGCGAGGATGAAAAAAATCTGGCGTTCGATCGCTGATCCAAGTTATCAATTAGTTCTATCCCATGGTACCTTCTTTATCCCGTCGTAATTTCATAAAAGCGAATTCAGCCCTGGCCGCGTTTTCGATACTTCCTTCTGGTCTGTGGTCCCGTTCACCCAACTCGAAGCTGGCCACTGCCCACATCGGGATTGGAGGAAAGGGCTATACCGATACTACAAATATCGCAAGCGATCCAAGAACCGAGGTGATCGGCCTGTGCGATGTCGATTTACGAACGCTCAAAGGGAAGGATGCGCGCGATGTGCGAAGGGGACGCGGGCCCCTTCACTTCGCTTCGGCCAAAAAGTTCCAAGACTACCGTGAGCTGTTTAGTGAATTGGGTGACACGATCGATGCCGTTTCTATATCCACGCCCGACCATACCCACTACCCAGCCACTCTGGCAGCGATGGAACTCGGGAAACACGTCTACACGCAAAAGCCCCTGACCCACAATATTGCCGAAGCGCGTCACCTGATGGAGGTTGCTCGGAAAAACGGCGTAGTGACTCAGATGGGTATCCAGAATAAGGCTACTCAGGGCTATCGCATGGCGACCCATTTCATACGCAGTGGCGTCATCGGTAAGATTGCCAAGGTCTATGTCTGGTCCTTTAAAGACTGGGGGTATGATGGGGTCCCATACGCAGGTGAAGATCCGGTACCCGATTATCTAGATTGGAACCTGTGGCTAGGAACCGCACCGATGCGCTCGTACCAGGAAGGCAAGTATCATCCCGGCCAATGGCGCCGATACCTAGACTACGGAAGCGGAACTCTGGGGGATATGGGTGTGCACATTTTCGATACGCCTTTTGATGCACTCCGCTTGGAACCGCCGGTCTGGGCCGAAGCCCGTTGTCGCGAATCGAACGACTTTAGCTTACCCACCCAATCGATCATCCGGCTCGGATTTAAACCTACCGCCTTGACTACCCAAGACTTTGAGTGGACCTGGTGGGACGGCGCCCTGTCACCGCCCATGGGCCCGGATTTGGATCTGCCAAACGGGGAATCGCTACCGAGGCAAGGAGCGATGTTTGTCGGTGAAGCCGGGCGTATGCTCCTCCCCCACATAGCAGGTCCGCGATTCTTTCCCAAATCGATTTACGAAACGCTTAAAAAGCCCGACATCGATCCCAAACTGAGTCACTATACCCAGTGGATAGATGCCATCTACGGGGGTGACGAAAAGCCGGCTGCACACTTTGACTACTCAGGCAAAATGATTGAATCCGTACTGCTGGGTACGATCGCCGGCCGCTACCCAGGCAAGCGTGTCCAATGGGACACTACAAGAGGTGAGGTTACTAACATCCCGGAAGCCAACCAGTTTGTCGCCATGCGGCATCGAGCTTTCTAGTTCTAGTCATTGGACTATCTCCCTAGAAGGATGAGCGAATGTCGTAGACTGGAAGGCTAAGAAGATTGCCATAGGGATCACTATTCGAGGTATTGGCGACGGGTATATTGATAGCGGCTTGAATAATTCGGTTTCTAAAGGATTTCGATTTTTCAGTTTTCGCAATCGGCGGCCTGAATAAACCCTGCAATCAGTGACGCCAAGCGTTAACGTAGAATGGATTTCTTTGGTTCTTCTGCGGTCATGCCTTGCTTCGCTTGAACATTTTCTTGCTCGTTAATACAGAGGCTTGTTGTAAGCTACGGAATATAAGTTATGATTGAGTCGAAAGGTTTCTGAAGCACACTCGTGATATTGAACGACACCCTCATCGGTCAGCTACCCATGCCAGGTCTTCTCGCTGACATCATCCTTATGCTACACGCAGGAATTGTCATGTTTGTCGTAGTTGGCCAGATACTGATCCTAGTGGGGTGGTTGCAAAATTGGAATTGGGCGCGTTCTTTCTGGCTGAGATTCCTGCACTTGGTAACAATCGTTATTGTGGTGGTACAGTCTTGGCTGGGGCAGTTGTGTCCGCTGACCATCTGGGAACAGCAACTCCGAGCTGTGGCAGGGAAAGCCGCACACGACAAATCATTCATGGAATTCTGGCTGTCCCGGATTCTGTTTTACGATTTACCCTGGTGGGCGTTTGTAGTGGCTTACACTGCCTTTGGCCTGCTGGTGCTTGTCACTTGGTGGCGGTTTCCACCTGTAAGCAGACGGGCGAGGCAAAAACCCCAACAGTGAGAGTAGAAGAGAATGGCTTTGATTTCCCCTCTACTTCAATTTTGCTCGCCATTTTAGGTGCCCGGTTGGTTGGAGAACCCTGCGACTAGATTGCAGGGAGTATTCTAGCGGATTAAATTGTTCCGATTTGTTTGTGATGGGTAAAGATAGTTAACCGAAACCCTTTGGCGAGATAGACGCCGGAGATCAGACGAAACAAACAACAGGGCCAGGATAAGTGTGGTTGATAAGCGCTATGTCCCAACAGACTTTTGGAGATTTCCTAGTCGATGATCGTACGGCACGGGCCATGATTCCGGCAGAGTAGTTTGGATTTTTTTACTGGCTAGAGAAGGGTGGGTAATGAAGACCTTCTAATTTCTCGAGAGTCATTTTATGGATTGGAGCAAATCGAGGAAGTCTCTGAGCGAGCACATGCCACCTTGTTTCGAGAGGCTGGGTTTCGTGGCTTTGGAAATCAGGAATCGCTTGCTGGCCCCGATGAGGTCGGAGGTTTTGCAAAGCCGCGCATAGTCGCTCGAATTCGGGTTGGTTGTCAGCTTGATCTCAAGGCTCCACCGTTCGGCTCCGAAGTCGACTACGAGGTCGATCTCGTACTGGTCGCTCGTTCGGAAATGATACAAGTCATGCGCGATGCCACGCGCGTTCAATTCCCGTTCGATTTGTTCGACGACGAAGCCTTCCCAGCTTGCTCCCACCCAAGGTTGATTTTGAAGCTGCTCCTTTGTTGCGATGTTAAGTAGGGCATGTAGCAATCCGCTGTCCCTCCAATACATTTTTGGGCTTTTGACCAACCGCTTTTTTATATTCGCGGAGTAGGGAGGCAGTCGCCGGATGAGGTAAGCTCCTTCTAGGAAATCAAGGTAGCTGTTGATTGTTTTCGCATCGAGCCCCATGCTGCCTGCCAGTTGAGCCGTATTCGTCAAATTGCCATGAAGCGCTGCCAACATCTTCATGAGTTTTAAGGTAACAGCCGGGCGAGCGGGGAGCCCCCAGCGCGGTAGATCTCGCTGAGCGAGTAGTTCCAGATAGTTTCTTTGCCAATCCCCGAAGGCTGATGGCTTTATGACTCCCCCATCTGGGTATCCGCCTTTTAACCACAGTCTATTCTCGTGTTTCGATTCGATTTCCATTAAGTTTAGCGGAGATAATTCGACGAGCGCGATTCTGCCTGCTAAAGATTCCGAAACGTGTTTGGTGAGACTGGGCGAAACCGATCCAGAAAGAAGGAATCGTCCGTTGCGTTTTCGATCTTCATCAATCGCCCCGCGTAGCCTGGCGAAGATTCCTGGTTCTTCTTGGGCTTCATCGAGTATCGTCAATTCGTCGCTTTGGGCGATCGATTCCCACTCGATGTCTAAGCGAAGCTGATCGGCTTCTTGTTCTAGATCGAAGTATCTTGAAGCGAATGTCTTCGCCAGAGTGGTCTTTCCGCATTGGCGTGGGCCCAAGATGGCCACAGCAGGGTACTCCTGGAGCCGTTGAGCCACGATTTTGCGAATTGTTCTCTTGAACATATTTTGCAAAAAAGGAATTTTTTCCAGATTTGCAAGAATAAAGCATGCGTAAGTCGAGATTAAAGAGTCGAAGGTCAGACTGTTGCCACAGGACTCACAGGTAAACTGCCCGTGCTACTTTTAATTAGGCAAATTGGTAGGGCATGAATGGGCGTTCCTATGGCGAGGAAATTGAGACTGGAATACCCTGGCGCGATCTATCATGTGATTAATCGCGGAAACTATCGCTCGTGGGTGTTTGAGAGAGAGGGAGCCAAGAAGTCTTTTCAGAAGGCTCTCTTCGAGACCTGCGGGCGCGCGGGTTGGAGGTTGCACGCATACGCGATCATGGGCAACCACTACCATCTCGCCGTCGATACTCCGGAGCCGAACCTGTCGGGCTTGCAGCCCTCCAGCTTGGCCTCCTGCGCGCCGTAGACCTCGCGAAGGCGCTCGACCATCTCCGGATCGGTCTTCAGGACCGAGTCCTTCGAGGCGTTCGCCTCGACCAGGCTCCCGTCCAT